>Ga0209483_1003035_pt1 | contig 11215 bp, 8 predicted proteins | sample NGEPerA_FD_184508 | JGI IMG/M metagenome (GOLD analysis project Ga0209483, IMG submission 184508) | Arctic peat soil microbial communities from the Barrow Environmental Observatory site, Barrow, Alaska, USA - NGEE PermafrostL2-A... | ecosystem: Environmental > Terrestrial > Soil > Wetlands > Peat... | reverse complement strand
TTTCCGAATCCTCGTGATCGGTAGCGATTCAATCAAGGCGCCGCAGTAAGCGGCACTCCTTGGGCTTAAAGGGCGGGGCAGCGAAAGCTGCTCCGCCCTTTGAGCATGTAGTGCCGCGAGGCCGCCGACTTCTACGGCCAACTTCTAATGCCAGTCGCGGCGACGGCTCATAAGAGAAATGGTGAACCGAAGCCTTTCAATTCGTTATGTTGCGAGACGACCCCGGCGTGACGCGCGTGCGCCGTCGAGCGAAACCAGTGTAACGGGAGAGGTGCCGAAATGGGCTCATCGGCGAATCGATAATGAAGAATCGCGCTGACGTGCAATTTTGCGTTGCAGGGTTCCGATACGATCGTGTCACTCCGTCACTTGCGGTGCTCGCATTTGCGACATGTCTCGGGTGCGAGGGAGGCAGTCGGGCGGCTGGAGCCGACACGACGTCGACTGGACGATCGGCGTCGTCAACAACATCTATATCGCCAGACTCTCTTACGCGGGCGACCGCGGCAGACCTCGAACAGATTCTGTTCAGCCAGGACGCTCCAGCAGATTTCCCGCAGGAATACTGGACACTTGGCCGCCGCATTTACGACGATCGACATTACGCTCCGTTATGGACCGGGCCCGAAGCGACCAGCGATAAGCGCAGAGTAAGGATGGGATTGCTCTGTCGCGCGGATGATGAAGGGATTGCGCTGAGTCCTCCTCTCGCTGCTGCGCCACGCCGCGTGCCGGTCTCCACTCGACGCGTCGATTCGCTTGCGCGACGCGATCTGCAGCTGACATTCGCACTTGTCCGGTACCTCAGCGTCGTTGCGCATGGCGCTGTCGCGCCAGCGGCAGTTCACGCGCCATGGAACGTCGCGCCGCCCGCGGGGCCGTCAGATTCGGTCATCGCGGCGATGGTCGAAAGTGCCGACACGGTCGCGATTGCTCAGTTGATCCCTTCCAGCCCGCAGTACGCATTGCTCAGCAATGCTCTGGGACGATTGCTGGACATCGAGTCGCGTGGGGGATGGGGCGTCGTAACGGATTCGACAGTACTGCGTCTGGGCTCCCGCGGAGCGGCAGTCGAACGGCTGCGCACGCGCCTGGTTTTGAGCCGCGACATGGATGCAGCCGACTCTGCGGGCAAGGATTACTCTCCCGCCGTCGTGAGGGGCGTGCGCAGTTTTCAGCGCCGCGTAGGCATTCACGCGGATGGCCGCGTCGGACCGGCCACGCGGGCTGCGCTGAACGTGAGTGCACGTGATCGCGCACGTATTGTCGCTGCCAACCTGGAGCGATATCGCTGGATCCCGCGCAGCCCCGTGGGACAGACAGTGGTTCTGGATGTAGCGACGGGCCGTGCTACGGTGATGCGGCACGGCGTTGTAGTTCTCAGAACCAATCTTGGCGTGAGCTCGAGCTGCACGCTGCCACTGCCGCCGGTGCTTGCTGATACGATCAGCCGCGTGACGAACTCGAATGCTGTGTTGCGGATCCGGCTTGCGGGAGGCGACTCTGTCGTGATTCGCGCGGCCGACAAAGGGCGAAATGTCGCGCGCGCGTGCCTTGTCGCTGATGACTACGCTGCCCTTCGTGACGCGCTGGTGCCGCGAGCTGGCGTATACGCACCTGCTACCGAGTTGTATCTGGTGTTACCGACGGCGTATGTGTCCGGAGACTCTGCATTGATGTACCGGCCCGATGCGTCCGGTGCGGACGCTCGACTTGGCGCGGTATTGAATATGCCGGAAGCGAACCAGTCGGCTGTGTGTGACCGGCTGCAGACTTCGCCGTAACGCGTCGCGCGCGATTAACCCTGCAGCGGTTCGTCCGATGCGATGACGGAAACGTGCGTCGGTTCGGACACGCCACCCGGATTCGCCGGAACCTCGCCAGTAGCGACCAACGCACGTCTGAAGAGTATGGCACCAACGGTTTCGTTCAACGCAATCAGGGCGAGAAGCAGGCTGCGCAGGCTTCCGCCAAAAGTAGGGAAAGTTTCTGCGATTATCATCGCCAGTCCGATCGCAACTCCGGATTGCGACACGAGCCCCATCCACACGTACCGCCTTTCTGTCTCTGGAGCGCGCGCCCAGCGCGCTCCCAGGTGTGTGCCACCCCAGATTGCTCCGACTCGGACCAGTGCGAGCGGCACCAGTACCGGGAGCAGGACGACCACCGTCGCCACATCGATCTTCGCGCCGGCGAGTGCGAAGAATACGACGAACACCGGCGCCGCGGATCGTTCCATGGCATCACGGAGTGCCTTGCTGTGAGGTCGACGCGAGAAGTTCTCCGTCACAAAGCCGGCTGTGATCAGCGTGAGCAGAACTTCCACGTGTGCGATTCGTGCGATCTCCGCGCCGAGAAACGTCGCCACAATAGCAAATAGAAACAGCTCCTCGGCCACGAATCGCAAATACAGCGCGATCCCCGCGCCGAGTATTGCGCCAACGATCAGCGCGCCGATGATCTCCCAGCCGATCCGAATGAATGACGTATCAGCCATTCCCGCGGTCGGCGCGAATGTGCGCGCAGATGCCATCGCCGCGGTGAAGAGCAGTACTACGACGATGTCAGCAAGCAGGACGACGCCCAGGGTCGTGCGCGCTACCGGACCTTTCGCGCGCGTTTCGCTGAGCAGAGCGATCGTCACCGCTGGCGAATGCACTATTGCAACCGACGCAAATAGCAGCGTTACTGCAATGATCTCGCTTGTCGGACGACCGTGCAGGAATGGGATGTAGTTGCTCGCGAGATACAACACCGTGCCAAGTCCAACAGCACTCAGAGCCAGTTCGGTCCCCATGATTTTGAGAAGGCCGACCCACTCCTCGCGCAACTGGTCCCAGCGCAACTCCGAGCCCGCGAGGAATGCAATGAGCGCAATCGCAAGACCGCTGACCGGCTCAAGTTGAGTGAGCGCGTTGTTGCTCACCGATTGGAGACCGACCGGTCCGAAAATGACACCTGCCGCAAGGTATCCGACGATCGCGGGTGCGTGAATCGCGTGCGCTATTTCGCCAACAGTGTACGCTGCGAGAATGAGGAACCCGAATGCGAGCAGCGCCTGCGACCCGTAACCCGATGACCCGAGCGGACGGATCAGCTCCACGAATCCGAAGACGACGAGGAGAATTATCGCGCGACGCATCTAGCTGTGGATCTCCGTAGTGCGTCGCTGAACGTACCTGCTGTGGTGCACCACATTCCTGACGAATCGCGCGGAGACCACATCGGTCAGGAATACAGACACGATAGTGGCGCTGAAGACGAGATTGGGCAGCGCCGAACTGTCGAGCAGGCGGTAGTTGAGGGCGATCGCGATTGCGAGACTTCCGTGTCCCATGAGAGCTCGCCCCCAATTCAATCCGAGCACGTTGAGCCGAGACGAGAGACGCGCGGCGAGTCGCGCCGATCCGAGCTTTGCGCCAAGGCGAATTACAACAAACAATAGAATAGGCAGAAGTGCCGCTCGCGTACTGGGCTGCCACGCAGCGCCGGCAAAGATCAGCAGGACCAGGTAAAGTGGCCGCTGCACGCGGTGCAACGCAGTCGCGATCTCCGTGCGATTCTGGTTTGTATTTATCAGGATCGCGCCGATGATCATTGCAGGAAGCAGCGGTGACAGTCGCGCATACAGTGCTGTCCCGCTGGCGAGTGTGATTGCAGCGGCGAGCGCAATGAAAAGGCGGTCCGGATCGCGCTCACCGCCCAGGAAGAGATGGTAAAGTATTCCTGCGATGACTCCGATCGCGACGGTAATGACTGCCCACTCGGTTGGCGTCGGCGGCCGTATCCCCGCGGGGGGCGCGGGATGGGTAAGGCAGAGCAGCAGGTTGAAGATCAGAATCGCAACAACACCATCGGTGCCAGCTGCGACCTGGACCTGACGAAGCACCGGTGCGCGCGCAGCTCCTTCGCGCGCGAGTCGTCGTACTGCGAGCGCGATTCCCCACGATGATGTCGTCGTCGCAATCGCGCCAAGGATCACCGACGGAGCAAGTGCCAGGGCTGGCGAAACGCCAACCAGCCAGACCAGAATGGCATACATGGCGCCCGCCACTGTTGTCGCGGTCAGAAGCGCTTCAAGCAGTGCCGTCTGGTATACCTGGCCACGAATCCGCAGCAGCGATGGAATGTAGAACTCCGCACCGATCACGGCGCCCATCCAGCCAATCGCGAGCGTTATGAACGGGCCGAAACTGTCCACGACATTGGAACTGATCATTCCGGAAACGCGCGGGCCGAGGAGGATCCCGAGAAGCAGGTACTCGGCACCGGCGACGACGAGAAAGCGTCTTGCGATGAAGCCCACTGCGAGGCGGGCAGCGGCGTATCCGCCAACAACGACCAGCACCAGAATGAGGCTTGAACTCATCTGCGGTGCCCGAATCTGCGCGACGTCAGCTAGCTGTCCCGAGCGACATGGCTAGCGCGCCTCTACCTGTGACTCAGAAGCAGCGTCAATCGCGGCTGGGGTGTTCTCGAATCGACTCCAACCGGAGTACGGCGTGTGGACGCGCAGGGACACGAATCCTCCGGGAGAACCACTTGAGTTGACAGCGAGTCCAGCGATTGCCGCTGAACCGCCCAGTGCGGTCGTTTCGTACTCTATACCCACACCGCGGGCCCCGCAACTGCAAGAGCGAAATACCCTTGTAGTGCGCTCCCGCAGTGCGCCATTGCGGAGCGGGCCGCCGCGGAGATCACGAACTCGGCTTGCGCGACGGCTGGGCTGTTGTTACAACGATGCTGCGCGCGCTGATGTGGTTCGGCTATCAGATCCTGAAGGTGCGAACTTCATGTGCTCAAGGGGGACGCATGCTGGCAGCTATACGATCAGCCGCGGTGGTTGGAATCGATGCGTACGATGTTACAGTAGAAGTGGATGCGGCGCCTGGTTTACCGCAATGGTTGATTGTTGGCCTTCCCGTCGGCGCCGTAAAGGAGAGTAGGGAACGAGTGGGGGCTGCACTCGTCAATTCCGGATTCACGCTTCCGCCGCGCCGCATCACCGTGAACCTTGCTCCGGCGGATGTGCGAAAAGAGGGAAGTTCGTTCGATCTTCCCATTGCACTGGGAATTCTGGTTGCCACCGGGCAGCTCGATCCGAACGCTGTCGAGAACCGGATATTTGTCGGCGAGCTCAGTCTCGATGGCGCCGTTCGTAACATCAGGGGCTCGCTGTCTGTCGCACGACATGTGGGACGTGTGTGGCCTGGTGCGGTTCTGGTTGTTCCACCCGCCAACCATGCGGAAGCGGGCCGAGTGACCAATATTTCGCTCGCCGCACCTGTAACATTGCGTGAATTGGTTCTTCAGTTGCGCGGTGATGACCTGGTCATTGGCCGCCTTCCGGAGTCGAGCGCGACGCCGCGAGCGTACGACATCGACTTTTCAGATGTAGTGGGACAGGAGACTGCCAAGCGTGCGCTCGAAGTTGCGGCAGCTGGATCGCACAATCTCGTTCTTATCGGTCCACCGGGCGCTGGCAAGACCATGCTTGCGCGCCGCCTTCCCACGATTCTCCCGGAGCTCAGCGAGGAGGAAGCGCTCGAGGTGATTGCGATTCATTCGGTTGCAGGAGTGTTGTCGGAGGACATTACACTTGGTGCGCGCCCATTTCGCGCGCCGCATCATTCGATTTCGGGAGCGGGACTGATTGGTGGCGGAAGCAGCCCGCGACCCGGTGAAGTAAGCCTTGCTCACAACGGTGTGCTGTTTCTGGATGAGATGCTCGAGTTTCCACGTAGCGTGCTGGACGGATTGCGCCAACCTCTCGAAGATGCGACCGTCGTGATCGCGCGTGCGGCGATGTCGGTAACATTTCCAGCGCGTTTCACGCTCGTGGGTGCAACCAATCCCTGTCCGTGTGGCAGAGCCGGCGAGCCGGGTCGCAAGTGCACGTGTGGTCCCGCAGAGGTGGCGAAATACGCGGCGCGCATGTCCGGCCCGCTCACGGATCGAATCGACATGCACGTTCCCGTGGGCGCTGTTGCGTTGCGAGATTTGAGCGGGTATTCCGCAACAGGTGATGGTTCATCGCAAATGCGTGCGCGTGTTGGACAGGCGCGGTGTCAACAGCGTAAGCGATACGGCATGCTGCGGGGCGTTACCTGTAACGCGCACGTCCCCGGCCGCTGGCTCGATCGGCACACGCCGATCGAGAATGATGCGCGGACACTGCTCCATGCCGCGGCTGCGACGTTGGAGCTATCGGCGCGTTCCTACCACCGGGTACTCAAGGTGGCAAGGACCATCGCGGATCTCGGTGCAGATGAGAAGATCGAGGCGCGACATGTAGCTGAGGCGCTGCGGTACAGGCCATCGGCGCGGAAGTGAGGCGCTGGCGAATAACCTCGGGTCTACCTCTGTGTCGGATCAGTGCGTCGATCCGACACGGATTGGAAACTGAGGCATAACGACTGCCCCTCCACTTGCGCCAAGGCTCCCGCAGGGTGTGCACCCCACCCCATATTGGCTAGCTTTCAGCATGTTCGGCTGCCTCAGAAAAGTAGGGTGCCTCATTATCCTGGCCGCGATTGTCGCTGGCGGGTACTACTGGTGGGCGGTAAAGAGCCCGGGGGCGGCGCCGGTGGCTGGGGAATGGCATTCGGTCACGCCGGCTGATGCTACAACCGGGGAAGCGGCGGTCCGTGGGTTGCAGGACTCCAGGACATCCGGCGGGACGAGGCTCACGCCGGCTCAGGCGGTAGCGTATCTGATCCTGGAGACCGCCAAACAGCTTCCACCGTCGTCCACGGATGTGCAGGCGATGGTCTCCGGCAATCAGTTGCACGTTCGCGCTGTCGTCCCGCTTCGGGAACTCGGCGCGGAGCGTGCGCTTGGTCCCCTGGCGTCGATGATCGGCGCGAGAGATACGGTTGAACTCGCAGGTACGGTGGATGTCGTGCGTCCCGGTCTGGCGCAGATGCACGTTGTAAAGGCGCAGATTCACGACTTCACCTTGCCGAAGTCCGTATTACCAAAGCTCGTGCAGCAGATAAGGCACGATGCACCTGATGGGATCGCACCAGACGCGTTTCCCATTCCGCTTCCCAGCTACATAGGCGACATTCGCATCGCCGACGGGAAGGTCACGCTTTACAAGAATGTGAAATGATGAAAATCTTCAAGAACTTCATAGCCGGCGAGTGGGTCGACCCTTCGACTGGCAAATACTTCGAAAATCGGAACCCGGCGGATCGGAACGATGTGATCGGAAAATTTCCGCTCTCCAATTCAACAGATGTAGATCGTGCTGTCGCAAGCGCAAAGCGTGGATTCGAATTGTGGAAGGCGACACCCGCACCACTTCGCGGCGACGTGCTCAGAAAGACGGGCGATATCATGACTTCGCGCAAGGACGAAATCGCTGACGCGATGACGCGCGAAATGGGCAAGCCGCTAACTGAAACTCGCGGCGATGTCCAGGAAGGAATCGATACTGCGTACTACGCTGCGACGATGGGCCGTATGCTTTCTGGTCGCACCGTTCCCTCCGAATCGCGAAACAAGTGGGCGATGAGCTATCGCAGACCGATCGGTGTCGCGGGGTTGATCTGCCCGTTCAATTTCCCGATGGCGATTCCGACCTGGAAGATGTTCCCGGCACTCGTCTGCGGAAACTCGGTCGTGTTCAAACCCGCGGAAGATGTTCCGCATACTGGTACGTTGCTTGTGGAAATCCTGCTCGACGCGGGCCTTCCACCGGAAGTGATCCAGTTGTTGCACGGAACTGGTGAAGACGTAGGTGCGCCGCTGGTCGAACATCCCGACGTTCCTCTCATTTCGTTCACAGGCTCGACGGCGACGGGAAGTCTCGTCGGCGCGACCTGTGGGCGAATGCACAAGCGGCTATCGCTCGAGATGGGCGGCAAGAACGCGCAGATAGTGCTGGATGACGCTGATCTCGATCTGGCGCTCGAGGGCGCGCTCTGGGGCGCATTTGGCACTACGGGGCAGCGCTGCACGGCAACCAGTCGGCTCATTCTGCAAAAGGGAATTCACGACAACTTCCTCGGCATGCTGGTCGAGCGCACCAAGGCGCTCAAGATCGGCGACGGCCGCAAGAAGGGAACTGACATCGGTCCTGTCATCAACGAAGCCGCTCTGAGCAAGATCGAGCACTACGTGGATATCGGTCAGGCAGACGGTGCCGATATCGTTTGTGGTGCGCATCGCGCCACCGGCCACGGTCTGGACGACGGGCTATTTTACGAGCCGACGATCTTCACGCGCGTCGAGCCAACGCATCGGATCGCCTACGAGGAGATCTTTGGACCGGTGCTGTCGGTTATTCGTGTGTCCACGGTCGATGAAGCCTTCGCGGTCAATAACAGTGTCAAGTACGGCCTTTCGTCGTCTGTATACACACGTGACGTGAACGTATCGTTCCGCGCGCTGGAACAGCTCGACACGGGCATCACGTACATCAACGCGCCGACGATAGGTGCCGAGGCACATCTCCCGTTTGGAGGGGTAAAGCAGACCGGTAATGGCCATCGAGAGGGCGGTTGGGAAGTTTACGACTTTTATTCCGAGACCAAGGTTGGCTACGTTGATTACTCCGGGACGCTCCAGCGCGCTCAGATTGACGCTTACCTCGGCACGCCGGATTGATGCCACGGCTGAGCGGTGCGGGTATACTTCCGTACTGTTCGGCGCAGGCGTGGGAGATTTTACATTGAGGAGGAAGCGGTCGCGGTGATGCGCGCAATCATGAGGGCGTTCTTGCAACTGGGCGCGTCGGTCCTGCTATTTCTGGTGACCCGCGCGCTCGTCGTCGAGATGTACAAGATCCCGACGGCGAGCATGCAGCGCACGCTGATGGTTGGAGACTTCCTGGTCGTGAACAAGATGGTGTACGGCGCCCAGGTACCATTCACGCATTATCGCCTGCCAGCGTTCCACGACCCGCGTCGCGGAGACGTGATCGTATTCAAGTGGCCCTCGGATCCACGCATCAACTTTGTCAAGCGAGTCGTCGGAATCCCGGGGGACACCCTGTTCATGAAGGACGGAGTGCTTACTCGCAACAGCGTCACGGTTCAGGAGAAGTACGTAACACATACGACTGCCGATGCCGACATGGCGGTCGACGAGTTTCGCTGGCAACAGGACTATCTGGTCAAATCGGCTCGGGCGAGTGAGACGTACTGGCCCTCAAGGAATAACTGGGGCCCGCTCATAGTGCCGCCCCATGATTTCTTTGTGCTGGGTGACAACAGGGATAATTCGCTCGATAGCAGGTACTGGGGATTCGTGCCGGATTCACTGGTCCGGGGCGAGCCGATGTTCGTTTACTACAGTTATCGCCCCGACAGCGCGTCGACCTGGAGCTGGTTGACAGATGCGCGTTGGCGTCGGCTTGGAACGATCGTTCGGTAAATCGTTTTTCCCTGCACGTCATCGTATGATGGCCAGCCCCTTTCACACCGCGCGCCCTTCGGTAGAATTAGAACAGATGAAGCTGCCCGGCAAGCGAAAGGATTCTGCTGATGATGGACTGCTGGATCAGTACCTGCGCGACATCAGCACTTATCCGCTGATCACGCGAGAGGCCGAAGCTGAGCTGGCGGTCGGGATTCGCGCGGGCGACGACGAGTGCATGAACAAGCTTGTTCGTGCCAATCTCCGTTTTGTTGTTTCCGTCGCCAAGAAATATCAGAACCAGGGCGTCAATCTCTCCGACCTTATCAACGAGGGAAACCTGGGTCTCATGCGCGCCGCTCGGCGATTCGACGAGACCAAGGGTATCAAATTCATTTCGTACGCGGTATGGTGGATTCGCCAGGCGATACTCCAGGCGCTCGCGGAGCAGTCCCGAATCGTTCGCGTTCCGCTCAATCGCGCCGGAGATATTCATCGTGTCGGGAAACGCGCTGCCATGTTGTTGCAGGACCTTGGCAGGGAGCCGACACATCTCGAGATCGCAGAAGGCCTCGGAATAACAGAAGAAGAAGTCTCCCGCACGCTGGCAATCTCGCACACGCATCTGTCGCTCGACGCTCCAATGACGCCGGGCGAGGACAATTCGCTGATCGATCATCTTGCTGACACGAATCGACTTCTCCCTGACGAAGAGATGTTCGAAAAGGCGCTCATCGAGACGGTTCATCAATCACTGCTCATACTAAAGCCACGTGAAGCCCGCGTGCTGCGCATGTACTTCGGCCTGAACGGCGACGAACCGATGACGCTTGAGGTCATCGGAGACGTGCTCGGCGTCACGCGCGAGCGAGTTCGCCAGATCAAGGACCGTGCGCTGCTCAAGCTGCGTCATCACACCAAGAAGCGCGCACTCGAATCGTTCCTCGTTACATGAGGGTCGGTCTCGTCACACTTGGCTGTGACAAGAACACTGTTGATTCGGAACGGTATCTGGCTCAGCTCGCGGCGTACGGCGGTGTGCTGACTACCGATCTGCAGGTGGCTGACGTGATAATCGTCAACACGTGCGGCTTTATCGACGCGGCCAAGAAGGAATCGCTCGATGCACTCGTGGAAGCTGGCGAGTACAAGCTATCGGGTGCGTGTACGACCGTCGTGGCCGTTGGCTGTATGGTCGAGCGACACAAGGGCGAATTGCAGGAGGCGTTGCCTGAGGTGGACCTGTTTCTCGGAGCGTCGGAGACCGACCGGTTGATCGAAGAGCTCGCGAGCCGCGGTGTTTTGACGGGCGATCCGATGCTGGAACACCCTGGCGTACGACTCTATAGCGGCGATCTCCCGCACGTGCGCTATCTCAAGGTGAGTGAAGGTTGCGATCATGGCTGCGCGTTCTGCGCAATCCCATTGATGCGCGGCAAACACCGCTCCTTCGCGCCGGAGGAAATCATCGCCGAGGCGCAGTTGCTGGAAATGCAGGGCGCGCGCGAGATCAATCTCGTTGCTCAGGATCTTGCACACTACGGGCGCGACATACGCGATCGCCAGGTACGGCTACCAGACGTGCTACGCATGCTTGTCGAGCAGACCACCATCCCGTGGATTCGCATGCTGTACCTGTACGCGACCGGGATCACGCCGCAGCTGCTGGAACTGGTTGCGCGCGAGCCGCGCATCATGCCGTACATCGACATGCCAATTCAGCATGCGTCCGACAGCGTACTCGAGCGCATGCGTCGCCCGGAACGCGCGCACACCATCCGGGCGAACGTTGCGCGATTTCGCGAAGCGGTACCACACGTTGCAATCCGAACGACCTGCATCGTTGGATTCC
>Ga0209483_1003032_pt1 | contig 11218 bp, 13 predicted proteins | sample NGEPerA_FD_184508 | JGI IMG/M metagenome (GOLD analysis project Ga0209483, IMG submission 184508) | Arctic peat soil microbial communities from the Barrow Environmental Observatory site, Barrow, Alaska, USA - NGEE PermafrostL2-A... | ecosystem: Environmental > Terrestrial > Soil > Wetlands >... | reverse complement strand
ATTCGACGTCGTGCTGCTGCGGCAGGATCCGCCATTCGACCTCGCCTATATTACATCGACGCATTTTCTCGAACGAATCCATCCCAGGACGCTGGTCGTCAACAACCCCGCCTCCGTGCGCAATGCGCCGGAAAAGATCTTGGTGATGGATTACCCGCATCTGATGCCGCCGACGCTGATCTCGCGCGACCTCGACGAGATCAACGCCTTCCGCGACCAGCACGGCGCTGTAGTGATGAAGCCGCTGCACGGCCACGGCGGGGCGGCGGTGTTTCGCATCATGCCGCAGGACATGAATTTCGGCTCGTTGTTCGATATGTTCTCGGTCACTTTCAAGGAGCCTTGGGTGATCCAGCGTTTCCTTCCCGAGGTGAAACACGGCGACAAGCGCATCATCCTGGTCGACGGCGAATTCGCCGGCGCCGTCAACCGCGTGCCGGCCGCCGACGATCTGCGCTCCAACATGGTTCGCGGCGGTGCGGCGCAAGCCACCGAGCTTTCCGACCGCGAGCGCGAAATCTGCGCGGCGTTGGGGCCGGAGTTACGCAAGCGGGGGCTGTTGTTCGTCGGCATCGACGTGATCGACGGCAACCTCACCGAGATCAACGTTACCTCGCCGACCGGCATCCGCGCCATCGCCAGGCTTGGCGGCCCGGATGTCGCGGCGATGACCTGGGATGTGATCGAGAAGAAGCGGGCGTAGGTTCGAGTCGTCTTCCGGAGGACGGCTCAACAAAAGACCGCCCGTGGGCGGTCTTTTCAATTCGCTGAAATCGATCAAGCTGCCCTGAAAGCAAACTTGCCGCTGCGCGAACGGCGATAGCCCATGAAGCCGACGTCAAGGAAGCCGAGGATCATCATCGCCCAGGTCGCAGGCTCGGGGGCGCCGGATCCGACCACAACGAACTCGTCCACCTCGAGCGGGCCAGCAAGCGAGCCGCCGGTCAGGGAGAAGTCGATCTTGTAGGTATCATTGGCGTTCGGATTGAAACCCAGCGGGCCGCCCAGAAACCCGAACTTCAGATTCTCGCTGTTTTGATAGCCGTTACCCGAAAGGTTATTGTCCAATATACTCGGATCGAACGAAACCGTGGTGCCCCTTCCGATTTCATCGATCGTGATCTTGGCCGTGGTTCCCACCAGCGCGCGGCCGGCGTCATATTCTGTCCGACAGGCACTTCCAACCACACCGATCCGGATGGGGTAGCGATGCATGTCGCGCCTCCTGATATATCCGATCCTCGCCATGGAATTCGCATCCTTGCATCGCAATGCTGTTGCCGGTCCTGCGACCAGCGTGCGCGTTAGTCCGCTCGAATTGCAGGAGAGCCGCTTGGCCGAACAGGCAACCGCCAACCCGCCGTTACCAATTCGCGCAGCAGCAGTCTCGATGCCGCGCTCAAGATGCTGGAGCAGCCGGAGGGCGATCCAGGTGGCAGCATCGAAGCCCAATTGAGCGCCGGGTGCGGCGGCGCGGCCAACGAAAAGCTCCGAATAATCTTCTTCATTTCGTGTTGCGGCCGACACATTTCTGCTGCGCGATTTTTTCAGGCCGCCATTCAAACGTCTTAAAACGAGCGCAACGTGGGATCGCCCTGGCGGCCAAATCCGTTCGGGCGAACAAAAACGCTTTTCATAAAATCAGTGGAGGAACACGCATGACATACCATGTTTCGCGAAGGTCCCTGCTCGCGCTTGGGGCCGGCCTCGGCGCATCCGCCGCGCTCAGCGGCAGCGCATTGGCGCGCGCGCCGAAAGTCGGGACGCAGCCGTCCTATTTTTATCGCTTCGCCGTCGGCAACGCCGAAGTCACCGTCGTCTCCGACGGCCCGCTGCCGCTCGGTCCGCCCAAGGGCACGTTCACCGGCGCCGCAGACGACGAAATCAACAAGATGCTGACCGACAATTTCCTGTCGGCCGACAACATCGTACTCGAGCAGAATTCGCCGATCGTCAATATGGGCGACAAGCTCGTGCTGTTCGACACTGGCATGGGCACCTCGAAGGCGTTCGGCCCGACCACCGGCCGCCAGCAGAAGAGCTTGATGGAGGCCGGCATCAAGCCGGAAGACATCGATGCGGTGGTGTTCTCGCATGCCCATATCGATCACATCGGCGGCGTGGTCGACGAGAGCGGCAAGGTGCTATTCCCCAACGCGCAGTACTACATCTCGCAAAGCGATTTCGACTACTGGACCGACGAAGGCAAGCTCGGCAGCCCGCTGAAGGATTTCGTCGTCCATGCGCGCAAGAACCTGATGCCGGTGCGCGATCGCCTCGTGTTCTACAAGGATGGCCAGGAATTCCTGCCCGGCGTCCAGGCGCTCGCCGCGCCCGGCCACACCGTCGGCCACACCATGTTCATGGTCACCTCCGACGGCAAATCCTTCGCCTTCCTGGGCGATCTCACCCATCACCAGATCCTGTTGATGGAACGGCCGCGGATGGAATTTTCCTATGACACCGATCCGAAACAGGCCGCGGAGTCACGCGTGAAAATGCTGGACATGCTGGCGGCCAACAAGATCGCGGTCATGTCGTATCACTATCCATGGCCGGGGCTCGGCCATGTAGTGAAGACCGGCGAGGGGTTTCACTATATCGCGCAGCCGATGACGCTGGTGATTTGAGGGAGAGTCTCCCGGGGGTCGGCCACTGGCTGACCCCCGAGGGTCGTTCGTTCTCTATCGATCCCAGTTCATCGCCCGCACCCGCGGATCTGAGTCAAAATTCGCTGGCGGCAGATCGAATCCGATCGACGGCATTTCGCAAAAGATTCGGATGCCGGTTGGGCTGAAATGAATTCTCCAGGTCTGCCTGCCCACCTCTTCGCTCTTCGTGAAAGTTCGGCAAGTGAGCAACGCATAATTTGCGGCGTAACTTGTTGTCCGCGCGGACTCATATTTGATCACCTCGATTTCCTCGGCTCTCGCGGCTTCCGCTAATGATTGGCATGGCGCGTAGTCCGTCGGGTGTCGCCAGACCGCGCGCCGGCTGTCCATGGGCGGAATCGTCAGATCGATCGCGCGTTCGGTCGCGAACAAGACGGCGAATGCCGTGTATTCGCCAGGATTTTTCGGCCAGGGGGTAAGTGGCGAATCCGCGAAGAAAAGCAGCCGCGAAAACGCCAGCTCGGTCATGGCGTTCCTCGCCAATGCGGAGGCGTAAAAAACGCCTGATGTCAGGCCGGCGCGGCGAAACCGGGATCCAATCGGATAGGGCGCGCCATATCGGAACGGTGTGGACAACAGGAAATTCAGATGCCGGCACTCGACTGGAATAGTCGGCTTGCTGTTCTCGATGATCTCCTCGAGACGCCGCTGTTCAGTCATATCGTCGGTCAGCTTCGCCGTCGAAACCTGGTGTTGCGCTTCGACGGCCCGCCACGCCCGGGCTGCGAGCCGCCGTGCGCTAGACGACAGCTCTTCTGGCGTCCAGATAGAAGATGACATTGGTCAATCCCGACACAGACTGAATCAGTTCAATGGGAGTTCCGTCGAGCGCCGTGTTCGGATTGGACAGCCACCGGGCAGAAACACCGTCGTCGCCCCCCGTGAGTGCGTCCAGCGATCGGTAGAGCCGGACAAAGAGCACCGCCAACTGGAACGGCTTTTGGCCCGAGTGAAGGGAATAGTCTGCCTTCTTCAATCTCGAAACCGTAGCCTCCGAGACCCCGATAATATGGGCAAGAACCTTGTTGCTGACCCCGAGATTCTCCGCGGCGCGCGCCAAGGCCTTCGCGATCAGCCTTGAGTCGGAGGCAGACGGACCAGGTTGCAAAAATGGTGTCGGCACTCATCCCTCCTGTGCTTCTCCTGAAATAATATAGTCATTTCATTTCTATGGAAAGGCGGAAACTTGTCGGCTGCGAGGCAGAAGGGTCGCTGGCCCCTGTTCCCCTAATGTTCTTGCAGACCTTCGGTAATGGGTCAGTTTGATTAAGGCAGCCGAATGCGCAGCCATTGGTTTGGAACCATGGAAAATTCGTGCTATCGCAACCCCCAGTTGGGGAATTTGTACAGGTGTGACCATTTTGCCCAAGTTTTGGGACGACCCGTTGCCGGGCGAATGCCCGCCAATTGATGCCGAAGATGCCTTTGATGGTGTAGTGTTGCGGTTAGTGAAAACCGATCCTCCCACCGCCGACGATTTCAAGTTCGGTAAGGCTACCGGCAAAAAGAAGCCCAATGGCTGGGATGAGTGTCGCTGGTGTGCTTGTTCCGTTTGGGAAGGCTCAACGAAGCGCGAGGTACTAACGGGTGTCGCAAAGTTCCCAAAACTGCGGGATAACAAGTTTATCGCGCACATAAAAATAGACGGGGGAAGTGGAAAAATCATGCCCCACGCCCCAAGTTCAACCCATCTTAGCCTGTGGATGTACGACGACTTTGATCCATTACAGGCCGTCGTCAAGATTGAACCGCTATGAGTGCCTACGCCAGCAAAGCAAAAATAGTAGCAGACCTCCTCGACTACGAGGGTCCGCAGCTCTTGCTGCTCTCGACTGACCGGAAGCGGCACATGTTCGCTATTGCCGTAAGCCGCGAGGATATGGATGAGCCGTTCTTCGGGTGTGAAGTCATTGACAAGGTGTATGAGCAATATTTCGCTGAGAAGGCGGACTTGCACTTTGTTTTCAATCGAGCCCTTTCCAAGGCTTATTATCTATTCGACCTAGCGTCCGCTGAAAACAAGGATGTCAATCTCAAGAAGGCACCAGCTGAAGATGCTGAAAACCCCACATATTGGCCTGAAATTGGCATTTTCGCGCGTAGTCATACGACGCCATTCAACCGCGAAAGGACGGGGTCATCAACGCGCACCTTCAAGATAGACGGCAAATGGGGTTCGACTGATTTTTCTCAGTTTCACAATAAAATGGCGGATTTGTACGCCCTCTTTAGCGTGGTGAATCGCCTTGATGGCAGCCAAAGTCAGGTTGAGCTTGGTTGGGTCCGCCAGACGATTAGGGATCGTTTTTGGCAGGGCGGCGGAAGCTATGGCAGTTTCTACGACAGCCTGATTGAGCGAAACAAGAAGGTAAATGTTGCGCCGCTGGAAATTGATAAGATTCAATATGCTTCACCCGGCGAGATTTCGTTGCGAGGGAGCCAGAAGGCGCTAACCGATGTTTCCGATGTCCTGGATGTATTCGAAGAAAATTGGGAGCATCTCGCCGGCGAGTATCGCAATATTTATGGAGCCCTAAGGAAAGAAAAACTGTTGAGTGCCAAGCCGGCGTCAAAATTTTCGTCGCCGGCGGTTCGCAAGGTTGTTCAAGACGTCACAATGGATCTGGCTAAGGGACTGCAAGTCGAATTGGTCGATGAAATATATGAAGCCTGCGAACAAAACACTTTGGTTTTTGCGAAGGTGATTTTGTCTATCTATAGGCGCGCAAACGAGCTGTTCAAATTTCATGCTGAAGGGCGTGTACAGCGGGGATGACAATGACAGATAGCCCCAAACGACCGCGGGACCCGAATCAGTTGGCTAAGGCGGTCATCGACATCGCTACCGGCGAACGTCCCGACGCACCCCCGAATGACAAAGACCCCGCCGCGGTACAGCGGGGCCGTCTAGGAGGATTAAAGGGCGGCAAGGCTAGGGCTGAAAAACTCACCCCCGCCCAACGAAAAACCTCTGCGCTTGCGGCGAACCGGGCGCGTTGGGGCAAGACCTGACTTAGTAGGGCGGGGGCTTGAGGATCGCCGCGTTCTCCGCTTCCGCTTCTCCTTTGGCTTCGGGTGTCTTGGCTTCCTTATCCTTCTTGAAGCTTCGGTTCGGATACCATTCCTTTAAGCCCCAGGTTCCGCGCTCGACCTTCACGATATCGCCGATGGTTTCGGCCCGGCGGGTAAGAACCGCGCCAATCGTGTTGGTCCAATCCTTTGAGTTCAAAACAAGTCCACCAGCCTTGAACAAGGTAGCAATGTCGGGGTTCTTTAGGGGTATCCGCTTAGCAGCGAGAAGCTTCTTGGTCGCCTCCGCGATCGACAGGCCAAGGAGGGCGCCCGGGCCGTCTACGCCCTGATTCGCCTGACCGTTACCGGAGGCAGCAGTAGATCGCGGCCCAGCAGGGGTGCCGGATCGAAGAGATTCAATGGCGGCAATGGCTTGATCGATCTGATCCCGCTTCGCGCAGAGATCAGCGAGCACAGCATCATAGGGATCGATTCCGTAAGGTTCATCAGACATTTGGTTGCTCCCATGGCACGAATGTGCTATACGGGGAGCCGTCGCGCTGGCTGCGGAGCAGCCGACAACGGCAGCGGATAGGGACCTTAGGGGTCGTGGACCCCCTCTCTATTTTTTGACCGTCATCTTCTTCGCAACCTCCTCTAGCTCTAGCGGGTTGAGGATCAAGGGCGCTCCCGGACCACGAATCCGGGGCGCCCATTTTATCTCACAGTTCCCCGACAAAAACAAGCTACCTGATAGGATTTCCACCGGAAAGACTCCGGGATAGAGTCCTGCGCGGGCGCCGCGCTAGAAAACATAAAAATCCTAGCATGAAACCATACAATGCTTGACTTGTGTGTTTGTCTCACGTATAAGGGTCAGTATGAACAAGCTGACCAGACAAGAGCGCGCCAAGATTTTGCAGTTGCTTTGCGAGGGCATGGCGATCCGCGCTATCTCGCGGGTGACCGGGGCGAGCAAGAACACCATCGCGAAGCTCTTGGTCGATGCGGGCCGCGCCAGTGCCGCGTATCAAGATCGCGTGTTGCGCAACCTTCCCTGCAAGCGCGTACAGGTCGATGAAATCTGGAGCTTCGTTTACGCCAAGAAGATGAACCTTCCGAGCGCGAAGAACGCGCCGGCTGATGCCGGCGATGTTTGGACGTGGACCGCGATTGATGCCGATACCAAGTTGATGGCTAGCTTCTACGTCTCTGATCGCAGCTATGGGGCAGCGCGGGAATTTATTGACGACCTTAGCCAGCGTCTCGCTAATCGCATTCAACTGACCAGCGACGGTCACCACGCATATTTGCAAGCTGTCGTCGATGCATTCGGAAACGATATTGATTACGCGATCTTGGTCAAAAAATACGGCAAGGAAACTGGAAACTCACCTGAGCGGCGTTACAGCCCGGCTGCGTGCATTGGGATCGATAAGAACCCAATTCTCGGCTCACCGGACATGAAGCATATCAGCACGTCCTACGTAGAGCGGGCTAACCTCACCATGCGTATGAACATGCGCCGCTTTACGCGCCTGACAAACGGCTTCTCAAAGAAGATCGAAAATCATGCGTATGCCGTCGCGCTTCACGCGATGTACTACAACTTCGTTCGCGTGCATCAGACCTTGAAGATGACGCCAGCTATGGCCGCTGGCGTGACTGACCGGCGCTGGCAAGTGACGGACCTTGTTGAAATGATCGAAGCCTTCGAAGCCCACAACGAAATCAGGGACCGGAAGGAATTAATTCTTGCGTCACAATCAAACTGACCCATTACCAGACCTTCCCGCCTTCCGCTACCCTCCGTTGCATCAGGGGGCAGCATGGTCCAGCGCGTTTCCACCGTCGCCTTTGAGGGGATCGAGGCCCGCGCGGTCGATGTGCAGGTGCAGGTCGCGCCTGGCTTGCCGGCGTTCGCCATCGTCGGCTTGCCCGACAAGGCGGTGTCCGAGGCGCGGGAGCGGGTGCGCTCGGCGCTGATCGCCTCCGGGCTGGCGCTGCCGGCCCGGCGGATCACGGTCAATCTCGCGCCAGCGGACCTGCCAAAGGAAGGCAGCCATTACGACCTCCCCATTGCGCTTGGGCTGATGGCGGCGATCGGGGCGATTCCGCCGGATGCGCTTTCTGGCTTCACCGTGCTCGGCGAACTCGGGCTCGACGGCTCGATCGCGGCCGTTGCGGGCGTGCTGCCGGCCGCGATCGGGGCGAACGCGCGCGACGAGGGGTTGATCTGCCCGGCGGCTTGCGGCGCGGAGGCCGCATGGGCGAGCCCGGACATCCAGATCGTAGCGGCGAATTCGCTGATCCAGATCGCCAATCATTTCAAGGGCACGCAGGTGCTGTCGCGCCCGCAACCAAGAGTGCACGAAGCCGGCGCCGAGCTGTTGGACCTGCGCGACATCAAGGGCCAGGAAAGCGCCAAGCGCGCGCTCGAGATCGCGGCCGCCGGCGGACATCATCTGCTGATGATCGGCTCGCCCGGCGCGGGCAAATCGATGCTGGCCGCAAGGCTACCCTCGATCCTGCCGCCGCTGTCGCCGTCGGAGCTTCTCGGCATTAGGTAGCAAACTCACCTTGTACAAACCCCGGCGGCGGTGTGCCCGGCGCCGCCGGGGGTTCATAACGAAGTTGGCACTTCTAGCCCATTATAGGCCTACGAAGTGCTTCAAGATCAATAGGCCGTAGCCGACGATCAAGAAGAGGTGGGCTATGTTTTCCATAGCTTCTCCTTTCTGCTTCTTCCCATCAGGTTTTTCTGACTTCGGAGCGGTCGTTGCCGCCCGATGGTGCTTATAGCTCGCCTTGCCCGCTATCCACAGGTTGAACGAGCGTGGGGCGCCCGCTTAATTCTGGCAGTCCACCTAGTTAAATAATTGAAATACAACACATTTTATAGAAAACGACTCACTAGGGTAGTGACAACCTGTCTTGATTCGCGTTCCACCTCTGTCTAGCCCCTAGACAGGTTGCCAAGACAGCCTCGTTTTGGTAAATGAGTCGTCACTGGAGAGACTCATGCGTGATATCCGTGACGATTTGCGCCAACGCGTCCAGCTCTTGAAGGACGAGCGCGACGAATTGCAAAAGCAGCTGACCGAAAAACTTGCCGAACTGGACGCCTACGAAGCTCAGCTTTCGTCGCTGTTGGCGTTTGAAGAGAAGCGCGCAAACGGTCCTGCAGCGCAGGGACAACTTGAATTAACGGCAGCAGCAAAAGTTGAAGAGCACACGGACGAGGATTTCGAGGCTGCTATCCTCTCCATTATGGGCAACTATCAGTCGTGGACGCACGCCGACATTAAATCACAAATGGAACAGGACGAATGGACCCTGGAGAAGGGGTCACTTGGCCGGGCTATTCAGGGTCAGTTGCTCAGCATGAAACAACGAGGTCTCATTGAGTTTATGGGTGATCGCAAATGGCGGAGGCTAAGAGCGGCCGCCGCCGCGTAACCCAAACGAAAACCGGAGCCTTGCGGCTCCGGTTCAAGAATGTGGGGGTGCACAGTGCAGGGGCGCGGTTGTCCAGCCATTGCCCCGGCGGGTGCAAGTCCCGCTACCTCCACCTCCAACCCCTTCCATAAGGGTTGGTGACGTACAGAATACCCGCGTAGCTAAGGGGTCCAAACCTTGGCTGCGCGGCCCTTTTTATTTTCTACCAGACTCGGCGGGTTCCGTCGAGCGCGGGACCGCTATCCCGCTTGCCGCATCGTTATCGACAAATGAAACGCCACCTTTTTCCAATGCAGCTTGCATTGCCGTTAGATTGTTCCGTGTCGGATCGCGGCGTCCTGCCTCAAAGTCCCGAACCGTCGAAACGCCCACGCTCGCGCTTTTTGCAAGCACGTCTTGAGGCCAATTTAGCCATGCTCGGGCGGCTCGACACTGTTCCGGGGTCATTCTCGGAATCTAGCGACCTGAACTATTTCCGTCAAGGTCAACGATTTAAGTTGACGCCATTACTTTCAACGCTTATCACTGAGGTCAACGGAAAACGTTGGTCTCATGGCGCAGCACTTCCTCTTATCGGCAAAGGCCCGTTCGCTAAGTTTAGCGAAAGTCGCCCGCTTGTCGGACGAGGAAGCCTATCAGACCTTCAAACTGGTACGTTGGGCCGCCACTGACGGCGAACCAGTTTGCCCGCGCTGCGGCTGTGTCGCTGTCTACACCTACGCGACCCGCAAGCTGTTCAAGTGCAAAGCCTGCAATCACCAATTCAGCGTCACGTCAGGGACGATTTTCGCCAGCCGCAAGCTTCCCATCCGCGACTATCTCCTAGCCATCGCGATTTTCGTGAATGGCGCAAAAGGTCATAGCGCGCTGCAATTGAGCCGCGACCTGGATTGCCAATACAAGAGCGCGTTCGTGATGACACACAAAATCCGCGAAGCGCTGGCCTCGGAAGCCAACGGCGCGACCGTGTCCGGCGAGGTCGAAGTGGACGGTGCATATTTCGGCGGCCATGTGCGCCCCGCTAATTACAAGGTCAATCGCGTTGATCGGCGGCTTGCAGAACATCAGACTGGCAAGCGCCGCGTCGTTGTCATCATGCGGGAGCGTGGCGGCCGGACGCTGCCTTTCGTGTTCAAGTCAGAAGATGCTTCGGTCGTGACGATCGCCCGCACCGTTGCGCCGGGCAGCACCGTGTATGCCGACGAAGCAACGCATTGGGACGCGCTACATGCACGTTTCCTGACGAAGCGGATCAATCATAGCGAGAGCTATTCGGACGGCGGAGCCTGCACCAATCAAGCGGAGTCGTTTTTCTCTCGCTTGCGTCGCGCGGAAATCGGCATTCATCACCATGTCGCCGGGCCGTACCTGTCGGCTTACGCGAGCGAGATGGCTTGGCGCGAAAACAACCGTCGGGTCAGCAACGGCGAACAATATCTGATGACCACCAGCGCGGCACTCACTCACCCGGTGTCTCGCCAGTGGAAGGGGTATTGGCAGCGGTCGGCAGCTTCAAATCATACTCGCGGCGCATGATTTTCAACTGGGCGATCACCATCGCTCGGATAATTTCCGAATGACTATCTCCCTCAGTTTGGAGGTTGACCAACTGGTCCAGTTGATATCTGGCCCCAGCGGGCAACGTCGTCCATAACTGATTGTTTTTCTTGCCCTTTTTCTCGGCTATCTTCTTGGGCATCACTCAAAACTACACACAGGAAAAAAGTATCTTTACCCGAAAGTAACTTGCATTGAGAGTCAAAAAGAGGCTAGGCTACATCTAGCGTGAGAGACACGGTGAATCTCCCAGCCGTAGCACTGGCTGCTTAGTCAGGAGCGCAATGAGGGGGACATGGGAGTCCCCTCCTCACGCACCTTTCTTTTTCTTTTTGAAATGATCTGTGCCGCCCACTAGAGCGGGATGGGTCTAATTTGAATCGATTGAGGATTCCCAAATCAGAAGACTTCTGATTCAACATGCCGGCTGGGAAGGAGGCCAGCATGGATGGGACGACCTTATTCGGACGACCTTCGTGAGCGGGTGGTAAGGGCTGTCATTAGGAGCGGCCTGTCGC
>Ga0209483_1003029_pt1 | contig 11219 bp, 10 predicted proteins | sample NGEPerA_FD_184508 | JGI IMG/M metagenome (GOLD analysis project Ga0209483, IMG submission 184508) | Arctic peat soil microbial communities from the Barrow Environmental Observatory site, Barrow, Alaska, USA - NGEE PermafrostL2-A... | ecosystem: Environmental > Terrestrial > Soil > Wetlands >... | reverse complement strand
ATGCGCGCGAGCTGTTCGGGCGTGCGCACTTCGCCGATGCCGGTGTCGGGATTCGCGTAGCGGAAGAACAGGTAGCTCGCGAAGTCGACGCTGTCGCGCAGCTTGCCACCCAGCAGCGCGTGCACCGGCACGCCGAGCTTCTGGCCGATGATGTCGAGGCACGCGAACTCGACGGCCGCGTGCAGTTGCGTGCGGTTGTTGTACAGGCTCGCCGTCGGGTTGCAGATCTTCTGGCGCATCGCCTCGAGCGAGAACACGTCGTGGCCGCGCAGGTACGGCATCAGGCCCGCGAACGCGCGCGTCGCATCCTCGCCGCCGCCGCCCATTTCGCCGAGGCCGCAGTAGCCGTCGTCGGTTTCGACCTCGACGATGGTGCGCACGAAGCGCCCCCAGTGGGCGCCATTGCTGTGCAGCAGCGGCGCGTGCAGCGGCACGCTGACGGGCGTCGCGCGCAGGTTCGAAATCGCGGTCATCGGGGGAACGTCGGGGTCGGTGTCGGTACGGCGTCGAGGCACACCGATTGTACCCGCCGGTCGCGTGCACTGGTATTACCACTTGACCAGTTGCGCCACGGCGATTAGCCTGTCCCCTTGCGCGCGAGCGTCGGCCGCGGTTCGTCGCGTGCGGGCCAGCGCGAGCGAGATTTCCAATGCCGTTTTCGAGCATCGAGCCACGCCGGCTGTACCGCCAGATTGCCGACCAGATCCGCGCGCTGATCAAGGATGGCGAGTTCGCCGCTGGCGCCCGCCTGCCGCCCGAGCGGGACTTGGCGAAGCAGCTCGGCGTGTCGCGGCCGTCGGTGCGCGAGGCATTGATCGCACTGGAGGTCGAGGGCCTGGTCGACGTGCGGATCGGGTCGGGCATCTACGTGCGGATGCCCGGCGACGGGCAGTCCTCCGATGCAAGCAAGGATGCGGCCGCGGGGCCTTACGAGTTGCTGCGCGCGCGGCACCTGATCGAAAGCGAGTGCGCGGCGCTGGCGGCGAAGATCGCAAAGAAGGAGCAGTTGCGGGCGATCGTCGCCGCCCTCGACGACATGCAGCGCGAGCTTGCGGCAGGTGACATGCCGCTGGTCGGCGACCGCCTGTTCCATCTGCGGATCGCCGAGGCCACGGGCAACGGCGCGCTGGTGCATGTGATCAGGATGCTGTGGGAGGAACGCACGGGCCCGCTCTACAAGCAGCTCGAGCATCATTACGATTCACCGGACCTGTGGCAGGCGGCGATTGCCGAGCACCGCGCAGTGGTGGACGCCATCGCATCGCGCGACGCGCCGCGTGCGCGCGCGACGATGCAGCGCCACCTGGACCAGGCCTACAAGCGATTCAGCAAAGGCTGGGACGTGCGCAGCTGATGTCACGAGGGATGCCATGCAACAGGAAGGGAACACGATGCTAGCTTGCCGTATCCATGCAAAGGAAGACCTGAGGCTCGAGGCGGTGGCAACGCCTGCGCTCGACGACGGACAGGTGCTCGTGCGCCTCGGCGCCGGCGGTATCTGCGGATCGGACCTGCATTATTTTTTCGAGGGCCGCAACGGCAATTTCGTCATCCGCGAACCGCTGATACCGGGACACGAGGCTTCCGGCGTCGTCGCCGCCGTCGGCGCGGGCGTCACGCGCGTGAAGCCGGGCGACCGCATCGCCGTGTCGCCGTCGCACGCCTGCGGGCGATGCATGTACTGCCGCCAGGGCCGCGAGCAGTTGTGCAGCGAGATGAAGTTCCTCGGCAGCGCAAGCCTCTATCCTCACGTGCAGGGAATGTTCCGTGAGACGTTCGTCATGGGCGAGCGCCAGTGCTATCCGGTCGCAGGCGACGTGAGCCTCGGCGAAATCGCATTCGCCGAACCGCTGGCGGTCGCGCTGCATGCGGTCAACCGCGGCGGCGACCTTGCGGGCAAGTCGGTGCTGATCACCGGCGCTGGCACCATCGGCTGCCTGACGGTGATCGCGGCAAGACTCGCAGGCGCTGCGCGCGTCACCGTGAGCGACATCCTAGAGCGTCCGCTGTCCAAGGCGCGCGAAGTCGGCGCCGATGCGACGCTGCGCGCCGATCTCGAGGCCGAGGCGCTCGCGACCCCGCAGTTCGACGCCGCGTTCGAGGTGTCCGGCAGCTTCGCTGCGCTGAAGAGCTGCATCGGCGCAAGCCGTCGCGGATCGCGCATCGTGCAGGTGGGCACGCTGCCGCACACGCCGCTGCCGCTCGTCGTCAACGACATCATGGCGAGGGAGCTCGATCTGTGCGGTGCGTTTCGCTGGGGCATCGAGTTCGACTGGGCGGTGGACTACATCGCGACGCGGCGCGTGGACGTGCGCCCGTTGCTGTCGGAGCAGTTCGCACTGTCCGATGCCGTCGCCGCATTCCATGCCGCCGCGGACAAGACGAAGAGCACCAAGGTGCAGGTCGTCATCGACGATGCCGCGCGCGTGAAGGAGCCCGCATGCTGACGCGTGCGGCGCTGACGATACGCCTGCATGCGGACGACGACGTCGTCATCGCGCGCGCGCAGCTCATCGGCGGCACGACGCTGATCGACGAGAAGATCAACGTCGTCGGCCTCATTCCGCCGGGTCACAAGGTGGCGGCGCACGCGATTCGCATGGGCGCGCCGGTGAAGCGCTACAACCAGGTCATCGGCTTCGCCAGCAAGGACATCGGCGCCGGCGAGCACGTTCACCTGCACAACCTCGCGATGGGGACATTCGACCGCGACTACGCGTTCGGCGCCGACGCGCGGCCGACGCAGTACGCGGTGCCGCAGGCGACATTCGCGGGCATCGTGCGTGCCGACGGCCGCGTCGCCACGCGCAACTACATCGGCATCCTGTCGACGGTCAACTGCTCGGCCACGGTGTCGCGCGGCATCGCCGACCACTTCACGCGCGAGCGACTGGCGGCGTTCGCCAACGTCGACGGCGTCGTCGCGCTGACGCACGGCTCCGGCTGTGGGATGGACACGCACGGCGAAGGCATGCAGATCCTGCGCCGCACGCTCGGCGGCTATGCAAGGCATGTGAATTTCGCCGGAGTGCTGGTTGTCGGGCTCGGCTGCGAGGCCAACCAGATTTCGTCGCTGTTCGCCGCCGAGCAACTGGCCGAGGGCCCGCTGTTGCGCACGTTCAGCATCCAGGACATCGGCGGCACTGCCAGGACGATCGCCCACGGCATTGCGCTGATCGACGACATGCTGCCGCACGCGAATGCGGTGACGCGCACGACGGTACCGGCCTCGCACATCACGATCGGACTGCAATGCGGCGGCTCCGACGGCTATTCGGGCATCACCGCCAATCCGGCGCTCGGCGCGGCGGTCGACCTGCTCGTGCGCCACGGGGGCACCGCGATACTTTCGGAGACACCCGAGATCTACGGTGCCGAGCACCTTCTGACGCGGCGCGCGGCGTCCCGCGAAATCGGCGAAAAACTCGTGTCGCGGATCAAGTGGTGGGAAGACTATACGGCGCGCGAGCGCGGCGAGATGAACAACAACCCGTCGCCGGGCAACAAGGCGGGCGGACTCACGACGATCCTCGAGAAGTCACTGGGCGCGGTCGCAAAGGGTGGCACGTCCAACCTCAACGCCGTTTACGAATACGCCGAGCCGGTGACGGCGAAAGGCTTCGTCTACATGGACACGCCAGGCTACGATCCGGTGTCGGCGACGGGGCAGGTGGCCGGCGGCGCCAACCTGATCTGCTTCACCACCGGGCGCGGCTCCGCGTACGGCTGTGCGCCGGCGCCGTCGCTCAAGCTCGCCACCAACACGCAACTGTGGGTCAAACAGCAGGAGGACATCGACCTCAATTGCGGCGAGATCGCCGACGGCACCGCCAGCGTCGACGAAATCGCGGCGCGCCTGTTCGCGCTGATCCTCGATACCTGTTCGGGCAGGCGAACCAAAAGCGAACTGCACGGCTATGGACAGAACGAATTCATCCCGTGGTACCTGGGCGCCGTGATGTAGGTCGGCTCGTTTGACTTGCACCGGGGTCGCCCGTACGCTGGCAATCAACCGCCGATCCAATAAAAGCAAGCGGCGTTTTTCGAAACCCAAGGAGGAGAGAGCATGAAGGTCTGGCACAAGCTTGGCGTGGCGCTGATCGCGTCCACGGCGCTACTCGCATCGGGAACCGCGATGGCGCAGGAAAAACTCACCGTCTGGTGGGTCAAGGGGTTCTACAAGTCGGAAGACGACGCGCTGTACGAGGCGATCCGCAAGTTCGAGAAAAAATCGGGCGTCAAGGTCGAGCTGTCGCAATACGCGGTGCAGGACGGCATTCCGAAGACAGTCGCGGCGCTCGACTCGGGCACGCCACCGGATGTCGCGTACATCGACGTCTACGACTTCCAGGTGACCGGCAAGTGGGCGTACGACGGCAAGCTGGAGGATCTCTCCGATGTGCTGACGCCGATCAAGGACAAGTTCCTGCCCAATACGCTGGAGACGACGTATCTGTACAACTCGAAGGCGAACAAGCGCGCGTACTACGCGTTCCCGATCAAGCAGCAGACGATGCATATCGAATACTGGAAGGACATGCTTGCCGAGATCGGAATGACCGAGGCGGATATTCCGAAGACGTGGAACGAGTACTGGAAATTCTGGTGCGACAAGGCGCAGCCCGCGTACCGCAAGAAAACCGGCAAGCGCGTGTACGGCATCGGACAGCCGCTCGGCGTCGACTCGAGCGACTCGTACTTCTCGTTCCTGACGTTCATGGACGGCTACAACGTCAAGCTGGTCGATGACAACGGCAAGGTCACCGTCGACGATCCGAAGGTGCGCGCGGGCCTGATCAACACGGTGCGCGACTACGCAGCGCCGTACACGAAGGGCTGCTCGCCGCCGTCGTCGACGTCGTGGAAGGATCCGGACAACAATGTCGCGTTTCACAACAAGACGACGCTCATGACGCACAACGCGACGATCTCCATCGCGGCCAAGTGGTACGACGACATGAACAACGCGACGCTGTCGCAGGCCGAGCGCGACCAGGCGAAGAAGAACTATTACGAGAACATCGTCACGTCGGGCTTTCCGCTGAAGCCGGACGGCACGCCGTTCAAGTACCGCGCCGCGGTCAAGACGGGTGTCGTGTTCACCGACTCGAAGAACAAGAAGCGTGCCAAGGAGTTCGTCACGTTCCTGCTGCAGGACGAGAACCTGATTCCCTATGTCGAGGGCGCGCTGGGCCGCTGGTATCCGGTGACCAAGTCGGGGGCTGCGCGGCTGTCGTTCTGGCTGGCCGATCCACATCGCAGTTCGGTGCAGCGGCAGTTCTCCGCCGGCACCAACACGTTCGAATTCACCAAGAACTACAAGTTCACGATCCTCAACAACGAGAACGTCTGGGCGAAGGCCGCGAACCGCGTGGCCAGCGAGCACTGGACGCCGGAGAAGGCGACCGACGAAATGATCGCCCGCATCAAGGAAGTGACGAAGTAGCGTCGCGCGAACCGGTGTCCGCGGCGAGGCGTACGCCTCGCCGGCGGGCATCGTCCGCAGGGGACACACGCTGATGTCGACACTCGCACTGCCGCCAAGTGGGCCGCTGTCTGTCGCGCTGTCGCGCAACCGCCTGTCGCCGTGGCGAACGTGGGGCGCGCTGATGCTCGCGCCCTATGTGCTGATATTCCTGGTGTTCGTGCTGTACCCGGTGTGCTACGGGCTGTGGCTCGCACGCCATCCGCAGAGCTACGTGCAGCTCGCCAACGATCCGGTATTCTTCGGGTCGGTGGTCAACACGCTGGTATTCCTCGTCGTCGCGATCAACATCAAGATGGCGGTCGCGCTGTTCCTGTCCGGTTTCTTCGTCACCGCACGGCCGTGGATCAAATGGCTGTCGGTGATCTTCATCCTGCCATGGGCGGTGCCGTCGATTCCCACGATCCTGTCGATCCGCTTCATGCTCAACCCCGAGTGGGGCGTGGTCAACCAGCTTATCTTCCGGCTGACCGCCGAGGACGGCCCCAACTGGCTCAACGACCGCTGGCTCGCGCTGTCGATGGCGATGACCGTGCACGTATGGAAGAGCCTGCCGTTCTGGACGATGATCCTGATCGCCGCGCGCCTCGCGATTCCGCAGGAACTGTACGAGGCTTCGAGCGTCGACGGCGCAACGTCGTGGCAGAAGTTCAAGTTCGTCACCTGGCCGTCGGTGGCCACGCTGTACCTCACGTCGACCATCCTGTCGATGATCTGGACGCTGGGCGACTTCAACAGCGTCTACCTGCTGACCGGCGGTGGCCCCGCCGACCTGACGCACGTGCTCGCCACGCTCGGCATCCGTTACCTGCGTCTCGACCAGGTCGACCTGTCGATGGCGACCATCGTCTGCGCGTTGCCGCTGGTGCTGCCGCTGGTCTACTTCATGATGAAGCGGCTGTCGCGATGAAGGCGATCAGCGCGAAAAAGGTCGGCACCGAGGCGAAGCTGCTGCTGATCGCCGTGCCGGTGCTGATCTGGACGCTGTTGCCGATCTATCACATGGTGCTGTTCGCGCTGTCGACCAAGGAGGAGGCGTTCTCCGGCCACCTGTGGCCCGATCATCCGACGCTGCACAATTTCTCTGTCGTGTTCCACGAGCAGAACTACTTCCTCAACCATTTCTGGGGACAGTTCTTGAACTCGGTGATCATCGCCGCCGCTGTCGGCGCGCTGACGTTGTTCATTGCCGCCACTGCGGCGTTCTCCATCAGCCGACTGAAGGCGCGTGGCGGCCGCCTGGTGCTCAACTGCGCGCTGTTCACCTATTTCATTCCCGCCGCATTCCTCGCCGTGCCGATGTACAAGGCGATGGGTCTGTACGGGCTGCTCAACCACCAGTCGGCGCTGATCCTCGCCATGGTGACGATCGCCGCTCCGTATGCGATCTGGGTGCTGAAGCAGGCGTCGGACAAGCTGCCTTTCGAGCTCGACGAGGCGGCGCGCATCGACGGCGCATCGCCGCTGCAGCTGTTCCGCCTGGTCTACCTGCCATTGATCGCGCCATCGCTGGTCGCCGTGGGCGCGTATGCGGTGCTGCTCGCGTGGAACGAATACCTGTACGCTTTCCTGCTGCTGTCCAACGATGCCGACGTCACGCTGCCGGTCGGCCTCGGCCACTTTCTGTCGGCCGACGATTCGCCATGGGAATTGCTGATGACCGCGGGCCTGCTCTATTCGCTGCCGCCGGCGGTGATGTACTACGCATTCAAGCGCTACATGGTGAGCGGGCTCACCGCCGGCGCCGTCAAGGCCTGACGCTCATCCACCGAACAACGTACCCACGCGGACACGCACATGGCATCGGTTGCATTCCAGAACGTTGACAAGAACTTCGGCGCCACCAAGGTCATCCACGGCATCACGTTCGAGATCGCCGACGGCGAGTTCCTCGTGCTGGTCGGGCCTTCGGGCTGCGGCAAGTCGACGCTGTTGCGCATGCTCGCCGGCCTCGAGGAGATCAGCGGCGGCGTGGTGACGATCGACGGCAGGAAGGTCAACGACGTCGACTCGAAGGACCGCGACATCGCGATGGTGTTCCAGAGCTACGCGCTGTATCCGCACATGAGCGTGCGCGACAACATGGGCTTCAGCCTGAAGCTGCGCAAGGCCGATGCGAAGCTGACCACCGAGCGCGTCGCGCGCGCCGCGCGGATCCTCAACCTTGAGCCCTACCTCGACCGCTTCCCGCGCGAATTGTCGGGCGGGCAGCGCCAGCGTGTGGCGATGGGGCGCGCGATCGTCCGCGATCCGAAGGTATTTCTGTTCGACGAGCCGCTGTCGAATCTCGACGCCAAGCTGCGCGTCGCAATGCGCGCCGAGATCAAGGCGCTGCACCAGCGCCTCAAGACGACGACCGTCTACGTGACGCACGACCAGATCGAGGCGATGACGATGGCCGACCGCATCGTCGTCATGCACGACGGCGTCGTCGAGCAGATCGGCACGCCCCTCGAGCTCTACGACCACCCGGACAACCTGTTCGTCGCGCAATTCATCGGTTCGCCGTCGATGAATATCGTCGAAGGCGTCGTTCGCCGCGACGGCGGCGCCGCGCATGTCGAGGCCGAGGGCGGTGTGCGCTGGCCGCTCGCGTCGTCGGCGGGGACCGATGGCCAGCCGGTCGCGTATGGCATCCGCCCGGAGCACTTGTCGGTCGTCGACGCCGGCACCGCCGATGCCGTCTCCGCCGAGATCACCGTCGTCGAACCGACGGGCGCGGAAACCGAACTGCTGGTCAAGGCGGGCGACGCGCCGATCGTGCTGGTCACGCACGGGCGAACTTTGGTGCGGCCCGGCGACACGATCGGCCTCGCAGTCGATCCGGCGATGGTGCATGTGTTCGATCGTACCAATGGCAGGCGGCTCGTTCGCTCCGCGGCATGAGACACGCGCGCAGGCGTCATCCATGGTTGCACACGGCCGTACCCCGATTCGTTTCGCAAACTGAAATCGACAAATGAGCAAGAAACCACCGAAAAGCAACCGCAAGCTGCGCTCCACCGAATGGTTCGGCCGCCACGACCGCGATGCGCTCGTGCACCGCTCGTGGATGAAGAACCAGGGATTTCCGCACGACCTGTTCGACGGCAGGCCGGTGATCGGCATCTGCAACACGTGGTCGGAAGTCACGCCGTGCAACGCACATTTCCGCGAGCTCGCCGAGCACATCAAGGCGGGCGTGCTCGAGGCCGGTGGCTTTCCGCTCGAGTTTCCGGTGATGAGCCTCGGCGAGCCGGTGATGCGGCCAACGACGATGCTGTTCCGCAACCAGGTGGCGATGGACGTCGAGGAATCGATCCGCGCCAACCCCTTCGACGGCATCGTGCTGATGATGGGCTGCGACAAGACGACACCCGCGCTGCTGATGGGCGCCGCGTCGTGCGACCTGCCGACGATCGGCGTGTCGGGCGGTCCGATGCTCAACGGCAAGTTTCGCGGTCACGACATCGGCTCAGGGACGCACGTATGGAAGTTCACCGAGATGCTCAAGACCGGTGAAATGAAGCTCGACGACCTGACCGAGGCGGAAGCGTGCATGTCGCGCTCGGCGGGGCACTGCATGACGATGGGCACGGCGTCGACGATGGCGTCGATGGTCGAGGCGATCGGCATGGGCCTGCCGGGCAACGCGGCGATTCCCGCTGTCGATTCGCGGCGCAAGCTGCTGTGCCGGCTGGCGGGCCGGCGGATCGTCGACATGGTGCACGAGGATCTGCGGATGTCGAAGATCCTCACGCGCCACGCATTCGAGAACGCCATCATGGTCAACGGCGCGGTCGGTGGCTCGACCAACGCCGTCGTGCACCTGCTCGCCATCGCCGGACGCATCGGTGTCGAGCTCTCGCTCGACGACTGGGACCGGCTCGGCCGCGAGATCCCGTGCCTCGTCGACCTGATGCCCTCCGGACGTTTCCTGATGGAAGACTTCTATTACGCCGGCGGCTTGCCGGTGGTGATCCGCGAGATCGGCAAGTTCCTGCACAAGAAGGCGCTGACCGTCAACGGCCGCACGCTGTGGGAGAACTGCAAGGACGCCGTCAACTACAACACCGACGTGGTGACGCCGCTTGCCACGCCGTTCAAGCCGCACGGCGGCATCGCAGTATTGCGCGGCAACCTGGCCCCCGACGGCGCCGTGCTGAAGCCTTCGGCGGCGACGCCGAAGCTCCTCGCGCACACCGGCCGCGCGGTCGTGTTCGACGACATCGAGCAATTGCACGCGCGCATCGACGATCCCAAGCTCGACGTGCGTGAGGACGACATACTCGTGCTGCGCAATTGCGGACCGAAAGGCTATCCCGGATTTCCCGAGGTGGGCAACTTCGCGCTGCCGGCAAAACTGCTCAAGAAAGGCATCACCGACATGATCCGCATTTCGGATGCGCGCATGTCGGGAACTGCCTACGGCACCGTCGTGCTGCACGTCGCGCCGGAGGCGGCGATCGGCGGTCCGCTCGCGCTGGTGCGCACCGGCGACACGATCACGCTCGATGTCACGCAGCGCAAGCTCGAGCTGCACGTGAGCGCGGCCGAACTTGCGCGTCGGCGCACGCGCTGGAAGGCGTTGCCGCCCCATGCGGCACGCGGCTGGGTCAAGCTCTATTGCGCGACCGTGCAGCAGGCGGACAAGGGCGCCGACCTCGACTTCCTGGTCGGTGGATCCGGCTCGGTCGTGGGCCGCGAAAGTCACTGAAACGCACTACCCTGCGCGCTGCGGGCGATGTTGCACGGATGCTCGTTTAACTCGCCCCGGGTTGCGCGTAGGATGCGCAAGGCGTGATACATCGGGATCGCGCTGGCAGGTTCCGTCACCCCTTGACCAGGAGGAGCTCCATGGATGCGCAGGGTCTGATTGTCTGGCTAGTCATCGGTGCGATCGCAGGCTGGATCGCGGGCTTGATCATGAAGGGACGTGGCTTTGGCGTGCTCGGCAACATCGTTGTCGGCATTGTCGGCGCGTTCATCGGCGGCTGGCTGTTGGGAATGCTGGGGTTGTTCCCCGCCGGATCGATCGCCGGCACGATCGTCACCGCCGTCATCGGTGCGGTGGTGCTGCTGTTCATTGTCGGTCTCGTGAAACGAGCGTAGCGACACGCACCTGAATCAAAGGGCGCCTTGCGGGGCGCCCTTTTTGTGCCGTGGCCGCTGCTCGGCCGCTCGGTGCCGGGAATCCTGATGGCGCACCGGCGGCGAGCGCGACGCCGCGCTGAGCATCAGCGCGCGACCAGGCGCTTGTGCATGAAGCGCGACAGCACGTCGGGCTGGTATTCGCCGAATGGTGCGCAGTCGCTGAAGCCGGCGGCGGCATAGAGCGCGAGCGCTTCGGGCTGCGCGATGCCGGTCTCGAGGCGCAGCACCGGCAGCGCTTCGTCGCGTGCAATCGATTCGAGTGCGGCGAGGATGCGCACGCCGATGCCGTTGCCGCGCGCGGCCGGGTGGACGTACATGCGCTTCAGCTCGCCGTAGCCGTCGCAGACACGCAGCGCGCCGCAGCCGACCGCGACGCCTTCGCGGCGCGCGACGACGAAGCGCACATCGCTTGCGGCGAGCGCATCGACACCGAGGAAATGGTTGCTCGCCGGCGGATACAGCGCGTCTTGGTAGGCGTCGAGGTCGCGGACGAGCGCGACGACATCCGCCGCGCGCGGGCTCTCGGCGGCAATGACGACGTCAGGCGTTGCCATGACGCTCGTACGCGGCCAGCGGAGCCTTCCCGCCGACGCTCGCAGCG
>Ga0209483_1003028_pt1 | contig 11223 bp, 7 predicted proteins | sample NGEPerA_FD_184508 | JGI IMG/M metagenome (GOLD analysis project Ga0209483, IMG submission 184508) | Arctic peat soil microbial communities from the Barrow Environmental Observatory site, Barrow, Alaska, USA - NGEE PermafrostL2-A... | ecosystem: Environmental > Terrestrial > Soil > Wetlands > Peat... | reverse complement strand
ATAAACCTCCTCGAACAGGGTGACTTCCATGCGGCCGCTGCGGTCATCGAGCATGAAACTCACGCGCGGCCCGCGCCGCCGTACTTCCAGGATAAGTCCCGCCAGCTTGACGCCGCGCGCATCCATATAGCCGCGAGCCGAATCGATCGGTGTCACCGGCCGCTCGAGCGCGAATTCGGCGATCCGGCCGGAGGCGAAATAGCGCAGATCCTGCTCGTACGGGGCGATCGGATGGCCGGTCAGGTACAGCCCGAGGGTCTCGCGCTCTCCGGCCAGCCGCTGAGAGGCGTTCCAGTCCGGCACCGGCTTCAGAATCATCGGCTCATGCACCGGCTGTCCGGACAAGCCGAAGATATCCCCCTGCCCGGTGGCATCGCTGCGGGCATTCTGCTCGCCGGAGCGCAGTGCCTCATCGAGGCCCGCCATGAGCGTGGCGCGGTTCACGCCCAATCCATCCAGGCTGCCCGAACGGATCAGCGCCTCGAATACCCGCCGGTTCACGCGCGAGAGGTCCACGCGCCGGCACAGATCGGGCAGGCTCTGGTAACGCCCGCGCGCATCGCGCTCCTCGGTAATCGCCTCGACGGCCGAGCGACCCACGCCCTTGATGGCGCCAAGCCCATAGCGAATCGTGCGCTCATCGGCCATTGCAAACGCATAACAGGAGGCGTTGAGATCGGGCGGCTGCACATCGAGGCCGATGTGCGCACACTCATCGATCAGCGTGACGATCTTATCGGTGCGATCCATGTCGGCCGAAAGCACGGCCGCCATGAAGGCGGCCGGGTAATGCGCCTTGAGGTACGCGGTCTGATAGGACAGCAATGCGTACGCGGCCGAATGCGATTTATTGAAGCCGTAGCCGGCAAACTTCTCCATCAGATCGAAGATATGCGCGGCCTGACGCTCATCGACGCCGCGCGCACGAGCACCGTCCACGAACACCGAGCGCTGCTTGGCCATCTCTTCCGGACTTTTCTTGCCCATGGCGCGGCGCAGTAGATCCGCGCCGCCCAGGGTGTAGCCGGCCAGCACCTGCGCGATCTTCATGACCTGTTCCTGATACAGGATCACGCCGTAGGTCGGGGCCAGCACGCTCTGCAGGTCGGGGTGCAGGTAATCGATGGCCGCGGCGTTGCGACCGTGCTTGCGATTGATGAAATCATCGACCATGCCCGATTGCAGCGGACCGGGGCGGAACAATGCCACCAGCGCGATGATGTCTTCGAAGCAATCCGGCTGCAGGCGCCGCACCAGATCCTTCATGCCGCGCGACTCGAGCTGGAACACCGCGGTGGTGGCGCACGACTTCAGCAGGGTGTAGGTCGGGGCATCGTCCATCGCCAGCGTGCCGAGCTCGAGCGGTGATTCGCCGCAGCGGGCGCGGCCGGCGTTCACGGTGGCTATGGCCCAGTCCAGCACGGTCAGGGTGCGCAGGCCGAGGAAGTCGAATTTCACCAGTCCCGCGGCCTCGACATCGTCCTTGTCGAACTGCGTAATGACATTGGCGCCGCCGGGCTCGCAGTACAGCGGGGTGAAATCAGTGAGTACCGAGGGCGCGATGACCACACCGCCGGCATGCTTGCCGGCATTACGCGTCAGGCCTTCCAGGGCACGCGCCAGGTCGAGCAGGTTATGCACCTCCTCGTCCTGCTTGTAGAGCCGCTTGAGCTCAGGCTCCTTGGCCAGCGCGTCATCGAGCGTGATGCCGAGCTCGAACGGGATCAGCTTGGCAATGCGATCGACGAAGCCATACGGGTGGCCGAGCACGCGACCGACATCGCGTACCACGGCCTTGGCGGCCATGGTGCCGTAGGTGATGATCTGCGAGACGCGGTCATGGCCATATTTCGCGGCCACATAGTCAATGACGCGGTCGCGGCCTTCCATGCAGAAATCGACGTCGAAGTCCGGCATCGATACGCGCTCGGGATTCAGAAAGCGCTCGAACAGCAGCTCGTAGCGCAGGGGCTCGATATCGGTGATGCGCAGCGCGTACGCCACCAGCGAGCCGGCTCCGGAGCCGCGCCCCGGGCCCACCGGCACGCCGTTCTGGCGTGCCCAGCGAATGAAATCCGCCACGATCAGAAAGTATCCCGCGAAACCCATCTGGCAGATCACATCGAGCTCGGCCTGCAGGCGCAAGCCATAGCGCTCAATCGTCTCGGCGCTCAGACCGAGACTGACAAGGCGCTCCGCCAGTCCCAGCTCGCTCTCAGTGCGAAGAAACTCAGTCGGCGTGCGCCCCGCCGGCACCGGGTAATCCGGCAGCCGCGCCTGACCAAGGGTGAGCCGCAGACTGCAGCGGCGCGCGATCTCCACTGAATTCTCCAGCGCCTCGGGCAGATCGGCGAACAGCGCCGTCATCTCCGCCGGGCTGCGCAGATACTGCAGCCGGCTGTAGCGTCGCGGACGTGCCGGATCGGCCAGCTGCGAGCCGTCGTGGATGCACACGCGTGCTTCATGGGCATCGAAGTCGGTCGGCGCGAGAAAGCGCACATCGTTGGTCGCCACCACCGGCACGCCGCGGCGTGCCGCCAGCAGTAACGCCGCCGGCAGATATTGGTGCTCCTCGGGACGCCCCAGCCGCTGCAGCTCGATGTAGAAGCGGTCTTCGAATAATTCCAGCCAGAAATCCAGCAGCAGTTGCGCGGCCAGTTCGCGCTGGCGCAGCAATGCGCGGCCGATGTCGCCATCGCTGGCGCCGGAGAGCGCAATCAGGCCGGCGGTGCTGTCGCGCTCGAGCCAGCGGCGGTCCACCAATGGGATGCCGTTACTGCCCTGGCCCTCGAGATAAGCGCGGCTGACCAGCCGCGCCAGATTGCGATAGCCGGTATCGTTCTGGCACAGCAGCGTCAGGCGCGAGGCGCCGTGTTTCTCCTCCGGCTCGCGCAATTGCAGATCGACGCCGATGATCGGTTGAATGCCGCGCGCCAGTGCGGCGCGATAGAACTTCACCATCGCGAACAGATTGCACTGATCGGTCAGCGCCACCGCCGGCATGCGCTCGGCGGCCACCGCAGCGATCAGTTCCGGCACGCGCACGACGCTGTCGCTCAGCGAGAATTCGGTGTGCAGTCGCAGATGTACGAATGCCGATGTCATCGCCAGCCCCATGAGGTCAATCGCACTCGCTCGAGGCGGGAGATTCGCAGAGCCGCATGCCGGCAGGCAAGCGGCCAAAAGGCAATTCCCCCGCCAGCCAGCTGCGCAGCGGGTTGAAACTGCGGCGATGAATCGGCGACGGGCCCAGCCGCGCCAGCGCCACCAGGTGCGCGCGCGTCCCATAACCGAAATGCGTCGCCAGGCCGTAGCCCGGATGAACTTGATCCAGTTGCATCATCAGGGCATCGCGGTGCGTTTTGGCGATGATTGACGCGGCGCTGATGCAGGGCACGAGGTCATCGCCGCCCACCACCGTTTTCACGATACAATCTCCAAAACAATCATGCAATTGCGGCGCACAGTTACCGTCGATCATTACTTTTGTTGGCCGCTGCGGCAGGCCCAGCAACGCCCATTTCATGGCCAGTAATGTGGCCTGCAGAATATTGAACAGATCGACTTCGCCATGGTCGGCTTCGGCCACCGCCACACCCAGGGCCCGCTCGCGGATGCGCAGCGCCAGCACGGTGCGCCGCTCGGGCGTTAGCTGCTTGGAATCGCGCAGCCCGCGAATCGGCCGCCGCGGATCCAGGATCACCGCCGCGGCGACCACCGGGCCCGCCAGCGGCCCGCGTCCGGCTTCATCGACTCCCGCGATCAGTATGCTCAATGCCCCAATCCCTCCCCGTGCGCTCGCGCAGCAATTGAAGCACAGCTGCCGCCGCCAGTGCTGCGCCATCTTGCCGCAGTGATTCATGAATGCCGCCGAACCGCTCCCGAAGGTAGACGCGACGCGGCGCATCGTCGAGCAATTGCTCCAGCGCGCGCGCCACGGGCTCGGGCTGCACCGCTTCCTGCAGGAACTCCGGCGCGAGCGCTTCGCCGGCGAGCAGATTCGGCAAGGAAAAATACGATACCCGCACCAGGCGCAACGCGCGCGCCAGCAGCGCCGTGACGGCACTGAACCGGTAGCCCACCACCATCGGGCAACGGCACAGCAGTGCCTCGAGCGTCGCCGTGCCGGAGGCCACGAGCGCGGCATCCGCAGCCGTGAGTGCCGCGCGCGCCTGTCCGTCGAGCAGCCGCACGCGCAGCGCCGTCCCTGATGCCGACAACGCCCGTTCGAATTCCCGCCGTGCCGCTCCTCCCGCCATCGGCGCGATAACCTGCAGCCCAGGCCGTCGGTCGCCAAGCAGCGCTGCCGCCCGGATGAACGGCGGCGCGAGTCGCCGCACCTCGTCGACCCGGCTGCCAGGCAACAGGGCGAGCACAGTCGAGCTTGAGTCCAGTCCCAGGGTGGTGCGCGCGCCGGCGCGGTCCGGTTCCAGGGGAATCTGATCGGCCAGCGGATGGCCAACGAATTGCGCGCCAACGCCACGCTCGCGGTAGAAAGCCGGCTCGAACGGCAGCAGGCACAGCACCAGATCGAAGGCGCGCCCGATCGTGCGCGCGCGGCCCGGGCGCCAGGCCCAGACCTGCGGACTCACGTATTGCACGGTGGTCAAGCCGCGCGCCTTCAGGCGCCGCGCCAACCCAAGATTGAATTGCTGATAATCGACGCCGATGAACACGTGCGGCTCGAATGCGGCGAGTTCGCGCACCAGCCGTGCGCGCAATCGCAGCAGACGCGGCAGATGCGGCAGCACCTCGAACAGCCCCATCACCTCAAGCTCATGGGTGTCCGCCAGTGGCGCGCAGCCCGCCAGCCGCATCTTGGGTCCCGCTACTCCAGTGACCCGGCATTCGGGCACGCGCTCACGCAGTGCCAGGATCAGCGCGGCCCCGAGCGCATCGCCGGAACTCTCCCCGGCGACCATCGCCACCCGCAGGCTACTCATCAGCGAATCAGGCTGCGTTCCGAGGAGCCGATGAAGTCCACCAGCGGCGCCAGCTCAGGCTGCGTGGGCGCCAACGCACTCAACTGTTCGACCGCCGCCGCCAGCGGCAGATCGCTGCGATACAGGATGCGGTAGGCGTGGCGCAGGTTGCGAATCTGCTCGGGCGAAAAACCGCGGCGCTTGAGCCCTTCGCTATTGATCGAATGCGGCACCGCCGGCTGCCCGACCGCCATGATGTAGGGCGGTACATCGCGCGTCACGCCGGACAGGGCCGAGGTAAAGGCATGGGCGCCAATTTTGCAGAACTGATGCACGCCGGTGTAGCCGCTCAGAATCACCCAGTCACCCAGCTCTACGTGGCCGGCGAGCCCGGCGTAGTTGACCATGACGATATTGTTGCCCAGCGTGCAGTCGTGGGCGACGTGCGTATAGGCCATGAAAAGATTGTCATGGCCAATGCGCGTCAGGCCCTGATCGGGCGTGGCACCGCGGTTGATGCTGCAGAACTCGCGGAATACATTGCGATCACCGATCTCCAGGCGAGTCGGCCCGCCGCCATATTTCTTGTCCTGCGGTTCGCTGCCGATCGACGCAAACGGGAACACCTTGTTGTCCGCGCCCAGGGTGGTCTGCCCGGTCACGACCGCGTGCGGCCCGATCCGGCAGCGCGGACCGATGATCACATCCGGACCGATCACCGTGAAAGGACCTACCTCTACGCCGGCAGCCAGGCGTGCGCCGGCCGCCACGATCGCGCTCGCATCAATCACGGCAATTCCCCGAGCGCCGTGCCGGTGTTCTTGAGGTCCGGAGCGATCATGATCTGCGCGTGAGCGACTTCCTTGCCGGCCACCTCGGCCGCGGTCTCCAGGCGCCAGATGCCTTTGAAGCTGCGTTCGAAACGGGCCTGCAGAATCAGCTGATCGCCCGGTTCCACCGGCCGGCGAAACCGCGCCTTGTCGATGCCCACGAAATAGAAGCGCGTGTTGTCGTCGGGAATCTCATCGGCTGATAGAAATGCCAGCAAACCGGCCACCTGCGCCAGGGCTTCAATGATGATCACCCCGGGCATCACCGGGCGGTGGGGAAAGTGCCCGGTGAAGAACGGCTCGTTGACGGTCACGTTCTTGAGCGCGCGGATGCTTTCACCCCGCACGCACTCGAGTACCCGGTCGACCAGAAGGAAGGGATAGCGGTGCGGAAGTGTCCGCATGATGCCGTTGATATCAAGCGTGATCGCGTCACTCATCGTCCTGTTCCTGTTCGTCCGCTGAATCCTTGCTGTGGCCGGCGCGCGCGTCACGGTCCGCGAGCAGCTTCAGCCGCGCCACGACCCGTCGCCAGCGTCGCGCCGGCTCGATCGGGATGCCATTGGAGTACACGCCCGGCTCGCTGATCGAATGCGACACCATTGCCATTCCCGTGATCACCACGTCGTCGCCGATGACGATATGGCCGGCAAAGCCGCAGCCGCCGCCAATCATGCAGCGCGCGCCGATACGCGTGCTGCCGGAAATGCCGGTGCAGGCGGCGATCGCGGTATGCGCGCCGATGTGCACGTTGTGCCCCACCTGTATCTGGTTGTCGAGCTTGACGCCCTCGGCCAGCACCGTGTCGTCGATGGCGCCGCGATCGATGGTGGTGTTGGCGCCGATCTCGACGTCATCGCCGATGCGCACGGCACCGATCTGCGGCACCTTGAGCCAGCGCTCGCCCTCGCGCGCGTAACCGAAACCGTCGGCACCAATCACCGCGCCGGCGTGAATCAGTACCCGCTCGCCCAGCTGCGAGCCATGCGCCAGCGTGACGCGCGCCACCAGGCGGCAGTCAGCGCCAACGCTCACCTGCGGCCCGATCAGGCATGCCGGCCCGATCAGGCAGCGCGCGCCGATCACCGCGCCGGCACCGATTACCGCGTGCGCGGCAATTTCACTGCTGGCATCGATTTGTGCGCCCGGATCGACCACCGCGCTGGAATGAATCCCGGGAGTCGGCGCCGGCTCGGGGTACAGCAGGCTGGCGATGCGCGCGAACAGCGCATGCGGATTGGGGCTGATCAGGGCGGCTGCCGGGCAGTTCGCGGCGCTGCGCGCATCGACCACCACCGCTGCAGCACGCGTGTGCAGCAGCTGCGAGGCGAGTTTCGGATTGGACAGGAAACTCAAACTACCGGGGCCGGCCGAACTCAAGGAGGCCACGGCCTGGATGCGTATCTCCGGGTCTCCGCGCAGCTCGCAGCCAAAACGCACCGCGAGCTCGCCGAGGGCGATGCTCATGGGCGAGGATCGCTACTTGCCTTTCGGCGGCGTTGCTGGCTTGGGCGTCGAACCGCCCGAGCTGCCTGAACCCGCGGCGGGCGCTGCGCGTACACCATGCGCCTGCAGTGCCGCGAGCACCTGCGGCGTGATGTCGAGCGACGGGCTGGCGAATATGACGCCGTCGGCCAGCACCAGGTCAAACTTCTCGCCCGAGGCGTAGGTCTGGACTTCCTCGACCAGTGCTTTCTGCAGCTTGGAGAGTTCTTCGTTCTGGCGCGCGTTGAAATCGTCCTGGTATTCCTGAACCTTCTGCTGCAGCTCACGATTGCCGTCGCGCAGGTCCTTCTCCACCTTGGTGCGCTGGTCCAGCGTCATGGTCGCGCCGTCCTTCTGCAGCGACTCCTCTTTCGCCTTGAGCGCCGCCTGCTGGGTCTGCAGCTCCTTCTGCTTGCCGGCGAACTCGCCGCGCAATGCCTCCTGCGCCGCCTTGGCCTGCGGCGACTCCTGCATCAGCCGCGCATATTGCACGACCCCAATCTTGAGGTCGGCCCATGCCGGCGCGGCCGCGGCCAGCAAGGCCAACATTGCCAACATCACGACGCTGCACGAACGACGACTCATGCCTGCTCCTGCTAGAACGACTGGCCGACCGAGAACTGGAAGCCCTCGGTGCTGTCCGGGAAGTTGATACCGTTGCCTCTGGATGCGTTGAGCGCGATTCCATAGCTGAACCGGAAAATACCCAGCGACGGCGCAAGCCATTGCACCGAAAGACCGGTTGAATCCCGCAGGGCATGATAGCTGAAATTGTAGTTTACGGGGGTTTGAAGGTCCTCCCCGAGGTACCTGGTGCCATCATTAGAAAACACGTTACCGATGTCGTAGAACACGCTGACGCGGGCAGTGGTCTGCCATTTCGCCGGCACCGGAAACAGCAGCTCCGTGCGCGAGACCATCAGCATGTTGCCGCCGTAAGGGTTGCCGTTGGAGTCCACCGGGCCAAGAGTGTCCTCGGTATAGCCACGCACCGTGTCCGGGCCGCCGGCATAGAAGCGCTTATAGGGCGGCAGACCGGTGGTGCCACCGATGCCCTTACCGTAGGCGGCCGAGATCGCTTCCGACAGAATGAAGCGACGCCACAAGGGCAGATAGCCGGAGAACTGGTAGTTGGCGATGAAATAGCGCACGTCGGTTCCCGGTGGCACGATGGTGAAACTCAGGGCGTTTCGTATGCCGCGATCGGCGAACAGGGCGCGATTGCGCGAATCGTACTGCCAGCCGGCGGTCACTTCCAAAGTGGTGTAACGCGAGCCCAGCAGTGAGGTACTGGCGGTGGTGGTGGTGCCATCGGGCTCGATGAAGGTCGAGACCGACTCGGTGCGATAGGGATGGCCGTTGGCCTGCACCCAATCCACGGCCTGCTGGGCGCTTTGGGCCGCAAAGGTCAGCAGATCGATGCGCTGCAGCGACACGCCGGCACTGACGCCCTGGAACTCGCTGATCGGGTAGCCGTAGGTCATGCCCACGGCTAGATTTTTCGAACTGAACGACGAGGACTGCGATACGAACTGGGTGGAATCGCGATAGCTCAGCGAGATCGTGCGCGACAGCCCATCGACGTTCCGGTATGGATCGGTCTGGCTGAAGCTGTAAACCTTGTTGAAGGCGCCCGCATCGACGTTGAGGGAGACGAAATCCCCGCCGCCGAAGAAATTGCTGTCGCTGAGGTTGCCGTTGAGACTCAGCCCATAGGCGGCCGAATAACCGATGCCGCCGCCGATGGTGGCACTCGGGCGTTCCTTGACCGCAAAGTTGACGTCCACCAGATCCGGCGATCCTGGCACCTGTTCGGTGCTCATCTCGGCGCTCTCGACGAACGGCAGGCGCTGCAGGCGCTGCTTGGAGCGCTCGAGCGAGACGTTCGATAGCCACGCCCCCTCGAGCTGGCGCATTTCACGCCGCAGGCTCTCGTCGTCGCTGCGGGTGGTGCCGGTGAAGTTGATATGGCGCACATACACGCGGCTGCCCGGATCCACGAACAGCGTCAGGTTGACGATCTTCTTGGGCTCGTCCATCTGCGGCACCGGCTCCACCTTGGCGAAATAGAACCCTTCCGCCCCGAGCCGGTTTTTGATCGCCTCCTGTGAGGCGCTGATGATCTTCTGCGAATAAATCTGGCCGGGCGCAACCAGCAGCAGGCGCTGCAATTCGGCTTCCGGCACGATCGTATTGCCGGCCAGCTTGATCTCACCGAGCTTGTAGACCGCGCCCTCGCTGACATTGGCGGTGATGAAGATGTCGCTCTTGTCCGGCGCAATGGCGACCTGCACCGAGTCAATGCGAAAATTCGCGTAGCCGCGATCCTGATAGTAGGTCGATATCTTCTCGAGATCGCCCTGCAGCGTCTCGCGTGAATAGCGATCGCTCTGTTTGTACCAGGACTGCCAGTTCGGGGTCTGCAGTGACAGCGTTTCGAGTATGTCCTTGTCGCGAAAAACCGTGTTGCCGACGATGTTGATCTGGCGGATCTTGGCGCGGCTGCCTTCCTTGATATTGATGTTCACGCGCACGCGGTTGTCGGGCAGATTTTCCACTTTGGTGTCGATCTGCACGGCGTACTTGCCGCGGCTGTAGTACTGGTCGGTGAGGTACTGCGTGACCTCATCGAGGGTCGAGCGATCGAAGGTCTTGCCGGCCGAAAGACCGACGTTGCGCAGGGATTTCTGCAGATCCTCGGTCTTGATGTCCTTGTTGCCCTTGATGTCGACGCTTTCCAGTGACGGCCGCTCGGCCACCGCAACGATCAGCACGGTGCCGTCGCGCCGCAACTCGACGTCGCGGAAGAACCCGGTCGCGTACAGCGCGCGCATCGCCTCGCGCACTCGCTGCGCATCGAGATGGTCGCCGATATTGACCGGCAGGTAGTTGAACACCGTGCCTTCGGAAATGCGCTGCAGGCCCTCAATACGGATATTGCTGACCGTGAAGTTGTCGTCCGTGCTCTGCTGGGCCTGCAGCACGCTGGAGGCGGCCGCCAGTGCCAGTGCTGCGACGAGTGCGCGCGCCTTCGCGCGCCGGGTGCGTATGATCAAGGACGCTTCAACCGAACTGACGCGAGATATCGTTGAACAATGCCACGCCCATCAGCAGCACCAGCAGTGCGATGCCGAGCTGCTGGCCGACAGTCTGGAAGCGATCGGACAATGGACTGCCTTTGAGCCATTCAATGGCTTGAAATACGATTTGGCCGCCGTCAAGAATCGGAATCGGCAGCAGGTTCATGAAGCCCAGCGCCAGGCTGACGATCACGAGAAAATACAAAAAAGATGCCAGGCCGAGGGCGGCCGAATCGCCGGCATATTCGGCGATGCTGAGCGGGCCGCTCAGGTTCTTCATGGAAACCTGCCCGATCAGCATGCGCCAGAACAGCCGCCCCTGCAGGGCGCTCATGTCCCAGGCCTCGACGTTGGCGCGCGCAAACGCCGCCGGCAACGACAGCTGAGTGTGCCGCAGCAGATTCGGCGGATAAGGCGCCAGCGGCGGCGGCCGGACGTGGATGCGCCCGACGCTCTTGCCGTCGTGGCGCTCGGCCAGCACCGGCACCTGAACCGTCGCCTCCAGAGCCTCGCGGCGATAACGGATGGACACGCTTTGGCCGCCGCGCGACTGTATCTGCGTGACCAGACCGGGAAAGTCGTGCACTGATTCGCCATCGACGGCCAGGATGGTGTCACCGGCCTTGAGGCCGGCATGGGCAGCCGGGCCATCGGCCTCGACCAGTCCCAGAACGGCCGGCACCGGCGGCTCGAAGAAGCCCAGCCCGATGCCGCTCATGAGCGCCGAGGGTTCGGTGAGCCGGCGACGCTGATCCGGGTCGGGAATCGCCAGGCTGCCGGCCCGCAGCGTCCCGTCTGGTGCGCGCACGCTCAGCGTGATCGGCGCGCTGTCGCTGACCGCATCGAGCAGATCCAGCAGCACATCACGCTGCGAGTTCACCGCCTGACCATCGATCGCCACGATCT
>Ga0209483_1003027_pt1 | contig 11224 bp, 10 predicted proteins | sample NGEPerA_FD_184508 | JGI IMG/M metagenome (GOLD analysis project Ga0209483, IMG submission 184508) | Arctic peat soil microbial communities from the Barrow Environmental Observatory site, Barrow, Alaska, USA - NGEE PermafrostL2-A... | ecosystem: Environmental > Terrestrial > Soil > Wetlands >... | reverse complement strand
AGGATCAGACCCACTCATGCCGCCTTCAAAAATTGCGCGATCGAGTTGACGACGTGGCTGGCTTGCGCGTCGGATAATTCCGGGTAAATCGGCAAGGCTAGTGTTTCGGCGGCGGCGCGTTCGCTTTCGGGAAAATCACCCGGACGATGGCCCAGCTCAAGAAAACACTCCTGCAAGTGCAAGGGCAGCGGATAATAAATTTCGGTGTCAATACCAGCGTTGCGCAACGCGGCTTTCAGCTCGTTGCGCTGCGGCGCGCGAATGACAAATTGATTGAAGATGTGCCGTTGACTCACCACCGCCGGCAAAATGACCGGCAGGTTCGCCTCCCGGAAGAGCGACTCATAGCGCCGCGCGTTGTGTTGCCGCGCGGACGTCCATTTGTCCAAGTGCCGCAATTTGGCCGTGACCACGGCGGCTTGTAAGGCATCCAAACGGAAATTTCCCCCGACCCACTGGTGATAATATTTCTTCTTCGAGCCATGAGACCGGAGGCAGGCCACGCGGTCGGCGCGCCCGGCGTCCTGCGTCACCACCATGCCGCCATCGCCGGCCCCGCCCAGGTTCTTGGAAGGGAAAAAGGAAAAGCATCCGTAGTGGCCGATTGAACCCGCGCGCCGGCCTTTGTCTTCAGCCCCAATCGCCTGGGCGGCATCCTCGATCACGACCAGCCGATGCTTCTTCGCCACGTCCATAATGGGGTCCATCTCCGCCATCTGGCCGTAAAGGTGGACCGGCATAATGGCCCGCGTCTTGGGAGTAATTTTGCCCTCGATTTGCCGGACAGCCAGATTGTAAGTCAGTGGATCGATGTCCACAAAAACCGGTTTGGCGCCCAGCCGGGCAATCGAACCGGCCGTGGCAAAAAAGGTGAATGGCGTGGTAATGACCTCATCGCCCGGCCCAATGTCTTCGGCCATGAGGGCGGCGAGCAGGGCGTCGGTTCCAGAGGACATGCCGACGCCAAAAGCGCAATTTGAATACCGGGCAATGGCTTCTTCGCACTCGACCACTTTGGGGCCAAGGATAAAGTGCTGGCTTTGCCAAACCTCCTGCACCGCCGCTTCGATCTCCGTTTTGATCGACTCGTATTGCGCTTTCAGGTCAAGTAAAGGAACTTCCATGGGCAGGGATGAGGCGGCGCTGTTTACAGATTCTCCACATACCATTCCAGCGCCTCATCCAGCCCCTGGGCAATTCGATAGGCCGGTTCATATCCCAACAAACGCCGCGCTTTCTCGATATTCGCCCGCGAATGAAGGATGTCCCCTGGCCGAAAAGGCCCGTACTGCGGACGAAAATCTTGCAAATGCGAAAATGTGCCGGCCAGCGGTTTGCGCAGGAGTTCGAACAATTCATTCAAGGTCGTTGTTTCTCCCACCGCGATATTATACTGCTGGTTGAGGGCCTCGGGATTGGCCGTCGTTGCCGCCAGCAGATTGGCCTGCACGACATTGGCCACAAAACAAAAATCCCGGCTGGTCGAACCATCGCCATTGATCTGCACCGGCTGATTTTTCATCATGGCGTCGATCCATTTTGGAATGACGGCGGCATAGGCGCCATTAGGGTCCTGGCGGGGACCGAAAACATTGAAGTAGCGAAGCCCCACGGATTCAAACCCGTAGCACTGGGCAAACACATTGGCGTAAAGCTCGTTGACCCGCTTGGAGACGGCGTAAGGGGAAAGACAATTGCCAATGGATTTCTCGGTTTGCGGCAGGGTTTTATCATCGCCATACACGGAACTGCTGGAGGCAAAGACAAATCGTTTTACTCCGCCCTCCCGCGCCGCCTTCAAAATAAGAATAAACCCGTTGACATTGCTGTCATTCGTCTGGTCCGGTGCCGCAATCGAACGCGGCACCGAGCCCAGCGCCCCTTGATGCAAAACGTAATCCACCTCCCGCACGGCCTTTCGGCAAACGGCGGCGTCCCGGAGGTCGCCCTTGATCCATTTGAACTTTTTCCAATGCCCGGGTTCGACTTTCTGGCGAACTTGATCCAGATTTTTCTTGTAACCGGTGGCCAGATTATCCAGCCCGATGACATGCTGGCCAAGGCGCAATAACGTCTCGACCAGGTTTGAGCCGATAAACCCAGCGGCGCCGGTGACAAGCCAGTTCTTTGGACTGCGGCGTAATTTTTTCGCCAGCTTTTCAAACTCAGTCATAAAAAATCACGCCTTATAAAGCTGCCCCTGCCGAGTGGGAATTCCCGCCATGGCATTGCGCGTATCGACAATACACGCGGCCCATTTGGCCAAGGCCGGATAATCCACGCTGGCATGTTTGGTGGCGATGAGCGCCAAATCAAATCCCTTGATTATTTTTGCGTCCCACCGGACTGACTTAAGACCCGCCCACTGCGGATGCTCCCGGGTGGGACGGATGACCGGAACATAAGGATCGTGATAGGACACCTTGGCACCCCTTTCTTTAAGCAACGTCATCAACACATAGCTGGGCGACTCGCGGTCATCATCCACGTCCGCCTTGTAAGCCAGGCCGAGCACAAGCACTTTGGCGCCATTGACCGATTTGCGCCGGGCGTTGAGCGCCGAGACAATCTGATGCACGACGTATTCCGGCATGGCCGAATTAATCTCGCCGGCCAACTCGATGAAGCGAGTGTTCTGGACATACTCCCGCGCTTTCCAAGTCAGATAAAACGGGTCAATCGGGATGCAGTGGCCGCCCAATCCAGGCCCCGGATAAAACGGCATGAAACCAAAAGGCTTGGTTTTGGCGGCATTGATCACCTCCCACACATCAATGCCCATGGCCGAATAAACCACCTTCAATTCATTGACCAAAGCAATGTTGACACTGCGGAAAATATTTTCGGTCAACTTGGTCGCCTCCGCCACCCGGCACGACGAAACCGGCACCAGGGTCTTGATGGCCCGGCCATAAACCGCCTTGGTTTTTTCGAGGCAGGCCGGCGTAAGGCCGCCAATGACTTTGGGGATGACCGCCACTTTGCTGTTGGGATTGCCCGGGTCTTCCCGTTCCGGCGAAAAGGCAAGATGAAAGTCCTTTCCCGCCTTCATGCCGGAGCCGGCCTCGAGCACCCGAAGCAAATCCTCATCCGTCGTGCCCGGGTAAGTCGTCGATTCCAACACCACCAGCAAGCCTTTCTGAATATGGGGCGCGATGGCCTTGCCGGTGTCGAGGATGTAGGAAATATCCGGTTCACGATTCTTATTCAAAGGCGTTGGAACGCAAATGATGACCGCCTCGACTTCCTTGACCCGCGCAAAATCCGTCGAGGCCGAAAAACGTTTTGCCTTAACCGCCTCGGCGATGGCGGAGGATTCGATATGCTTGATATAACTGCGCCCCGCCATCAGCGAGGAAATCTTCTTCTCATCAATGTCCAGCCCCAGCACGGTAGTATCCGACCGGGCGAATTGGAGCGACAAAGGAAGACCGACATAGCCGAGGCCAACAATAGCAATTTTCATGGTTTAGAGCTTTGAAACGTGGGTAGATTTATAATGGTGGCGGCGGAGCAAGCGCCGTCCTGAACGAGGCCAAGAAACGCACGTCCGCAACTCCCCACTGATTCGCTGTTGCATAAACCTATAACTAGAGAACGGCACCGCTGCGGTCAAATAGAATATGCAGAATTTCGGGCCAATTCCTTTAACCCGGCGGAATCGCCGTTTAAATATTCGATAATGCGGGCGACAGATTCCTGGATAGTCAATTGATCGGTGCGCACCTCGACTTCGGCATGGAGCGGCGCCTCGTACGGGGCGGACACGCCGGTAAAATCCTTGATTTCATTGGCCCGCGCCTTGGCGTAGAGGCCCTTGGGATCGCGCTGTTCGCAAATCTCCACGGGGGCGTTGACATAAACCTCGACAAACTTTCCCGGCGCCATGATCTGCCGGATCGTATCGCGATCTTCGCGGTAGGGCGAAATGAAGGCGGTCACGCAAATGATCCCCGCGTCGGCAAATAATTTGGCCGTCTCGCCGATGCGGCGGATGTTTTCCTTGCGGTCCTCCGCCGAAAAACCCAAGTCCGAACAAAGGCCGTGGCGCATATTGTCGCCATCCAGAATGTAAACATGGCGGCCCAGGTTGAAAAGTTCCCGTTCCACTTCGGCCGAGATCGTCGATTTGCCTGAGGCGGACAAACCCGTCAGCCACACCACCCGGCCTTCATGCCCGTTGCGCAAGGCCCGTTGCTCCGCAGTAACCTCTCCATGGCTCCAATAAATATTATGGCTCTTTTGCAGGCTGTCTGACGAGCGGCGCGGATAACTGTCGGCCGCGACAATGCCGCCACCCGAGACTTCATAGCCGTCCACAATCACGAACCGCCCGGTGGGAATAATTTCGGCGTGAATATCAAAGGCGACAGGCCGTTTGGTGCGCAAGGTCAGTTCGGCGACTTCATTGCGGCCCACGAAAGAATCCTGGCCCTGGATGGTTTCCAAAGTCGATGAGTCAATCACCCGTTCGATGCTGTCAATCTCACAATCCGCTTCCTGCGTGGCCAGCTTGAGCTTGTAATTTTTGCCCTTGGCAAAGGGCGCGCGCCCCAGCCAGAAGACCCGGGCCTTGAACCGGGGCAATTCAAATGGAGGCGAGGTTTCCAGGGCCGCCACCGCGCCGCGCTCGACAAAAATCTGTTCGGCCAGCGTGATGCCAATGGATTCCCCGGCTTCGGCGTGATCGCTCGAAGGCGCGCTCCAGCGTTCGATCGTCCGGACGGTGCTGGCCTTGTGGCTGGGCGAGAACACCAGGCGATCGCCGACTTTGAGGGCGCCAGCCTCGACCCGGCCAGCCAGAATGCGGCGGTTGTCGAACCGATAAATATCCTGGATGGGGAAACGCAAAGGCTGGCCCACGGGCGGCGGCGCGGATTCGAATTGATCGAGCATTTCCAGCACCGTGGGGCCTTCCCACCATGGCATCGCTTTGCTGCGGGTGGCAATGTTGTCCCCCTGCTTGGCCGAAATCGGGATAAAGCACTTGGGCACGACACCGACAGAGTGCAGAAACACGCGGTAGGCCGCTTCGATTTCGTTGAATCGCTCCTGGGAATAATTGGGCAGGTCCATCTTATTGACAAGAATGGCGATTTGGCGGATGCCCAGCAGGTTCAACAAATAGCCGTGCCGGCGCGATTGTTCCTGGACGCCTTCGTTGGCATCGATCAAAAGAAGGGCGGCCTCGGCATTGGCCGCACCCGTGATCATGTTCTTAAGGAATTCCTTGTGGCCCGGGGCGTCAATAATAACGTACTGGCGCTTGGCCGTCTTGAACCAGATTTGGGCGGTGTCGATGGTGATATTTTGATCGCGCTCGGATTGAAGGGCATCCATCAAATTGGCCCACTCGAAAGGGACGCCGCGGCGTTTGGCAATGGCTTCCAATTGCTCGAGCTTGCCCTCGGGCAACGAGCCGGTGTCGTGGAAAAGACGGCCGACAAAAGTCGATTTTCCATGATCGACATGGCCGACAATGACGATCTTAAGCTGCTGGGGCGCCATAGATATAGGAGCGATTTTCGGTGGGCAAAGCCAGTCAATCACATATACCCATCGCGGCGCAATTTCTCGAAGGCGTCTTCGCTCTCCTTGTCCTGGGCGCGCCCGGAGCGCTCGGAGGTATTGGTGTGCCGCAATTCCTCGATAATCTCCCTGACCGTTCGGGCGGTCGATTTGATCGGGAAAGTGCAGGGAGCGCAGCCCAGACTGCGATAGCGTTCGCCCTTGCCATTGTCAAAATAAAGCGGAATGACCGGGATGTTTTCCCGCTCGATATATTCCCAAATATTCAGTTCCGTCCAGTGCAGCAACGGATGGATGCGGATATGAGTGCCCTTTTCAAAATCAGTCTTGAACTGGTCCCAAAGTTCAGGCGGCTGGTCCTGGACATTCCACTCCATGTTTTTATCGCGCGGACTAAAATAACGCTCCTTGGCGCGAGTCGGTTCCTCGTCACGCCGCACCCCGACAATGACCCCGGTGTAATGATATTTATCCAGAACCTGCTTGAGGCCATCCTTTTTGAGAGTGCCGCAGCACTCCACCCGAGTAGCGCGCCCCGCAGGATAGGTAACATTGCTGGCCAGAACATTCTCGTTCTTGCCCACAACCAACTGAAGACCCCATTCCTTGACCACCCGATCGCGATATTCGATCATGCTCGGGATTTTGTAGGTAGTATCGACATGCACCAAGGGGAAGGGAACATGACCGAAAAACGCCTTGCGAGCCAGCCACAGTAAAACGGTTGAATCCTTGCCGATGCTCCACAGCATGGCGAGGTTCTCGAACTTATTAAACGCCTCGCGCAAAATATAAACGCTCTGGTTCTCCAATTTTGAAAGCTGATCCATACTCTTTTTATAACATCTAAATTTACGCGCGTGCAGCAGCCGTGTTCTCCAATTTCTCCGCCATGCCGCGAGTTTAATAGCGATAGTTGAAAGACAGACCCCCCTGGCTGCTGCTGTAGCTAAAGGCGCTTTGGCCGGAAGCGATTTCGCTTTTAGTATAAAAAACTGACAATCCCGCGCGCGTGGTGACAGCATAAGACAAACTAACTCGGAATAATGTAGTCGTATCGTTGCGCACCACTTGAAGGGGAGTTCGGGGCGGGCTTCCGAAATAATATTGCGGCAATGCTCCCGGCTCGATGCTGGTGAACGGTGTGGTGGAGTACCCGACTGATAGACCGAGGGCGAACTTTTGGGAAAGTTGCTGATGGACCCCGCCGTTCAGGGTGGTCGAGGTCTGCACTTCGTTGCCATAATACGAAGGCGTCACCGACCGGCTGGCGGAAAGAGAAATCGATGTGGGCTTTAAGAGTTGATATTGAAGAGAGGCTCTGAAAATTGGGCTGATCAGGGACGGCGCGGAAGGGCCGACAAATTGCCTATCCTCGACCCCTCCACTGAGCGAAAGCGCAAGTTTTGTTCCCGGACGAAAGTTGAGCCTTCCTTGAAGCTGTTCAAATGGCATACTCGAACTGAGGCTTACCGCGTCGTACCCTCCGATGACGCCCAGTCCCAAGCCGATCTGGGGTTCGGCCTGGTAATTGAGCCAATCAGAGGTTGTCCATTCGTGCAGACTGGAAAATTGCTGGGCGAGCCGAAAATTCTGATTGACACTGAAATCCAGCGAGGTCTTTGTCCCTGCTTGATAACTCGCTCCCAGGAGCGTGGCATAAAGGACCTGTTCAGTTTGCGCTCCTGTTTCAATCAACGGCTGGGTGCTCGAAGCGTAAGTCTGCGACACCCGAAAACTCCAGTCCCGATAACTCGCCGCGCCATTGAGATGCACGGATTCATCAGTGCCATCCTTAAAACTTGGATTGGAATAAATTCGAAAAGTTGGAGTGTAATCGAGAGTCCACTGCCGGCCCAAATCGAACAGAATTCCTGGAGCAACCTCACTGATAAACGTCTTCGACTGCTGGCCAGGCAGGGCCTGCACACCATTGCCGTAAAGGAGGGTGTAGGACAAACGGGGATGAAAATCAATAGGCCCCCAAAGAGGAATTCCCGCGCCAAGGCCGGATGTTCCGACGGGGGTGGGCGGCCCACTAATGGCGCTCGTCCCCAGAAGGGGTGCGGCGGGGCCTGCGGATCCAACACTGGTCGGCCCCGTGATCGGCGGCGGGCTGGGAAGAGTTTGAAGTTCGTTGGTTAAGCTGTAAGCGACCACGGGCTGATTGACCGCCGCCGGAGATGGTAAAGGAGATTCGAATGTCTGCAACGGCACGCTATTGTTGGGAACAGTCTGGTTTGGCGGCTGGTTCGTCCCCTTATTGCTGGCATCCTGCGCCGCTGATTTCCCCGACAGTGCCAGCAAACAAGCCAGACAAACACTCCATAAGAATTCTGGCGTATGCCCTGAAGTAAATTTCATTTGAGGATATCGTCAACTTGGGTTCGTTTGGCAAAAATATCCCTTTTCAATCAAAGTCTTTCTGACAGATCCATCGTCATTGGCGGCGGCACATTCTCTCCCTGGCGCCTGCGTTGCAACCGTTCCAAGTAATTCATGGCTCGGAAAAGCTGTTTTTCGAGCTTTGTTTCGTAACGAAAGATTTTTTCGATAACGGGCATTGCTGGAAGCACTTCCGTCGCCCGTCGAGCCTCCCTTTGGGCTTCTTCCTGTTTACTTTGACGTTTGCGCTGCCATTGGAGGTTATTCAGTTCCCGGTCGATGAAATCCAAAGCTTCTTTTTTATTTTCTTCCCGTCTGCGGTGTGGTTCAGCGTCCTTATTTCTTTCCAGGAGCCGGAGACGCAGTTTCTCGAACTTTTCTGAGTAAACCGGTGAGTTGCCAAAGGCGCTTTTTATGGATGCTTCGGTCAATTCACCTTCCTGATCGATTTGATTACGAAGGTTGTTCACCCACCCTGCCAGGATGGAACATCCCAACGACGAGTCCATCATTGCTAACGCGGCGTCGTTCGAATTTGCCCACAAAATGGCCTGCAATTGCAGATTTGGCCGTTGCCGCGCCCAGTGGCCGTCGTCGACGCTCAACGCAATTTCGCCCGATTCCGCCACCAATGCGCGTCGCAAGCGCCAGTGGCATGTCACGATTTGGTCCACCAGCATTTCCTCAACTGGCCCCACCGGGTTTAGGTCTTGCCGGAAGCGGTCATGGAGGGCGGAGAATTCCGCTTCGCTTTCCTTGATATTGAGCCCCCGTACGACCACCTGTTTCGACAAAATACCATGCTTAAGCGCGTTCCTACTCGAGATGACGCGCCCTTCTGGCGTTTTCGGGCCGGTGGATTTCTGTCCGTTGCGTCGATTCGCTTCGATTTGTTGGGGGGACATCATCTTACCCATAGGTTCACCGATACTTTCCGCGAATATTCCGGCTGTAATAAGCTCCCATCGAACTGGCCTGCATCAGCCCGAGATAAATGTGATATGGAACGTTTGGATGGTCGTAAACACGGCCAGTATGAAATTCGACCGTTAGTGTGCTACCGTCATATCCAACGGCGCGGATGGCGGAGGAAGCGACTGGAACCATTACGATAAAACCGAACATGTGAAAGCACTATCCGCTTATAGGAAATGGCGCAAACCATGTTTTTCGGGAAAACGGCGCGATCATTTTCCCTACGGCGGCTCATTGAGATCCACTGCTGGTTGTGTTGCATTGCTGTTGTTCCCCGTCGCCATGGTTTTGAGAGCGACGAGAATGTCCTTGAAGATGGCGTGCTGAACGGCGCCTTTCTTCGCGCCATTTGCGTACTTCCGCCCGTCACGATATTTTTTCCACTCTGGCCGCAGATGGAAGTCCGGCAACTCTTCCAAGATCATTTCCTTCCCGGTGCGCCAGTAATCTAAAACGTTGCTTGGCATAAAAGGCTGATGAATCTTTGTCAAAGACTCCGTCCATTTCGGCAGTACCTGGACCGCTCCCTTAAACGTTTCGCGGAGTTGGTTCTTTCTGTCGTTTGTAACGTTCATCGCGGCGATTTCGCCTTCGACTTGCACGGGATCCATAGGCCATTTCACGCCATAACCGTAAGCTTCCGCCCATCGCGGCAACTCGTCACCAAAGGTGTCTAGATTCACATCAATCGTTTCAATGATTGCATACGAGTAGCGAACCGGCCATGACTGTCGCGCAAGGTGCATGGCATCTCGGCCGCCGCAAATGCTGTCTTTTCCCAGTTGTGAATTCAAAAAAACCGATTGATTAAATTCAGCCGTATTCGGATGGTGAGACATCAGGCACGGGAGAAAAGAAAGCTGGCGTGCGATGGTTTGAAAGAGGGCTGCATCTTGTTTGTACAGTTCGAGAAGATGGAACGTTGCGTCGCTCGCGTCCTTGAACTTACGCCAGGCAGCACGTTCTGTTTCGCACAGATGGAAATCGTCACTATTGTCGGAACATATTGCCGAATCCACAAAAAGCGCATTGTCGATCCAATCGCCATAGTCCGGGTCGGGACCGCACAAGCTTCCGCTTGAGGCCAATTCCTCCTCAAATCCGTAAACAAGCGACGTGATCTTGGCCTCTTTACTATTCACTGTAGCGAAACCATTGCTGCGTCATAAGGGTTGTTATGAGGTGGATGGACGAAAGAGGAACCGGGCATAAATGTAGGCGATCGATTCCCCAATAACTTCGCGCACCCCCTCGCTGGAACGCCACCAATGCGCCGCATCATATTCTCGGTCGGGAAGAGCAATGATGCCAATTTTCACGTCACCGCCAAACGCTTTTTCGTACATCAACCGTGAGCGTCGCGCGTGCGGGCCAAGAGAGGCAACATCCAGGGACTTCACTTTCATCCCTCGCTCTATCAGCCATTGTTTGACAGCAAGCGCCGAATGGTAAGTCCTGTCCTTTTGCGCCATTATTGGAAAAAGATTCGTTTCCCGGCCCTTTGGAACACCATACCGAATCAGCAAATTGGCCTTATAATCCCCCTCATAAGCATCCGATTGGTACTTATCACTCTCATCGACAATCGGGCGCATCAGAATCATCCACTGGTAATGGCCCCTGCGAAATTCCGCCGCCGCCTGAGCCAAGGTATTGGGGGGCATCCAGCCTTCCACAACGAGAACATCTGAAGGAACCGGCTCAGTAATAGCCAGAAAAGGATGAACAAACTGCTTAATGAAGAAAAGCAGTCCAAGAACGAGGACTATTAGGAACAGTTTTCCGCGAAAGGTGAAAGACCAACATTCCCGACGCACAATGAAACCGCAGAAAGTCTTCTCGTTCACGAAGGCGCACGGTGGCGATTTGCGTCCATCACCGCCGCCGCCGCGATTAAAGCACTTCCACATACTTCGAGAATCCAAGCCCACGCTTTATCCATTAGGTTAATTCCCAGCAATTGATCGCTGTGATTAATGGTTGAGGCACGCAAAATCACAAAGAATACCAGCACGCTTATTCCGATGAATGCCAGAGGGTTTTCTTTGATAAACCATTTTGTTGCAGCGGCAAAAAATATGAGAAAACCTAGGACCGTTAACAGAAAGGCGACGCAAAAAATGGCTTGAACAACACGCCGATATTCGAACCAACCACCGACAACCGCAACGCGACGTCCGATGTCAATCATCAAAGTCTGGAGGCTGAGTTGTTTGTTAATTCCAAGAAAAATCAACACTCCGGCGGTCCCACCCCAAAGTTGCGCTGAGGCTTTTTTACAATGAGCACGGCTACTTTTTAAGGCGGCCCACCCGCAACACGCCGCCGTGACAAA
>Ga0209483_1003024_pt1 | contig 11244 bp, 11 predicted proteins | sample NGEPerA_FD_184508 | JGI IMG/M metagenome (GOLD analysis project Ga0209483, IMG submission 184508) | Arctic peat soil microbial communities from the Barrow Environmental Observatory site, Barrow, Alaska, USA - NGEE PermafrostL2-A... | ecosystem: Environmental > Terrestrial > Soil > Wetlands >... | reverse complement strand
ATCAAGGAAGCGTTCCGCCTCGCCGCCTGAGCGGCGCCGGAAGCGGCTCAGCTCTTGCTGTCGAGCTTCAAGGCGTAGAAGCGCAGATCGCCCTGGCGATCGACCAGCAGCAGCACTGATTTGCGGCCGGCCTTCTTGGCGTCGTCGATCTTCTTGCCGATATCGGCGGCGTTTTTGACTTCTTCCTGCGCCAGCTCGACGATCACGTCGCCCGCCCGCATGCCTTTCTCGGCCGCCGGGCCGGTGTCGCTGACGGCGGTGACCACGACCCCGGCGCTGTCCTCGTTCAGGGCATAACGCTCGCGCAGCTCGGGCGTCAGATTGGCGACCGAGAGGCCGAGGCTGGAAACCGAAATGCCGGCGGGGCCGGGCGCCGGCTGCTTCGGCGCAGTGGAGGCCTGCTGCGGCGCCTCCTTGAGCTCGCCGACCTTGACGTCGAGCGTGATCTCCTTGCGCTTCCGCCAGATCTTCACCTTCACGCTCTTGTCGATCGGCGTCTCGGCGACGATGCGCGGCAGGTGCCGCATATCGGAAACGTCCTTGCCGTCGAAGCTCAGCACCACGTCGCCCGGCTGGATGCCGGCGACCTGCGCCGGACCGCCTTCGACGACGCTGGCGATGAGCGCGCCCTTGGGCTTGTCGAGGCCGAGGCTCTCGGCGATCTCGTCGCTGACGCTTTGGATGTTGATGCCGATATAGCCGCGGCGCGGATGGCCGAATTTCATGATCTGGTCGGCGACCGGTTTGGCCAAATTCGACGGAATGGCGAAGCCGATGCCGATCGAGCCGCCCGAGGGCGAGAAGATCGCGGTGTTGATGCCGATGACGTCGCCGTCCATGTTGAACATCGGGCCGCCGGAATTGCCGCGGTTGATCGATGCGTCGGTCTGCAGGAAGTCGTCATAGGGTCCGGAATTTATCTCCCGCGCCCGTGCCGAGAGAATCCCCGCCGTCACCGTGCCGCCGAGCCCGAACGGATTGCCGATCGCCAGCACCCAGTCACCGACGCGGCTCTTGTCGCTGTCGCCGAACTTCACCGCCGTGAACGGCTTCGAGGATTTGATGCGCAGCACGGCGATGTCGGTCTTGGTGTCCTTGCCGATGACCTCGGCCTTGAAGCTGGTGTCGTCTTGCAGCGTCACCGTGATCTCGTCGGCGTCGGCGATGACGTGATTGTTGGTCACCACGATGCCCGACGGGTCGACGATGAAGCCCGAGCCCAGCGAGGTGGCATGGCGCGGCAGCGCCTCCTGCTGCTTGCCGCCGTGCGGCTGGTTCTTGTCGAGAAAGTCCTTGAAGAACTGCTCGAAGGGCGAGCCCGGCGGGAATTGCGGCATGTCGGAATTGTCGCCGCCTTTGCCGTTCTTGTCCTTGTCGCCGGCGGACAGCGTCTGCGTGCTTGAGATGTTCACCACCGCCGGCAGCAGCCGGGCGGCGAGATCGGCGAAGCCGTCGGGCGCCGGGCGCGCACCCGCCGAGCCGACGAGCAATAGCAAGGCAAAGAGGCCGGCGAGCGAGGGACGCAAGGCACGACAAAGGACCGCGGTCACGCAATGACTCCTGGGGCGGAAGGAAGCGGCGAGTTTAGGGGAGAATGGCGGCGCAAACCAGCCCCGCCCGTCAAAGCCGGTTAACGCCGGATGAGCCAGACCGCGCCGACGCCGAGGCAGGCGGCCAGCAAGCCGCCCAGGCGCACCGCCCGGGCAGGCAGCAGCGCCGTTTCGGCCATCATTTTCTGCATCAGCCGGGTAAAGAGCGCGCAGACGACACCCTCGATGACGAGGGCCAGGGCCAATGCCGTGGCGAGGTCCCTCATCGCCGGGCGTCAGCGTGACGGTGCGGCGGATTGCGATCCGACTCCCGTCGGTCCGTTCTCGAGATATTTGAAGAACTCGCCCTGTGGCGCGATGACGAAGGTGGTGTTCGCGCCGCCGATGCTCACCTTGTAGGCCTCGAGCGAGCGATAGTAGGCGAAGAAGTTGCGGTCGCGGTTATAGGCGTCGGCGTAGTCCTTGATGCTTTCGGCGTCGCCCTGGCCGCGCAGGATCTGCGACTGTTTCTGCGCGTCGGCCAGAATCTCGATGCGCTGGCGGTCGGCGTCGGCGCGGATTTCCTGTGCCTGGCGTGCGCCGTCGGCGCGGAACGACGCGGCCTCGCGCTGCCGCTCGGACTTCATGCGGTCGAACACCGCCTGGCTGTTCTCCTCCGGCAGGTCGGTGCGGCGCATGCGCACGTCGATGACGTCGATGCCGAAGCCCTTGGCCTGCGTGTTCACCTCGTCGCGCACCTGCTGCATGACCGCCGCGCGCTGGGTCGAGACGACGGCCTGCAGGTCGATGCCGCCGATGACGCGGCGCAGGCTGGCGCTGATGATCGAGCCGAGCCGCGCGCGGGCGCCGGCCTCGGTGCCGAGGCTCTGATAGAATTGCAACGCATCGGATATCTTGAAGCGGGCATAGGCGTCGACCACCAAGCGCTTCTGGTCGGAGGCGATGACTTCGTCGGCCGGCGGCTCGAAATCGAGGATGCGGCGGTCATATATGACCACGTCCTGATACGGCAGCTTGAAATGAAGGCCGGGTCCGCCGGCCGGACGTACCGGCTTGCCGAATTGCAGCACGAGTGCCTGCTCGGTCTGCTCGACCGTGAAGACCGAGCTGTAAACCAGTATCAGCACCACCACGGCGAGTGCGGCGACCACGGCGGTAAGGCGGGTGCTCATGGGCTGCCTCCGTGCGCGGGCGCGGCGGGCGCAGGCTGGGCCTGCGGTCCCGGCAGCGGCAGATAGGGCAGCACGCCGGTCGACGAGACGCCGCGGTCGATCACCACCTTGTTCGTGTTCTTGAGAATCTGCTCGACGGTCTCGATATAGATGCGCCGCGCCGTCACCTCGGGCGCGGCCTTGTAGGAATCATAAACGGAAAGGAAGCGCGCGGCGTCGCCCTCCGCTTGGCGGACGATCTGCTGGCGATAGGCTTCGGCTTCCTGGACGACGCGGGCGGCGTCGCCATGCGCCACCGGCACGATGTTGTTGGCATAGGCCTGCGCCTCGTTGATCAGGCGCTGCTGGTCGATCTTGGCGCTCTGCACGTCGCGGAAGGCGTCGATCACCGGCGCCGGCGGATCGACCTTCTGCAGCTGAATCTGGGTGATCTCGATGCCGCTGTTATAGGCGTCGAGAATCTGCTGCAGCAGCACTTGGGTATCGGTCTCGATCTTGCCGCGGCCTTCGGCGAAGGCGGTGGCGATCTGCGTGTGGCCGATGACCTCGCGCATCGCGCTCTCGGCGGCGACCTTCACCGTGCCGTCGGGATCCCGGATGCTGAAGAGGTAGTTCTGGGCGTCGTTGATGAGATAGAAGACAGTGAAATTGATGTCGACGATATTCTCGTCGCCGGTCAGCATCAGCGCCTCTTGCGGCACCTGTCCGGTGCGGCCGTCGGAGCGGTAACCGATCTCGAGACGGTTGACCCGCGTGACCTTGGGAATGAGCACGTGCTCGATCGGTGCCGGCAGGTGATAGTTGAGGCCCGGCGTCGTCCGGCGGTCGAAGGCGCCGAAGCGCAGTACGATGCCGATCTCGTCGGGCTCGACGCGATAAAAGCCGCTGGCGATCCAAACCAGGATCACGGCGGCAAGCGCGACGATGACGCCCCGGCCGGGACCGATGCCGCCCGGCAGCAGGCGGCGCAGCTTTTCCTGCGCCCGACGCAGCACCTGCTCGAAATCGGGCGGCTGGAAGCCGCCGCCACCGCCGCCGCGGCCCCAGGGGCCGCCGCCGCCACCGCCCGAATTTTGCCAAGACATTGCGCGCGCTCCTCGATCCGGCCATATAAGCGGTCGCAGAGACGCGGCTTGTCAAGCAACCAAGGATCAAAGATGAGCGAGGTCACCGAGGGACAAATCCTCGAAGCCTTGAAAAAGGTGATCGATCCCGACCGCGGCGGCGACATCGTCACGCTCGGCATGGTGACGGGCATGCGCATCCGCGAGGGGCATGTCGGGTTTGCCGTCGAGGTCGATGCCGCGCGCGGACCCAAGATGGAGCCGCTGCGCCGGGCGGCGGAAAAGGCGGTCGAAGGCCTGCCGGGCGTGCTGTCGGTAAGCGCGGTGCTGACCGCCGAGGCGCAGCAGCCGCCGCGCCCGGCCGCGCGTCCCCAGCCCGCCGCCGGCCCGCATGGCCATCAGCCGCAGAAGCTCTCGCTGCCGGGGATCGGCGCCATCATCGCCGTCGCCTCGGGCAAGGGCGGCGTCGGCAAATCGACCACCGCCGTCAATCTGGCGCTGGCGCTGGCCGCCATCGGCCGCAAGGTCGGCGTGCTCGACGCCGACATCTATGGTCCGTCGATGCCGCGCATGCTCGGCCTGTCCGGCAAGCCGCCATCGCGCGACGGCAAGTCGCTCGAGCCGATGCGCAATCACGGCATCGAATGCATGTCGATGGGTTTCCTCGTGCCGGAGGACACGGCGATGATCTGGCGCGGGCCGATGGTGCAGAGCGCGTTGACGCAAATGCTGCGCGACGTGCATTGGAGCGCGCTCGACGTGATGGTGGTCGACATGCCGCCCGGCACCGGCGACGCGCAGCTCACCATGGCGCAGCAGGTGCCGCTGGCCGGCGCCGTCATCGTCTCGACGCCGCAGGACATCGCCCTGCAGGACGCGCGCAAGGGCCTCAACATGTTCCAGAAGGTCGACGTGCCGGTGCTGGGCTTCATCGAGAACATGAGCTACTTCCTCTGCCCGCATTGCGGCGAGCGAAGCGAAATCTTCAGCCATGGCGGCGCCCGGAAAGAGGCCGAGAAGCTCGGCGTCGAATTCCTCGGCGAGGTGCCGCTCGATATAGCCATCCGCGAGACCTCGGATTCGGGAACGCCGATCGTCATCGCGCAGCCCGACGGCGCGCATGCCAAGCTCTACAAACAGATCGCGACGCGGATTTGGGAGAAGATCAGCGCGGGAACGCAAAAGGCCGCGCCGCGGATCGTCATTCAGTGATCGCGCTTTAGACCCCACTAGACCCGTCGAAAATTGGCTTTGTTTTGTAAAATTTTGTTTTCGCATGTCTATTCAATGCCTTGGCTAAATAAGAACATAGCATGAACATGCTATAAAGTCACGCGATACATGAAAAATCCGCTAATCCCGCGCTCATCAATGACTACGGTCATGCGCCGACCGGGTAAGCTTGCCCGCCATTCGCCCGCCATTCGATGGAGAGAGCCTTGTCGAGATTTCCTTCAGCCGCCCGCATGATTTCTCGCCTGCTGATGCTGGCGCTGGTCGGCGTCGGCGTCGCGGGTTGCGACGTCAACGCCGTGCCGCGCCAGGACGAGGCGGTCAAGGCGGCCTGGAGCGAGGTGCTCAACCAATATCAGCGCCGCGCCGATCTGGTCCCGAACCTGGTCGAAACCGTCAAGGGATACGCCAAGCAGGAGCAGACGGTGCTGACCGAGGTGACCGAAGCGCGGGCCAAGGCGACGCAGACCCAGATGACGCTGCCGCCCGACGTGCTGAGCAACCCGCAAGCCTTCAAGGCATTCGAGCAGAACCAGGCGGCGCTGAGCGGCGCGCTCGGACGCCTGCTGGCGATCACTGAGGCCTACCCGGATTTGAAATCCAACCAGAACTTCCTGGCGCTCCAATCGCAGCTCGAAGGCACCGAGAACCGGATTTCCGTCGCGCGGCGCGATTACATCGCCGCCGTGCAGGCCTATAACACCACGCTGCGGACGATCCCGAGCAAGTGGATCGCGGCGTGGCTTTATCCCGATGCCAAGGTGAAGGAGACCTTCACGATCTCCGACGCGGCGCAACAGGTTCCGCAGGTCAAATTCTGATGGCGAAAGGGCTGCGCGTGCCTGTCCTCGCGCGCGCATTCCTCGGCGCATTGATCCTGCTGGTCGCGCTTGCCGGCGCCGGCCTGGCAGACCCGACCTTTCCGCCGCTGACCGATCGGGTGGTGGACGATGCCGGCGTGCTGTCCGCGCCGATTCGCGCCAAGCTGATTGCGATGCTGGCCGAGGAAGAGCGCACGACCGGCAATCAGCTCGTAATCGTCACGGTCAAATCGCTCCAGGGCTATCCGATCGAGGATTACGGCTATCAGCTCGGGCGCCATTGGGGCATCGGCCAGAAGGACAAGAACAACGGCGCGCTCCTTCTGGTGGCGCCGAGCGAGCACAAGGTCCGCATCGAGGTGGGCTACGGCCTCGAAGGCGTTCTCACCGACGCGCAAAGCCGCATCATCATCGAGCGGACGATTCTTCCCGCCTTCCGGCGCGGCGATTACGATTCCGGCGTGCTCGCCGGCACCGCCGCGATTCTCGACGTGCTCGGCGGCGTGGCGCCGGCCGGGCCGGGCAGCGCCGCGCCCCTGCCGCCGGCGCAAGGAGGCTCCATCGGCGGCTTCGGCATCCTGCTGCCGCTCGTCTTCTTTTTCCTGTTCTTCGGCTTGCGCGGCATCTTCTGGCCGCTCCTGCTCGGTTCGGCGCTGAGCGGCGGAATGCGCCGCGGCGGATTTTACGGCGGCGGAATGGGCGGCGGCGGTTTCGGCGGCGGCTTTTCCGGCGGCGGGGGCGGCTTCGGCGGCGGCGCCTCGGGCGGATGGTGAACGCGATGCGCGGACTCTCGGCCAAGGAGCATGAGTGGATCGCCGCCACCGCGGCCAACGTCGCGTTGCGCAGCCACGTGAATTTCATCTTCGCGGCGGTTCCCGCCAGCGACCGCTATCGGCTTTACCCGGTAGCCTGGGCGGCGATGCTGGCCTTGATGGCGGCGGCGGTCGCGGCGGCATGGCGCCCGTCCTTGCCCTTTGCCGAGGGCTTCCTCGCCGAGGCGGCGCTGTTCGCCGTGCTGTCGCTGGTCTTCGAATGGGAGCCGATCCGGCTCGCGCTGGTGCCGCGGCGCATCAAGCACCGACAGGCGCGGCGCCTCGCCCAGCTCGAATTCGCCGCCCGCATCCTCGCCCAGCCCCAGCCGCGCGGCGTGCTGTTCTTCGTCTCGCTGGGCGAGCGCTATGTCGAGATCCTGGCCGACCGCGAAACCCACGCGAAGATCGGCGAAGCGGCCTGGCAGCAGATCGTCGCCGCCTTCACCATCGCGGCGAAGGCCGGACAGCTAGCGGAGGGCACCGTCGCCTGCATCGAAGCCTGCGCGGCGCATCTGGAGCGGCATTTTCCGCGCCGGGATTAGTCCGGCTCGCGCCCCAGCGCCGCCATCAACTCCGACCACTCGCGCTTGCTGAGGCCGCTCGCTTCCTGCGTCACCTTCTCGCCGGCGAGCAGCTGCTTCACCACCGCCAATGCGCCGGCGGAGAGATGCGCGCCGCCGAGCCGGTGCTGGCGGAAGGCCTCGGCGGTGATCGGCACCCACTTCTCCAGCGTCCCGAGCATCGCCTCGGCATAGACGCGAATCTCGTATTGCGCGTGGTCGTCGCCGCGCAAGCTGAGGAAGTTCAGCAGATTGTGCAGATCGGTCTTCCAGTACCACTGGGTATAAAAATTAAGCGAGAGATTCATCCGCGCGAGCTCGCGCGCCAGGCCGGCGCGGCCGTCGTCGACCGGCTTGCCGCCGTCGTCCTCGTTGAGCATCCAGGCATAGCCCCGATAGCTGCGCTCGGCATCCGCGCGCAGCAGATCGAGCACGCGCTTGGCGTCGTCGCCGGTCAGCACATCGCCGCGGCCCTGGCGGTTCGCGGTCGATTGCGCCGCGAGCTGCTCGGGCGCCGGCAGATAGAATTCGTTGTCGAGGATCGAATAGCGCGCCGAATATTCGTTCACGTTGGCGGTGCGGTGGCGGATCCATTGCCGCGCGACGAAGATCGGCAGCTTGACGTGATACTTGATCTCGCACATCTCGAAGGGCGTGGTGTGCCGGTGGCGCAGCAGATAGTGGATGAGGCCGCGATCCTCGCTGATCTTCTTGGTGCCCTTGCCGTAGGAGACGCGCGCCGCCTGCACCACCGCCGCATCGTCGCCCATATAGTCGATGACGCGGACGAAGCCGTGGTCGAGCACCGGGATCGGCTGATAGAGAATCGCCTCGAGCGCGGGCACGGTGGCGCGCCGCGTCGGCTGCGCCTGGGCGCGGAGCGCCTCGATCTCGGCCTGCTGCTCGGGGGTCAACGGCATGGCCCGGCACTCTAGCGGCGCCCCCGGGGCCGGCAAAGGCCGACTCGTTGGGCCTTTTGGGCCGGCGGGAAAGCGCCTATATTGAAGGGGCTGGGCAACCGGCTATGGCAATAAACTGCGCATGGAATAAGCGTTGCGGACCCGGGGGCAGTACCCGGCGCCTCCACCAGTTTCGCGGGACCGTGATCGGTCCCGCGCCTCACGGGGGCGAACTAGGATCGACGCGCGTCGTAAAGATGCGTCTTTTGCTCGGCATGGTACCGCCGTTATCGGGCCACACACTAAGTGCGAACGATAATTCCATCGCACTCGCTGCTTAATTAAGAAGTTAAGCAAGCGCGGTTCGGGGGGCACCGGGCAACAGAAGCCCCCCACTTCTCGCCGGCCGCCGACGGCCGGCCAAAAAAGGGTGGCGCGGGACGTGAAGGACTTCCTGCGATACGACCGGATGGTCGAGGCCGCTCTGCGCGGCGTGGTGCGCGAGGCGCTGGCCCGCACCGCCGCCGAAGGTTTGCCCGGCGCGCATCATTTCTACATCACCTTCCGCACCGCCCATGAAGGCGTCACGCTGCCCGACGCGCTGACGGCGAAGCATCCCGAGGACATGACCGTCGTGATCGAGCACCAGTATTGGGATCTGGTCGTCGAGGAGGATCATTTCGCGGTGACGCTGACCTTCGGCGGCAAGCCCGAGCGCATCACCATCCCCTTCGAGGCGATTCTCTCCTTCGCCGACCCGGCGGTGAAATTCGGCCTGCAATTCCAGCAGGTCTCGCCCGCCAATGAAGGCCAGAAGGGCATTTCGGTGCTGGGCGACAGCATCGCCTCCGACCATGCGCCGGAGGAGCCGGCCGAGAAGAAGGCGGCCAAGCCCGGCGATAAATCCGCCGAGGTCGTGACCCTCGACACCTTTAGGAAGAAGTAGCGCGCTGGCACGTGGCGGCGGGGCTTGACCGCAACCGCGGAATAGTCCGACTCTCCGCCGCGTTTCACCTCGGTGACGAGCGCCATGGCCGATCCCGCCTTTCATGAATTGTTTCCGCTGGGCGCGGACGAAACGCCCTATCGGAAGCTGACCTCGGATTACATCGGCACCGCCGATTTCGGCGGAAGGCGCGTCGTGACCGTCGAGCTGCCGGCGCTGACCCAGCTCGCGCGCGAGGCCTTCATCGATTCCGCCCATCTGCTGCGCCCCGGCCATCTGCGGCAGCTGCGCGCCATCCTCGACGATTCCGAGGCCTCGCCCAACGACAAATTCGTCGCCTTCGATCTGTTGAAGAACGCCAACATCGCCGCCGGCCGGGTATTGCCGATGTGCCAGGACACCGGCACGGCGATCGTCATGGCCAAGAAGGGCCAAGGCATCTGGACCGGCGGCAACGACGCCGCCGCGCTTTCCGAAGGCATCCGCCGCACCTATGCCGAGACCAATCTGCGCTACAGCCAGCTGGCGCCCTTATCGATGTATGACGAGGTCAACACCGGCGACAATCTGCCGGCGCAGATCGACATCTATGCCGATTCGGGCGATGCCTACAAATTCCTCTTCATCGCCAAGGGCGGCGGCTCGGCCAACAAGGCGTTTCTTTTTCAGCAGACACCGGCGACGCTGAACCCGAAAGCGCTGCTTAAATTCCTCGACGAGAAGATCCGCACGCTCGGCACCGCCGCCTGCCCGCCCTATCACCTGGCGATCGTCATCGGCGGCACCTCGGCCGAGATGAATTTGAAGACGGTGAAGCTGGCGAGCTGCCGCTATCTCGACACCCTGCCGGCCCAGGGCAATAAATTCGGCCAGGCTTTCCGCGACCGCGATTTCGAGCAGGAGGTTCTTGCCCTGACGCGCGGCATGGGCATCGGCGCGCAATTCGGCGGCAAATATTTCTGCCACGACGTTCGAGCGATCCGCCTGCCCCGCCACGGCGCCAGCCTCCCCATCGGCATCGGCGTGTCCTGCGCCGCCGACCGCCAGATCCTGGGCAAGATCGACGCCGAAGGCGTGTTCCTCGAACAGCTCGAGGCCAACCCGGCGCAATATCTGCCGGATATCGACGAGGCGAACCTCGCCGGCGCGGTCGTGCGCGTCGATCTCAATCGCCCGATGGCCGAGATCCGCCGGCAGCTCGCGCAATATCCGGTCAAGACGCGCCTGGCGCTGAGCGGGAATCTGATCGTGGCGCGCGACAGCGCCCATGCCAAGCTCAAGGAGCGGCTCGACCGCGGCGAGGGCCTGCCGCAATACGCCAAGGACCATCCGATCTATTACGCCGGGCCGGCCAAGACGCCGAGCGGCATGGCGTCGGGCGCCTTCGGCCCGACCACCGCCGGCCGCATGGATTCCTACGTCGATCAGTTCATGACGGCGGGCGGCAGCTTCGTCACGCTGGCCAAGGGCAATCGCGGCGCGGAAGTCCGCGAGGCCTGCAAGAAGCATGGCGGGTTCTATCTGGGCTCGATCGGCGGGGCGGCGGCGCGGCTGGCGCAGGATTGCATCAGGCGGGTCGATGTCGTCGAGTACCCCGAGCTCGGCATGGAAGCGATCTGGCGCATCGAGGTCGAGAATTTCCCTGCCTTCATCGTCATCGACGACAAGGGCAACGACTTCTTCGCCAAGCTCAACTGAGCGGCACCGGGGCAAGCGTGGCGGACACCATCGACCTCGCCGCCCTGAGCCGCGGCGACAAAGCCTCCTGGAACGCCTTCGTGCGCCGCTATGCCGGGCTGATCCTGTCGGCGGTGCGCAGCCAGGCGCGCGACGGCACCGATTTCGACGACCTCGTGCAGGAAGTCTTCTCCCGGCTGTGCAAGGACGATTTCCGGCTGCTCAAGACTTATGACGCGGCGCGCGCCGGGCTGTCGACCTGGCTCACCATCGTCGCGCGCTCGACGGCGCGCGACACCATGCGCCGGCGCCAGCCGCGAACCACGCCCTACGACGCGGTGCCGGAGGCCGCCCTGTCGATGACCGCCGAGCCCGTCGAGAAGGTGAAGGTGCCGCCGGGGCTGCTGTCGGCGCGCCAGACGCTGGTGCTGACCATGCTCTACGACCGGGACATGGAAGTCGGCGAGGCCGCGGCGGCGCTGGGCGTCGATCCGCAGACCATCCGCAGCA
>Ga0209483_1003023_pt1 | contig 11247 bp, 9 predicted proteins | sample NGEPerA_FD_184508 | JGI IMG/M metagenome (GOLD analysis project Ga0209483, IMG submission 184508) | Arctic peat soil microbial communities from the Barrow Environmental Observatory site, Barrow, Alaska, USA - NGEE PermafrostL2-A... | ecosystem: Environmental > Terrestrial > Soil > Wetlands > Peat... | reverse complement strand
TTATTTAATAATTTAACATAGTTGCGTTAAGTAGTCAATGTAGGACATGTTCGGTCAGGGTCATAAATTTACTTATTGAACTGTTCTTGCCAGTAGGCATGGGTCGTCATGGCCTTTTGGGTGGCCAGGCCGGTGTAGTACTTCTCGGGTTCTTGAAGGATTTGCTTCTCGCCATCGGTGAATTTAGCAAAGTAACCAGCTATGCCTGAGTCCCGGCTGGCCACTTCGTAGAGTGGCTGGCCAGCTTCCAGGGCCTGGTGGGCCAGCGTTTTGGAGGCTTCATGCGCGGTGGTGTGGCCGTATTTTTCCAGCAATAAGTACAGTGGTTCAGCCGCTATAGCGCCCCCGCTCATGTACAGGTTGCGTCGCATGTTTTCTTCGTCGACTTCAAGTTTGCCCATTACGTGGTCAAGGCGTTTGGCCATCGAGGCGACGCTGGCCAAAACTATGGGGTAAAAGCGGGCCGAAGCCGAGTCGGTCAGGTCGCGTTGGTGTTCGCTGCTGATATTGAGGTTGGCGTTGACGACCTGGGCCAGAACCTGCTTGTGCATACTGATAACATTCTCGAAATTCCAGGGGTTGCGCTTGTGGGCCATGGTCGAGCTGCCGGTCTGGCCAGGGGCGAAAGCCTCGCGGACTTCGGCAATTTCGGAACGCTGCAGGTGACGCATGTCGTGGCCGAGGTTAGCCATGATACCAGCCGTGACGGCCAGTTCGTCAATCAGGCGGATGTAGTTTTCGGCCGGGATAATTTGGGTCGAGTAAGGTGCCGCTTCCAGATCAAGATAGCCCAAAACGGTTTTTTCGAACTCCAGCGGGTCATCAACAAACAGGCTCAGAGCGTTATAAGCGCCGACCGCACCGGAAAACTTACCCTTGAGCTTACTGCTAAGCACCTTGAGCGAGTTAATACTGCCGCCTAATCGGCTAACGTATTCGGCCATGGCGAAACCGAAAGTGATTGGTACGGCGTGTTGGCCATGCGTACGGCCGATCTGGACCGTGTCGGCGTAATCTTTGGTCAGGCGCAACAGTGTTTTCTCTAGTTCGACAAGGCGGGGAATTACGACTTCGTTGACCGCGGCTCTTAGTTGGAGGCTCATGGCCGTGGCGACAATGTCATAAGACGTAGCACCAAAGTGAACGTAAGGCTGGGCCGCCTCTGGCAGTTCGGCCTTGATGCAGTTTACCAAGGCTTTGACGTCGTGTTTGGTGGTCTTCTCCTGTTTGGCTACGGCCTCGGCCGTGACTTTGGCGGCCGCTTCTTCGATCTGGTCCGCTACTTCCTGCGAGCAAACGCCGAATTTGGCCAGTCCGTGGGCCAGAGCTGCCTCGACGTAAGCCTGATAAGCGATGCGGCTGGCCTCCGACAGATACTTGGCGATTTCGGGATCATAATAACGTCCGTCGAGCGGATCAAGCGCGTTATAATTAGCGGCTTCGGAGACGTCGGGCAAGTTAATTGGTTTCATGAAGTACTCCTTTGCAAATAATCTTTAACGTTGGTTTCGATGCGTTTTAGGATGTCTGCGGTGTCGGCTTTAACGAAAGCTTCGCCCGTTAATTTATCATACAGCTCAATGTAGCGTTCCGATACTGATGATACGAAATCATCTGTTAATTCCGGCACTGCCTGACCGGCTTGGCCGCTGAAGCCATGCTCCATCAGCCAGGCGCGGACGAACTCCTTGGATAAATGCTTCGGCGCTTCGCCCTTGCGGCCGCCAACATAGGCATCATAGCTGTCGGCGTAGAAATAGCGCGAGGAGTCGGGCGTATGCACTTCGTCAATCAGGATAAGTTTGCCGTCTAATCGGCCAAATTCGTACTTGGTGTCGGCCAGCACCAGGCCACGGTCGCGGGCTAATTGTTGACCGCGGGCGAATAGCTTGAGGGCATAGTCGCTCAATTGCTGCCATTCCTCAGAGGTTGCCAAGCCTTGCGTGATGCAGTCGGGGCCGGAAATATCTTCGTCGTGGCCGGCGTCGGCCTTAGTCGTCGGCGTGATAATCGGGGCCGCAAAACTGTCGTATTCTTGCAAGCCATCGGGCAGGGCTACGCCGCACAGCTCACGCTTGCCGGCCTCATACTCACGCCAGGCGTGGCCGACCAGGCAGCCGCGCACTACGATCTCGATCTTGACCGGTTCGGCCTTACGGCCAACGCTAACATTCGGATCCAGCACGCCCAGCAGCCAGTTTTCGATAATGTCCTCGGTTTGTTTCAAAAAATGCGCCGCCAACTGGTTCAGGACCTGGCCTTTATAAGGAATTGTCCGAGGCAAAACAACGTCAAAGGCCGAAATCCGGTCAGTCGCGATCGAAACCAGTCGGTCATCACCGATGGTGTACATATCCCGGACTTTGCCGTGATAGACCGCAGTCTGATTGGGGAATTGAAAATTGGTACGAGAAAATGATTGCGTATCGATACCTTATATTATCCGGTACAACACCCAAAATCGCAAGCATACGGTATGATAAAAGCATGCAATCCAAGGTGATCGGTATCGTTGGCGGCGGGCAATTGGGCCGTATGCTGACTGAAGCCGCCCTACCACTGGGGTTCCAAATCGTCGTGATTGACCCCGGCGACAATTGTCCGGCGTCGCAGGTCGGCGCCCAACAAATCAAGGCTGATTTGCACGACGCCGCCGCGCTGCGCCAGCTGGCTGAACGAAGCGATATAATAACTATCGAGATCGAACATGTTGACACCAAGTTGCTAAGTGAAATCGCCGAACTGGGCAAACCAGTTCAGCCGGCGCCGGACACCATCGCCATGATACAGGACAAATTTCGCCAGAAGCAGTTCCTGGCCAAAGCTGGCATCCCGCTGGCTGATTTCGTCAAAATCACTGATGAGGGCTCAGCCGGTCAAGCACTCCGGGCTTTCGGTGGCAAAATGCTGGTCAAAACCCGCAAGGGTGCCTATGACGGCCGCGGTAACATGGTCGTCAGCTCCAAAGAAGAACTAAAAAAGGCCTTTGCCCAGTTTAAAAACCAGAAACTCTACGCCGAAAAATTCGTGCCATTCCAGAAGGAACTAGCCATCATGGTCGCCCGCAGCACAACTGGCGAAACGGCCGTTTATCCAGTGGTTGAAACCATCCAGGAGCGCAACATCTGCGTCGAAGTCCTGGCCCCGGCCAAGATTGACCAGTCATCATACGAAGAAGCCGAGCGGGTCGCACTGAACGTAGTTAAGCAGTTGGAAGGCGCTGGCGTCTTCGGTATTGAAATGTTCTTAACCGACAATAACGAAATCCTGGTCAACGAGATCGCACCGCGCGTCCACAACTCCGGCCATTACACGATCGAGGCGTGCGCCACCTCGCAATTCGAACAGCATATTAGAGCCATCACCGGTTTGCCGCTCGGACCGACGAATTTGATCGTGCCAGCCGCCGTTATGATCAACATCCTCGGCGAACGTGACGGTCCAACAGCTATCAAAGGCCTCGATGAAGCCTCAGCCCTACCTGGCGTTGCCGTTCACTTATACGGCAAGTCGCCAACCAAAGTCGACCGCAAAATGGGCCATCTGACCGCCACTGGCGACACCTTAGAAGAGGCCAGGCAGCAAGCAAGGCAGGCCAGACAGCTAATCGATGTATAATAGGAGTAAATTATGAGCAACCCCGTCGTCGGCATTATCATGGGATCGGATTCGGATCTGGATATAATGGGCCAGGCCGCCAAAACGCTGGAAGAATTCGGTGTCAGCTGCGAGGTTAAAGTCGTCTCAGCCCACCGCACACCGAACGAAATGGTCAAATACGCCGAAGAAGCGCAGGGCCGCGGCTTGCAAGTTATCATTGCCGGAGCCGGCGGTTCCGCCCATCTGCCGGGCATGACAGCCTCCAGCACCCGGCTGCCGGTCATTGCCATACCTGTTAAGCGCGACAATCACGGCCACGAAGCTTTCTGGTCCAACATTAAAATGCCGCCCGGTGTTCCGCTGGCTACTATGCCCGAAAATGGCGCCCAGAACGGCGCCCTCCTAGCCATCCGCATCCTGGCCCTTAGCGACCCCGAACTCGCCAAGAAGTACGAAGCCTTCGTCCAGAAACAGCACGACGGCGTCCTGGACAAAGACGCCCAAGTCCAAAGCCAAGGCTGGCAAGCTTACCTCCAGCAGAACTCAAAATAGAATCGGCTTCAATGCGGGCTGCCTTACTCACCCTTAGCATAGTTCTAGAATTAGTGGCTTCTTTCATCTATTGCGCCAGCATTATTAGGGGTAGGACTAAGCCGCACCGTATTACCCGGCTGGTGCTGATGTTTATCCTAAGCCTGGGCTTTATCAGCATCGTGTCGGCCAAGGGTAATCTTGGCGCCGTATTATACTCCGGCGTGTCCTGCGCTTTTGGCATTGCTTGCTTCGGCCTGAGCATACGGCGGGGCATGGGCGGATCAAGCCTGTTTGACTGGATTTGTTTCGCGATCGCCATGTGCGGCGTGATTGGTTGGCGTTTGACGGGCAACGCCGTACTGAGTATCTGGCTAGCGTCTTTAGCTGACTTCGTAGCTTATTTACCGGCCTATGTGAAAACCTGGAAACACCCTAATACCGAATCGCCCTGGCTCTACATATTGAGCTTCTTAGGCGGTTTGTTGAGTGTCATCGCCTACAGGGTTTCGTCCGTGTCTATTTTTCAGCTAAATATTGTTCTGACAAGCTTTATCATGATTATCTGTATTTATTACAAACAGCTCTTTCAGGCGCTGCGGCGGCCGATGTCGGTGCGGTAGTGCATGCCTTCGAAATTGATTAGCTTTACAGCGGCGTAGGCTTTGTCGAGGGCTTCATCTAGGGTCAGGCCAGTAGCCGTGACGTTCAAGACACGGCCGCCTGCGGTTACGAGTTGGCCGTCTTTTATGGCCGTACCGGCGTGGAAAACCACTATATCGTCAAGTTTTTCGGCTTCGTCGATGCCGGTTATCGGCAGGTCCTTAGGATAGCTGCCGGGGTAACCTGGCGAGGCCAAGACTACCGTTACCGCGAAGCCCGGTTTCCAGGTTACGGACTTCGGATCAAGGGTGCCGGTCGCGCAGGCTTTCAGTACTTCGTAGAGGTCGCCTTCGAATAGGCGCATGTAGATTTCGGCTTCGGGATCGCCGAAGCGGGCGTTGAATTCCAATAGTTTGATTTCATCGCCGTCAATCATCAGGCCGGGGTAGAGACAGCCCTTGAACTCGGCATTTTGTTGTTTAAGCCCCCTGAGAGCCGGTTCGACCGCCTGTTCCTTAACGAATTTAACGTTTTCATCTGTAATCCATCTGACCGGAGCGTAAGCGCCCATGCCGCCGGTATTAGGACCTTGGTCGCCGTCGAAGATTTGCTTGTGATCCTGCGAGGGCGGGAACATAACGGTGTTGGTGCCGTCGCAGAGAGCGTGCATCGAGGCTTCCTGGCCTTTCAAAAAGTCTTCGACGACGACCTGATTACCGGCTGAGCCAAAGGCCTTATCCACCATTATTTCGTCAATGGCCGCGTCAATTTCTTCGGTCTTATTGGCTATAATGACGCCTTTGCCGGTGGCCAGGCCATCAGCCTTGATAACGACCGGAAACGGGCGGCTCTTGGCGTATTCCCGGGCAGCTTCGGCTTCCGTGAAGTTCTGATACTCAGCCGTCGGGATATTCTCGGCGCCCATCAGGTCTTTGGAAAAGGTCTTCGACGATTCGATCCTAACGGCCGCCTTGGTCGGGCCGAAAATAGTCAGTCCCACGGCCTGGAAAGCGTCGACGACCCCGGCTTCCGAGGCGGCTTCCTGACCGACAACCGTCAGGCTTATTTCTTTGTCCTGGGCAAACTTCAGCAAGCCCTCGGTGTCATCAAAGGCGATATCAATATTTGAAATATTGCCGGCACTGCCGCCGTTACCCGGCGCGACGTAGACTTTTTCGACTCGCGGTGATTGGGCCAGCTTCCAGGCCAGGGCCTGCTCGCGGCCGCCGCCGCCAATTACTAAAACGTCTGCCATATTTCTCCTGTCATGCCGTAATTATAGCCGTAGCTCACGGGTTTGTCATACGTAATGAAGCCTGGTAGTCCTGGCGGCCTTTAATGAAGTCCTCAATGTCGCCAGGCAAGAACTTTTTCTCGACGGCTTGAACGCGTTCAAAGAGGCTCGTCGCCGTATCACCCGGCTCAACCGGTACCTTATGCTCAGCGATAATCGGACCGGCATCATAATCTTTAGAAACTACATGCAGTGTCTGGCCGGCATAAGGCAAACGGCGGTCCAGCACGTACTCCTGTATCTGTTGTCCATGAAAAGCCTTGGTATCGGGCAGCAACCCCGGATGCGTGTTAACCATACGGGCCTGGAAAACACTGGTATATTTGGGGAGCCAGCCGAAGGCTGAGACCAGGTTTGGGCCTACCTTTTTCATATAACCCATCAGAGCGATGAGGTCGAAATGACCGGCTAATAGGGCTGCCAGGATAGCCGCCTCTTCACCGGACGTTTGGCCACCCCTTTCTACGTGTTCCGTTAAAGCGGCCGGGTGAGTCTGGTGATTGATCAAGATACAGTCGATGTGCAAACCGTATTCACGGTTTAGATTGTCAATTCGTTGAAATATTCCCGCATCCTTGCGGCTGGCGATTACCAGTTCGACATTGGCGTTGATTTCGCCTTTCTGGGCGACCCGAATGAAGGCTTCAGCCGTCGTACCGCCACCCGAAGCCAGGACAGCGATACGTGGATTCATGAGGAGCTACTGCGGGCTGTGGCCAGTTGGGGCGGCGTGTGGCTGGAGCGGGGCAGCACCTCGCCCGGTTTGAGTTTAACGATTTCTTTGGCTCGCAAGCCGATTGGGATCGGATAATCACCGGTGAAACAGGAGGCCGTGAAACTTGAAGCCGGTAAGCCGGTGGCTTTCATCATGCCGTCGAATGACAGGAACGACAGCGATGTGGCGCCGACGTATTCGCCCATTTCTTTTTCGGTCATGTAAGCTGCCAGCAGCTCGGACTGTTTCGGCGTGTTTATACCGTAGAAGTCCGGATAGCGCACCGGCGGGGAGCTGATAAGCAAATGAACCTCTTTGGCGCCGGCTTCAAAAACCATCGATACCAGATGGCGCATGGTCGTGCCGCGGACGATCGAGTCGTCTACTAAAACAACCCGCTGATCTTTCATAAGTTCGATCACCGGGTTGAGTTTCATCTTCAGGTCTCGTTCGCGGAGTTGGGCTGTCGGTCGAATGAAGGTGCGATGGATGTAACGGTTCTTAATAAGTGCCATTTCAAACGGGATGCCGCTGGCCTGTGAATAGCCGAGGCCCGCCGGAATACCGGAGTCAGGCACCGGCACGATCACGTCCGCCTCGATCGGGAACTCGCGGGCCATTACCCGGCCGAATTCCTGGCGCACCATGTCGACCCGCTTGCCGAGCAGCAAGCTGTCGGGCCGGGCGAAATAAACCATTTCGAAGATATCGAGTTTTTGCTCGCCCTTTACTACCTGGTGCGATTCAATGCCGTCTTCGCTGATTACGACCATCTCGCCGGGTTCGACATCACGTATAAACTCCGCTCCCACCGTGTCAAAAGCACAGGTTTCGGAAGCCACGGCATAGCCGCCGTCCAACTTGCCGATCGACAGGGGGCGGACACCGCAAGGATCGCGGAAAGTGATAAGACGTTTAGTGTCCATGATTACGGCCGAGAAGACACCGGTGAATAAGGGGTAGGCCTTCTTGATAGCGTCCACCAGGTCCAGCCCGTCATCCATGTAGCAGCCGATAGCCGCCGACATCATGCTGGAATCGTTGAGCTTGTCCAGCTTGACGCCGCGGGCCGTCAGGAACTCTTCGAGCTTAGTCCAGTCCGGCAGGTTGCCGTTGTGAGCGAAAGCGATCTTGCGCTTGTAATCGACGAACGGCTGGTTATAAAAGTCATCCGTGCCGCCTGAGGTCGAGTAGCGGTTGTGGCCGATCGCGATGTGGCCCGGTAGTTGCTCGAGATCTTCTTCACGATAAACGGTCGCCACCAGGCCGGGGGCGGCATGACGGTGCATCTCTTTGCCGTCGCTGCTGGCGATACCGGAACTCTCCTGGCCGCGGTGCTGCAACGCCCACAGGCCATAAAAAGTTAAACGGGCCGCTTCCAGGCCCGTTCGTTTGTCGGTTTTCGGTCCAATAATACCAAACACCGCGCACTTTTCGTTGAGTTCGTCCATCACGTTGTTTGCCAGTGGCATCTGATTTCCCCCTTTTATTGTTCGGAAGCGGCAAAGCGTCTGACCTAGTAAGACGTTCGTGATAGCGGAAATAGCGAAAAAGCTGTCACGCGCTTGCAACTTTCTTATTCTTATAATAAACCATAACAAACAAGGCTGACAAGCCTTTAATGGTCTTATCTTTGGTATAATAGATCAATAAGAGGAGCCAGCGTGGCAAAAAAGCTATCCTATCATAAGTCCGTTAACTATTCCCAAGCTGACCCCCTGAAAATCCTGGCCCAAAAGCAGGGCCTGGCTACCGCTGGCAACATGCCATTCGGCTACCGGGAAGTGGACGGCACCAGGGGCGAATCGGCTTACGTTTTTGAAATGGGCGACCTCTGGGGCGCTTTCGTGCAGGAAGGGCTGGGTACCAAAAGCCTGATCGCCCAGACAGTTTATCGACAAACCGGCCAGTCTCACTTCGGCGCCGTAGCCCAGGACACCGTGGCCTGTGTCATAAATGACCTGGTCAGCGTCGGTGCCACCCCCGTAGTTTTGAACGCCTACTGGTCATCCAGCTCCTACCAGTGGCTAACGGATGAAAAATTAGCTGGCGACCTGATAAAAGGCTGGCGGAACGCCTGCGACACGGCCGGAGTCGTTTGGGGCGGCGGCGAAACCCAATCATTACCGGGCGTAGTGGCCTCGGACGCCCTGGAATTAGCCGGGTCGGCTTTCGGTGTCGTCAAGTCGGCCAAGCATCTGGTACAGGGCAAGAACCTGCGGGCCGGTGACGCCATAGTTTTAGTGGAAGCCAGCGGGCCCCACGCCAACGGCATCAGTTTGATCCGTGAAATCGCCGGGCAACTGCCGGAAGGCTACCAGACCAAAATAGCCGATGGCCAGACACTGGGCGAAGCCGCGCTGGCACCGACTCATATATACTCCAGCCTGGTACAAGCCCTGCAAGCCGCTGATGTCGACGCTCATTACCTATCGAACATCACCGGCCACGGCTGGCGCAAACTGATGCGGGCCGAGGTCGAATTCAGCTATATTATAAGAGAAATACCACCCGTACCGGAGATCTTCAACTTCATTGCCGAACAAGCGGGTAACGATGAGACCGAAATGTATGGCAACTACAACATGGGCGCCGGCTACGCCGTTTACGTCCCGGCCGGGCAGGCCCAGCAGGTCGTCGATATTGCCGCCAAACAGGGGCTAAAAGCCTGGCTGGCCGGCAGCGTCGAAGTCGGCTCCAAACAAGTAGTGATCGAGCCGAAAGGCATCACGTTCGCCGGCGACAGCCTGGAGGTCCGCTAGTGCAGATCTACGGCGGGATTTCGGCCTTATCGGATTTTCGCCAGACAAAACTGCTCCGCCGCCTGCAAGCGCTTGATTCCTCGATCCAAAACGTCGAGGCCGAATACCTGCACTTCGCCGATTTAGACGAAGCATTAAGCCCGTCCGAAGAGAAACAATTAAAGGAGCTGGCGACTTATGGCATGCCCTTCAAAGGCGGTAAAGATGGCGCTCTATACCTGGCAGTGCCGCGGCCGGGAACCATTTCACCCTGGTCCAGCAAAGCCACCGATATCGTCCACAACTCCGGTCTCACCGCCGTCAAACGGATAGAGCGCGGCACCGCTTACTACATTCAAGGTGCCCAGCCCGACAATGCCGAAATCGCTGAAGCCCTGCACGACCGTATGACCGAAGCCGTGCTGTCCGGCCCCGAGGCAGCCAAGGTCTTATTTACCGAAACCAAGCCGGGCAAACTACAAACCATTGACATACTCCAGGCCGGGAAGACCGCTCTAACAGATGCCAACCGTGAATTTGGCCTAGCCCTGGCCGACGATGAAATAGATTATCTTTACGAAGCCTATGCCGACCTAAAGCGTAACCCGACCGACGTCGAGCTGATGATGTTCGCCCAGGTCAACAGCGAACATTGCCGGCACAAAATCTTCAACGCCGACTGGGTGATCGACGGCACGCCCCAGCCCAAAAGCCTCTTCAAAATGATCAAGAACACCTACGAAAAAGGCGGACAGGATGTCCTGTCGGCTTACAGCGACAACGCCGCCGTCATTCGCGGACCCAAAGCCGGGCGTTTCTTCAATGACCCCGCCAGCGGTACTTACGCCTACCGCCAGGAGCCAGTCCACAGTGTTATCAAAGTCGAAACCCACAACCACCCGACAGCCATCGCGCCGGTACCAGGGGCGGCTACTGGCATAGGCGGCGAAATCCGTGACGAAGCCGCTACCGGCCGCGGTGCCAAATCCAAGATGGGCCTGGCCGGCTTCACCGTATCCAATCTGGAAATCCCCGGCCTCAAGCAGCCCTGGGAACAGCCTTACGGCAAGCCTGGCCGCATCGCTTCACCGCTCGACATAATGCTGGAAGCCCCAATCGGCGGCGCTTCATTCGCCAACGAGTTCGGCCGCCCAAACTTAACGGGTTACTTCAGGAGTTACCAGCAGCCAGTTGACGGGGCAGTCTGGGGCTATCACAAGCCGATCATGATTGCCGGCGGCCTCGGTAACATCCGTGACCAGCATGTCCAGAAAAATCAATTGCCGGTCGGCTCGTTAATAATCATCCTGGGCGGCCCGGCGATGCTGATCGGTCTGGGGGGCGGGGCAGCTTCCAGCCGGAACGTCGGCAGCCAGGAAGCGACTTTGGATTTCGCCTCAGTGCAACGCGGTAACGGCGAGATCGAGCGCCGCGACCAAGAAGTAATAGACAGCTGTTGGGCGTTAGGCGAGCAAAACCCGATCATCACTATCCATGACGTCGGTGCCGGCGGCCTGTCCAACGCCTTGCCGGAGCTGGTCCACGATTCGGGCCGGGGAGCCATCTTCGAACTGCGCGACATCCCCAGCGCCGAACCGGGCTTATCACCCCTGGAAATCTGGTGCAACGAGGCCCAGGAACGTTATGTTCTCGGTATCGCGCCCGGTGACTTGGAACGTTTCGCGGCGATCTGCGAGCGCGAACGCTGTCCTTTCTCCGTTGTCGGCACCGTTACCGAAAACGAACAATTAATACTCAAAGAT
>Ga0209483_1003022_pt1 | contig 11247 bp, 11 predicted proteins | sample NGEPerA_FD_184508 | JGI IMG/M metagenome (GOLD analysis project Ga0209483, IMG submission 184508) | Arctic peat soil microbial communities from the Barrow Environmental Observatory site, Barrow, Alaska, USA - NGEE PermafrostL2-A... | ecosystem: Environmental > Terrestrial > Soil > Wetlands >... | reverse complement strand
CTCCTGAGCTGCGTTATCGCCCGCAGCCCTCGCACGCTCAAATTCTGGCGAATAGCTGCGATTTCACCTCTTTGATCTTCGCCTCATCGCGTCGATAAAAGGTCCACTGCTTGATGCGTTTGCCGCGAATGAGGCCGGCCTGCGACAGGATCTTAAGATGCTCGCTCACTGTCGGATGACTGACTCGCAGCTTGTGCGCAATATTTGCGCCGCAGACGCCGTCGCGCGCCAGATCGCCGTCGACCTGCGGCGGAAAGTGCTCTTCCGGCTTGCGCAGCCAGTCGAGGATCTGCAGGCGTCGCGCGTTGGCCATTGCGCGCAGCACGCGTTCAATATTCATATTGACAATTAGTTACTTGGCTAAGTATGATTTAGGCTAATAACTAAATAACTTATTCCATAATTAGCCCGAGCGCAAGCGCCCGGGCCTTGAGCCGGTCCGATCTTGGAGAGCCCAAAATGCCAAGGCAAGCCATCGTCTGCCACGAAACTGCGCCTGCGGTGGGTCCGTTCGCAGCAGCAGTGCGCGCCGGTGAGTTGCTGTTTGTCAGTGGCCAAGTGGGCCAGGATCCTGTAAGCGGCGAACTCATCGCAGGGGACGTTGCGGCGCAAGCGGCGCACGCATTCGTCAATATCCGCGCGGTGCTGCGCGCGGCCGGGAAGACTCTCGATGACGTGGTGCGCGTGGGCGTGTAATTAAGCGATATGAACGATTTTGCAAAGATGAATGCGGTGTACGCCCGGCAATTCGCAGTGCCGTATCCAGCTCGCACGACGATTGCGCTGCGTGCGCTGCCGCTGGGTGCTTGCGTGGAGATCGACTTGATTGCGCGCTAGCGCGAGCGCGCTCTTCACAGGCAACCATGCAAAAGTCGGGTATCAATCGCGAGCGCATTGCGGCGACTTACGCCGCGATAGAGCCTTACATTCGCAAAACGCCGATCATCGACGTCGACGGCACAGATTTTGGGCTTGGCGCATTTCGCGCGCATTTTAAACTGGAGCTATTGCAGCACGCCGGCTCGTTCAAGACACGCGGCGCCTTTGCAAATCTCTTGCTGCGGCAGGTGCCCGCGGCCGGAGTGGTGGCCGCCTCTGGCGGTAATCACGGGGTTGCGGTGGCCTATGCCGCGCAGCGCCTCGGCAAGCCTGCACGGATTTTTGTGCCGAGCGTTGCCTCGCCCGTAAAGATCGCGCGCATCCGCGCTCTGGGCGCCGATCTCATCATTGCAGGCGCGCGTTATGCCGATGCACTTGCGGCGAGCCAAGCGTGGGGAGCTACATCCGGGGCGATGCAGGTACACGCATTTGATCAGGAGGAGACGCTCTTGGGTCAGGGCAGCGTAGGCCTGGAATTTGCGGAGCAGGCGCCCGAGCTTGATACGCTGCTCGTTGCGGTCGGTGGCGGAGGACTCATTGGCGGCATTGCCGCATGGTATGGAGGAGCCGTAGATGTCATCGGCGTCGAGCCCGAGGCTGCGCCGACGCTTGAGCGTGCGCTTGCAGCGGGCCGGCCGGTTGAAGCGAAAGCAGGTGGCATTGCGGCAGACTCGCTCGCGCCAAAGCAGGTCGGCGATCTCATGTTTCCGATTGCGCAGCGCCATGTGAGTCGCGTTATTCTGGAGTCGGACGAGTCGATCCGGGCGGCGCAGGAGGCGCTGTGGAATACACTGCGGGTCGTGACGGAGCCAGGTGGCGCGGCCGCCTTTGCTGCGCTCTTGTCGGGGCGCTATGTACCCCGCTCAGGCGAGCGCGTCGGTGTACTTCTTTGCGGCGGCAATACGACTGCCGTCGACTTTGGCAATAGGACCATCCCAGCATGAAAGCAGTCTGCATCCTCAAGTCCGGCGGGCGCGAAGCCTTAAGCTTTATGGACGTTCCCGCGCCGCAACCCGCGCGCGGCCAGGTTCTGATTGCACTCGAATTCGCCGGCGTCAACTTCATTGACGTGTATCAGCGCGAGGGCATGTACCCCCTACCAATGCCATTTACGCTTGGCACCGAAGGCGCTGGTACTGTTGTCGCGGTAGGCGCGGAGCCTGGCGACTTCAAGGTCGGCGATCGCGTTGCCTATCAGGGCGTGCAGGGGTCGTACGCCGAGCAGACTGTAGCGCCGGCTGATCGATTGGTGCGCATTCCGCAAGACATCCCGACCCGCACGGCCGCGGCGCTCATGCTGCAGGGCCTGACGGCACATTATCTTTCAAGTTCCACCTATACGCTGAAGGCCGGCGATACCGCGCTGGTACACGCAGCCGCTGGCGGAGTCGGACTCCTTCTGTGCCAGATGGCGAAATTGCGCGGCGCAAACGTAATTGGCACCGTCTCGACTGAGGCAAAGGCAGCCTTGGCGCGCGCGGCCGGCGCCGATCATGTGATTCTGTATACGCAGCAGGATTTCGTGGTCGAGACCAAGCGCTTCACCGACAATCATGGCGTGCAGGTGGTGTATGACTCGGTCGGAAAGACGACCTTTGATCAGAGTCTCAACTGTCTTGCCCCGCGGGGCCTCATGACATTGTTTGGCGCATCAAGCGGCGCGGTGCCACCGTTCAATCCGCAGGTGTTGAATCAGAAGGGCTCGCTGTATTTGACGCGGCCGACGCTTGCCAACTACGTCGCGAGCCGCGCCGAGTTGCTGCGGCGTACCGATGAGCTGTTCGCTTGGCTCGCTGCGGGCAAACTATCCGTGCGCGTTGATCGGGAAGTTCCACTAAAGGATGTTGCCGAGGCGCATCGCGCGCTTGAAAGCCGCGAAACGACCGGCAAAGTGCTTTTGAAAATCTGAAGCTTTCAAGCTTCAGCCCGTGTAGCTGGACGCCGCGGGCACACGGAGCATGTTCATCAATCAGGTACCAACTTCACGGTTGCGCGCGGGACGCAAGGTCGGTGCGCACGCGCACGATGAAACGCAGCGGATCATCGGGCGTAATGATCACGGTGCGCTTTTTAAATTTCAGCACGACGGCCCTGCCGGGATCGGTTGCGTACGCATGAAAGAGCCCAATGCCGCGTTTCCAGAAGACGCCGGTGAAAGAGAACAGTCCGCCGTTGCCAAAGACACGCAGCGCGCCGCGCAGCGCTTCGGCATCGCCCGCGACGGCTACGAGGTCGCTAAGTTCAATGGTCGTCGTCCAGAACGGCCGTCGTATTTCTAGCATTGTTACCGTGAGCTTGTAGCTCGACACCATGAACAGGAGTGCGAGCGCCGCAATGCCGGCCGGCAAGACCGCCATAAATGTGCGTAGCAGCGGTGCCCGGGCGGGCAGCAGCCAGATTCCGGTTACGGCGATGCCGAGGAGCAACACCACTGCAATGCTCGACGCTGTCTTCAGGGAGGCGCTCCACGGCGCGCGAAATTCGAGCGCCATCAGCGGCCGGATGCCGCCAGTTGTTCGAGCGCCTGCCTTTGCAGCTGAGTGGAGTCCGAGTCCTTCAGCAGACTGTTGGCGCGGCTGACAAAGGCGATGACTTCTTGCGGCGGCAGCGGCTTGCTGATGAGAAATCCCTGCGCCAGGTCGCAGCCCAAGCGGCGCAGAAAATTCCACGCCTCGACATCTTCGACACCTTCGGCGACGACTCGCAATCCCATGCTGTGTGCAAGTTCTATGGTAGAAGTGACGATCATCGCATCATCCGCGCGCGCGTGCGCGTGCGCGATCAGGGAGCGATCGATCTTCAGCTCATCGACCGGCAACCTGCTGAGCTGCGATAGCGAGGAGTAGCCGGTGCCGAAATCGTCCATTGCGAAGCGCACCCCAGCCACGCGCAGGAGCTGCATATGGCGCGCGGCTAGCACCGGATCGCGCATGACCGCGCTTTCGGTGATCTCCAGCAACAGTCTGGTAGGCGCAACGCCGTGCCGTTCCAGGCAACGCAGCACTTCGTTGCCGAGTTGCGGATCGAGAATGTCGGAGGCCGACAGATTGATGGCGACATCAATGTCGAGCCCCAGCGCGCGCCACTCTGCCATTTGACGGATTGCCTCGCCGATCACCCAGCTTGTGAGCCTGCGCGTATTGCCGGTCTGTTCTGCAAGTGGCACGAATTCCACCGGCGAGACGACGCCGAGTGTGTGATGCGTCCAGCGTGCGAGTGCCTCGACACTCGTTACCGTGCGCGTTGCCATCTCCACCTTTGGCTGATAGACGAGCTTGAGGCCCTCCTGCTCGAGCGCGCGCCGCAGCTCAGTCACGAGAGCGAGGCGGCGCCGATGCTGTTCATCCCGCCCGGCACGATAGATCGCGATGCGAGTGTGGGCGTCCTGAGCGTCGTGGAGCGCCATCTGTGCGCAGCGCAGCAGCTCACGAGCGCCCTTGCCGTGCTCCGGATACATCGAAATGCCGGAGGTCGGATGCAACTCGAGACCCACCTCGGCAACCCTGAAATCCGCGCCGATGATACCCGTCAGCTGTTCGGCGACCAGCGGTGCGCGCTGCAGCGAGCAGGGCGCGACCACGATCAAGAACTGCTGCGCAGACAATCGCGTGACGAGATCGCTCGGTCCAACATTCTGCGTCAGGCGCCGCGCCGCCTCCGAGAGCGCATCATCGCCGACGTGATGGCCGAGGGAGGCGTTGATTTCAGGAAGGTTGCCAAGGTCAATCAAAATCAGCGCGAAGGTGGTGTCCGCGTGGTCGCGCACCCGCTGATCGATATGGTTCTCGGCGAAGGGCCGATTCGGCAGACCTGTGAGCGTATCGTGGTAAGCGAGCTGCGTAATGCGCGCTTCGCGTTCAGCAATCCCTTGCTGCATGGTGTTGAAGGTTGCGGCGAGACGCCGGAAATCCTCCGCGCCGCGCAGCACCACCGGCCGACCATAACGGCCCTCCTCAATACGGCGCGCCGCGCGCACGAGCTCGGCGATTGGCCGCGAGGCGCTGCGACCGGCCAACATGCCGATACCGGCGGCGAGCAATAACGCGACCGTACCGATCAAGAGCATTGCATCGCGCAGATCACGGTAAGGCGCGAGCACCTCGTGCATCGGCTGATGCACCCAGACGTCCACGGTATCGGGACTCGTCGCAATGCGCCGTGTCACCGTCAAATAATCCTGCGTGCCCAGACGCAGACGCCAGGCACCCGCGTGCTGCGCCGCGCTGCCGCTGTGTGTCGCAAGCAGCGCCGCCCGCGAAACATCGGTGAGCGTGGAGGCGACGTAGAGCGCGCCGGAGGGATCTTGGGTCACGAGACTGATGGGCGCGCCGGCAAGCTCGGCCATGCGCCGCGCCAGCGTATCGTCGACGGCAAAGCCCATCGCCACCCAGCCGATGACTTCGGGTGCGAGCACTGGCGCCAAGAAGAATTGATAGGCGCGCCCGGCGAGTAACATCACGTGCGGGCTTTCGGAGCTCATGTCTTGTGCGCTCAAGAGTCGCTTCAGCGCCGAATCGGGCACGTGTGCGGTCGATGCGAGCACGTGGCCGTGCGTGTCGATGAGCACCATGAGATCGGCGCCGATGCGCTGCACGTCGTTCTGTGCGGCGGAGAGCATGGTCGGACCGTCGCCGGAAGCGACAGCCTCGCGGAAGCCAAAATCTGCTGCCAAGACCGCGACACCGCTTGCCAGCTGGGCGGCCCGAAAGCGCACCAGCTGTTCAACGAAACTGCTGCCAGCAATCAGCTGCTTGGAAGCACGCTCCAACACAGAGTGTTCAGTGCGCGCCAGCACTGCGATCAGCGTCACAGTTTGTGTGACACAGACCAATCCAATAATCACCGCGAGAAGTCGGTTGCGGAAGCTTCCCATAATCTAGGCTCAAATGACGCATCGATACTATGCGCCGCTGCCGTAGCGGAGCGAGCCCCGTACTCCTGGACTGAGAAACCGCGCACGTGTGCATCAGAACCATACTGCGGAAAAATGCTGTGCTTGGCTGGCTTGTGCTGCTGAGCGTCACCGCGCCGGTATTCGGCGGGGCGATCAGTGTGCAGGCGAGTCTTGCCGACCATAAACCCTTTGCGGGCGCTGTCGTCACGGTGCAGGGCGCCGCCGCACATGCGCCGAGCGCGCCGATGAGCGCCATCGTCGACCAGATCAACCTTGCGTTTGTCCCGGACCTCATCGTGATTCCGGTGGGATCGACCGTCGAGTTTCCCAACAGCGATTCGGTGAGCCATCAGATCTACTCGTTCTCGCCGACCAAGCGTTTCCAGCTGCCCCTCTACCACGGTAAGCCCTACCCGCCGGTGCACTTTGATCAGGCGGGGATCGTCACGCTCGGCTGCAATATTCACGACAAGATGCTCGGTTACATCTACGTCACCGACGCGGCGTACTTCGGGCGTACGGATGCAAGCGGTGCCTGGGTTGCCAACAACGTCCCGCGCGGCGCCTATCACGTGAGTATCTGGCATCCGCTGTTGCGCGAAAGTGCCGCCTCCCTCGAGCGCGACGTAACCGTCGGCGCGGAGGACTCAACCAAGGTCGAGATGCAGTTGACACAGCCGCTGCGGCCCGCGCCGCTGCAGACCAACGCACGCTCGCGGAATCAGTATTGAAAACCCTGCACGCACTGCTTCTCTTATCGCCGCTTTGCGCGCTGGTGCCTGGGGTCGCCGCTGCCCTTGATTGGCAACTGTCGGCGGATATGCGCCTCGTGAATTCCGACGGTCAGCGATCCTTGTTTGACGGCGGTCTCGGCACGTTACGTTACGATGACGCGCATGACGGTCTGCAGGTAGGTCGGCTACGACTCGCGCTCACCGAGCCCTTGGGTGAGGTATGGGCGCTGAAGCTTGATGGATCCTATTGGGGCCAGGATGAAACTCATTCAACCGGTCTGACCGAGGCGTTTCTTGAATATCGGCCGTACCCGATAGAAGGCTGGCGCGCGCGCGTGCGCATTGGTGCTTTCTTTCCGCCCGGATCTCTGGAGAACACTGCAGCGGGCTGGTCATCGCCCTACACACTGTCCTCCTCGGCAGCAAATTCCTGGATTGCGGAGGAAGTTCGCACCATCGGCGTGGAGGGCAAAGTGGAATGGCTCGGCACGCGTTTGGGCCACGATTTCGATTTTGGATTGACCGGTGGGGTATTCGGTTGGAACGATCCGGCAGGTGTGGTGGTAGCCACGGGCGGGTTCTCGCTCAACGACTTCCAAACCCCCATTTCCGGTTACATCGGCGCGCGTGGCTCAACGGTATTTGCCGAGCGTCAGCTGTTTCGAGAAATCGACAATCGCGCCGGCTACTACGTGGGCGGCGAGGCGAGGTATCTCGATCGGGTGACCTTGCTTGCGCTGCACTACGATAATCGCGCGGACCCCGAGGCCAGTAACGCGCTCACCGGGGCGTTTGCCTGGGAAACCCGCTACGACTCCGTCGGCGTGCGTGCACAGACCGAGAGCGGTTGGACCGCCATCGTCCAGTGGCTGCAGGGCCACACGGCCATTGAGCCGGATGAGCAATACCTGCGCTGGCGGTTCTACTCTCAGTTCGCGCTCCTCTCCTACCAACGCGGCCGCCATACCGTCAGCGCCCGCTACGATGAGTTCGGGGTCGATAGCGGGGCGCCAGCGGACCTTGGCGAGGAGGACGGCCATGCGTGGACGGTCGCCTATTTATTTGATCAGAGCGCGCATTGGCGCTTTGCGCTCGAGTGGCTGCACGTGACGAGCGAGGTCACGAACCGCGCCTTGCTGCTGGCCGAACCTACGCTTGCAGTGGAGAATCAGACTATGTTCTCGGTGCGCTACACGATCGGCTCGGGAATGTAGCGCGGCTTAAGTTCCGCCGTGGTCCTTGGCCGGCTCCATCGTCGGCACATCCGTCAGATGTGCCTGCTCCTCCGCCTGATGGGTCATGAGGATGATGCTGATGCGCCGGTTGATGGGCGCGCGGGGATTACCCTTATCAAACAGCACCGATGAAGACAGGCCGACGATGCGCGCCACTTTATCGGTGGCCAGTCCCGCTGCCTCAAGCGAGCGGCGCGCGGCGTTGGCGCGATCCGATGACAGCTCCCAATTGGTGTGGCCGTTATGGTCCGCGTACGGCGTAGTGTCGGTATGGCCGGTGATGCTCACGTGGTTCGGAACTGAATTTAAGTACGGCGTGATCTCGCGCAGAATCGTGTCCGTATAGCCCTTGAGTTGCGCGCTGCCGCTGTCAAACATCGGGCGATTCTGCGCGTCGACGATCTGAATGCGCAAACCTTCGGGCGTGATGTCGAGCAGCAGCTGGTCCTTGAAAGGCTCGAGCGCCTGGCTTTTGCTGATGGCGTCCTGCAGGTTCTTCATGAGCGCTTCGAGATGCTGATTCTCCTCGCCATCCTTGCCCAGTTCGGTCTTGGTGGCGGGCGTCGGCGCAGGTGTTGGCAACGGTGCGGCAACCGCCGCCTTGTGGTCGGGTACTGCGGGTGCAACCGGCATGCCGATACCGGGCTTGGTTGTGTCCTGCACCGTGCGCGGTGCATCCAAACCGCCGCGCAGGTTGATCGCGCTCGTGCTCGCGCCGCCGGGTCCATTCTGACCGAGCGCCGCCTTTACGCTCCGGCCGGACTCCATGCTGGGATTTCTGAAGTATTCAAAGAGCGCCGCGCGTTGCTCCGTATTGACTGAGGCCACGAGCCACATGACCAGAAAGAAGGCCATCATGGCCGTCACGAAGTCCGCGGAGGCCACTTTCCAGGCGCCACCGTGGTGGCCGCCTTCGCTGCGCTTCGGCCGCTTCACGATAATGATGGGCCGTTCAGACTTCGTCGCCACGCAAGATTCTCTTAGGCGGCCTTGGCGGCAGCAGGCTTGGGCTTGCCCTTCAGGTGCGCTTCCAGATCGTTGAACGTCGGGCGGACCTCGCTGAAGAGGAGCTTGCGAGCGAACTCCACCGCAACCGGCGGCGCGTAACCGCGGACGCTTGCAACGAGCGCCATCTTGACCACCTCGAATGCCTTGGCCTCTTCGTGCGCGCGATGCGCCATCGCCGAGGCGATCGGTCCGATGAAGCCGTACGCGACGAGAATACCCAAGAAGGTGCCGACCAGGGCGGCGCCGACTTTCTGCCCGATCATCGCGGTGTCCGCACCCTGAATGCTTGCCATCGTGTCGATAATACCGAGCACGGCGGCGACAATGCCGAAGCCTGGCAGCGAATCGGCCGTTCCCTGCACCGCGTGAGCGGGCTCGTGAGCTTCGCGGTGATGCGTCTCAAGTTCGTATTCGAGCAGGCTCTCAAGCTCGTGCGGATCGAGGTTGCCGCCGACGATGAGGCGCAGGCAATCGGTGATGAACACGAGCACGTGATGGTCGGCCAGGATGTGCGGGTATTTTTGAAAGAGCGGGCTTTTGTGCGGGTTTTCAAGATCGTTTTCGATGGCCATTACGCCGTCTTTGCGCATCTTGACGAGAATGTCGTAGAGCAGCTTTAAGAGCGTGACGTAATCGTCGCGCTTGTAACTGGGTCCCTTGACGAGCGCGATGGCGCGCGCGAAGGAATCCTTCACCACCTTAAGAGGATTGCTCGTCAGGAACGCGCCAAATGCGGAGCCAACGATAATCATGATTTCGGAGGGATGCCAAAGGAGGAGGAGACTGCCCCCCTGGATGAGGAATCCCCCCACGACGCATCCGACTACGACAAATGAGCCGACGAGTTGAATCATTTACTACTGCGTTGAATAGGGCGCCGCCGCACCGTCGCGGGGCTTCCTCCCTTAGCAGCCGCAGGTTTGCGATCTTGAGGACCACACAAAGTGTGCGGCAGTTCGCGCAATGGCTGCGCTTTGCCGGTCGAGAAGACCGGGTAGACTTGGATTCCGTTAACCCGTAGCTGGGCCTTTCATGTTCGAAACTCTCGAGCTTCTGCCGGAAGACAGCATTCTCGGACTGATGGCCACTTACCGGGCGGATCTTGATCCGGGCAAGGTGGATTTAGGGGTTGGGGTCTATCGCGACGAGCATGGCGAGACGCCAGTTCCTGCGGCGGTACGGCGCGCGGAGGCAGCCGTACTTGCCCGGCAGACGAGCAAGTCCTACGTCTCTCCGATCGGCAATGCCGGGTTCAATCGGGTAACGGAGAGGCTCGTTCTGGGGGACGCACACCCGAGCTTGAGCGCGGGGCGAGTGGCGACGATCCAAACGGTCGGAGGCTGCGCGGCGCTGCGGCTCGGCGCGGAACTCATCAAGAGCTGCTCGGCGCAAGCCGTCGTATACATGAGCGCGCCAACCTGGGCCAACCACGCGCCGCTCGTGGGCGGCTCGGGTCTGAAGCTTGCGAATTACCCCTACTACAATCCGGTAGATGGCAGCGTCAACTTTGACCGAATGCAGCAGGCGCTTGCTGCGTTGCCGACGGGCAGCGTCGTGCTGCTGCACGCCTCCTGCCATAACCCCACCGGCGCCGATCTTACTGAAGAGCAATGGCACGAACTGCTGCCGGTGTTTAAGCGCGGCGCACTGCTGCCGTTCATCGACATGGCCTATCAGGGATTGGGATTGGGTCTTGCGCGGGACGCATTCGGGATCCGCCTGTTCGCTGCGGAATTGCCCGAGGTACTGATCGCCGGCTCCTGCTCAAAGAATTTTGGGTTGTATCGCGAGCGTGCCGGTGCGTTGCATGTGGTGAGCGCATCGCAGGCCGGTGCCCATGCAGCGCTCAGCCACCTCTCGCGCATCGCCCGCACGATGTATTCGATGCCGCCTGATCACGGTGCTGCGATCGTGCACGAGGTTCTGACGAACGATGAACTGAGGAGCTCTTGGCTCGCAGAACTCGAGGGGATGCGGGTGCGCATGGCCGCGCTGCGGCACGAGTTCGTGCAGCAATTGATTACGGCCTGTCCCGGGCGCGACTTCAGCTGCATCACGCGCCAGCACGGTATGTTCTCGCTGCTCGGGATCGATACGGCACAGGTGCGCGCACTGCGCGAAGTGCACCACGTTTACATGACGAACGACAGCCGCCTTAATATCGCGGGCCTGCATACTGGCAATCTAGAGTACGTTGCGCGCGCTGTCGCCGAGGTCCTGCGCAAGAGCGCTTAGAGAGGCAATCGGCGCCGTACAGGTCATGCCGCGACAAATGTAGGCGATCGCATCTGCCTGCGCGCTCTTGGCCTCGAGCGCCGGCGGCAGGTGAGTTGCGCCGGAGGAGATTGCGAGTACCAGGCGGCGCGGCGCATAGGTCTTCGCAAGCTCCCGCTGCCAGGCCGCAATTGAGCCACTTGCACCTCTTAGAATCACGACTTCGGTGGGAGCCAGCAGCTCCTCGAGAGCAAGCAACAGGCTCGTATGCGCCTGCGGATAG
>Ga0209483_1003021_pt1 | contig 11254 bp, 12 predicted proteins | sample NGEPerA_FD_184508 | JGI IMG/M metagenome (GOLD analysis project Ga0209483, IMG submission 184508) | Arctic peat soil microbial communities from the Barrow Environmental Observatory site, Barrow, Alaska, USA - NGEE PermafrostL2-A... | ecosystem: Environmental > Terrestrial > Soil > Wetlands >... | reverse complement strand
GCCTGCGCCGCGCAGGGAGCGGGGTCCAGCCGCGCGGGAGGTTGCGTCCCGGCTAGGCGGCGCGGGCGACGCGAGGTTCGGCGGCGTCCACTCCCATGGCGCGGCGCAGGCGGTCGCGGGCGCGGGCGAGGCGGGATTTCAGGGTTCCGGCGGTGATCCGCAGGATGGCGGCCACCTGGCTGTAGGGGAGGCTTTCCAAGCCGACGAGGAGGATGATCGCGCGCTGGTCTTCGGCGAGCTGACCCAGCGCGCGGTCGAGGTCGGAGAGGGTCAAGAGCGCGGCGGGGTCGCGGTCCAGCCCGCCCGGCGCGGCCACGGTGGTGCGAAACGGGTTGCCGCGCAGATCGTGCAGGATCGTCAGCAGCCGGACGCGGAAATCGCTCGCAGCGCCGGACCGGCGCTGGTTCGCCAAGGCTTCCCGGACGGTGTCCTCGACCAATTCGCCGGCTTCATCCGGATCGCGCGTCAGGGCCGCCGCATAGCGCATCAGCCGCGGAATTTGCTCTTCGATCAATAGATGAAAATCGGACATCCCACCCTCCCGCTTGGCTTTGAACTGATGACGGGAGCTTAAGCGGGCACTGTAATCGGCGGATGTACGAGCGGTCGCGATTGGTAAAAATTTGTAAGGGCGCGGCGCGGTTTTCGCGCTTCGGGACACATTCGGACACGCGCGCCGAAGCGCGCTTACGGCGCTTGCGCGAACAGCTTGAGGTCGCCGACCACGCCCTCGTCGCGCTCGATGCCGTAATCGAACTGGCCCTTCAGGTTCTTTTCCTTGACCAGCAGGATCGCCGGGTCGGCGGTGGTGAAGACCCGCAGCGTGCGGTCGACGCCGCTGAGATCGGCGAGCTTGTCGACCAGGGCGGCGGGCTTTGTGCGTTCGCTGGCGTCGATCAGCTCGATGAGCCCTGCTTCGCTGACGCCGGCTGCCTGCAGCCTTGCCCGATACGCCGCCAGCGCGGCCGCCTGTTGCCGCGCCGCCGCACCCTGCGCCTGTTGCTGCTCGGCCTGCTGGCGGCGGTAGTCCTCGTATTGCCCCTGGTTGCGCAGCAGCAAAGTGGCGATCGGCACGTCGCGGGTATCGACCCACACCTTGGCGCGGGTCCAGGTCTTGGCCATCCAGGCGCGCACCGCCGGGTTGGCGACCTCGCGCAGGCGCTCGGCGCGCACCTGCTCGCCCCAATGGATCTGCTCGTGCGAGTCGCCCCTCAGCTCGGGCAGCTGCAGCGTGGGGGCAGCCGAGCGCGCCACGGTCGGCGTGCCGCCACCTGAGCGCTCTTTGGCGAGCGCGAACTGGCGGCGGTACTCATCCTCCCACTCGTCGCTGTCCTCGCTCGGCATGACATCGAATTTTTGCTGCAAGGCGCGCGTCGTCGCCTCGATCGCGGCTTCCTTCAACTGGCTGAGGTCCATGCAACCTCCCAAGTGCACTCGCGCCTCCGCGCGGCGCCGCGTTCCGCGTCAGCGGAACTTGATCCCGAAATTATGCCAGCGTCTCGATCGCGTCGATATCGGGAATGAGGATGAGCCGCTTACCGAGCTGCACCATGCCGGCGCCCTGCCAGACATGCAGCTGCTTGTTGACGCTCTCCCGCGTCGCGCCAACCATGCCGGCAAGCTCCTGCTGGGTGATGCGCAGCGTGACGCCGTCCCGCGCGGCGGGGGCGCCGTGGGCGAGGCGCAGGAGCGCCTTGGCGATGCGCGCGTCGAGCCGCCCGAACATCACCTCCTCGACCTGCTGGTCGGTGTGGCGCAGTCGCTGGCACAGCAGTTTCAGCAGCAACAGGCACAGATCGGCGCGGCGCTCGAGGAACGGCACGAAGTCGCGATGGTCGAGCACGAGAAGCTCGCAATCGCTGACCGCGGTCGCATCGGCGGTGCGGTCCTCGCCGTCGAGCAGCGCGATCTCGCCGAAAACCTCGCCGGCCTGCAGCATCGTCAGCACGATGTCGGGGCCGGCCGGCGTCGGCGCGCTGATCCTGACGCTGCCCTTGAGGATCGCCATCATGCTGCGGCCGGGAGAACCCTTGGCGAAAATCACCCGGCCCGCCGGATAGTGCTCGGTCCGCGCGCGCAGCAGCAGGGCATCGAGGTCGGCCGGCGGCAATCTGCCGAACAGCGCGTGGCCCTCGAACAGGTTGCGCTTCTGGATCGGTGTCGGCCCCGGCATCGCATTTCCCGCCTAGGTTGACGAGAACGATGCTACGCCGATTGCAGCGCTGCCGGAAGCCGCCTTGCGACAGCGCAAAATTCAGCCGAGCGTTTGGGCCAGGGTATTTTCGGGTCAGTCGGGCCTGCGCGCCCGGGGATGGCGTACGCGGTCGAGGACATGACAGCCGATCGACATCCAGTCATGGCTGACACCGTGGAGCGGCGTCGTGGCGAGCGCGCCTCCGAGATGCAGATAGTGGGTTTCGGTGACGGCCCACCCGCGGCCCACCATCGCGGTCTCGAACACCTGCCGGGCTTCCGCGTCTTCGATCCATCTGGTGAGATTGCTGTGCACCATGGCCAACTCCCAAATTCGTGCGCCCACGCACCGAACATGGGCGATGCCAAGCGGGACCAGTGTGAGCGGCGTCACATAGGGCGAATTTTTTATGAATTTTTCGCGCGGGCGTTGTTGGGCGCAGCTATGCCGCGAAATGCGGCGCGATTTCGGTCATAAAACGCGCCATCTCGTGCTTGACCTGGGCATGCGGCTTGAGCCCCACGGTCACGTAGAGAATGACCTCGGCAATGCCCGCGGCTTCCACCTTCTTCAGCGTGTCGATGATCTGAGCGGATGAACCGAGCAGCACCGCGTTCTCGCTCAGATCCTGCGGTTGCACTTTGTGCAGCCGATCGACGATCTCGGCGAAGTAGCGATAGCTCGGGGGCGCGGTCTTGGGGTCTCCGGGGAAAGCGAAGACCGCGCATTCGCGGTAATAGCGCACCTGGCGCGCGCGGGCCGCGGCTTCCTCTTCGGGGCTGTCGGCGAAGTGCAGGAAATAGCTGCACATGAGCCGCCCTGGTCTGTTGCCGTAGCGGCGGCAGGCTTCGCTGTAGACATCGGCGACCTGCTTCAGCCCGCCAAAGGTCATCGCCGCCGCGAAAGGCGCGACGATGAGGTTGCAGCCGAGCCGCGCCGCCAACTCGATCGACGGTCTCGAGAACGAGGCGACATAGGCCGGGATCGGCCGTTGCACCGGAAGCGGCGTGATCGACACCTCGTCGAATTGGTAATGCCGGCCGCGATGCGTCACCGGCGCATCGGACGACCACAGCTCGCGGACGATTTCCATGCCCTCTTCGAAGATCGATTGGTTGTCGTCGAACGACGCGCCGAGCGGCGTGTACTCGCGCTTGTCGTAGCCCCGCCCGGCGGCGAAATCGACGCGCCCGCCCGACAGCATATCCAATGTCGCCCATTGTTCGGCGACGCGGATCGGATGGTGCAGCGGCAGCACCGTCACCGCCGGCGCCAGGCGGATCCTGCGGGTCCGCGCCGCGACCTGCGCCAGCACCAGATCGGGGCAGGACAAGACACCCAGGGTCGAGAAATGGTGCTCGCCGATCCAGGCCGAATTAAGCCCGACCTCCTCGGCATAAACCGCCTCGTCGAGGATGTCGGCGATCAGTTGGTTCGCGGTGCGCGTGTTGTCCTGGTAGTGGTTGTCGCTGAGCGTGAAGTAGCCGAATTGCATCCCGGTTCCCCTCTATAGGCGCCCCGCCGCCAGCCTGCCGCGGCGGGCATCGTCCCATCGGCGGGAGCGGCAGGTCAACCGCGAGGCTCGCGGCGGCGCCCGCCAAACCCCTGACTCGCCGGGCGGTTTATCGTCCTCGCGCAATGGCGCTTGCGGAGCTTGGCGCGGAGCGGGAACATGGCGTCCCCCGAAGCATCTTCCCGGCGCCACCCGCCGGTCGTTCCCCCTTGCGTCGGTAGTAGGTGTGTAGTGCAGGATTCAATCGCGCAGATGCTGTTATGCGTCGCGGTCGGCTGCGCGCTGGCGTTCGTGGTCGCGGCGGCCTTGTCGCGTTCCGGCCGGAAACTCCCGCTCTTGGAACTTCTGCCGCGCCTGGTGCTCGCCGCCGGCCCGGTCTATCTCGGCGCCGATTATGTGCTCTACCAAGGCGGGCCCGTCGCCGCTTGCGCTGCCGCGGCATTCGCGCTCGGCCTCTGCGGCCTGCGCGGCTGGTGGCTTCCGCACCGCGTGCCGGAAGCGGTTCGCCGTGCCGTGCAGGGTGTGACGCCGCCGGAAGAGGCGCTGTCCGCGCCGACAAACCGGGCGGAAAGCGGCGGAATCTTTTATCTCGCCGGGCGGCGCGGCAGCGCATCGGCGGCGCGAGCAGCCTTGCGGTCCCGCATCCTCGCCGTCGTCCACGACGACCGGCAGGGCGAGCGGGCTCGGGACAGATCGATGCCCAGCGCCGCGTGACGGCGGTCTCGTATTTCAGCCTATCGTCCGACGGCTAGCTTGTCATCGGTAGCGCCGCAGCGATGCCGAGCTCTTGAGCAGCCCGCGCCAGCCGTCGATCGAGGGTAATCAGCGTCGCATCGAGGCGCCGTGCGACGGCAAGGTGCAAGGCGTCCGGCGCGCGCAGCTTCAAGTCAAAGCGCCGGACATAGGCGTAGGCCAGCCGCGCGTCCGAGGCGTGAACATCGACCGCCGCGCTCGTCGCCGCCCGCCACGCGTCGAAATCGGCCAAGCGCGCGTATCCCTCAGGGCCGCTGAGTAGGCCCATCCGGACGAGACGGGATAACGCCGAGGCCACCTCGGCCGCCGCGAAGTCGCTGACCAACCGTTCCTCGTGACGCGCTGTCAGATAGTGACGGAGGGCGGCGCTCGCAGCTTCTTCGACAAGCCTGGGCAGCAGGACGCTCGTATCGAGATAGACGCTCAATCCTCGTCGCGCTCGTACAGCAGGTCGAGAATCTCAACCGAGGTTAATCCGACGCCGGGACGAGCACGGGTGCGGGCATCGAGCCAAGCATCGGTGCCGGTCGGCGGCGCGGGAGAGCGGGATATAGGCCTCAGCTCGACGACGGGCTTGCCGCGCCGCGTAATAACTACCTCCTCGCCGCCAAGAGCCTTGTCAATCAAGCTCGGAAGCCGGTTTTTTGCGTCGGCGACGCTATACTCCGTCATCGCTCGGCCCCTCGGTATCTGGCTATCAATATAGCCAGTGAGATTTGTGAAACAACACGCTATCGTGGCGCGAGCATCCGGGAGGCCGCTATGCGCCTGTTGCTCGCGATGATGAAGCACGAGACCAACACGTTCTCGCCGGTGCCGACGCCGCTCTCGCGGTTCGGGCCAAGCCGTTCCGATGGAACCGGGCCGGGGCCGCTTTACGGCGAGGCGGCGGTCGCGGCGTTTCGCGGCACCGGGTCGGGGCTCGGCGCCTATCTCGACATCGCCGCGCGCGAAAACGCGGAAATCGTGCTGCCGATCGCCGCCGGCGCCTCGCCGAGCCGGCCGGTCGACGACGCCGCCTTCGAGCACATCGCCGACCGGATCTGCGGGGCGGTCGCCGAGGGCCGCCGGGGCGGCGGGTTCGACGGCATCATGCTCGACTTGCACGGCGCGATGGTCACCGAAAGCTTCGAGGACGGCGAGGGCGAGCTGTTGCGCCGCATCCGCGCGCTCGACCCGGCGATTCCGATCGCGGTCGCCTACGACATGCACGCCAACCTCTATGACGCGATGATCGCCAATGCGACCGTAGTCGCCGGCTATCGCACCTACCCGCATGTCGACACCTACGACACCGCGAAGCGCGCCGGCGACATCCTCGTCCGCGCGATCCGCGGCGAGGTCCGGCCGGTGATGGCCTGGGGCAATGTGCCGATGCTGCCGCATGTCATGCGCCAAGGGTCGGACGACCATCCGAACCGCGAGCTGCAGGCGCGCTGCGCGGCGATGAGTTCGGAGGGCGCGCTGGCGGCGAGCCTTTTCACCGGGTTTCCGCACGCCGACATCGCGAATGCCGGGTTGTCGGCGGTGGTCGTCACCGATGGCGACAAGGACCTCGCCGAGCGGCTGCGCGATGAGCTGTTGGACCGCGCCTGGGTCGAGCGCGAGGCCTTTGTCTACAAGATCGAGCCCTTGGCCGAGGCGCTGGCGCGGGCCAAGGCGATGCCGGCGCCGGCGCCGGGGCAGGGGCCGATCGTGCTGCTCGACCATTACGACAATTGCGCCTCGGGCGGCACGATGGACACGACGGTGGTGCTCGGCGAAATCTTGAAGGCCGAACTCGACAACGTCGCCGCCTTCGCGATCTACGATCCGGCGGCGGTGCGGCAGGCGATCGCCGCCGGCATCGGCGCGCGGGTGACGCTGTCGGTCGGCGGCAAGCTGGCGATGCCGCAGGTTTCGGGCGACAGCCGGCCGCTGGAGATCACCGGCACGGTCAAGACCATCGCCAACGGCCGCTTCCGCAACAAGGGGCCGATGGGACGCGGCGTCACGACCGATATGGGGCCGTCGGTGGTGATCGACACCGGCAAGGTCGAGGTGGCGCTGATCTCGCGCCATGTCGAGCCCAGCGACCTCAACTGCTTTTTTAGCCTCGGCATCGACCCGCTGCAGAAGCGTTACGTAATGCTGAAGAGCCGGGTGCATTGGCGCGCCGGATTGGGGGCGATGGCCAAGGCGGTCGTCGACTGCGCCGGGATCGGCGTGTGCACCTCGGATTACAGCTCGCTGACCTTCAACAACGTGCGCCGGCCGATCTACCCGCTCGACCTGCCGAACCGGTGACATGCCTAGGCGAGCGTTGAAGGGTGGGACATCGCAGTTGTCAAAGGCAAGATCCAACCAATACGTACGCAGATTCCTCCTTGGAACATTTCTGCTTGGTGCAGTGGCTGGGTTGGCAGCGAATATTTCGTTTTCATTTCAGCATACCATTAAAATAGCCGCGGAGGACATGGTTATTGCCGATAATAAAAAATTCAGCCGCGCGGCACATCATCATCGGACAAACCACAAACTGAATAAAAGAGTGTCTTCCCGTCGTGCCCGCGGCTTCGACATAAAAGAAGTCCGCGATGCATATTTTAAATCATCTTACATTGAGGTAGGACCGTGGATGGGCCTTCCCAAATTATCGATACGGCTCGCAGAAATCGCTGTGGTTGCCCCATTGTTTGCCATTGGGTATTTCATCCTATCAACTAACATTGCAAGAAATGTCGAAGTGGAGGCGTGGATTGCGTTCTTCGTCACGTCTGTATTACGTCTTTTCAGACTTCGTGCGCCAACAAGCGTTGTAACTCGGATGCCAGCCGTGCCGGTGTTGTTCGAAAAATGGATGGACGGAGCACGGGCATGGATAGACGTCGGGCTAGCAGTTCTATTGCTTCTCGATATTGCACTCTCTATTACTTTATCGAGAGAGCTTAGGTTACACGGTTTTGCAAGTTCCTATGTACTCTACGAGACGGCCGTACGGGTCCTCTCTCTTTCCGTTGCCGGCATATATTTTTCCTATGAGTGGATAGCCGGGTTGCCCGGCCAATTTTCGGTGACTAATGAGTCGCCTGTGCGTCGGGCCGTTTTGGGCAGCCTTGCTGTACTCTCATTTGTGGCATTGACCGGGCCCGTTGGAAGATCGCTAGCGCAACTTGCGACACATCGGCGGTTTCCAAATCCACGTTACCGCAAAGCCAGGCCGCCCGGCCGTTTAACGGTAAATCTTCCTCACGGATTTTATCGGAATCCTAAATCCGGAAGAATTTTCTACGTTAATGCGTCTAGAAAAATTTCTTGCTATGGCCCGATCAAGGTGAGCCGCCTGGTCCGGCTCCCCCAGATCACCGAAGCTGACTTTCCCAATCTTTCTCAAGTGACAGTGAAGACGTGCTTTGAACAACAAGCGCTTTCTGCCCTTCAACAAGGTAAAATACGAGATGCTGAGCCTTGGCTCGAGCTTGGCACTCGATACGAAATTTATAGTAAGGCTAAATACCCTCACCATAGAATTAACTATAGGATCGTTAAATTATTCGCGGGAATATGTTATCGATATAAAATCAAAGGAAGAATCCCGGTAATAAAGCAGAAGCTACTGGAAACTGGGTTAGTTGATGCGTTCCAGCCAGAACCTCAAAAATGGCTAGGTAAGGCTAGCGACTTTAAATATCGATGGAGCTGGCGAAAGACGTACGATGGTGTTCCACTGACCCAAGCATGAATGGGCTGGTCTTCTAATGTAAGATCGCAAAGCCTCGGCGCCCTGCGAAATGGGAGTTCGAATCTCCCCCAGCCCGCTTTTCCGATTCTGCTGCTGACCGAAATGTGTTGCGTCTGTTGCGGGATTTCCCCTCGCGCAAGGCCGGAGTAGGGTGGGGCATCAACAGGAGATTCTAATGGACGGCACGACGCAGCTCTTGGACGCCGACCGCCAGTATCTGGTTCATCCGCTGCACCATCCGGAGGACCACAAGGCGCCGCTGTTCATCGACCACGGAAGGGGCGCGATGCTCTACGATGTCGCGGGTCGCGGGGTGATCGACGGTCTCTCCGGGCTGTGGAACGTCAATATCGGACACGGGCGCGGCGAGCTGGCCGATGCGGCGGCGGCGCAGATGCGCAAGATCGGCTTCGCCTCGGCCTATGTCGGGCAGACCAACGAGCCGGCGATCCGTTTGGGCGAGAAGATCGTCAACCACGCCTACTCGAACAGCTCTGCGGTGTATTTCACCACCGCCGGCGCCGAATCGAACGAGAGCGCGTTCAAATTCGCGCGCTATTACTGGAAGCTGCAGGACAAGCCGAACAAGACCAAGTTCATCTCGCGCTGGCATGCCTATCACGGGGTGACGATGGCGGCGATGAGCGCCACCGGCATGGCGGCCTACCACAAGATGTTCGGGCCGCTGGTGCCGGGTTTCGTGCAGGTGGCGCCGCCCTACGCCTATCGCTGGCAGGGCAACGCGGAGCCCGGCATCGCCGCCGCCGAGGCGGTCGAGAAGGCGATCCTCGCCGAGGGGCCGGACACGGTCGCCGCGGTCATTGCCGAGCCGGTGATGGGGGCGGGCGGGGTGATCGTGCCGCCGGCCTCTTATTTTCCCAAGCTGCGCGAGATCTGCGACCGCTACGAGGTGCTGCTGATCGCCGACGAGGTGATCACCGGGTTCGGTCGCACCGGGCGCTGGTTCGCGCTCGGCCACTGGGATGTCGAGCCCGACCTCGTCTCGTTCGCCAAGGGGGTGACGAGCGGTTATCTGCCGCTAGGCGGCGTCATCGCCTCGAAGCGGATACACGATGCGATCCTCTCGGCGCCGCTCGACCGCCGCTTCATGCACGCGGCGACCTATAGCGGGCACCCGGTGTGCTGCGCGGTCGGAATCGTCAATGTCGGCATCATCGAAGAGGACGGCCTCGTCGAGCGCGCCGCGGTCGAGGGCAAGAAGCTGCTCGCCGCGCTCGACGAATTGCGCAACCTGCCGAATGTCGGCGACGTGCGCGGGCTCGGCATGATGTGCGGGGTCGAGCTCGTCACCGACAAATCGTCGAAGGCGCCGGCGATCGGCCTGGGGGCCCGCGTCGCGCGCGAGGCGATGGCGCGCGGCCTCCTGTTGCGCATCCGCGCCGGCAGCGCCGACCCGGCGATTGGCGACACGGTCTGCCTCGCGCCGCCGCTGATGACGCCGGAGGAGACCTTGCGGCGCATCCCGGAGATCGTCCGCGAATCGATCATCGCCGCGGCCTAGCCGCTATTGGTCCAGCCCGACCAGCCCGCGCGCGTAGGAATAGGCGTCGAAGAGGCGCAGATCCTCGGCGCCCTCGCCGATGCCGATCAGGTGGATCGGAATGCCGTATTTCTCGGCGAGCGAGACCAGCACCCCACCCTTGGCGGTGCCGTCGAGCTTGGTCATCACGAGGCCGGTGACGCCGACCATCTGGCGGAAGGTCTCGGCCTGGGCGTGTGCGTTCTGGCCGACCGTGGCGTCGAGCACCAGCAGCACCGAATGCGGGGCGGCGGGGTCGAGCTTCTTGATCGAGCGCACCAGCTTTTGCAGCTCGGCCATCAGGTCGGTCTTGTTGTGCAGCCGCCCGGCGGTGTCGATCAGCAGCACATCGGCGCTCATCGCCCGCGCCTCGACCAGCGCGTCGTAGGCGAGGGCGGCGGCGTCGGCGCCCTGCGCCCGGGTGATGACGCGGCTGCCGGTGCGCTCGCCCCAGATCTGCAACTGCTCGACCGCGGCGGCGCGGAACGTGTCGCCGGCGGCGAGCACGACGCGGTGCCCGGCGTCGCGGTATTGCCGAGCGAGCTTGCCGATCGTCGTCGTCTTGCCGCTGCCGTTGACCCCGATGACGAGGATGACGAACGGCTTCCTCGCCGGGTCGAGGCGCAGCGGCTTCATCACCGGCTCGACGAGGCGCGTCACCTCGGCCGCGAGCGCGCCGCGCACCTCCTCGGGCGAGACCTCCTGGCCGAAACGGGTGCGGCGCAGCGCCTCCACCACCTCGCCGGCGACGCCGACCCCCATGTCGCTGGCGATCAGCAATTCCTCGAGCTCGTCGAGCGCCGCCGCGTCTAGCCGCCGGCGGGTGAAGATTTGGTTGATCCCCTCGGTCAGCGCCGTCGAGCTTTTCGACAGCCCGGCGCGCAGCCGCGCAAACCAGCCGCCCCGCTCCTCGCTCATGTAATCGCCTCGGCCGGCACTCCAACGAGCTTGCCGTCGGCGACGCCGGTGAAGCGCAGGCGCGCGATGCTGCCCGGTTCGCCGCCGGCGGAATCAACGGGGCAAGCGACCGGCGCGTAGAACGCGGCGCGGCCGCTGCCGGGCTTCTCGATCAGCACCTCGCCGGTGGCGCCGATCCGCGAGCCGAGCTCGGCCGCCAGCGCCGCCGCGCCCGCCGTGCGCAGCCGCGCCGCGCGCTCGCGGACGATTTCCGGCGCCACCGCAGGCATCCGCGCCGCCGGGGTGCCGGGCCGCGGGCTGTAGGGAAAGACGTGGAGAAAGGCGATGCCGCATTCCGCGACGAGGTCGAGGCTGTTGCGGAACATCGCCTCGTTCTCGGTCGGGAAACCGGCGATAAGGTCGGCGCCGATGGCGATCTCCGGGCGCAAGGCGCGGGCGCGGCGCATGGTGTCGATCGCCTGGGCGCGGCTGTGACGCCGCTTCATGCGCTTGAGGGTCAGGTCGTCGCCGGCCTGCAGCGACAGATGCAGATGCGGCATCAGCCGCGGCTCGCCGGCGATCAATGCCCAAAGCTCGCCGTCGATCTCGCTGGGGTCGAGCGAGGAGAGCCGCAGG
>Ga0209483_1003019_pt1 | contig 11255 bp, 11 predicted proteins | sample NGEPerA_FD_184508 | JGI IMG/M metagenome (GOLD analysis project Ga0209483, IMG submission 184508) | Arctic peat soil microbial communities from the Barrow Environmental Observatory site, Barrow, Alaska, USA - NGEE PermafrostL2-A... | ecosystem: Environmental > Terrestrial > Soil > Wetlands >... | reverse complement strand
GATGTTCGCGATGCCTCCAATATTCAACGCTACGCGCCCTTCTTTCCGATCGCGGAACAATAGATAGTCGACATACGGCACGAGCGGAGCTCCCTGCCCTCCCGCAGCGATATCGCGCTCGCGAAAATTCGAGATCGTGCGGATTCCTGTTTTCTCGGCAACGACAGCCGCCTCGCCGATCTGCAGCGTGCTGGCCACACGACGGCCGAGAAACTCGACGGGCGCCCCTTCGTGAAAAATCGTTTGCCCATGCAGTCCGATGAGCTCCAGCTTGTGTTTGCGCGAGACACGAATGATCGCTTTCGAGTAGAGCTCGCCCAACAGGAAACTCAGGCGCGCGATCACGGCCGTGTGCGTCATCGTATTGGAAACGGAGAGCAGCGCTTCGCGGACCGCTTTGGGATACGCTTCAGAGCGAAACGCGAGCGGCTCGATGCGAAGGCCGTTACGCGCGCGACGAATCTCGACGATGGCGACGTCGATGCCGTCAAGTGAAGTGCCACTCATGACGCCAGCGACGATCACGAGTTCTTCAAATCTTTCTGCAGTTCGTGGAGCAGTTGCAGCGCTTCTATGGGACGCAGTTCGTCAATATTCAACTGGCGAATGCGCTCGGCGATATTGCCATTGACGGGTTCAAACAGCTTGATCTGCATCGCGCCGGGGACGACGCCTGAAAGCTCTTCGGTAACGGTGTGCTCGGCGGACTCGTGCGTGGCGAGAATCTGGCGCGCCCGTTCGATGACGCTGATTGGGAGCGCGGCCAAGCGGGCCACTTCGATGCCATAGCTGCGGTCGGCTGCACCGGGCGCGATGCGGCGCAGGAAGAGAATCTGGTCACCGGACTCCTTCACCGAAACGTGCAGGTTGCGAACGCCTTCCAACAGCTGCGCGAGCTCGGTGAGCTCGTGATAATGCGTGGCGAATAAAGTCTTGGCACGAATCTTCTGCTGAATGTGTTCCACCACAGCCCAAGCGAGCGCGAGGCCATCATAGGTGGATGTTCCGCGGCCGATTTCGTCAAGAATGATCAGGCTGCTCGATGTCGCCGTGTTCAGGATCACAGCGGTCTCCGTCATTTCGACCATGAACGTCGATCGACCGCGCGCGAGATTGTCGGCCGCGCCGATGCGTGTGAACACGCGATCGACAATCGGCAGCAGCGCCGATTCCGCGGGAATGAACGAGCCTGACTGCGCGAGGATCACCAGCAGCGCGGCTTGGCGCAGGTATGTCGATTTGCCGCCCATGTTTGGGCCGGTGATCACCGCGATAAATTCGGTTTCCGGATGGAAATAGAGGTCGTTCGCGATAAAGCGCTGCGCGTCTTTTTCCACGAGCTTTTCAATCACAGGGTGGCGTCCGGCCGCGACGCGCAATTCGCCCGATTCTGAAAACTGCGGCCGGACGTAACGATTTTCAGCGGCCACGTCGGCGAGCGAGACCGTTACGTCCAGTTCTGCAATGGCCGCAGCGGTGGCTTTGATGCGCGAAGCTTGCGCAACAGTAAGCACGCGGAGTTGCTCGAAGATTTCCCGCTCCAAGGTGAGGATCTTGTCCTCGGCTTCGAGGATCTTGCCTTCCAGTTCCTTGAGCTCGGGCGTGGTGTAACGCTCGGCGTTCACCAAAGTCTGCTTGCGCTGGTAGTCGGCGGGCGCCAAGTGCTGGTTGGCCTTCGAGATCTCTATGTAATAGCCGAAGACATTATTGAAGCGAATCTTAAGCGAGGCAATGTTGGTGCGCGCACGCTCGCGCTGCTCGATTTGCGCGAGATACGTCTTGCTGTTGCGGGAGATGTCGCGCAGTTCGTCGAGGCGGGCATCGAATCCGTCGCGGATCGCGCCGCCGTCAGAAAGATTCACGGGAGCGTTCAGGAGCGGATCGCGAACGTCGGCGATTTCGTCGAGGCGTTCGTTGATGTCGCGGAGACGCGCGGCCGACACGTTAGATAGGCGGTGCTTGATGGCAGGCACAATCGCGAGTGAACGGGCGAGCGCCGCGAGATCGCGAGGTCCAGCGCTTGCGACACTGACGCGCGAAAGCAAACGCTCCAAGTCGAGAATGGACGCCAAATCCTTGCCGAATTCCGTACGCAAAATGGTTGCACCGTGCAGTTCGGCCACAGCGTCGAGGCGCGCGTCGATTTCGGCGACATCCATCGAAGGAGCCAGAATGCGTCGGCGCAGCATTCGGCCGCCCATGCCGGTGCGCGTATGATCCAGGACCGCGAGCAATGTGGAATCTTTCGATTCACCCACAAAAAGAGGCTCGACGAGTTCGAGATTGCGAATGGTGGTGGCGTCCAGCACCATGCCGGCGGCACGATCATAGAACGCGGGCCGTTCGAGATGATCGATGGATGCGCGCTGCGTTTCGCGCGCGTAGTGCAACAGCGCGGCTGCCGCACCAATCGCTAAAGGGCGTCCCTCCAGGCCGCAGCCGTCCAGAGAAAGCAGGCGGAAATGATCGCACAGGCGGCGTGCGGCATAGTCGGCGCCGAAGATCCAATCTTCGACATCGGTGCGGAGACACGAATATTTTGGAGACGCACCGGCAGGAAGAAGCACCTCGCGGACATTCAACGTTTCAAGCGCTGCTTGGACGTCCGAAAGTTCCATCTCCGTGGCGCAGAACTCTCCCGTGGTTACGTCGGCGTAGGCGAATCCGGCGCGATTCGTCGCCGCGAGGCCAGGCATTACGGCGGCCAGGAAGTTGTTCTCGTGGGAACGGAGCACCGAGGCGTTCATCGTCGTTCCCGGTGTAATCACGCGGGTCACTTCGCGCCGTACGAGCTTGGTGGCGGCCGAGGGCACTTCCATCTGATCGCAGATGGCGACGCGATAACCCTTCTGCGTCAAACGGGCAATATAGTTTTCGGCCGCGTGAAAAGGCACACCGCACATGGGGATCGGTTGACCCTTCTCTTTGTTGCGCGCTGTAAGCGTGATCTCAAGTTCGCGGGCGGCTGTGACGGCGTCTTCGTAAAAGAGCTCGTAGAAATCCCCAAGCCGGAACATCAGCAACGTGCCGGGCACCTGCTGCTTGATGCCATGGTATTGCCGCATGAGCGGCGTGGCGGGCGACGACTCCGAAGACATGGGAACTACTCATTATGGCTCACGGGCATGAGCGAATGCCGCGGTATCTTGTTCGACGCGCTCGTTCTTACGCGTAGATGCCACGTAACTTGATGGCGAACGCTACGCGATCGAGCGCCAACATGTACGCCGCTGTGCGATTGTCGACGCCGTGTTTGTCCGCATACGCCACAACGTCGTTAAAGCTGTTGATCATGATTTCTTCCAGGCGTTCGTTGACTAACTGCTCATTCCAGAAATAACCCTGGCGATCCTGGACCCATTCGAAATACGACACGGTGACGCCACCGGCATTGGCGAGGATGTCGGGAATCACGAAGATGCCTTTGTCGCGGAGAATGGGATCGGCCGCGGCGGTGGTGGGACCGTTCGCGCCCTCGCACAGAATCTTCGCGCGAATCTTGTGCGCGTTCTCAGAGGTGATTACGTTCTCTCTCGCGGCTGGCAGCAGAACATCGGTCTCCATGAAGAAAGCTTCTTCGCGATCCATATCCTCACCACCGGCGAAATTTAGGATCGATCCAGTTTCCTTGCGATGCTTGGCCAGTGCGGCGATGTCCAGGCCTTTATCGTTGTGCACAGCGCCGTCCCACTCCACCAGCGCGATAATTTTGAAACCGGCGGCGGTCATGAGTTTCGCGGCCATGCCGCCGACGTTGCCGAATCCCTGGATCACGACGCGAGCAGTCTTGCGATCGAGCCCGAAGCGGCGCAGCGCCTGATCCGTGACAATCATACAACCCCGGCCTGTGGCTTCGGTGCGTCCGCGCGAGCCGCCCAGATCGATGGGTTTGCCTGTAACGACAGCGGTCTGCGTGTGCCCGCTACGCATGGAGTAGGTGTCCATGATCCAGGCCATGGTCTGGTCGTTGGTGTTTACGTCCGGCGCGGGGACGTCGATTTCAGGGCCGATGAATTCGTAAATCTGCGCGGTGTAGCGGCGCGTCATGCGTTCGAGCTCGCCGGGAGACATCACGAAGGGATCGCAAATGATGCCGCCCTTGCCGCCGCCGAAAGGGACGTTCGTAACGGCGCATTTCCACGTCATCCAGGACGCGAGGGCCCGCACTTCATCGAGCGAAACGTCCGGCGCGTAGCGGATGCCTCCCTTGGCGGGTCCACGCGCGATAGAATGCTGCACGCGATAGCCGGTGAAGACTTCGATGCGGCCGTCATCGAGCAGCACAGGAATATGCACGGTGACTTCGCGCGAAGAGGAGCGCAGCACCTTCTGCATGCCGTCATCGAGCCCGAGCAGACGAGCGGCATTGTCGAAGCGCGCCTCGGCCGAGAGCAGCGGATTTAGTTCCTGATCATGAAGGTAGGGCTGAACGGGGGCGCTTTCCACAGTGCGGTGATCTCCGCTTTCAATTATGGCGGATGATGCGCGGCCGTGGGCTTATGATGAAGGCGTGGGACGGACGCTGATCGTGATCGGGCTGGTGATTGTCGCTGTAGGCGTGATCATCACGCTGGGCGACAAGTTGCCAGTAAAGCTCGGAAGGCTGCCTGGAGATATTGTGATCCGCGGCAAGAACAGCTTGTTCTACTTTCCGATCGTCACGAGCGTGCTGCTCAGCATGATCCTGACGCTCGTCTTGTGGCTGTTCAATCGCCACTAGTCGACGCCACCAAAAGAAAAAGGGCGACTCTTGCGAGCCGCCCCATTCACTAACGTAATTGCGTTGAAGACTACTCTTCCGGCGCTTCGGCTTGGCCCTCGTGCTGGCCCTGGCGGATCTGATTCAGGCGTTCTTCACGGCGCTTGGCGCGTTCTGCGGAGCGCTTCACGAGTTCGGAACCGACCAACTCTAACATTGCGAGCTCGGCTCCATCGCCCTTGCGGCCGGGAAGGCCATTCTTGTTGCCGATGCGGACCACGCGCGTGTAACCGCCGGGGCGCTGGCCGAAACGGGTTCCGAGCTTATCGAACAGCTTCTTGACGGCGTTCGGCGTTTCCAGGAACGCGGCCGCCTGACGGCGGGCGTGCAGTGTGTCGCGCTTGGCCAGCGTGATCATTTTATCGACCAGCGGTTTCGCGGCCTTGGCCTTGGGCACCGTGGTGATGATGCGCTCCTGCTCAATGACGCTGGTGACCAGGTTTTTGAGCAGCGAGTTGCGCGCGCCCACGTCGCGCTTGAGTTTATATCCGGCTCTCTTGTGTCGCATTTTCGTTCCTTGCGGGCGTTAGATCTGCGCGCCGGTCTCCTCGTCGATTTCGTCGTCCTCGATGGTGTCGAGATCCGGCGTGATGGGTGTTCCGATAGAAGCCGGAGCGCCGCTCGGGGACATCAGGCGCCCCTGCGCGTCGAACTTCATGCCGAACGTCAGGCCCAGGCTGGCCAGGATTTCCTTGATCTCATTAAGCGACTTGCGGCCGAAGTTCTTGGTCCGCAGCATTTCGGCTTCGGACTTCTGAACCAGGTCGCCAATGGTTTGAATGTTCGCGTTCTTGAGGCAATTGTAGGAACGAACGCTGAGCTCCAGCTCTTCGACCGAGCGGTTCAGCACTTCGTTCATCTGGCTCATGGCGCGTTCCGCCGGCTCTTCGGTTTGCTCGGCCACTTCTTCGAAGTTGATGAAGATGGCCATGTGGTCCTTCATAAGCTTCGCGGCCTGGCCGATGGCGTCGGCCGGCGAGATGGCTCCGTTGGTCCACACTTCGATGGTGAGCTTGTCGTAGTCGGTCATTTGGCCGAGACGCGCCGCTTCCACCGAAAAATTCACTTTGCGCACGGGCGAATGCACCGAATCGATCGGAATGTAGCCGACCGCCAAGTCCTCATCCGTATTGCGTTCGGCCGAAACGTAGCCGCGGCCGCTCTTGATGCGCATTTCGATATTGAGCTTGCCGCCTTCGCCGACGGTGGCGACGTGCATGTTGCGATCCAGCACTTCGATTTCCGGATCGGTTTCGATTTGTCCGCTGAGCACTTCACCGGCGCCGTTGGCTTTCACGCGCACGGTGCGCATCCCTTCGTCGCGCATCATGAAGGGAATCTGCTTCAGGTTGAGAATGATGTCCGTGGCGTCTTCGACCACGCCGGGAATGGGACTGAATTCGTGCGCTACGCCGTCGATCCGCACCGCCGTGATCGCAGCGCCTTCAATGGAGCTGAGCAGCACGCGGCGGAGACTGGTTCCGACCGTGGATCCGAATCCACGCTCGAAGGGCTGCGCCGTGAACATGCCGTAGCGATCCGTGAGCGTTTCCGTATTGGCGACTAACCGTTTGGGTTTCTGGAATCCTTTGAACATTTGTGATGACTCCTTTCGCGAACCGGACTACTTCGAATACAGCTCGACGATGAGCTGTTCGTTCAACTGGATCTGGACGAGATCCTCGCGTTTGGCCTGCCCGATCACCCGGCCCTTGAGGTTTTCACGATCCACTTCCAGCCAGTTGGGGGCGGGAGAGTGAGCCGTGGCTTCCAAGGCGTGCAGGATGGTGGGGTTGGTCTTGCTTCCCTCGGCCACTTCAATGACATCGTTGGGCTTCACCAGGAACGATGGGATGTCGACGCGATGGCCGTTCACACGGATGTGGCCGTGGCGGACCAATTGACGCGCCTGCGCACGTGATGTGCCGATGCCCATGCGATAGATGGTGTTGTCCAGGCGGCGCTCCAACATGTTGAGCATGTTGTCGCCGGTGATGCCCTTCATGGCGCTGGCTTTTTCGAACAGATTGCGGAACTGCCCTTCGAGCAATTGATAATAGCGGCGCGCCTTTTGCTTTTCGCGGAGCTGCAGGCCATAGCCTACAATCTTCGGTTTGCGATCTTTGCCATGCTGGCCGGGCGGGAAATTACGTTTTTCAATTGCGCATTTTTCGGTATGGCAGCGCTCGCCTTTCAAGAACAGCTTCATGCCCTCGCGCCGGCAGAGCCGGCAAACGGGACCAATATATCGAGCCAAATCGGACCTCCCTGTGGCCGCTAACGCGGCCAGTTTTGGTTAAGGTGCAGTTTACGGGTCAAACGATGAAGAGTGACCTTTCTTCCTGCTTACACTTCAAAGAACAAACTTCCAACTACAAAAAATCAAAAATCAGACGCGGCGTGTCGCTCTTTGAACGCGTCGCTTAAACGCGACGCTTCTTGGGCGGACGGCAGCCATTATGTGGGATCGGCGTGCGATCCCTGATGTTCCGCACTTCAAGACCCGCCGTGGAGAGCGCACGCACAGCGGATTCGCGACCGGCGCCCGGACCGCTGACAGCCACGTTGACCGACCGCATACCGGATTCCTTCGCTTTGTTGGCAGCCGTCAACGACGCCTGCTGCGCTGCGAAGGGCGTTCCCTTACGCGACCCACGGAAACCAAGCGAGCCGGAACTCGACCAGGAAATGGTGTTGCCCATGGGATCGGAGATCGTAACGATCGTGTTGTTGAACGACGCCTGCACGTGGACGACGCCCACCGGCACGATGCGCTTTTCTTTCTTCTTGAACGACTTCTTCTTGCCGCCTTTGGCGGGAGCCTTGGTTGCCATGTGATCTTTCTATCCCGTCTTCCTTAGGTCTTGGCCGACGCCTTCTTCTTGTTCGCCACCGTGCCGCGCCGCGGACCCTTGCGGGTGCGCGCGTTGGTGTGAGTGCGCTGGCCGCGCACCGGAAGTCCGCGGCGGTGCCGCAGTCCACGATAAGCGCCCATTTCGATGAGGCGCTTGATGTTCATGGAGATCTCTTTGCGAAGATCGCCTTCGACGGACCCTTCCGACTCCAGGATCATGCGGATGCGATTGATCTCGTCTTCGGTAAGCTCCGACACCTTCTTATCCGGATTGACGCCGGCGCGATGGCACAGCGATTTGCTGCGCGTCCGCCCGATGCCATAGATGTAGGTGAGACCGATCTCGGTCCGCTTTTTCGCCGGTAAATCGACGCCTGCTAATCGTGCCATTTTGCCCGTTTCCTTCGAACCGCTCCGCGGTTAGCCCTGCCTCTGCTTATGTTTCGGATTGGTGCAGATCACGCGCACCACGCCTTCGCGGTGAACCACCTTGCACTTGTCGCACATCTTTTTTACCGACGCTCGAACCTTCATAAAGTCCTTCTTTCCCGCTCGCCTTCGACGCGCCTTCCGGCTCGCGCTCGAAACCTACTTCAACAATTCCACGATCCGGCCGCGCGTCCGATCATGCGGCGAAAGCTCCACGCGAACCCGGTCGCCGGGACGCAACCGATCAAAATTCCTAACGCCCGCTCCGGCTGCATGCGCGATCACCGGATCTTCATTCGCCAACTTCAACCGGTAGGCCGCGCTGGGAAGCAGATCCACAACCACCGCCTCTTCGCCGGCCGCTGAACTTTCGCCACCAACTTCTTGCCGTTGGCCGTCGGCCCCTTTCATCAGGGCCTCGTCAAAACCCACGGACCGTTCGCCGTCACCGCCACCGTATGCTCAAAGTGCGCCGAGTAGCGGCTATCTTCGGTCACGGCCGTCCACTTATCCGCCTTCACCCGGCTGCCCGGTTTTCCGGCGTTCACCATGGGCTCGATCGCGAGCACCATGCCTTCTTTCAACCGTGGATTCTCATTCCTGCGATCCACGTAATTGGGAACCTGCGGTTCTTCGTGCATCTGCGTACCGATGCCGTGCCCCACAAACTCCCGGACAATCGAAAATCCGTTCGACGTCACATGGCGCTCCACGGCGCCGCAAATATCGAAAAGCCGGTTTCCCGGCCGCGCACAATCGATCGCCAACTCCAACGATTCGCGCGTCACCTCGATCAGCTTCTCCGTTTCCGCGGAGATTTCGCCCACCGGCACCGTGATTGCCGAATCGCCATAAAATCCGTGAAGCTGGGCTCCTGTATCGATCGACACGATATCGCCCGGCTTCAAAACCCGCTTCTCCGAGGGCATGCCGTGCACAATCTCCTCGTTGACCGAGGTGCACAGCACGTACGGGAATTTCGATCCCGCGCTCGGACTGTAATAACCCTTGAACGCCGACTTCGCGCCCGCGTCGCTGATCATCTTCTCGGCGGCGACTTCCAAATCGTAAGTCGTGACGCCTTCCTTCACCATGCCCCGCAGCGCTTGCAGCACTTCATAAACCAGCATGCCAGCGGCTCGCATTTTGTCGAGCTCGGAAGGGCTTTTACGCACAATCATGGGAGACTATGCCCCCTGCCCCACGTTCGCCATATGCTGCCGTACCGAAGCCACCAAACGCTCTGCTATGTGTTGAGGACCGCCCGGCGCGTCGCCATCCACATCCATCCGGCAATAGCCGTTCTTTTCGAAAAAAGCCAGAACGGGCGCGGTCTGGTTGTCGTAGTTCTGCAGCCGGCGCCGCACCGTTTCCGGGCGATCGTCTTCTCTTACGATCAACTTGGCGCCGTCCAAACCGCACACCGAAATCGGGCCGTCGGCCTTTGCGCCGTAAACCGCTCCACAGACAGGGCATTGCCGCCTGACCGCGAGCCTATCCACAATAACATTGTAATCCACTTTAAGGTGAATTACCAAAACGGTCACTCCGCGCGCCTCCAGAAGCTGGCTGATCATCTTCGCCTGATTTACAGTGCGGGGATAACCATCCAGGATGAATCCCTTTTTGCAATCGGGCCGCGCCATCCGCTCGGACACCAACTCATTTACGATCTCGTCCGGTACCAAAGATCCGGCGGCGAGAATCGACTGAACTTCGTGCCCCAGGTCGTCGCCCCGCTCCACGCTTTCCCGCAACATGTCACCGGTGGAAATGTGCGGCAGCGCCAATGCTTTGTGTAGCAGTTTTGCTTGCGTCCCTTTTCCCGACCCCGGAGCTCCGAACAGAATCAGACAAATTTGACTCATCTAGTAATTTGCGAAGTTCTCGCATCACACGCTGCTGGACCGGCGTCCTCGAATGCGGCCCGCCCGCGGCGTAAATCCCTCATAATGGCGCATGATCAACTGCGCTTCAATCTGGTTTACCGTATCCATGGCGACGCCCACGACGATCAGCAGGCTGGTGCCGCCAAAGTAAAAGTTCACACCCAGGCCGTCCAGCAGGAAGCGCGGGAAGTTCGCGTCAATCCAGTTGCCGATGCCCGGCAGACGCTGCAGCTTGATGCCCGAGATCATGATTTGCGGCAACAGCGAAAGAACCGCCAGGTACAGGCCACCCACCACCGTGATCCTGGTCAGAATTGTGTTCATATAATCCGCGGTGTTCTTACCGGGACGAATTCCCGGAATAAATCCGCCGTACTTGCGCATGTTGTCGGCGGCCTCATTCGGATTGAATATGATCGACACGTAGAAGAAGCAGAAGAAAATGATCAGCACGGTGTACAACAAATAGTAAAGGGGCTGCGCGCCACCGATCGCTCCGAGCATATTGTTCAGCACGGGCGAATCCTTTACGAATTGCACCTGCGTCAGCGTCTGTGGGAAAGCCAGCAGAGAGCTGGCGAAAATCACCGGGATCACACCGCCGGCGTTCACCTTCAGCGGCAAGTGGGTGGACTGGCCGCCCATCACGCGGCGCCCAATAACGCGCTTGGCGTACTGCACCGGAATGCGGCGCTCGCCGCGCTCCACCAGAACGATGAAGGCGACCACGGCGACCATCATGATCAGGATGACAATCACCTGCAGCAGGTTCCAGTCGCCGGAACTGACCTTTGTCCACAGTTCGTAGATGGCGTTCGGCAGGTTGACCACAATGCCCACGAAGATGATCAGCGACATGCCGTTGCCGATGCCTCGCTCCGTGATCTGCTCGCCCAGCCACATGATGAAGGCCGTGCCCGTGGTAAGGCTCAGGATGGTCATCAGCACGAAGCCGATGCCGGGGTTTGTCACGAAGCCCTGCTGCGCACCTTGCAATGCTTCGGCGATGCCGAAGGATTGAATCAGCGCCAGGATGACCGTCAGATAACGGGTCCATTGCGTGACCTTGCGGCGCCCGAGCTCGCCTTCCTTCTGCAATTTTTCGAGCGTCGGAACCACGACGGTCAACAACTGCAAAATGATGGACGCCGTGATGTAGGGCATGATGCCCAGGGCGAAAATCGTGAGGCGGCGGAACGTTCCGCCGCTGAACAGATCGAGGAAGCCGAACAACGTGCCGGAGTTTTGCTGGAAGAACTGCTCCAGTCGATTCGTGTCGATGCCCGGAGTCGGGATATGACCGCCCAGACGGTAGACCGCCAAC
>Ga0209483_1003017_pt1 | contig 11257 bp, 6 predicted proteins | sample NGEPerA_FD_184508 | JGI IMG/M metagenome (GOLD analysis project Ga0209483, IMG submission 184508) | Arctic peat soil microbial communities from the Barrow Environmental Observatory site, Barrow, Alaska, USA - NGEE PermafrostL2-A... | ecosystem: Environmental > Terrestrial > Soil > Wetlands > Peat... | reverse complement strand
ACCCGGCGCCAGCGAAAGCAGGCTATGGAAAAGCAGGAAAGCAAAGAACGCTTTCCAACTTTCCCACAGCCTCCACGACTACCAATTTCCTAACCGTTATGGGATACGCATTCTGAGGGCAAGGTCACTCCCATCAGAAAAAACATCTCCTCCTTACCTCTCGTGAGAAATGCGGGCTAGTTGTTCATCATCCATCGTTGTCTAGTGTCGGGGGCTCCGGCTTGTGAGTCAAACGGCAAGTACTACCACACACGGCCAAAGGGTAGACCGGGAAACAAAGGTCTTTCGGGAGGAAACTCCCGTGCGACTTGAAGCTGTTTGAATGATTGTTCAACACGAAAGGAGTGAGCTGAACCTGCGGTTCCGTCCGCAGTAGCCTATCGACATCGGCGTAGCTGGTAACGGCTGGGTCGAAAGCTGTCGAGACAACGAACCTCAGTCTTGCGACAAGGAGAACTCCGCGAGGCGTTCTCTGCCACTGCCAGCGTCAAGGCGGCGGGAGGTGCCAGGCTGGATGATAGGTCCAACAAAAGTGAACCGCCAAAGGCACCGTAACCTCCGAAGAGCCAAAGACGCTGACAGGCTCTAGCCAAAAGGCACGCAGCCGGATGCTCCACCGGAAGTATGGAGTACACGGACACAAAGGCTGCCGGTGTAAAGGCGGGGACTAAGTCATTCGTGTCATTCAAACGGAACAAGGTAAGCCCGTTGTTCCGCCTCTTCGGGGGCAGGCGTTGCTGCAAGGCACGCTGTCGGGGCAGCGGGTAAAGGATGCTGGAGAAAGCGAATGCCGCTCTGTAATGGAGTGGATAGGGGTTGCGATATCACCCCGCTGCGAAAGCAGGCAGACTTCCAGTTGGTCGTGGTGGACGAAAGAACTTACAGAATCTTCGAAGGAGGAAATCGCAAATGAACGTGGAGCAATCTATGTGTGCAGCCTCCGGCCCTGCCTCGCAATGGGAACAGATCGACTGGTCTCAATGTGAGCAAGCGGTCAGGAGACTGCAAGCGCGTATCGTCAAGGCAACACAGGAAGGCCGTCACGGCAAGGTGAAAGCCTTGCAATGGCTGCTGACCCACTCGTTCTGCGGCCGAGCGTTGGCTGTAAAGCGAGTGACGCACAATCAGGGCAAGAATACGCCGGGAGTGGACGGAGCGATCTGGAGCACTCCGGCGTCCAGATACAAGGCCATCGACACACTGCGTCGGCGCGGCTATCAGCCGCAACCGCTGCGGCGTGTCTATATCCCGAAGGCCAATGGGAAGCTGAGACCGTTGGGAATCCCCACGATGAAGGATCGCTCGATGCAGGCGCTCTACCTGCTCGCGTTGCTCCCCGTCGCGGAGACGACTGCCGATCCCAACTCCTATGGTTTTCGACCGGCACGCTCAACCGCCGATGCCATCGAGCAGTGCTTCTGTGCGCTGGCTCGCAAGACGAGCCCGCAGTGGGTTCTTGAGGGCGACATCCGTGGCTGCTTCGACAACATCAGCCACACATGGATGCTCGACCACATCCCCACGGATAAAGAGGTGCTGCGGAAATGGTTGAAGGCGGGCTTCATGGAAAATCGAATGCTGTTTCCCACGGAGGCAGGTACACCGCAAGGCGGAATCATCTCGCCGACGCTGGCGAATCTGACACTGGATGGGTTGGAGCGGCTGCTCAAGGATACCTTCCGCATACGGCAGATCCATGGGACGGTGCACAACCCGAAGGTCAACTTCGTGCGTTATGCCGATGACTTCATCATCACCGGCAGCTCGAAAGATCTGCTGGAAAATGAAGTCAAGCCACTGGTCGAGCGGTTCATGCTCGAACGAGGCTTGCAGCTCTCACCTGAGAAAACCTGCATCACGCATATCGAACAGGGCTTCGACTTCCTGGGGCAGAACCTGCGCAAGTATGGCGGCAAGCTCCTGATTACACCCTCCAAGAAGAACGTGCACGCCTTCCTGGAAAAGGTGCGTGGTCAGATTCGTTTAAATCGAGCCACGAAACAGGAGTATCTGATCAGGATGCTCAACCCGGTCATCCGTGGATGGGCATACTATCACCGTCACATCGAAGCTGGTTCGACGTATCGGAAAGTGGGGATGGTCCTCTGGCACTCGCTCTGGCGATGGGCGAAGCGCCGGCATCCGAACAAGTGCTCTACCTGGATCGTAGATCGATACTGGCACAAGCTTGGACGGAGTTCATGGTGCTTCGCTGTACTGGCTGGCTCGAACGCGCAACGTTCGCGCTCGGCTGAGGTTCGGCTGGTAAACCCAACCGAAATCCCCATCCGGCGCTACGTCAAGGTCAAGTCGGACGCTAACCCGCTCGACCTGCTCTGGCGCGGCTACTTCGAATCTCGAAAGAGCTTCAGGTGAACCAACAGGCATCGCTAACCGTCGTGCGATGTGTTCAACCGGCTCTGTTCATACAGGGCTTACACATGGCTTGAGCCGGATGAGGGAAACCATCAAGTCCGGTTCTTAGGGGAGGGAGCGGCAGCAATGCCGTTCCCTTACCCGACTCCCTCAATCAGGGGACAGTTGGTTCGCTTCAACTCCTCGGTAGCCTTAATATCCGGTGGCTTCTTGATTTGAAAAAGCAGTCTGAGTTGGGAATTTTATGAAGAAACCACTCCTATTGGCGTCAGGGCCTCAGCAAGGAACGAATCCTCTCGATCCTCCCAGAACTACGGCTGATGCGTCATCGAGAACGGCCTGTCCGCGACCGGGCGTGGTGGAGTATGTCGAGAAGAAATTTTCCTCAACTATCCTTTGAAGGCGAACTTGTCGCTATCCTCTGGAGCCCCAATCTGCGGCGCGGCCAACGTCAGAGCGTGCCTTTTAGACCATCCACTTAGAGCGATGCGCCCGCTCCATCCGCGAAGTCTATTACCAATTTCCATCCAGCCGCGATATAGTTCTGTTATGTTGCGCCCAAAGACAACTGCTCAAATGCACTCGCGGTGGAGACTTCTCCTCGCGCTGCTTTGCGTTGGGCTGGTCCTGCTAGGCGGAACGCTCTCTGTCACGCACAGTCATCCGAACAACGCTGTTCATGGCGATTGCGGCCTATGCATAACGGCCCATAGTGTTGGTCACGAGAGTACTTCAGCGGTGCCGGTACTTACCGCTCCAGTCTTAGTTGCGGCCATCGTCGTTGTATTCCTTCCCCCAGCACGTTCGCGCACCCTCTCAAGGTCCGCGCTTTTCACACGTCCCCCGCCTGCTGACGCCTACCTCTCGTAGACCCGAACTCAAAAATCAGCTGAAACAACTCCAAGGGGGTAGTGTATGCACACGTCCATCAGACGCGTCGTCTTCGTAGCATTCGTGTTTTTGTCTTTAAGCTTTTCTGGCCTTCGGGCGCAATCCGCAGGAAGCGCCGGCACTCTGTCCGGTGTCGTCAGCGACTCAACCGGAGCCGTGCTTCCGGGTGCGGTCGTAACCCTCATCAATCCGGTCAGCGGATACAACCGCAGCAACACGACCGATAGTGCCGGACACTACCTGTTTACCAATATTCCGTTGAACCCTTATCACGTCATGGTGACCGGATCAGGCTTCTCGTCCGTTGCACAAGATGTTGACATTCGCTCCACCGTACCTGTCGTCTTGAATGAGTCACTGAAGATCGGTACGTCGTCGACGGTCGTCGAGGTCGAGGCTTCGGACCTGCTGGAAAGCAGTTCGGTATTCCATACCGATCTCGACCGCGCCCTCTTTCAGAAGCTGCCTCTCGAAACGCCCTCCTCAACGCTGAGTTCGCTCGTCACACTTTCATCTCCAGGTGTGGCGGCGGACTCGAACGGTCTTTTCCATGGCCTGGGCGATCATGCTTCGAACTCTTTCTCGCTGGACGGCCAGCCCATTACCGATCAGCAGAGCAAGGTCTTCTCAAACCAGATTCCGTCGAACTCGATTCAGTCGATTGAAGTCATTTCCGGCGCACCTCCGGCTGAGTATGGAGACAAGACAGCCTTGGTCATTAACGTAACCACTCGGTCGGGCCAGGGGGTTACGAAGCCGACCGGTAGCGTCACCGCGTCTTACGGTACGTTCGGTACATCGACGACTTCGTTCGATCTCGCATACGGCGGTCCAAAGGGCGGTAACTTCTTTGAAGTGGATGGTCTCAATACCGGACGTTTTCTCGATCCCGCAGAGTTCTCCGTCTTTCATGCCAAGGGCAATGAGCAGAATATTTTTGATCGCATCGATCGTCAGCTCTCTGCCAATAGTTCCGCTCACCTGAACCTTACCTACAGCCGTTCGTGGTTTCAAACCCCGAACACCTACGACAACCTCCAGGTACAGAACGTTACGAGCGGCGGCAGTGGACCGAATCCGGTTTTCACGAACGTTGGCAATACTGATCAACGCAACAAGATCGAAACGTTCAACATCGCCCCAACTTTCACCCACATCTTCGTAGCGAATGCGGTCTTCAATTTCTCTCCGTACGTTCGTCGCGACCAATATAACTATTACCCGAGCAAGAACCTGTTGGCCGATCTTAGTCCGCTGGGTACGGAATCGATTGCGCAGCAGCGGCAGTTGACGAACGCCGGTGTCCATACCGATCTGTCCTACGTGAAAGGTCACAACACGATCAAAATGGGTGCCGTATACTCGCATACGTTCCTGCGCGAACACGATCAACTGGGCATTGTGGATTCGACCTTCAATGCTCCGTGCGTCGATGCAAACGGCGCTGGCCAGAGCGGTTTCAACGATCCGGGACAGTGTGCCGCTGCAGGTCTCGTTTCCAATAATCCCACTTTGGGTGGAACGTTCGATCCCGATCTTCTGCCCTTTGACCTCACCCGTGGCGGTGGACTATTCAGCTACTTCGGTCATGCCGACATCAAGGAGCTTGCGCTGTATGTGCAGGACCAGATCAAGGCCGGGAACTGGAACTTCAACGTGGGCATTCGTGGCGACCTTTATAACGGGCTCAGTACGGCGCGCCAGGCGGAACCTCGTTTGGGAGCGGCGTACAGCATCAAAAAGACCGGGACGGTGCTCCGAGCTTCCTATGCACGAACGCTCGAAACTCCCTTCAATGAAAACCTGGTCATCTCCAGTCAGGGTTGCGGTAACGCAATCCTCAATCCGCTACTGGCTTGCCAAGGTGGCGACGCGATTGTGCAACCGGGCTTCAAGAATGAATTTCACGCCGGTTTACAGCAGGCCTTCGGCAAGAACCTGGTCGTGAGTGGTGACTACATCTGGAAGTACACACATAACGCGTTCGATTTCAGCGTGGTCGGCAACACGCCAATCACATTCCCGATCGACTGGCACAACTCGAAGATTCCAGGTTTCGCTTTGCGCGCGGACGTGCCTAACTTTCACAACTTGACAGCCTTCGTTGTGATGTCGGGCGTAGCGGCCCGCTTCTTCCCACCGCAGAGCGCAGGCGCAGGTGCTACGGTCGGGCAAAGCGGCTTTCCGTTCCGTATCGATCACGACGAGCGCTTCAATCAAACGACCCACCTGCAATATCAGACTCCCTTAAAGAATGGTCCTTTCATCGGTTTCAACTGGCGCTTCGATAGCGGCCTTACAGCCGGCTCGGTCCCATGCTTCAACCCAACTGGTGCCAACAGTCCGTGCGGCGGCGTTGTCATAGGCGGTCAGAATTTCATCGACTTGAGTGGATTGACAGCTGATCAGCAGTTTCAAGCCGGTCTAACCTGCAATGGCGTCAAGGCAACGCCGTTTGTTGCGCTGCCGAATCTTTGCCTGGCCAACCAACTCACGTCTCAACTCGTCAACATCCCTGCTCCAAACACAGAGGACGATGACAAGAACCCACCGCGCATCGCACATCGCAACCTGTTCGATCTTTCCGTTGGAGAAGACAATCTCTTCCATGGCGATAAGCATCGTGTCAGTCTTCGTGTGACAGCGGTGAACCTGACGAACAAGGTCGCCCTGTATAACTTCCTTTCGACGTTCAGCGGAACGCATTACGTTACACCGCGAGCACTGACGGCGGAGGTCGGCTTCCACTTTTAGCAACTACCAGATAATCACGAAGGGCAAGAGCGTTTCTTGTCCTTCGTGACATTTCTCCGTCCCTGCTGGAACTAACCACTCTCCATTGCTGCTAAACGCAGCCAAGGATCGCACTCTTATGTCTACAAATAGTTCTGCGTGGGTGGAGACCGCCGATCGGCTCGGAATGATCGCGTCCGCTGCCTGCTTCGTGCACTGTCTCGCCACGCCTATCATCCTGTCGCTTTCCGCCGTGTATGCACACTTCCTTCCTGTGGAAGAGCATACCCACCGCGTCCTCGCCATCCTCGTGACGGTCCTCGGCGCTTTCGCTCTGGGCCTCGGCTACCAAAGATATCAACGCAAGTCCGTTTTCGGACTTGCGGCCTTAGGTCTCACGTTGATCTTTGCCGGGGCCTTCTTCGGAGATCGACTTCCCGGCCATGGGTATGAAGTCGCAATCACCTTGGCGGGGAGCTGCTGCATGATCTCAGCCCACCGGCTGAATCATACCTTTTGCCTCAGGTGCAAGAGCTGCACCTGAGGCTCATGAAGTACGGCCCTTAACGCTTCTTCAAATCCTTCCAAGCGGTGAAGAGCATGTCTTATTCGTCGAAATCTCGCAGGGACCGACGCAGCAGACGGCACCGCGAGCCGATTCTGTTTTCGACAGGCGACAAAGTATCCTTGGCGCTGCTTGGTCTGCTTGCCTTTCTGTCGATGGCGATTGGTGCTTGGCTCGGGTATGCTTTACAAGGACTAGACATCAACTACAGCCCCGGTCACAGAATGGTGACTACCGCGGATCAGCATAACTGTGGCTCGGAAACATTCTCGAGGCCGTCGGTTGGGCGGATACGCCTCTTGGCGAAGAGCGGGGTGGAGCAAGGCGGAATGGGGACGGGTATCTCACCCGTAGGGCGAGAGAATCGAGTGATTTTTCGCAGAAAAATTATGCGGGACACCCCTTGCGCCGCGCGTGGGGCAGAGCCCCTAGCGTCTTGTTCTTGGCGGTGGGGCGTTGCGGGGAGGGTGGACCTCCCTGCTGAGGTGGGTGGCGTAGAACCGAAGGACCGGAGATAGAGAGGAAACTACCCCTCTCAAAAGTCGAGTTTGGTGAGCCTCTTGAATGAAGAGATGATGGATCTGTTGGCTACTGCTCATGGTTTAACGGAAGTAAGCACATCTTGCAATCGGGCTCGCATACCTCTATAATCTGAAGATACCCGCTGGCAGGGCCAAAAGGTGTTGTCAGCTCAGAAGCCGCTCGGAGCCTAGCTCTTGGCGGCTTCTGCTTTTTCAGAATCAGGTGAGAATTGTGAAGCGGACATACGTTTACGTCGATGGCTTCAATCTCTATTACCGGGCGCTGAGAAAGACGAAGTACAAGTGGCTGAACCTTGAAGCCTTCTCCGATCTGTTCGTGGCTTTCCTGTTGGCCCGCAGTATGCGCACCCAGGCCGATCTTGTCGATCAACTTTTCAACTCCAGCGAAAAGCGTCTGGCGAGGATTCTTCTGTTGATGGCTGAATTCGGCCAACCGGGGAAACAGGAAACGTTGATCCCCCATATCACGCAGGAAACCCTGGCGGATATGATCGGCACTACCCGGTCTCGCGTGAGCCTTTTTATGAACCGCTTTCGGAAACATGGCTTTATCGAATACAACGGCCGCATCCGGGTCCACAAATCATTGCTCAACGTCGTTCTGCACGATCAATCCTCCAGGCAAAACGCCGTAAGCGCTTCTCTCCTGGACCCGAGCAGGGACAAAACAAGACCCGCCAGGCGCGCGGCCGCTATCCTGAGCAAGAGCTTAGATACTTAGCGAAGCGAGTGCCCTCATTCACGATGCGAGTTGCGGTCAGTGTGACATTTGGCAGCTAGCGGACAGACGAGAGAAGGCTTTATGCATAGAAATGTTGCATGGACACGCATACCGATTCCCGGATCATCTCTGCGGATAGAACGAGTAGCGGCATCATCGTCACGTTCGTAGATGGCAAGTGTGCTATCTACTCGACAACTCTTCTTCGCGCTATGTTCTCTCAGGCCCAGGAACTGATTGATTCCGATGAAGACGAGTAACAAAAGCATAGTACGTTGATCTAAGAACCCACTAAGCCGCGCTTGGCACAAAATCTGACTCTTCCACATTCGCCGCCGCCGGCATCGCAGCTTCGCTGGGGAGCACAATGGAAAACGTCGTGCCTCTGCGCGCTCCACCCATATTGGACCGAACCTGAATAGAGCCGCCATTTTTCTCAATCAGCTGCTTGCAGACCCAGAGCCCAAGGCCGGTTCCGACCGACCCTTTCGTCGTGAAGAAAGGGTCGAAGATTTGCTTCATCGTGGCCGCCCCCATGCCGTGCCCGCCGTCGGCCACGGTGATCCGGATGCGTTGTCCGCCATTGTTCGGATCAACGGAGGCAGAAGCACGCAGAACAATCCGGCAGTCCGAGGCAATCGCATCAAGACCATTTGCAAGGAGGTTCGCCAGTACCTGCCGCAGTTCCCCGGCAACTCCCATCACCTGTAGCTGTCCATCACACTGTTGCTGAACTGTGGCCCTGTTGGATTTGATTTTCGCCTGGAGCAGATTGACGACTGAGTCAATTAAATCGCACGCGGGGTTGCTGGTAACTGCTGAAAACTCACGATAAAATCCCAGCGCCTGGCGAGTGATATGGGCGATACGCATCAGTTCCCCATCTGCGGTATCCAGATACACGCGGGCCTGCTCGGAGAGGTTCGCGGACGTTCGGACGATATACAGCGTATTCATGATGGCTTCGAGAGGATTGTTGATCTCGTGCGCGATACTTGCCGACATTCTTCCCGCGCTCGCCAGCATTTCGCTTCGCAGCAATGCCTCTTCCACCCTCTTGCGCGCACTGTTGTCGGTGCCAATCAATAGGTAGCCGATGATGGTGTCTTGCGCGTCGCGCAGCGCCGTGACCGATACCACCGCAGGGAACCGGCTGTCATCCTTACGGCAGTAGGTCAGCTCGTAGATGTCCTCGATCCCGCGCGAAGCCTTGAAAACCAACGCTTCAAAACCTGGCGTAATCGGGGTTCCGAATTCCAGGCTCAATGTCGCGGCACGCGCAATCACTTCCTGTCGATCGGAGAGGTCGGCTGGTGTGACCTTGTTCATCACTTCGGCGGCGGTATAGCCCAGCATCCGCTCGGCACCGACGTTGAAAATCTGAATGACGCCCTTCGCGTCGGTGGCGATACTTGAGAAGTTGGCACTGTTGAAGATCGCGCGCTGCAGAGCGCCCGCCTGGAGCAGCGCTTCTTCCGCCTGCTTGCGGGCGGTGTTGTCGGTGCCAATCAGCAGATAGCCGATGATGGCGTTCTGCGCATCGCGTAGCGCCGTGACGGAGACTACCGCAGGGAACCGGCTACCATCCTTGCGGAAGTATGTCAGTTCGTAGATATCCTCGATCCCGCGCGAGGCCTTGAACACCAACGCCTCAAAGCCTGGCGTGATCTGCGTTCCGAGCTCAAGGCTCAACTCTGCGGCACGTAATATCACTTCCTGCGGATCGGAGATGTCCGCCGGCGTGATCTTGTTCATCACTTCGGCGGCGGTGTAGCCCAGCATCCGCTCCGCCCCGACGTTGAATATCTGAATGACACCTTTCGCGTCCGTCGCGATACTTGAGAAGTTGGCGCTGTCGAAGATCGCTCGCTGTAGAGCGCCCGCCTGGAGCAGCGCCTCTTCCGCCTGCTTGCGCGCGGTAACGTCGAAACGTACGGCCATGTACTTGATCACCTTGTCGCGCTCGTTGCGGATGGGTGTGATCGTAGTATCTACCCAGTAGAGTGAACCGTCTTTAGCGCGGTTGCGGAGTTCATTTCGCCAGACTTTGCCGTTGGCAATGGTCACCCACAGGTCACGGATAAACTCTTTGGGGTGCAAGCCGGAGTTCAACAGGCAGTGATCCTGGCCGATGAGTTCTTCACGCGAGTACTTTGAGATGCGCACGAAATTATCGTTTACCTGTTCAATCTTGCCGGTCACATCGGTAATGGCGACGATAGCCGCTTCGGAGACTGCGGTCTGCATGGCAGCTAGTTCGGCGGCGGCCTTAGCCAGCGCCTCTTCCGCCTGCTTACGCGCGGTGTTGTCGGCGCCGATCAGCAGATAGCCGATGATGGCGTTCTGCGCATCGCGCAGCGCCGTGACGGAGACCGCCGCAGGGAACCGGCTGCCATCCTTGCGGATGTAGGTCAGCTCGTAAATGTCCTCGATCCCGCGCGAAGCCTTGAACACCAATGCCTCAAAGCCTGGCGTGATCTGCGTTCCGAGTTCAAGGCTCAACTCTGCGGCACGTACTATCACTTCCTGCGGATCGGAGATGTCCGCCGGCGTGACCTTGTTCACGACTTCGGCGGCGGTGTAGCCCAGCATCCGCTCGGCCCCGACGTTGAATATCTGAATGACACCCTTCGCGTCTGTGGCGATACTTGAGAAGTTGGCGCTGTTGAAGATCGCGCGCTGCAGAGCGCCCGCCTGGAGCAGCGCTTCTTCCGCCTGCTTGCGCGCGGTGTTGTCGGTGCCGATCAACAGATAGCCGATGATGGTGTCCTGCGCATCGCGCAGCGCCGTGACGGAAACCACCGCCGGGAACCGGCTGCCATCCTTGCGGATGTAGGTCAGCTCGTAGATATCCTCGATCCCGCGCGATGCCTTGAACACCAACGCTTCAAAGCCCGGCGTGATTGGCGTTCCGAGTTCGAGGCTCAATGCTGCGGCGCGGGCGATGACTTCCTGCGGGTCGGAGATGTCAGCCGGCGTGATCTTGTTCATGACTTCGTCGGCTGTGTAGCCCAGCATCCGCTCCGCCCCGACGTTGAAGATCTGAATGACGCCCTTCGCGTCTGTGGCGATACTTGAGAAGTTGGCGCTATTGAAGATCGCGCGTTGCAGCGCCCCAGCCTTCAGCAGCGCCTCTTCCGCCCCGTGCGCGATATTGTCGGGACCAATCAACACATAGCCGATGATGGCGTCCCGCAGACGCGACACACCACGGGCGCACTCACCTGCGACCGTATGGCCACAGCCGCTTCCTCGGCAAAAAGCCGTTCAGCAAGATCGCGCATCGTTGGGATGGCAGGGGTTGTCATTTCTGCAAATCTGCAAACAAATAAGAGTGTACAGCGGTTGGATGCCTTCCTCTCAGTTAGAGATGCCCGCCCGGCAAACGCAGGCTGTTGTTCCGCTCGGAGGGGGTTGCGGGATGGGGGG
>Ga0209483_1003016_pt1 | contig 11260 bp, 10 predicted proteins | sample NGEPerA_FD_184508 | JGI IMG/M metagenome (GOLD analysis project Ga0209483, IMG submission 184508) | Arctic peat soil microbial communities from the Barrow Environmental Observatory site, Barrow, Alaska, USA - NGEE PermafrostL2-A... | ecosystem: Environmental > Terrestrial > Soil > Wetlands >... | reverse complement strand
GCCCCTTACCGTAACCCCATGAAGACGATCACCCGTCCAATCTTGGCCGCCAGCGTTGTGGTTCTGCCAGTGATCGTATTAGCGCAGGTCGGCCTCACTTGGTTAAGCGCCTTCTGCGTCCTTGCCGCCCCGGTCATCGCGATCCATCTGCTCAATTCCCCCGCCTCGCCCCGCCGTTCCTAAGCCATTTCCATCCCATTTCAACCTCATTGCGCGGCTCGATCAATCGCCAAAAGTTTCCGAAAGGTCTGTCTGTTTTTCCGAAACCTCGCGGCGCTTACCCGGGAGAAAATTGTCGACCGGTCTGTGCTTGAGATGGCGTATCCTGCCGGTTAGTGTATGAGTCTGTAAAATTTGCTGGTAACCGAGACAGTTTGCGTCGCGGCATATCGATCGTCGGCAATGATCGAAGAACTGGCGCAATCAATCCACCCGCCTGGCGAATTCAAACCGCTCGTCGATTGCAACCTGTAACCGGGAAAATTCGTTGGCCACGATAGCACCAATTGATTGCCTTGCACGTTGAATTCAAGCTGCGGTGTAGGCATGCGCAAACGATAAATGGCGCCGTACTCGTTCGTGCCACCCATTATGATATAGCCGTAAAGGTTGCCGTCAGATCCTGAGATGACTGAGGGACTCGAACCGGTAGCATAGGAGAAATTAAGGATTGAATGGAGTCCCGGCAGTCTAAATACGCCGCCAAATGTGTGATCATAATAAGAATTTCCCGACGTTATGCCAAAAATGTTTCCATCCGCTGTTTGAGCAGTAACCCTGGCCCAGCCGTCGTCAACCGTAAGTGGAACCAGCGATGCGACCGTTCCGTTTGTGCTCGCTTTGAAAACTGTTCCGTATCCGAATTCACCGCCGGTTTGGGTTACACCATACAAAGAACCGTCGGCTGCTTGCATGCATATCATGGGCGCGTATCCAATGTTGGTCGGATCAAAGTCGGACAGGACGGTGAAGTTCTCGGGCTGCCTCAATCGGAATAAAACACCCGATCCAAAAGCTCCGCCATGCTCCGTCGTTCCGTAAATGATATCGCCAGAGCCGACGATTATGCCGCTGGGAGATTGAAAGTTCGATAAAGTCAGAAGGGTCGTGAATTCACCTTGTTCAGTAAATTTGAAAATGGTTCCATAGCTGTAATACACGCCATTGGTATATGGCCCGCCTGAGGTAGTGACCCCGTAGAAGGCTCCGTGCTCACCTTTCACAAGTGGAAGCGGCTCAGAGCCGTTCGTGAAATTAAACGAAAATATATTGGTTGCGCCTCCGCCATCGAAACTCACGCGAAAAATCGAACCATATCCCGATTCGCCATAGGTCGTGGTGCCGTAGAACGCACCATCGTCCCCCTTCACGAGTGGGCCGGTGATGTCGTCGCCGAGAAGAGGCTCGACCAGCGCAACTACGGTCAATTGCCCTTGGGGCGTAAGCCTAAAAATCGTGCCCACATGATCGACTCCCCCACCTTCGGTCGAACCGTAGAAATTGCCATCAGATGCCTGCATTAAACTTGTCGGGCTTGCGCCATCCAAGCCGTCCGTAAACTTATAGACTAGTTCGTATTGTTGAGCTGATGCCGTCAGCGTTGGAAGCAAGATTGCCGCAGCACTCTTCCAAGCTAAAAGTTTCCTTTTCAAATTCATGTTAAAGATATCCTTTGCCGCTAAGGCCGCTTCGGTTCGGAATATTGATCAATCCTCCGGGCATCGTAAATAGGACTAGTGCCGGTAAGCTCCTAGGGTTTGAGAGTAGCCCGGGCACGGATCCGACTGAAATCAGAGGCAATTCTGCAGTGGTTTTATGGGCCACGATCGGACAACTCCCCCGATGTTTGTTAACCGCCCCGACTATGTTGGTAACATTTTGATTATTTGGGACTTGTTAAATCAAAAGCCAGTCTTTATCCTCTATTCCTTATAACGAAGCCCCTGAAACTTGCATACACCTGAACCGCCTCAATCCGGTCGGGAGCTAAAATGCGCCCCAATCCGCCGCAAAAAAAAGTTGCGGAAAGCGATTGACAAACTACTACAAGCGTAGCATTGTCCTACTACACTCGTAGTATATGAAGCCTGTTCGCATTTCAGAATCCGAATGGCAGGTGATGAGCCTGGCATGGGAGCGGACGCCGGTCACGGCGGCAGAAATCGTCGGAACCCTCTCTCAGAGCAATGCCTGGCATCCCCGCACCATCCGCACGCTGGTGGACCGCCTGGTCCGGAAAGGCGCGTTGCGGGCGGTGCGCGACGGCAAGCGCTTCCTTTACACCTCGAAGGTGAGCCAGGAAACGTGCGTGCGGCAGGAGAGCCGGTCGTTCCTTGAACGAGTTTTTGGCGGGGAACAGGCGCTCATGCTATTGCATCTGGTCAAGGAATCCGATTTGTCCAAGGAAGAAATTAGAGAACTGAGACGATTGCTCTCAGAAAAGGAAAAATGAACCCCACTCTTGCCGCATTTTTCGGCTGGCTGCTGCGCGCGTCGTGGCAGACCTCCGTCCTGGTCCTGGTTTTGACAGTGCAGTGGATCTTTCGCCGGCATTTGGGCGCGCAATGGCGCTATGCGCTCTGGCTTTTGGTGCTGCGGCGATTGGTTTTGCCGTCGATGCCGAGCAGTCCGATGAGCTTGTGCAACTATGCCCGGCTGGATACTCCGAGGATGCGTTCGATGCCGACAGCGCCTGCACGGAAAGCCTTACCCGCTTCTGCTTCACCGTTCGCGCTCCATAAAACGCCTTCCACCACATACGAAGAGGCGGTTGTCTTGAGGCAGCCCGCCGCATCGGCGACCGTCCGGACCGAGATGACGATTGGCAAAACTGCGCCTGCGATGGCGATACAAGCCCGCGCGGCTTCCACGCCGGGCTGGCGGGATGAACTGCCGAATTTCTGCGCATTGGCCTGGCTGGGAGGCGCGATCCTGGCCGCCTGCCGGGTGTTGGTGCAGAATGTCTTGTTCCTCGGGCTATGTGGCCGACGTGCAAAACCAAAGGGTTCAAAAATTCAGCAGCGACGGCAAGTTCCTCCTTTCGTGGGGGGAGGAAGGCGCGGGCCAGGGAATGTTCAACCGGCCTTATAACATTGCCGTGGATAAAACCGGCAATGTCTATGTAGTCGATAGCGAAAACAACAGCATTCAAAAATTCACCGGTGAGGGCGCTTTCCTCAAGGAGTTTGGCCCGGTGGGCGGAGACGGACGGCAACTTAAGAGTCCCCAGGGCGTGGCTGTGGACGGGAATGGGAATGTTTATGTTGGGGATGGCAGCAACGGGCGCATCGTCAAATATAGCGCGGACGGCGCCTATCTGATGGATTGGGAGAGTCCGCTCGACCCGGACAACACGGGCGCGAACGGCGCTATGATGAACGGGCATCCCTTTGTCCGCGGCGGCTACATTCATGACGTGGCGGCGGACGCGCAGGGACACGTTTACGCGGTCAGTGCCGGCACGGAGTGCGTGCAGATGTTCTCCAGCCAGGGAACTCTCCTGTCCCAATGGGGCAGCAAGGGCGCTGGGCCGGGACAATTTGACTTTGTGGCGCGGGTGGCTGTCGATGCCGCTGGAAAAAGGGTGTACGTGACCGACGCGCACAACAACCGGGCTCAAGTCTTTGCCTTTCCACCAAGGACTGATGCGAGATGAGGTAATGCAGGTTCAGTTTTAATTTGAGTCAATTTGGCGGAAACCACATAGCTTGGGAAACGAGAAAGGCCTTGAAAGAACCATCAACAAGTTGGAGAGTCCTACCATGATCGTAGTCACAGATAGTAAGAAGCGGGTGACCCTGCGACTGGCGAAACCAGGAGACAGGTTTGATGTGAAAGTAGCAGGCGACGGGACTTTCATTTTGACCAAGCTGGACGCTTCGAGAGTAAACGGGCTCGTGAAGGTTCGGATTGAAAAGCGTGGCAAGTATCATGTCGGGGTCCTGGATCATCCGGTAAACGAGAAAGCGCTCCAAGATGCTCTCGCTGAGTTTCCGTGACTGGCGATTGCCCCAAAGTGCTGGCAACGCCAAAACTTTGCTTCGACAGGGGCGGGATTTTTTTTACACTGACGGCTCTTGAGCCAGGATTCACAACTCACGCCCATGATGGCGCAGTATCGCCGGATTAAAGGCGAGTTGCCCAAGGACGCCCTGCTTTTTTTTCGCCTGGGCGATTTTTATGAAATGTTTTTCGAGGATGCCGTGAGCGGCGCGCAGTTGCTCAATCTCGCGCTGACCAAACGCGGCGACATTCCCATGTGCGGCATTCCGTATCACGCGGCCAATGGCTACATTGCCCGTTTGTTGAAGGCCGGACGCAAGGTGGCCATTTGCGAGCAGTTGGAGGAGGCGCGGCCTGGCCAGTTGGTCAAACGCGAGGTGACCCAAATTCTCAGCCCCGGCACCCATTTCGATGAGCGCCTCCTGGTGCCGGAACGAAATAATTTTTTGGCGGCGCTTTGTCCTTGCGGGAAAACTTTTGGTCTCGCGCTGGTCGATCTGACCACGGGCGATTTTAAAACCACTCAACTGGAAGGCGAAGCCGCATTGCGCACGGAATTGGAACGGTTGCGTCCGGCGGAAATAATTTATCCCGCCGCGTCCGAGGCTCTGGCGCGGAACGCCCTGCATTCGGCCTGCATTTTGAATGCCTACGAGGATTGGGTCTTTGCGCCGGAAACGGCGATGTTCACCGTGCGGGACCATTTTAAAGTTGCCTCGCTGGATGGCTTTGGCTTGAAGGACTGTCCGGCGGCGGTGGGCGCGGTCGGCGCGGTCTTGCATTACTTGACTCAACATCTGCGCCGCGACGCCAGCGCGTTGACGCGCCTGTCGTTTTATCAATGCTCGGAGTTTATGGCGCTGGATGCGGTGTCATTGCGCAATCTGGAAATCCTCGAGCCGCAGCAGCCGGATGCGCCGCGCGGAAGTTCGCTCTATGGCGCGCTCCGCCGCACAGTCACGCCGATGGGAGCGCGGCGCTTGCGCGATTGGTTAAGCCAGCCTTTGGCCGCCGTGGCCCCGATTTTGCAACGGCGCGACGCGGTGCAACTGTGGCTGGAGAACAGCGCGTTGTTGGATGATTTTCGCCGCGAGTTGGCCGAGGTGCGCGATTTGGAACGAACCGTCGGCCGCTTGAGCGTCGGGTCGGGCAATGGCCGCGATCTTCTGGCGCTGCGTCTCGCTCTGGAAAAAATTCCCGCGCTCAAAGAGATCCTGGGCCAACTGCGCGCCGCCGAGCCAGCCTCCGGCACTTTGCGCGAATTAGCCGTCGCGCCGACCGCGCCGCGAGGACCGGGCTTGATGGATCAATTGGGCGTCCAACTGGCCGAGTCGCCCGATCTGGTCGAGTTGATCAGTCGCGCGTTGGTGGACGAACCGCCGCTCGCGCTCAAGGAAGGCGGGCTGATCCGCGACGGCTTCGATGCGAACCTGGATGAATTGCGCACGGCGACCCGCAACGGCAAGGAATGGATTGCCAAGTTGCAACAGGACGAAATGACGCGCACCGGCATCGCTTCGCTCAAAGTGCGGTTTAATTCGGTTTTCGGCTATTACATCGAGGTGACGAAATCCAATTTGGACAAGGTCCCGCCGCACTACCTTCGCAAGCAAACGATTGCCAATGGCGAGCGTTACATCACGCCCGAGTTGAAGGAAATGGAAGGGAAAATTTTGGGCGCGGAAGAACGCAGCCAGAAACTGGAATACGAATTGTTCCAGCGCTTGCGCGAAGAGGTGCTGCAGCAATTGCCTCGCTTGCAGCAGACAGCCGCCGCGCTCGCGCAGTTGGACGTGCTGGCGGCTTTTGCCGAGACGGCCCGCCTTTACAATTATTGCCGTCCGGAAATCGGCGACGAAGGCGTTCTGGAAATCCGCGATGGCCGCCATCCTGTGCTCGAGCAAAATCTGGGCGAGGAACGTTTCGTCCCCAATGACGCGCAGCTCAATCGCACCGGCCATCAAATCATGCTCATCACCGGGCCGAACATGGCGGGCAAAAGCACCTTCATCCGGCAAGTGGCTCTGATCACTTTGCTGGCCCACACCGGCTCCTTTGTGCCGGCGGCGGCGGCGCGGATCGACTTGGTGGACCGCATTTTCACCCGCATCGGCGCCAGCGACGACTTGGCCCGCGGACAATCGACCTTCATGGTCGAGATGAGCGAGACGGCCAATATCCTGAACAACGCCACCCCGCGCAGCCTCATTATACTTGACGAAGTTGGCCGCGGCACCAGCACTTTTGATGGTCTGAGCCTGGCCTGGTCCATCGTCGAGCATCTGCACAACGCCGCCGGGGCCAAGACGCTCTTTGCGACGCATTATCACGAGTTGACCGAATTGGCGGCGCGTTTGCCCCGGGTGAAAAACTACAATGTGGCCGTGCGGGAATGGAACGAGCAGATTGTCTTCCTGCGCAAAATCGTCGAGGGCGCAACGGATAAAAGTTACGGCATCCAGGTGGCGCGCTTGGCCGGGGTGCCGCGTTCTGTGCTCAACCGGGCCCTGGAAATTCTGTCCAATCTCGAGCAATCCGAACTGACCCCGGACGGCAAAGTCCGCTCCCATCGCCGGCCCGAACTGGAAAAATTAAAAAAGCTCGCGCCGCCGCCCCAGATGGATTTGTTCGGCTGAGCGCGTTTGACCTCGCGCGCCGGTTCGCGCTATAACTCCAGCCATGAAACAACTGCCGCTCGCCTGCCTCCTCGCCCTTCTCTCTCTTTCTGTCAAAACGAATGCGGCGGCCTTGGACGATATCATGCCGGTGCGCGGCTTTTGCATCGCCGCCCCGCGACCAGGCGGAGTGGACAATTTCATCGCCTTCATTAACCATGAACTGGCGCCGCGCCATATCAATACCCTCATCCTGCGAGTCGATTATAATTATCAATTCGAGTCCCATCCGGAATTGCGAGACGGCGATGCTTTGTCGCGGGATGATGTAAAAAAAATGGTGGCCGCCTGTCGCAAGGATGGAATCAAAATCATCCCGCAAATCAATTTGCTCGGACACCAGTCCTTCCGCACCAGTTTGGGGAAGTTGCTGCGCCAATACCCGGAATTCGACGAGACGCCATGGGTAAAACTGCCCAAGGAATACAAATGGCCCAACCCCGAAAAACTTTATTGCAAGAGCTATTGCCCCCTGCATCCGAAAGTTCACCAGGTCCTTTTTCCGGTGATCGACGAACTCTGCGACGTCTTCGAGGCGGACGCTTTTCACGCCGGGATGGATGAGGTTTTTTACCTGGGCGAAGATGGGTGCCCTCGCTGCGGAGGCCGTGACCGGGCGGAATTGTTCGCCGACGAAGTCCGCCGCATCCATGACCATCTCCGCGAAAAAAACCGGCGTCTCTGGATTTGGGGCGACCGCTTGATCGATGGCAAAACAAGTGGCCTCGGCGAATGGGAAGCCAGCTACCGAAGCACCGCGCGCGCCATCGACCTCATTCCCAAAGACGTGATGATTTGCGATTGGCATTACGAACGGCCCGACCCGACGCCGGTTTACTTTGCCATGAAGGGTTTCGACGTGGTGACCTGCCCTTGGAAATCCTCGGCCAGCGCCATTCAGCAAACCGACGACATGGTGCATTGGCGGGCGACGACTTCAGCGCAAATGCGCCCGCGCTTTCAAGGGATCGTGCAAACCGTCTGGTCGGGCGCCGAAACCTTTTTACGCCAGGACTACGCCGGCAAAGGCAACCCAACCAATGCGTGGACGTGCTTCCAATCGATCTTTGACGAAGCCAGCAAGCTGGCCGAGCCTGTGGTAGAGAAGAAAGATTAACCGAAAACCTTCGCCCATTAAGACGCTCTCTGCTACAGTGAACCAGTTGAACTATGTAAATCTGTGTGGAAACGACCAGTTTCCAACTTATGAAAAATGACATACCACCGAATCCAGCCGAAACGGGTGTGGCCGACGAAGTGCTTCGCGAAGTTTGGCGCATTAAAGATGAACTCTCAGCCGCTTACGGCCACAGCCTCGACCGCTTGTTTGCCGAGGCCCGCGAGCGCCAGCGCCAGTCGGGCCGCCCGTCCGTCAATTTTGAAAAGCAAAACAAGCGGAATGCCGTCTAATTCCCGGCCTCGCAAGCTCATTACGTTGTGGTGTCTGCGGTTGCATTGAAAATCCGGCGCTAATTGCCGTAACCTTGCCTTCGATTGCACCGTCCATCTGGATAGTCATTTTGATTGCCCAAATGCCCGGAAGAACCTATAGTGTGCGGAAAGAATCAACCTTGAGCGTGAATCCTTAACTTCTTTGTCTATGTTTGATCTATGCGATAATTGCGTGCGGACTCCTTATGTCAGCCGCCGTCAGTTTTTGTCTCGCGTCGGGATGGGGGTGGGCGCCTTGGGCTTGGCCGCTTTGCTGCGGCAGGATTCGCTCCTCGGCGCGGAGTTCGACCCCAACCTTTCGCCTCTGGCTCCCAAAAAGCCGCCTTTCCCGGCCAAAGCGCAGCGGGTCGTCCATATTTTCGCCGCCGGCGCCCCTTCCCAAGTCGATACATGGGACCCGAAACCCGCCTTGGCCAAGTACGATGGCCAGCCGGTGGGAGGTCGGGGCGTGGCCATGCAGTCCCCCTTTAAGTTCCAACGTTACGGACGCTCCGGGATCGAGGTCAGCGAAGTGTTTCCGAAAATCGCCGAGCATGTGGATGATTTGGCCATCATCCGGTCGATGTACACCGATATTCCCGCCCACGAAATTGCCACGGTGATGATGAATACCGGGTCCCGCCAGCTCGCCAAGCCGTGCCTGGGTTCCTGGAGCATTTATGGATTGGGCACTGAGAACCAGAATATGCCGGGCTTTATTTCCCTGCACAATGGCGGAGGTCTGCCGGCGGGCGGCACGCAGAATTGGGGCGCGGCCTTTTTGCCCGGTGTTTATCAAGGCACCAGCATCAATACCTCGGCGGGGCCGGTGGACAAAATGATCGAAAATATCAGCAGCCCCTACGTCTCGGAGTCCGAGCAGCGGCGGCAATTGGATTTGATCCATCAACTGAACGAACTTCACGCCCAAAACTTGCAGAAGGACGCCCAACTCGAGGCCCGCATCGAAGCCTACGAAATCGCTTTCAAAATGCAGGCCGCCGCTTCCGATGCTTTCGACGTGCAGAAGGAGCCGGAAAATATCCGCGATCTTTACGGCAAAACTCCGCAGGGCCGCCAAATGTTGATCGCGCGCCGCTTGCTGGAACGGGGAGTCCGGTTCGTTCAGGTGTGGGCCGGCGGTTGGGATCACCACCAGGACATTGGAGACCGCCTGCCCAAAACGGCGGGCGAAATCGACCAGCCTCTCGGCGCTTTCATGACCGATTTGAAACAGCGCGGTTTGCTCGACACGACTCTCGTTATATGGGGCGGGGAATTCGGACGAACCCCCACCAAAGATCGCAACGGCAATGCCAATCCCGGCCGCGACCATAATGCCAAAGGGTTTAGTTTATGGATGGCGGGCGGCGGGATCAAAGGCGGCACCATTTATGGCGCGACCGATGAATTCGGCGGCGCGGCGGTCGAAAACCCTGTCCACATTCACGATCTGCACGCCACGATTTTGCGCCTGCTTGGCTTCGACCATACGCGCTTGACCTATCGTTATAACGGACGCGATTTCCGCTTGACGGATGTCTCGGGCTCGGTCGTCAAGGGAATCATGGCTTGATTGAGAACCCATGAAGCCCGCCACACATTATTCCGGGGTAGGGACGCCGCGCTGGGGTGTCCAGCTCATTGGCCCTCGCCGAGCCCGTCAAAAACCAAATTTATCGAAGGTGCTTGGCTTGGCCATCGGCTCGGCCGGTTTGCTCGCTGGCGCGGCCCGCGCTGACTTGACCCCTTCGAGCGGCACGGAATTTTTTGAAAGCAAAATTCGGCCCATTCTGGTGGAAAATTGCTACAAGTGCCACAGTTCCCAGGCCGAGAAGTTGAAGGGCGGGTTGTCCCTCGAATTTCACGAGAGCCTTCTCAAAGGCGGCGAAAACGGCCCCGCCATAGTCCCCGGCGATCCTGAAAAAAGCCTGCTCATCAAAGCGGTGCGTTACGGCGATCCCGATCTGCAAATGCCGCCCAAAGGCAAGAAACTTTCCGACGGGCAAGTTGCCGATCTGGTCGCCTGGGTCAAAATGGGCGCGCCCGATCCCCGGAGCGCCGGCAAGGGCCCTGGCGGAGCGACCTGGGCCAAAGACCGCCGCGATCATTGGGCTTTCAAGCCCATCAAAAAAGTGGTCCTTCCGCAAGTGAGCGACACCGCGTGGGTGGCCAATCCCATTGACTCATTTATCCTGGCTCGCCTCGAAAAGGAGGGCATGAAGCCGTCGCCCCCTGCGGCCAAGCGGACGCTCATTCGCCGGGCGACCTTTGATTTGACGGGTTTGCCTCCCACGACCGAGGAGGTGCAAGCCTTCGTCGATGACACTTCGCCCGAAGCTTACGCCAAAGTAGTGGACCGGCTTTTGGCTTCGCCTCAATATGGCGAACACTGGGGCCGTTTCTGGCTCGACACCGCCCGCTACGCCGACACCAAAGGGGACATCAAACAGAACCAGGACGTCCCGCTTTTTCCCTACGCCTGGACGTATCGCGATTATGTTGTCCGTTCCTTCAACGAAGACAAACCATTCAACCGTTTTGTGCTCGAACAAATTGCCGGGGACAAATTGCCGGCCGGCAAAAACAATGAGACACTGGCGGCCCTGGGTTTCCTCGCGCTTGGCCCCCGTTTCAACGACAATAAAAACGACATCTACAACGATCGTATTGACGTCGTCTGCAAAGGGTTGCTCGGCCTGACTGTGACCTGCGCCCGCTGCCACGACCACAAGTTTGATCCCATTCCGCAAAAGGACTACTATTCGTTGCGCGGGATTTTCGACAGCTCGGTGGAACCGGCGCAGGAACCGCCCTTGGAAGCGATCAAGATGACGCCCGAGTACCGCGCCTTCTCCCAAAAATACAACACCATGAATCAAGAACTGGTGTCCGACGAAAGGCTGGCCAAGGGCCGGAGAAAGGGCGGCAAGGACAAGGAACTGCGCAAAGACATCGACCAATTGCGCCGCCAGATTGCCCGGCTGGAATTGAGCGATCCGGGTTCGCCGCCGTGCGCCACCGTTCTGCTGGACAGCAGCAAGCCCCATGATTCCGCCGTCTTCCTGCGCGGCGAAGCGGAGAACAAGGGCGACAGGGCGCCGCGCCGCTTTTTGGAGATTTTGGCGGGGCCGAACCGCCCCCTCTTTCGC
>Ga0209483_1003014_pt1 | contig 11261 bp, 12 predicted proteins | sample NGEPerA_FD_184508 | JGI IMG/M metagenome (GOLD analysis project Ga0209483, IMG submission 184508) | Arctic peat soil microbial communities from the Barrow Environmental Observatory site, Barrow, Alaska, USA - NGEE PermafrostL2-A... | ecosystem: Environmental > Terrestrial > Soil > Wetlands >... | reverse complement strand
AGGCGGCGAGCACGTTCGCCGGCGAAAGCTGATGGCTGTCGAGCGCGCGGCTGAACAGCCGGATGGCGCCGCCGTAATCCTTGACGCGCGACGCGGCGAGCCCGGCGCTAAGATCGGCAGTGGCGTCGGCATGCGCCGGCAATGCGGCGGCCAGGAGCAGGATCGCGATGGCGGCGACGCGTTTCATGCCGGCGCCGCCGCTTCGACAAAGCGCGGAAAGATGCCCTCGGGCTTCGGCAATTGCGTGCCGGGCTTGAGCGCGTGGCGCAGGGCGGCGAAATCGCGCCGGTCCGGCCCCACGGCCAATTGATCCAGGAGTTTCCCCGCTGCTTCGGGCACGACGGGCTGGGCAAGCAATGCCAGATGCCGGATGGTCTCGGCCAGCACATAGAGCACCGTCGCCATGCGCGCCGGGTCGGTCTTCTTCAGCGCCCAGGGCGCCTGCTCGTCGACATAGCGGTTGGCGTCGCCGACCACCCGCCACAGCGTTTCGAGCGCGCGGTGGAACGCCGGCTCGGCGAGCTCCTCGCGCAGCTTCGGCAGCAAGTCACGCGCCGCGGCCAGCAAGGTTTCGTCGGCGGGCACAAGCGCGCCGGGCTGCGGCACGCGCGCGTCGCAATTGCGGTTGATCTGGGTCAGGACGCGCTGCGCCAGATTGCCGAAATCATTGGCAAGGTCGCCATTGGTGCGGCCGACCATGGCGCGGTGCGAGAAATCGCCGTCGCTGCCGAAGGGCAGCTCGCGCAGCATGAAATAGCGCACCGGATCGACGCCGTACTGGTCGACGAGTTGCTTCGGCGTGATGAAGTTGCCGAGCGATTTCGACATCTTCTGGCCTTCGACCGTCCACCAGCCATGCGCGAAGACTCTCTTCGGCACTTCAAGACCGGCGGCCAAAAGGAAGGCCGGCCAATAGACGCAGTGGAAACGCACGATGTCCTTGCCGACGACATGCAGGTCGGCCGGCCAGAAGGTCCGGTAGAGCTTGCTCGATGTATCGGGATAGTCGAGCGCGGTGATGTAGTTGGTCAGCGCGTCGAGCCAGACATACATGACGTGCTTCGGATTGCCGGGAACCGGCACGCCCCACTCGAAGCTGGTGCGCGAGATCGAGAGATCCTTGAGGCCGCCCTTGACGAAGCTCACCACTTCGTTGCGGCGCGACTTCGGCGCGATGAAATCGGGGTGGGCGTCGTAATAGGCGAGCAGCCTGTCCTGCCAGGCGGCTAGCTTGAAGAAATAGTTCTCCTCCTCGACCCATTCGACGTCCGCCCCGGTCGGCGCCTTGCCGGCGACCAGCTCCGATTCCTCGTAGAAGGCCTCGTCGCGCACCGAATACCAGCCCTTGAAGCGGCCGAGATAGATCTCGCCACGCTTCTCCAGCGCCGTCCACAGCGCCTGGCTTGCCTTGGTATGGCGCTCCTCGGTGGTGCGGATGAAGACGTCGTTGCTGACATTCATCAGCTTGGTCATGTCGCGGAAGTTCTGCGCGACGCGGTCGCAGAAAGCCTGCGGCTCGACGCCCGAATCGCGCGCTGATTTCGCCACCTTCTGGCCGTGCTCGTCGGTGCCGGTGAGGAACAGGACCTGACGGCCGTCGAGCCGCATGAACCGCGCCAGCGCGTCGCAGGCCACCGAGGTATAGGCATGGCCGAGATGCGGCGAATCGTTGACGTAGTAGATCGGCGTCGTGATGTAGAACGGCTCGCCGGCCATCGGTCTCCTGGGCTCCTCTGGAGCGTGTTAGCGCGCCGCCTCTTCGACCGCGAAGAAGGCGTTCAGCACGACCGCTTTCTTGTCGAGATCGACGGCATCGGCGGCGGCGAAGAGATGGCAGATTTTGCGCCAAACCTCCACCCACTGGTCGGGCCGCCGCCGCGCCGCCAGCCGCGCCAGCGCCGCGCGCTCCGCGGGGTCGGTGTCGCGCTCGCGCCCGAGCGCGAGAACCGCCAGCCGCGCCACGGCCGCCGGCAGAAGCTCGCTCATCAGGCGATAGCCCTCAGCCTCGCCGCGGATCAGCGAGTCGGCGAAGCGGTGCAACGACTCGGCGCGTGGCTTGGGCATTTCGCCCAGCAGCTTGTAGAGACCGCGATGGATGTCGAGCCCATCGGCCGCCGCCAGCGCCAAGCCGCGGCCGATGCTGCCCTCGGCGAGCTGCGCCAGCGTCTGCGCATCGGCGGCGTTGAGCTCGGGAACGGCCTTTGAAATTGCTTCAAGAACAATATCCTGAGAAAGTTTCTTCAAGTTCAGGCGGCGGCAGCGCGAGCGGATGGTTGCGAGCAGCCGGCCCGGGCTTTCGCTGGTCAGCAGCAGCACGGCGCGCTTGGGCGGCTCCTCCAGCACCTTCAGCACGGCATTGGCGGCATTGCGGTTCATGTCGTCGGCGCCGTCGAGAATGACGATGCGCCAGGCGCCCTGCGACGGCGTCAGATGCAGGAATCCGGCGATGGCCCGGGTGTCGTCGACCACGATCTCGCTGCGCAGCTTCTTCTTCCGCTGGTCCCAGCCGCGCTCGACCAGCAGCAGATCGGGATGGCCGCCGGAGGCGACGAGTCGGAAAGGCGGGCTTTCGGGCGGAATGGCGAGCGAGGTGATCGGAGTCGCTTCGCCGCCGAACAGGCTGGTGCCGCTCTCGCCGGCGCCTTGCGCCAACAGGAACCGGGCGATGCGGAAGGCCAACGTCGCCTTGCCGATGCCGCGCGGCCCGGCGATCAGCCAGGCATGCGGCAGCCTTCCGGCATTGAAGGCGCCGAGGAAGGCCGCCTCGGCCGCGTCGTGGCCGAACAGCGCCGGATTCTCGCGCGGCGGCAGGACATCGCGCAGCGCGGCGCCCTGCCCGCTTTCGCCGTCCTCGATCGCGCTGTCGTCGTCGCTCATTTTTCCATCATAGCATCAGAGGGCATGGCATCAGAGGGCGACGCCGAGCCGTTCCCGCACCAGGGCCTTGACCGCTTGCCGCACGGCGGCCAGATCCCGGCCGGCGTCGATCACGGCACAGCGCTTGGGATCTTCCCGGGCGATCGCGAGGAAACCCTGGCGCATCCGCTCGTGGAAATCCCGGTCCATGCGCTCGAAACGGGTGTGGTCGGCGGCCCGCGCCAGCCCCGCCGCCACCGGCAGATCGAGAATGAGGGTGAGGTCGGGCGCGAAGCCGTCGGCGATGAAGCGGTGCAGCGCGTGCAGGCGCTCCACCTTCAGGCCGCGCCCGGCGCCCTGATAGGCCAGGGTCGAATCGGCGAAGCGGTCGCACACCACCCAGCGGCCGGCCGCTAGCGCCGGCCAGATCGTCGCGCGCAGATGGTCGCGCCGCGCCGCCACCATCAGCAGCGCCTCGCTTTCGGCGTCCCACGAATCGGGCTCGCCGCCCAGGATGAGTTTGCGGATCGCCTCGGCGCCGGGCGAGCCACCCGGTTCGCGCGTCGCGATGGCCGCGATGCCGGCCTGGGCCAGACTTTCCACCAGGAGTTTCACCTGGGTCGACTTGCCGGCCCCCTCGCCGCCTTCGAAGGTGATGAAGCGGCTACGGCGGATTGCGGTTTTTTCGTCGGCGCTCAGTTGCGCCGCCCGAAGGCGAGATAGCCCGCCGCCGCCGCCATGCGGCCGAACGGGCCGAGGCGTCCGACCGGCTGCGCCGCAACGAGGGCGACGGCGATCGGCTGCGGCAGATCGGGCGCGGCGATCACGAGCTTGCCCACGGGCTGGCCGATGGCGACCGGTGCGTGCACCGGCCCGTCATAGACCGCCGACACTTTCATGTCCGGCCGGTCGCGCCGCGGCAGCGTCACGACGACATCGCGCGCCACCGTCACCGGCACCTGGCCGGTCACGCCGAGCCAGACCGGCGCCTGGTCGATCACCTCGCCTGCCTGGGCGAGCTTGTAGTCGCTGTATTCGCGATAGGCGAATTCGAGCAGCTTGGCGCTCTCGCTGCCGCGCTCCTTCATGGTCGCCATGCCGGCGAGCACAACGATGACGCGGCGGCCGCCGCGCACCGCCGAGGCGGTCAGGCAATAGCCGGCTTCGTCGGTGTGGCCGGTCTTGAGGCCGTCCACGGTCGAATCCGCATAGAGCAGCGGGTTGCGGTTGCCCTGCTTGATGCCGTTGAAGGTGAAGTCCTTCTCGGAATCGTAGTGGTAGTACTCCGGAAAGTCGGCGATCAGGTGGCGCGCCAGCGTCGCGAGGTCGCGCGCCGTCATGTATTCGTCCGGATCCGGCAGGCCGTCGACATTGACGAAATGGCTGCCGGTCAGGCCGAGCGCCTTGGCGGTCGCGTTCATCTGCTCGACGAACGCGGCCTCGCTGCCGGCCAGGCCCTCGGCGAGAACGAGGCAGGCGTCGTTGCCCGATTGGATGATCATGCCGCGCAGTAGATCGTCGAGCTTCACCTTCTGTCCCAGCGGCACGAACATCTTCGAGCCCTGGGTGCGCCAGGCCTTCTCGCTCACCGGCAGCATGTCGTCGAGCGTCGCGCGTCCCTTCTTGAGGTAATCGAAGACGACGTATTCGGTCATCATCTTGCTCATCGAGGCCGGCGCGATGCGCTGGTCGGCGCCCTTGTCGAGCAGGACGGCGCCGGTGTCGAAATCGACGATCAAGGCATTGCGCGCCGAGGTGTCGATGGTCGGCATCGCGGCGAAGGCCGGCGCGGTGGCGCTCAGCAAGGCAGTGACGGCAAGGAGATGGAACGGAAAACGCATGATCCTGCAGCTCGCGGGTTCGAGGATGAGGCGCGCAGCATAGCCGGAATTGCCGGGAATGACAGGGCCCCTTGCCTCTTTTTGGCCACGGCCGCGCGCGAAACCATCGCCGCCGCGCCGGGTTGGCTTTCCGCACCGTTTTTTGCAGAGGAGCGACCGAATGGACAACAACCGGAACCAACCCAACCAAAGCGGCGGCCAGAAGCCGCAGGCCGGCCAGCAATACGGCACGGATCACGGCAAGCCGGCGCGCGACAATCCGACCGGCGGTGCCGAGGGCGCGCCGGAGCGCCACCCGCAGCCGCAGGATCGCCAGCAGAAGGACGGCAAGGCGCAGACCGAGCAGGCGCGCCACCAGGATCACGGCGCCGGTCAACCGCAGAAAGTCGCCGTTAAGGGCCGGTCTATCGGCAAATAAGACAAATAAGAAAAATGGACCCGGAAGCAGCCTTATTGCCTGCCCGTTCGTTACTCCCGCGGGACATGCGTCCCTAAAGGTGTTTCCCATGTCTAACTTGAAGAACTTGCTTGGAACGGGTGCGCTCGCTGCCGTCTTGGCCGCTGGCGTAATGGCCGCGACGACTACCGTCGCGTCCGCCGACGTCGCCTGTAATTCGTATGGCGAATGCTGGCAAACGACCACGCGCTACACCACCTACCCGCCTGCTTTGGGCGTCCAATTCTACGGCGATGATTGGGCGGTCACTCACCGGACCGATACCCATTATCAATGGCGGGACAGCCAGAAAGACGACCATGGCTACTATGACCATGGCGATTGGCATCCCTTCGGCAACTAGCGCTGAAGCGAGAACGTCGGGCGGCAGCCGGATGCGGCTGTCGTCCGACCCGTCTCAACGGCTCGCTCGTGGTGGCGGCGGGCGTTTTCTTGGCGAAAAACGCTAGCGGCGTTTGGCCGTCTGCTTCTTGCGGGATTTAACGGCCGATTTCACGGCGCGGCGACCGCGCGTCGCGGCCTTCTTCGCCTTGCCGACCGCCTTGCGCAGCTTGCGCTTTACCCTTGCGGGTGCTTTGCCGGCGGGAAGATATCTCTTCACCGCGCTATCGGCGCTGGCGACGGCGCCGCGCGCCAGAGTCAGCGCGGCATGGGTCGCGACCAGCGCGCTCTTGCCGATCAGATCGCCGGCCTGCTGCGTCAGCGTGGCGGATTTGCTCGCGGCTTCCGTTAACGGCGCGGATATGTCTTTCGGATTCGACATTACTTGCCCTCCAAGGGGATCACGGGGGTTTCTATGGGAGGGTAACGTTTCCCTGCCGGCTTCGTTCCGCCGCGATCGACACCCCGCCTAATCGCCCCGCCTAATCGACGGTGATGCGCGCTTCCTTGATGCCGCTGTCGATGACCTTGTTGAGCAGGCTGTCGGCTTCGTCGACGCTCTTGATCGGGCCGAAGCGCACGCGATAGACATCGACGCCGTTGACCCGGGCGCCCACCACCTTGACGTCGCCCAGCGGCGCCAGCCGCTCCTTGAGATGCAGGGCGTTGTCGGCGCGCGAGAACGCGCCGGCCTGGACATAGATCTGCGACTTGCCGACCGGCAGCACGCGCACCTTTTGCGACAGCGGCGGCGGCTGGTCCGGCACGGGAGCCGGCGACGCGTCGAGCGCCACCACTGGCGGCGGCGTCAGCGGCGCATTGGCGGCCGGCGGCGGTGGGGCAGCGGCGGTTCCGGGCGGCGGCGCCAGGGCCTCGGCGTTAACCTCGGTCAGCGGCAGCGCCGCGAGCTTCGGCGGCGGCGGCGCGCCGGCGCCGCCGTTGCGCTGCGCCAGGCTCTCCATCTCCATGCTCTCCTGCACCAGGATCTTGACCCGCACCTTCGCCGTGCCGGCGCTGTCGAAGCCCAGGAGCTGCGCCGCGCGCCGCGACACGTCGAGGATGCGGCCGCGCGCATAGGGACCGCGGTCGTTGATGCGCAGCTGGATGGTGCGGCCGTTGTCGAGATTGGTGACCTGCACGACGCTCGGCATCGGCAATGTCCGATGCGCCGCGGTCAGCGCGTTCATGTCGTAAAGCTCGCCATTCGCGGTGTATTTGCCGTGGAAGTTGGGCCCGTACCACGAGGCGATGCCGGTCTCGTCGTAGGTCCAGTCGACCGCAGGGTAATAGGTGACGCCGTCGATCTGGTACGGATTGCCGATCTTGTAATAGCCGTTGGCGTTGGGCGCCGGACCGCTGGTCTCGCGCGCCGGCCCGCCGCTCCCGCCGGCGCAGCCGGCCAGCGTCAACGCCAGCCCGAGCAGCGTCAGACAGGCGATCGGCGAAAATTTATGAAACATTGAAACGACGGCTTCCCCGTTGTCGCGCAACGTACGGTCAGTTGAATCCGTCCGCAAGATATCCGACGGCGGTGGCGAAGTAGCTCGAATTGTTCCAGCGCAGAATGACGCGGAAATTATCGAAGACGAGCAGCGCCGGACCCTGCGCCCCGCCCGGCTCGATCAGCGATGCGGTACGCGACCCGTCAACGGCGGCGGCGGGATTCGCCGGCACGACGCCGAGCGCCGCCCATTCGGCGAGCGGCCGCTTCTCCTTGATCGAGACCAGCGCGGGATCGATGTCGGGCGGCGCGATGGCGGCGACGCCCCAGCCCGCTCCGGCATGCCAGCCGACCTTGGCGAGGTAATTGGCGATCGAGGCGAGGATGTCGGCGCGGTTGTTCCAGATATCGGGCGGCCCGTCGCCGGACCAACTCACGGCATAGGCGAGGTAGCTCGACGGCATGAACTGGCTCTGGCCCATGGCGCCCGCCCAGGAGCCGGTCATCTGGCGCGGATCGACATGCTCGCGGTCGACGATGACGAGCGCGTTCATCAGCTCCTTGCGGAAGAAGGCGCTACGCCGCCCGTCATAGGCGAGGGTCGCCAGCGCGCCGATCTCCGAAAAATTGCCGGTGATGCGGCCGTAATCGGTCTCGATGCCCCACAGCGCGACGATGAAGCGCGGCTCGACGCCGTAGCGCTGGCCGATCTGCTCGAGCAGCTCGCGGTTCTCCGCGAGCTTTTCCCGGCCGCCGTCGAGCCGTCCCGGCGACATCACGCGGGAAATGTAATCCTCGAAGGCAAGCGTGCTTTCGGGCTGGCGGCGGTCGAGCTCGATGACGTGCGGGATATAGGATATTCCGGCGAAGGCGCGGTCGAGCGTCGCGGCCGAGATCCCCTGCCCCAGCGCGTCCTGGCGCAGGCCGGCGACGAACGCGCCGAAATCGCCATGGTCTTGCGGCGGCGCCTCTTGCGCCCGGGCGGGAACGGCGGCGGCGAGCGAGAGCAGGATGGCGAAAACGATGCGGCGAATCATGCGCGCATCAATAGAGGAACGGCGCGCCGAAGGAAAGCGACCGTGTCGCGTCGCGCGCCGAATTCCCTCAGGATTTGGCGATGAGGAAGGGCGCCGCCTTGGCGCGCAAGGCGTCGGGCAGCGGCGCCGATTTCCGCGCGTCGAGATCGAAATACACGCCGGCGAGATAGCATCGCGCGATGCGGTCGCCGCCCTTCACCTCGACCAGATCGTGGATCGTGACGATCGACGAGCGACCCAGCGCCAGGAACCCGCTGGTCGCCGCGAGCTCGGCGCCGGCGCCCGGCTGCCACGCGGACAGTGCCAGGCGGCTCTCGAAGGTGGCGAAGCCGCGCCGCTGGCTGGCGATGGCCTGCGCGTCCATGCCGGCCGCGTTCATCAGCTGGCCGCAGGCGGTCGAGAAGCGCCGCATATGGCCCCACAGCGAAAGCTGGCCGCGCTCGTCGAGCTCCCAGCTCTTGACCCGGTCGCGCAGGCTGGCGACCGGGCCGTGCGCCGGCGGCAGGGCGACCGGCGCGAAGGGCTTGGCGTCGAAAGCGACCGTCGCCTTGTCGAGCGCGCCGGCGAGCCCCGCGCGCATCTTGAGGTCGCGCGGCACCAGCGTGTGCTCCGCCACCGCGGCGACGGCGCCGCTGCCCATCGTCAGGCGATGGCCGATCCGCACATTGCGCTCGCCCTTGGCCGCGCCCGCGCCGAGACCGATCACGCCGCTGTCGATGGCGATCGATTCGCCGGCGCGCAATTCCTTTTCATAGCGCACGAACAGGCTGGCGGTGCGCCAGGCGCGGTCGGGCGCCAGCGGAAACAGCAAGCTGGCCGAGGCGTCGCCGAAGCGCTCGGCGTAAAAGGCGATGTTCATATGGCCGAAGGCGTCGCATTCCCAGGATTCGACGTCGCCCCGATAGGTCTCGCGCCGCGCCGCCTTCGCCCCGTGCATCCCGTCCCCCTGCGCCATCCGCTCCACCCCGCCCCTTGAGTAAGTCGAATAGTCCCGTAGGTCCAGACACTTATCGGTCACAGGTTAAATCAATTTAACAGGGATGGCAGATCGTAAGCAGGCTTATTACCTGGATAGAAGACCCGGCCGGGATCGACCGGGCCACCAGGCTCCAGGAATAAGGAGAGCGACCATGAAGACCATCAAATCCACCAAGACTGCCGGCCGCCTGCGCGCCTTGCTGATGGCTGGCGCCGTCGTCGCGGCCACGGCCGGCCTCGCGGCGAGCCCGGCGCTGGCCCAGGACTGGCGTCGCGACCACGACGGACGCGGCGAAGGGCGCGACGGTGGACGCGGCGAATGGCGCGAAGCGCACGAAGGCTATGGTTACGGCTACGGCTATCGCCCCTATGCCTACGCCCGCCCGGGCTACGGCTACTACAATCCGTACTATGCCTATGCGCCGAGCTATTACTCGCCTCCCGGCATCTCCTTCGTCTTTCCGATCCGCTAGAGCCGCGGCGGAAAGCAGAGCCTGACGCTCTGCCAAGCGAGCCCCGCCCGGACCCCCTCGGGCGGGGCTTTCTTTTGCCGGGCGCCCGATCGTGCCAAAATGATGGCAGCGCGGCATCGCGCAGCTGGGGAGATTACCGAATGAAATGGCTCTTGGTGGCGGCCGTCCTGCTCGTGGCGTCCCTTCATCCCGCGCGGGCCGACGATCTCGGCTGCGTCAGCACCACGTTCAACCTGCTCTCGCCCAACGACAAGGTCTGCGTCAGCGCCTTCACGGACCCGCAGGTGCCCGGCGTGGCGTGCCACATCTCCCAGGCGCGCAAGGGCGGCTGGGGCCAGCCCTTCGGCCTCAACGAAGACCCGTCCAATTTCTCGGTTGCGTGCCGGCAGATCGGCCCGATCGATGTCGATCTATCGAAGCTGCGCGAGAACGAGGAAGTGTTCAGCCAGAAGACGAGCATCTTCTTCAAGGCGACGCGGATCTACCGCATGGTCGACAAGAAGCGGAATACGCTGGTCTATCTCGCGATCAGCTCCAAGATCGTCAACGGCTCGCCGGCAAATTCGATCAGCACCGTGCCAATCATGCATTGGGGGCCGTGATGGGGCATCGAGCGCAACAATAAAGTTTGGGATTTATATACTTGTCTCCCTCACGCTGCTCTTATTGCCAATTCAGGGTGCGGCGGCTTTTGCGGCGAGCGGTGCTTATCGCTTAGTGCCAATGATGATGTGTACCCCAATGGCGTCGCTGGGCCACACCGTAGGTAAATCAAGCGCTCCTTGGATTTCGTCTATCCCATCTTTCCGCAATTCTTCTGCGAGTGTTTTTACTGCGCCTTCCAACTGCGGGTCTGTCGTGGAAATGACTGCTCCGACCATTCTGATATCGCCGAAGATCGGATACCCAGTTCCGGGCCAAACCAATCCCCCAGTGTCTTTACTTCCCCAATCTTTCCATTCATCCCCCGCAAGCTTGAGAGCGGATGCAATCTGGATACCAAAATCTAGCGGTTCGCGATCCGAACCAGATACATCGAAAGAGAATTTTGGGAACGCCTTCATCACTTCGCCGAGGCTGGCAATCTGTGCGTTCGATAAAGAGCGAGGAGCTAGTCGCGTTTCTAACGCGATGATTTTCGATTGCTGAGTGTCGCTTATGCCCTCGTCAAAACGGAACAGTAGAATGGTACATATGGCTTCGAGCACCACACCGCCAATAATCAGCAGATTAGTAAGCGACCAAAATTTATCAGCCTCACGAACAAGTCCCCACGTAACTGCCGCCGCCCCAAGCAAACTAACGCCAATAAATACTAAATGGGGCCAGTATGGAGCCACTTCACCAGAGAATAATGAGCCTACGTTCATATATATTCTCGCCGTTGCGGGATGGGCAAGCGCAGGCGTAATCGTAATTTTTAAAATCGCGAAGCGTCTTAGAGAAAAACGCAAAAATGTTTAAAACTATTTCGCCATTGCCATTTCGCGCTCTTAGCTCTCTGATTCTGGTCATACCATCGGTTAGTTAGCACCGCTGGATCGTCCGAAGTAAAAAATGGGCGGGGTGTTCTATTCCGGACCAGACAAACCTTGCTGATTATAACGGGCGGATCGCTGGCGTCCCCAGCGGGATTCGAACCCGCGTTACCGCCGTGAAAGGGCGATGTCCTGGGCCTCTAGACGATGGGGACGAAGCCGCCCTCATGTAACGGCCTGGGCCCCATAAATCAATCATTCGCATCGCCGGGAATGCCGTAAAGTCCTTCCCGACATGCCGATTCGTGTCCCGACCTTC
>Ga0209483_1003013_pt1 | contig 11261 bp, 10 predicted proteins | sample NGEPerA_FD_184508 | JGI IMG/M metagenome (GOLD analysis project Ga0209483, IMG submission 184508) | Arctic peat soil microbial communities from the Barrow Environmental Observatory site, Barrow, Alaska, USA - NGEE PermafrostL2-A... | ecosystem: Environmental > Terrestrial > Soil > Wetlands >... | reverse complement strand
TTGGATAGAAGGGTTCTACAATGAAAAACGTCTGCACTCGACGATCGACTATCGATCACCCGCGGACTTCGAGCGCAGCCTGAAAACTGCATGAGTCTGATGTACGTGGAATCGAGGCAGGGTCAGGTGGCCTTCGCGAAGTAGTGAACGTTGAACGGTCGAGCATGGCCGTATATTACGAATAGGTTGGAGCCTTTCCAAAATACTCTTTCGATTGGTCCCTCGAACACTGCAACTTTGTCGGCTGCATCTACGAACTCTTTGTTGGCGGCCGCGATCAGAGCCCAACTCATATCAACGACAGTCGCTCCGCATTCAACATCCACAACTGCGGCTTTTCGCTCGCCGTCGGCAGACATTTGCTCACCTCTTAGAGTGTGGCCGCACTGAAACATGTCGATTTACTGCAAGCCGAAACTGATAGGACGGCGAACGCACTCGTCACAGCAATCAGCAAGTTAACGATTCGCATTACATTTCGCGTTCTGCTTATCCAAGCCTCATCCAAACGATCGTAGAACGCTAACCGTTAGCGAAGTCGGGCTTTTAAAGAACAGAGGGACGCCAAACCATGCACGAAACGGGCAGGTCCGTTCTCTTGTCGCACGTTATTCGCCCAGAGAATTCTCTATAGAGTATAGAGAGGCGACCAAGGTCACCGCCGTCGCCGCTACACTTATAGTGGCAACAGCAAACCACCACCCCAGGCGTCGATTGCCCGCACTTATGTGGCGTCCGGGCTGCGTTTCTGACCGGCAGCGCATTCAGGAAGGCTAAGACTACGAAGCGGGATCTAATCGAGCCTCTGACGCGAAGGTCTCGTTCGTATCTTTGGTTGATAGAATCACATTGTTGTTCAGTGTCGCGCGCCCGGACAGATTCGAATTCCCGGATCACTTCGAGGCTTCGACATCAACGACTATTCGCCCATGAATCTTCCGCTCGAGGAGCTGAGTCGCGCCCTCGACGGCCTCGGTGAGGGCAACTTGCTTCGTCACTTGCCTGAGACTGGTCGGATCCAGTTCAGACGCCAGCGTTGTCCACGCTGTTCGTCGGCGCTCTATGCTGGCGTAAACACTGTCAATACCGACGAGTGTTATTCCCCGCAATATAAAGGGTGCAACAGTGGTTGGAAAATCCATCGATAGTGCAAGGCCGCAAGCCGCAACAGTCCCGCCGTAACGAATTGAAGCGCAAATATTTGCGAGAATCATACCGCCGGTAGTATCCACCGCTCCTGCCCACCGCTCGCGGGCAAGCGGCTTGCCTTTTGCAGAGAATGCGCCGGAGTCGAGAACCTCAGCGGCCCCAAGCGAGCGAAGATACTCCGTCTGCTCGCTGCGACCCGTTAACGCCACAACACGGTAACCGCGGCGCGCAAGCAGAAGGATTGCAATGCTGCCAACGCCGCCGCTCGCGCCGCTGACGATAACTTCGCCATCTCCCGGACGGACATCGCCTTCGGCAAGCGCGGTCACGCATAGCATGGCTGTATAGCCAGCGGTGCCAATCGCCATCGCATCACGCGAATCGAACGCATCCGGTAACCGAACCAACCACTCGGCTTTTACCCGGGCCTTAGCGGCAAGGCCACCCCAACGAGTCTCTCCAAGTCCCCAGCCATTCAGCAACACCGAATCTCCAACAGCAAAAGTCTCACTTTCGCTGGATTCGATCACGCCAGCGAAATCAATTCCAGGGATCATCGGGAAGGTTCGCACAACCGGAGCTTTGCCGGTAATCGCGAGCGCATCCTTGTAGTTCAAACTCGAGTGCGCGATGTTGACGACAACATCGCCCGCCGGCATTTGTGCTTCATCGATATCGGCCACCCGCGCATGGTAGCCATCCTCGCCGTTCTCGATCAAAATTCCCTTCATGATGTCCCCGCCTGCTCGTCAATAAGAATGAAATGACTTCACACTGGTCAATTGCGAATCAACGGCTCCCAATTCGCCCTAAGCAGTGACCACGTACTCACCGGTCGCGCTAGCAGCAAGATCTGTCGTCGAGCTAAATACGGCCGTCTCAAGCCATATACGAGCGCGTTTACGTTCAATGAGATCCTTGCGGAACATCGCCGCAGTGGCGCGCTCGGGGGCCGTGCAGACCGAATCAAACGGTCCCGATAGTGGCTTCAGGTATTCAATAGAATGCCTCCGAACTACAGGCCGGTAATGCAATGCATGACGTCGCAGGTGTAGAAACAGCCAGATCCAGCCCGATAGAATCGCAAGAGAAGCGATGCTTCCGGCGAATGCCGTCCCGTGTGCATTCAAATTCGGTTCAAGCGGTGCGCGCAGACGCACTCCATCCGCATCCGCCGCGATGATCTGCACACCAAGAGTTGCCGTGACAGGAATCTGCAGATGCAAGAAGGACTCGATGTCAAGCATGCTAGGGATTGCGTCCGCGAGTCCGAGAAGGTCACTGGGTCCATTAGGGCCAGACATTGCAGTCATCCCAACAGAACTCCGCGACCGAGGGGATCGCGCTCATCCGATCCGCTTGGACAGACGTGGCGCTGCGGATGCCGGATGTAGAGCAGTCGCGGATTGCAGCATTAGCCCTACTCTCGAGATAGTTTGTCATTGAGTTCTATACAGATGGACGTGTGCGTCGCGGAGCACGTGCTTTTGCACTTTGCCGAGGGCGTTTTGCGGTAACTCAGTAGCGAACAGAATGCGCTTCGGAAGTTTATATGAGGCAAGACGATCCTTGAGTGCCTTAAGAACCGCATGTTCGTCAAGATCCTCTTCCCCGGCAGCACGCACCACCATTGCGGTTACACCTTCGCCGTAATCAGGATGAGGCACGCCGAAAACAGCGTTGTCGACAACTCCGGTAAGCGCATTGATTTCTTGCTCGACTTCCGCTGGGTAGACGTTGTAGCCACCGCTGATGATCAGATCTTTCTCTCGGCCGACGACGTATAGGTATCCGTTAGCGTCGATTCGGCCAATGTCACCAGTGATGAAGTATCCATCCGCGCGAAACTCGGCAGCCGTCTTTGCCGGATTGCGCCAATAGCCGTCGAATACGCTTGGACCACGAACTTCGATCATGCCGACCGCCTCCGGTGCCGGTAATACCACGCCGCTTTGAGGCTCAGTGATGCGAACTTCAACACCAGCAACTGGGGTCCCCACCGAGCCAGGCTCTCTTCTTCCATCGTAAGGATTCGATGTATTAATCAGGGTCTCTGTCAGTCCGTAGCGTTCGAGTATCGAATGACCCGTGCGTTCCTCAAATTCTCGATGGTGCTCAGCGCTAAGAGGTGCAGAGCCTGAGATAAACAAACGAGTCTGCATCATCGCTACGCGGGACAACCGCGAATGGCTCAGAAGACGTGTGTAATATGTGGGAACACCCATCATCACAGAGGCGCGCGGCAAGAGTTCCAGCACCTCTTCGGCATCAAACTTCGACATGAACAGCATCGATGCAGCGGACGCGAGGACTGTATTAGTAGCCACGAAAAGACCATGAGCATGGAAAATCGGCAGGGCGTGCAGCAGTACGTCGGATTCGTTAAATTGCCAACACTCGACCAAGGCCGCGGCGTTCGAAGCGAGGTTACCGCGCGTTAGCCGGGCTGCTTTTGGCTTCCCCGTGGTTCCTGAGGTGTATAAGAGCGCCGCAAGCAGATTTGGGTCGAACCCGTCCTCGAGATCAAGTGGACCGGCTGAGTCTAAGTGCGCGAGCAATGTGCCGTCTCCCGATTGCCCCAGGGTTTCGACCCTGACGCCGCCTCTATTCGAAACAAGTGAAACGGTCGACGAAAAGTCCTCCGGACGTACCACGATCAACTTCGGCTCGGCGTCGCGCAGAAAGTACCCAAACTCGTGTGCGGTGTAAGCTGTATTCAACGGTACAAATACCGTGCCCAGTCTCAAACAAGCGACATAGAGTGCGATCGCCTCTACGGATTTGTCGATCCGCGCCACGACCCGATCGCCGGCCTTTAAATCATGTCTGAGGAATGTCTCAACAATCTGTCCAGAGAGATTTGCTAATCCTTCGTAGGTAAGGCGACGGCCTTGCGGTGTCTCGATGAACGTTTGATCCGCTCGCAGCAGTACGGCGCGATTCAGCCATGCGACGGGATCGGTTGCGGATGCCGTACTTCTGCAGGCTTGACGGGGTCGCATTTGCTCGTCGCGAGCAAGCTCGCCCTTCGGGCGCACCTTGATCATGTTTCGTGCGGGTCGCGATTTGCAGGCTGCACAAGCGGCATTTGGGCGTGGGCTACCGGGACTGAGAGGACCTTATCTGCGTCAGGTGCCGTCCCAGTCGCACGAACCTCCAGCGGCGGCACGTCTGCAGTAGAGTCACAGAGCATTGAGAAATGCGACCAGACTCGCCGCGATCCGTCGCCTATTCCGGGTGCCTCTTCTTTACGAGTGTCATATCTGCACATCCTCATGCGCACGCTCCACACGGTGCGAGAGAACGGGACCAGCAGATAAGGTTAGTCCTCAGCGTCGCCGTCAGGCTTCGGATTTTTACGGGATGGACACTAAGATCCCAGTTACCGCGCGACAACTCGCCGCCGCACGGTTCGAACTCCTTACTCCGTACGCTAGCGTCGGCACAACGACACGGAGAGAACATCAGCTGCCCCAAAACCGTGCCGATGCTATACGCGCGCCTTCAGCCATCGCTTTCATCTTTTCCCACACCACCGCAGGATCGACTGCAGCCTGACCCACCCAAGTGCCGTAACCGCAATCGCTACCCGCAATAACATTTTCTCGTCCAACTAATTCCGCGTAGCGTGCGATTCGTTGCGCGATTAGCTCTGGGTGTTCAATGAAATTCGATTTCGCTTCGATTACCCCGGGAATAAGCACTTTTCCGTCCGGCAGTTTTATATTCTCAAAAAGTTTCCACTCGTGCGCGTGACGTGGGTTCGCAGCTTCCAGAGCGATACCATTCGGGCGCGCCTTAAATACGATGTCAACGACATCCTCGAGCGGTACGTCACAATGATGCGGGCCGTCGTAATTGCCCCAACAAAGATGCATCCGAAGCAGATCTGGCTGCGCAAGTCCCAACGCATAGTTGAGCGCTTCGACGTGCAGCTCGGCTCGCTTTCGGAAGTCCTTTAAGCTCAGATCCGCATATTGGATATGCCGTCCCATCGCTAAATCCGGACAATCGATCTGCAAAATAAATCCGGCTGCGACGAGCGCCGCGTATTCGGCGCGCATCGCATCGGCGATTGCAAAGAGATATGCTTCCTCGGTCGGATAGAAGTCGTTGCGGAAAAAAAGCGCTACGACCCCAGGCGACGCTGCGTTGATGAATACGTCCGCCGGGCTAAGTCCTGCGAGCGCCAGCTTCAGATTCTCCACATCGACATTAACTGCTTCGGCATCGCGTACCGTAATTGGCGCGTTGCATGCTGGGGTCTTGCGCCGCGAACGTCCCGGATCCCCAAAAACGCGTTTAGCAAGGTCCGGAAACTCGGCAAGGTCTTGATACGCGAATGTGTTATCTGATCCGCCGAAACCACCTAGGCGGTCGGTGATATAAGTTGCGTAGCTCGGCTTGGAGAGTTCGCCGTCATTGATAATGTCGACTCCCGAGGAGATTTGCTTGACTACGATTTCGGCGACGGCCGACTGAATTCTGCTCGCAAGCGCAACGGGCTCAACCGGCACGCCCTCCTGTTTCGCGTACATCATTCGTACGAGATCCGGCGGCCGGGGCAGGCTGCCGGTGTGAGTTGTCAGAAATCTATCGACGCTACGTTGCATGTATGTTCAAGGCCCGGCTTTGTAGAATGCACAACCTCTCAAATCGCGCCGCCAGTTCAGAGCACCGCGAAGGCGCCCAAGAGACTGGTTACGCGTGGTGGGCGAATAGCAGAGCACTTACTTATCGTGTAGCCAAATCTCATAGCCGATTTCTCTTTCGATGAGGCCATCCCGAATGTGAAAGCTGTGTAACAGGCGCATCTTTACTCGCGTCCCGGTCGGAAAAGGACAGTTGTCGAACGCGTCCCCAACCAATTTGAATTTTGCCCACATGTCGACGAAGACACGCGTAGGAGTCGCGTAACTGTCAAGTCGCTCAAAACTAAAATCGGTTGTTCCAGCGAAGATTCGTAAATACATTTCCCGAATCGTTCGACGGCCCGTATAAATCTGAGCACGAGCAGGAGCCTCCCACACCGCGTTCTCCGCGTACAGCTTGATACATTCATCGATGCGCTCTGGATTTTCTTCGTGCAAATGCATCTCGACGAGATCATGAGCGTACTGCGCTTTCTGTTCATAAGACCTAAGGGTCGGCCAGCATGCGAGCAACTCCTGAACTGAAACTCGCGCTCGTTCAATAACAGTGTTCATCAGTTCGCCCCAACTGTCGAAGTTATGCTGAGCCAAAATCGCGCAGCGCGCCCGAGTCGCAGCGCTCAGGAAGTATCGCAAATCATTCCGAGGTAGGCAATATAAAATCGTTCAGACTTTCGAAAATCGCGATTGCACGAGCGCGACCGTTATCGTAGATCTCGAAGCGCCTGCTTGGAGTCCTAGCTGACCAAGCTAATATCTATTTCTGCTGATTCTCGATTAGGCTCCGCGCGAATGCGGCCTTCCTAGGGGCCGCGCCGATCGTGCACACCGCGTACTCCTGCAGTTCACGGTGTTTGTTGTGCGGGCCGCTGCGCGTTTCCGCAGAATGGAAAGGATCGCCGAGGACGCGACAGCTGGACGCTCATATGAAACGGCGGTAATCTTGCAGGGCAAGCCATGTGAAAACGGCGCGGCTACATTGACTTCGCTCACAAAGCGGTCACCGGTAATTCGAGCCATAGAGCTAAGTTTGCACGCACGGATGTGTCGCCGAATTACATATGCCTCGCGCAAACAAAATGCCATCCCGATCTCGCTCTGCTACGAGTCCAAGAGCAGCAAAAGGTGCTTCCGGAGAGTTACGCCCTGCGGCGCGCAAGCTAATCGCACACTTGCCCCTTGGGCTTGAAATCGGGGAGCCTGCCGGCAAAACCATGGCCGGTGATGTGTACGAGCGGTTGCGCGCGGATATCCTAAGCTGCCGGCTTGCACCGGGTCTGCGATTGCGCCTGGAGGAGATGCGCAAAGCATATAACACCGGTCTCAGCCCCCTACGCGAAGCTCTTATCCGTCTAGCAGGCAGCGGTCTTGTAGTGCTGGAGGAACACAAAGGCTTTCGTGTTTCGCCGTTGTCACGGGCAGAGCTACTTGACCTAACAAGTACGCGATGCGAGATCGAGTCCATTGCAATCGGACGAGCTCTCGAGAAAGGCGACGCCGAATGGGAAGCGGAACTCATCGCCCGGTACCATTTGCTTGTCAGGCAATCGAAGGAAGTTGAGCGAACGGGGATCGATCAAAAATGGGAGGAGCGGCACCAGGCGTTCCACCACGCCCTTTTGGCTGGGTGCAACTCGCCGTGGTTGCTCGCTATTCGCGCGCTGCTTTCGGCGCAGACGGACCGATATCGGCGGCTTTGGTTCAAGCTTGGGAAAACCACGCGAGATGTGATGACGGAACACCGTGACCTCTTTGATGCGGCCATCAAACGGGACGCACCCGCCGCCGTTTATCTCATCAGACGCCACATCTCGCTCACGACAGAGATTATCTTAAACGGCGCGTCCGGTCTTTCGGAGGAATCTGACGGAATGACTCTGCCTCTCGATCAAACCTCGGACCGGTCGAACGAGATCCACCGCATAACATCATGAGCTCTTTCCTCTGACGGTCCGACCGAGCAGGACCACGAGGACGCGCGAAGACTACGCTTGAAGTAACACGCTATTTTCGCGTTGCAATACGCTTCGCACCGCCGGCCGCGCGATCATCCGGTCCTTAAATTCCCGGAAGGACTGAAGATCTTGCACTGGTACATCGCCAATTAGTGCCCACGCGTAAAAAACGAGCGGATATGCGTCTGCCACCGTGTACTGCTCGCCCATGAGCCACTTCCCCGCCACCAGCATTGCGTCGATTTTCTGCAGGTTCTCGCGGAACATCTTGCGACCGACATCGCTTATTCCCGCCCAACCCTGCGGCTCCGACGTGAACCGCTGCGGCCTAATACTCATGCGGAAGGAGATGTGAACGCTGCTCGCACACCAGCCCAAAATCGATAGGCACAGCGCTTCTCCGAGGACGCTGTCAGGCAGTAGACGAGCATTTGGGTACGTCCGTGCGATGTAGCTCAGTATTGCAACATTTTCCGTCACGAGCACTCCATCGACCAACAGAGCAGGTACCGTGCCCCGGCAATTTATTTTCGAGTATTCCGCCCGGTCGCCATTGAGATCGACTAGCTGCGCCTCATACCGGGCACCGCTCTCTTCCAGCATGATGTGTGATGCCAACGCACAGGATTTGGGGCTGTAATAAAGCGTCAACATGTTCTGCTCAGAACGCGCGGTGCGCGCTACTAGAGACCGGCAACGCTGCGATGCATTGCTAGAACGTCAGGAATCGTTTCCGGTGGCCGACGTCCCAAACCGCACTCGGTCGCAACACCGAATTCGCGCACGAATTTGCTTGCCGTTGCCATTCTCTTTTTCGCACCCGGGAGACCGTCGGTCATATGAACAACCCCGAGGTACAATTCCGTTTGTCGTGGCAAACGTAGTCTATTCAAGGGGGTAAAGTAGTGATCATCATCGCGGTCGCGCGGGACAGGCATGTGGATCCAGTTTATCGTTCGAACCGTCTTGGCAAACAGCCGATTGGCAAGATCGACCATTACCCCGGTGTCCTTGGGTTCGACCACATGCTTGTGTCCTGGGTCCCCGTAACAGAGATGCCAACCGACTTCGGCGGCATTGGGCACAGAGTCAGTCAGGCGCACAATTGTGCTGATCAGATCATCGACACGCAGGTTGCGCGCGAGATCGGAATCAGGTTGCTCAATGACAAAGACGATTTCGTGACAGATATCCCACTGGATGGCGAGATCCTGCGCGGGAACTACGCGACAGATTTCGTCCACCTCGGCTTTCAGTTGCCGTTCATAGCTTCCCAAAAGCCTTGGAATCACATCTTTCTCGAAGAAAAGATTTAACACTGGCAATGGGGTCGGCAAGCTGACTTGGAAGCGCGTGCCATTTTTGATTTGCCCAGCAGCTCGGAGACGCGAAAACTCCTGGTATGACTCGCTGGCGACCCTCGCGTAACCAAGTGGGCCAAATTCAATTTCCTCAGGAACAACGCCGGGCTTCAATTGAAAAATATCAAATGTCAGTTCGTTAACGCTCCATTTGCGCCCTGATACTTCAAAGCCGGGATGATGACGAACCACTTCATCCTGCCACATGATCCAATACTTTCGTTTGCCGGTCTCGCCGTCAGGAATCCTCTTCACAAGGCCGCTGAGCGCAGACGAAACCGCCTGAAAAACTTCCGTGTTCGATTCGAGGGGTATGCTGCCGACGAGATGTACCGACCGAGATTTGCCGTCAGCCATTTTGTATTCCTTACGTAGTATTTGCAGACAGGAATTGATTTTGCGGCGCGACGCAATACCAAGTATGCCAAAGCGGAATTCGAACGGCAATATATGCGGTTACGCACTTTATAAATTCCGCAGGAGGGATCGAATACCATTCCACTAACAACCGCGCCGCGGTGCTATCCGCTCCGCCAGCTTCTCACCTCGCTATCACCTCAGTAAGCCCCGATCGCACAAAGTCCACACGTTGGACAACGGAAACGCTTCTTGCATTGGTCAAAGCGGGGTCCTGATCGGCTTTGCCGAACTTAGCTAATGGCGCGTGTTTATAACATTCTATGCTTCTTATATTGTTTTCTAACAGCGGCTTTGTCATAATTTCCATGGTGAACCGGGGCGAACACGGTTGGTTGGAGCTAAGGGGCGTCAGGATGCATAACTGCGATTTTCACCTTCCACGCCTGTGCCGGTGGGCGCGCCTGCGTCAAACGGAGGTGTGAGAACCGTTGTCCTTCAATCGGTGTTGACACTTGAAACTCGAAGGCGCGGGAGCTTGGTTGCTGCCGCGCTGCCTACGTTGGGACGTGATCGTAAGTCGCCTTCATCACTGTCGCCCGTGGATAAGTGCGAACCATACTTTCAATTGAATTAAGCAAATCAACGCTTCGAAGTGATTTTCGTGCTCGCAAAGGAGTGGTCTAACGTTTCGGAGGCGGACTGCCACATGGTCAGCGCCCTATATCAGCAGCGTAATAGGTGCGAGGCAAGCCAGTACCGCTGCACGCAGTTACAGAGCGACATCCACACGCAGGTGGTAAGTGGACTATCGGCCTTAGTACGAATGCGCCGTTAATAAGGGGGGAAGTCATGCGAAAATTTCACCGACATATCAACTTGCGCGACAATTGCACAGCACCGATTGTAGTCTTTCTAGCATTCGCGCTTAGCCCGCTCGCTGTATGTTACGCCGGCGAAGCCGCTTTCAAAAAGGTTGACCCCTCAGACCCGATGACGGCGGAACAGCCGGGGACTCCAACAGGTGTGGATGTTGCTCAGGTGAATGGCCCAGCCCAACCTGCAGCATCGAGCGATGCCGCAGCTCGATCTGAAACCTCTAAAGACAATGCTGACCAGCTTCAGGATATCGTTGTCACGGGATCGCGCATTACTCGTGATGGATTCCAGGCCCCCACGCCGGTCACCGTAGTAACGGCGGCGGACATAGAAGCAGCCGCTGCTGTAAACGTCGGCGCCTACTTAAATCAACTGCCGTCCTTGAATAATTCCAACACACCAGCTACGGCGCGCCAGTTGATTGGCGGCAGCTTGGCCGGCGCCAATCTTTTAAATCTGCGAGACCTGGGGACCAATCGCACGCTCGTATTACTGGATGGGCGGCGCGTCTCGCCGTCGTTTTTGACGGGCGAGGTGGACGTTAATACGATTCCTACGGCGCTCATACAGCGAGTTGATATCGTCACCGGTGGCGCTTCAGCCGCATGGGGATCGGACGCGGTGGCCGGTGTAGTCAATTTTGTTCTAGACACGAAATTCACCGGGCTGCAGCTTGAGGCGCAAGGCGGAGCCACAACTCACGGCGACGCTGGGAACGGCTCAGGTAGCATCGCATACGGCACAGGGTTCGCCGACGATCGCGGGCACTTCGAAATCGCTGCCGACTATTCGGAGATGGGAACGGCGATCGCTGGAGATCGCGACTGGTTCAGGGGCTATAAACTGTTGGTCAATCCTGCCTTTGCCCCTGGGAACGGCCAGCCCGCACGCCTGATTCTTCCAAATAC
>Ga0209483_1003012_pt1 | contig 11262 bp, 9 predicted proteins | sample NGEPerA_FD_184508 | JGI IMG/M metagenome (GOLD analysis project Ga0209483, IMG submission 184508) | Arctic peat soil microbial communities from the Barrow Environmental Observatory site, Barrow, Alaska, USA - NGEE PermafrostL2-A... | ecosystem: Environmental > Terrestrial > Soil > Wetlands > Peat... | reverse complement strand
AGCGTCGGGAAACATCGCTCGCTTTGGTCCGGGGCGGCCGCCCCGGACCAAAGCGAATACCGAAGAACCCAACCAACTGTCAGGGATGTAACCGGGCAACCTGTCAGGGATGTATCGGGTTGCACAGGGGCGCAAAGCCGCGAGCGCTGCGGTTCGTTGGGACTGCAATGGACCCTTGCTCAGAAAGCGCGCTTCAGTTCGTCGGCGAGGTCGGTCCGCTCCCAGGAAAACCCGCCGTCGGCTTGCGGGTCGCGGCCGAAGTGTCCGTAGGCCGCCGTGCGGGCGTAGATCGGCCGGTTGAGGCCCAGGTGTTCGCGGATGGCGCGCGGTGTCGCGCCGCCGATCATCCGGGGCAGCAATTCCTCCAGCTTCGCCGGATCGACATGTCCGTGGCCGTGCAGGTCGACATAGAAGCTCAAGGGGTGGGAGACGCCGATGGCGTAGCCGATCTGGATCGTGCATTTCTCGGCCAGGCCGGCGGCGACGACGTTCTTAGCCAGGTACCGGCAGGCGTAGGCGCCCGAGCGATCGACCTTGGTCGGATCCTTGCCCGAGAAGGCCCCGCCGCCGTGCGGCGCGGCGCCGCCATAGGTATCGACGATGATCTTGCGTCCGGTGAGCCCGCAGTCGCCATCCGGGCCGCCGATGACGAAATTGCCGGTGGGATTGATGTGCCATCGGGTCTCGTCGGTGATGAACCCCGGGGGCAGCACGTCGAGAATGTAGGGCCGGACGATCTCGGAAATGTCGCCTGGCGAGAGCCCGTCGCGGTGCTGGGTCGAAAGCACGATGGAGGCGGCGCGCACCGGCCGGCCGTTCTCATAGACCAGGGTGACCTGGCTCTTGGCGTCGGGCTCCAGGCCGGTCTCGGCGCCACAGTGGCGGGCCTTGGCCAGGCTCCTCAGGATGTTGTGGGCGTATTGCAGGGTCGCCGGCATCAGCTCGGGGGTCTCGGCTGTGGCGTAGCCGAACATGATCCCCTGGTCGCCCGCCCCCTCGTCCTTGTTGCCGGCCGCATCGACGCCCATGGCGATGTCGCTCGACTGTTCGTGCAGATAGCAGGCGTAGTCGGCGCTCTTCCAATGAAAGCCGTCCTGCTCGTAGCCGATGTCGCGAACGGCGGCCCTGACCTTCTCCTCAAGGCCGGCGACCACCGCGTGAGGACCCCTGACCTCGCCGGCCAGGATGATCCGGTTGGTGGTGACCATGGTTTCGCAGGCCACCCGCGCGTAAGGGTCGGCGGCGAGGAAGGCGTCGACCACGGTGTCGGAGATGCGGTCGGCGACCTTGTCGGGGTGGCCCTCCGAGACGCTCTCGCTGGTGAACAGGTAACTGGCGCGCGCGGGATTCATACGGTTCGATTCCTGGTGTCGCGGGTCGGCGAATGAGCGGCGGTGTGTAAAGCCCATTCCAGGCGACAAAGCTACAGGCCCGGCGGAGCGGCGGGGTGTCGAGGCGACGTCGGTCGATGTAAGAATGACCCCGCGCTCTGGAACGCCATGCCTGGAGACCTTCATGCGCCCGGCCCTCATCCTGCTCATTCTCGCGCTCTCGTCGGGTTGCGGGAGGGCGCAGTCCGACGATTCCTCGGCCGGACATTCCCCCGACGGACTGGCCATCGCCGCCTTCGATCCGGGAGGTCACGCGCCGCTGACGATCGTCTCGCCGTCGATCGATGCCGATGGCGCCCTCGCCGCGCGCCAGAGCGCCTATGGGGCGAACCTATCGCCGGGGCTTCGTTGGAACGCGGCCCCGGGCGCGGCGGCCTGGGCGATCATTCTGGAAGATCCCGACGCCCATGGACCAAGGCCGTTCGTGCACTGGCTGGTCTGGAATATCCCGGCCGCCGCGACCAGCCTGGCGGAAGGCCTGCCGGCGACCGGGCGCGTGGCGGCCCCGACCGGCGCCGTCCAGGGGCGCAACGGGGCCGGCGGCCTGGGCTATTTCGGGCCGCACCCGCCCGCCGGGACCGGTGTCCACCGCTACCACTTCCAGGTCTTCGCCCTCGACCGGCCGCTGGATCTCGCCCCGGGGGCCGGGCGGGACGCCGTGGTGGCGGCGATGAAGGGACACGTGGTCGCGGCCGGCGACCTGGTCGGCGCCTACGCGGCGCCAGGCAAGTGACCGGGGCCTGACAGCACCCTGGCCAGGAAACGGCCGCCGAGTTGAAGTCCGGCCGGATCGATGCCGTGGCCGAGACCGGGCGAGACGTGGCTGTCCACGGCGAAGCCGGCCTGACCGAGAGCCTTCCGCGCCTGGTGGAAGGCGGCGATCGGGATCATCGGGTCGGCGTCGCCATGGACCAGCAGGATCGGCGGCCGGGTGCGCGCCTCGCTCGCCAGCTCGGCCTCGTCGGCCAGCATCCCGGAGTAGCCGACGATGCCGGCCAGCGGCCGCGCGCGGCGAGGCCCGACATGGAGGGCCATCATCGTCCCCTGGCTGAAGCCGACCAGCGCCAGGCGGTCTTCCGACAGGCCCGCGCGTGCCAGCTCGGCGTCGATGAAGGCGTCCAGCACCGGCGCCGCGCGCCGCGCGCCCGCCGCCCGCGCATTGTGGTCGAGACTCGACAGGCCCCACCACTGGAAGCCCCCCGGCGCGCCGGGGCAGAGCTCGGGGGCGTTGGGGGAGACAAAGGCGGTGTCGGGAAGGGCGTCCCGCCAGTGGGGCGCCAGGCCGATCAGATCGGCGCCGTTCGATCCATAGCCGTGCAGGAAGATGACCAGCGATTGCGCCGCGCCGCCGGACGCTGGCGCGACCCTGGGTCCGTCGATGGTGGCGAGTGTGGTCATGCCGGTCCTATTCGGAGCGCGGGCTTCCAGCCCGCTCTTTCGAGCGCAAGGAAGAGCGGGCTGGAAGCCCGCGCTCCGGTTCAGCTATCGAGGAAGCTGCGCAGCTTTCGGCTGCGGCTGGGGTGCTTGAGTTTGCGCAGGGCCTTGGCTTCGATCTGGCGGATGCGTTCGCGGGTGACGCTGAACTGCTGGCCGACTTCTTCCAGGGTGTGGTCGGTGTTCATGCCGATGCCGAAGCGCATGCGCAGGACGCGCTCCTCGCGCGGGGTGAGCGAGGCGAGGACGCGGGTCGTGGTTTCGCGCAGGTTGGACTGAATCGCCGCGTCGATCGGCAGGACGGCGTTCTTGTCCTCGATGAAGTCGCCGAGGTGGCTGTCCTCCTCGTCGCCAATCGGGGTCTCCAGGCTGATCGGCTCCTTGGCGATCTTGAGCACCTTGCGGACCTTCTCCAGCGGCATGGCGAGCTTCTCGGCCAGTTCTTCCGGCGTCGGCTCGCGGCCGATCTCGTGGAGCATCTGGCGGGAGGTGCGGACGATCTTGTTGATGGTCTCGATCATGTGCACCGGGATGCGGATGGTGCGGGCCTGGTCGGCGATCGAGCGGGTGATCGCCTGGCGGATCCACCAAGTGGCGTAGGTCGAGAACTTGTAGCCGCGGCGGTATTCGAATTTATCCACCGCCTTCATCAGGCCGATGTTGCCTTCCTGGATCAGGTCGAGGAACTGCAGGCCGCGGTTGGTGTATTTCTTGGCGATCGAGATCACCAGTCGGAGGTTGGCCTCGACCATCTCCTTCTTGGCCTGCCGCGCCTCGCGCTCGCCCTTCTGGACGGTGTGGACAATGCGGCGATAGTCGTCGATCGGCACGCCGGATTCGGTGGCCAGCGCGGCGATCTCCTGGCGGATGTCGCCGATCTGATGAGCGTCGTTCTCGGCGAACTTGGTCCACCGGATGCCCAGGGCGGTGACCTTTTCGGGCCACGAGGGATCCATTTCCGATCCGAAATAGGCCTTGACGAACTCACCGCGAGAGATGCCGTAGCTGTCGGCCAGCCGCAGCAGGCGGCCCTCCAGGCCCATCAGGCGCTTGTTGATCGCGTAGAGCTGTTCGACCAGGGCCTCGATGCGGTTGTTGTTGAGCTTCAGAGTCTTGAGGTGGTTGACGATGGCGGTGTTGGCCGCCTCGTAGGCCCCACGCTCGGACTGGGCCAGGTCGGAGCCCAGGAGACGATGCTCGACCAGCTTTTCCTGCAGCCGGCGGAAGGCCTCGAACTCGGCGGCGATGGCGTCGAGGGTGGCCATGACCCCTTCGCGCAGCTCGGCCTCCATGGCGCTGATGGTAGGGCCGGCGCCGTCGTCGAAATCGTCCTCGTCGGCGGCGGCGGCGGCCGCGGCGACCGCGCCCTCCTCGTCTTCCTCGCTCTGGGTGGCGACCTCGGCGTCGTGGGCCTCGCCGGCGACGGCGGCGTCGGAGAGCGCCTGGGCGACCTGGCCGCCGTAGGTCTGCTCGAGATCGATGACCTCGCGCAGGAGGATGCGCCCCAAGCTGAGTTCCTCGCGCCAGACCATGATCGCCTCGAAGGTGAGCGCGCTCTCGCAGAGGCCGCGGATCATGGTGTCGCGGCCGGCCTCGATGCGCTTGGCGATGGCGATCTCGCCTTCGCGCGAGAGCAGTTCCACCGAGCCCATCTCGCGCAGGTACATGCGCACCGGATCGTCGGTGCGGTCGAAGGCGCTCTGTTTCTCGGCCGACTCGGCGACGGCGGTCTCCTCGCGGACGACGACCTCGGCGCCCTCGGCCACCTCCTCCTCGGCCTCGACGACGTTGACGCCCATTTCCGAGAGCATGGCCAGGGTATCCTCGATGGCCTCGGAGGTGACCTCCTCGGACGGCAGGACCTTGTTCAGCTCGTCCATGGTGACGTAGCCGCGGGCCTTGGCCTGCTTGATGAACTTCTTGACCCCGGCGTCGGTGAGATCGAGCAGGGGTCCGTCGCTGACGGTGGGCGCCTCGGCCTCTTGCGGCTCGGCGGTGGCGGTGGTGGCGGTCATCGAAGTCTCCGGCGGCGACGCCCCGGCCCGATCGGCAAGGGCGGCGCCGAAAAATGTGGTCGGCGGCGGACGCAGGCCCCCACGGCCCGCGCCCTCAATCCGAACGATTGGGATCCCAGATTTTCCCTGTCTTCACGTCCCGTCTCAGCCGGTCGCGCTCGGTCTTCAGGGCGATCAGCCCAGCCGCGCCGGCGCCCCCCGCCAAGTCCTGCTTGGCGCTTGTCAGGGCGTCTTCCAGCGCAGCCAGACGGCTCGAGGCGCCGAAGGCGTGCGACCACTGGGACCTGGCCGCGGCGAGGGTGACATCCGCTTTGGGAAAGGGCGCGCCCGCATGCGTGGCGGCCCGGTCGATGTCAGTCAGCAGCACGCTAAATCCGCTGGAGGCGAGATGGCGATGCAGGGCCTCGCTGTCAAGGCAGTCGGCGGTGAGCCGCAGGCGGATGATTTCCTTGGCCATTCCCGAGAGGGCGGGATCGCCGAAGCCGTGAACCGCGAAGGCCTCCAGGTGGTCGTCGAGGACGGCGGGGTCGTGTATCGCCTGGCGCGCCAGGGCGGCGGCGACCGGCTCGATCCCCCGGGCGAGACGTTTGGCCGCAGCCTTGCCTTCCGCCGTCGGAAAGCCCGGCGGGACCTCGAAGGGCCTGCGCCATCGGTCCCGGCCCGATGCGCCACGGTAGGGCTGAGCCGGCTTGACGACCGTGAACAGGGCGTCATACCGGTTCAGAAGGGCGTCGCGGTAGGCGCCGGAGAGGTCCGGATCGGCGATGGCGCGGGCGGCGGCGCGGAGCCGCTGCTTGAGGCCGGCGCGGCGCTCGGGCGTATCGAGGGCCTCGACGTCCCGCTCGCGGGCGAAGAGGGCATCGACGAACGGCGGGGCGGCGGCGAGCTGGGCTTTCAGGGCCGCGGCCCCCTGCTCGCGGATCACGTCGTCCGGGTCCTTGCCGCCGGTGAGATGGGCGATGCGGAAGCTCTTGCCGGGGCCGAGCAGCGGCAGGGCGCGATCGATGGCGCGGGAGGCGGCGACTGTCCCGGCCCGATCGGAGTCGAAACAGAGGGTCGGCTCGGGGTGCAGGCGCCAGAGCAGTTCCATCTGGGCTTCGGTGAGGGCCGTTCCCATGGGCGCGGCGGCGGCGATGCCGGCGCGGTGACAGGCGATGGCGTCCATGTAGCCCTCGACGACCACCAGGGGCGATGCCTCGGCCCCGGCATGGAGCAGGCGCCGGGCTTCGGCCAGGCCATAGAGCAGGCGGCCCTTGTCAAAGAGGGCGGTGTCCGGGCCGTTGAGGTATTTGGCGCGCGCCGCCGGGTCCATCGCCCGGCCGCCCAGCGAGACCACCCGGCCCCGCCCGTCGGCGATGGGAAAGATGATCCGGTCGCGGAAGCGGTCGTAGGGCGCCCCGCCGTCCTCCGGGGCGATCAGCAGACCAGCCTGGACCAGCTCCTCCGGCCGCGCGCCCTTGGCGACCAGGTAGTCCTTGAGCGCCGTGCGGCCGGCCGGCGCGAAGCCGATGCGAAAGCGCGCCCAGTCGCTTTCGGGAAGGCCCCGGCCCGCCAGATAGTCCCGCGCCGCGCGGCCCACCGGCCGGCGCAATTCCGCCTCCATCCATGTCGCGGCCAGTTCCAGCCATTCGCCGAGACCCTGCCGCTGCTTCTCCTCGGCGGCCCACTTGGGGTCCGGGGCCGGCAAGGGGACGCCGGCCTCGCCGGCCAGGCGCTCGACCGCCTCCATGAAGGTCAGCCGCTCGGTCTCCTGGAGGAAGGTGATCAGGTCGCCGTGCTTGCCGGAGGAGAAGTCGTGGAAGAAGCCCTTGTCGTCATTGACGAAGAACGACGGCGTGCGCTCCTTGGTGAACGGCGACAGGCCGACGTATTCGCGCCCCTGCCGGCGCAGCTTGACGCTCTTTCCGATGACGTCGGAAAGCCGCAGCCGGGATTTCACCTCGTCGAGGAATCGGTCGTCGAAACGCACGGTGGGAACCATAGCGCGGCGGGGGATGCGAAGCCACGGCGGCCGCGGCGCGGTTGGGGCGCGATCGAAATGCGGTCCAAGTGCGGTCCAAGTGCGGTCGAGGTGCGGTCCGGGCGCCCTCCCGGTGTGGCCCGGGTGCGGCCCCGGCGCGCTCGAATCCGCCGGTATTTTCCATCCGCCGCGCACCCGCCTGTGGCTAGCCTGTTGATGTTCAATAACTTCGGATGCGGCGCTCGACTTCCTCGTCTTCGCGAGCGCGGTGGGAGGGGAGTTGGGAGACGAGGCGCCTGACCTCCAGCAAGGTCGATCGTCTCTCCCTGACGCTGGCCGGAGAGGCGTCGCCTTCGCTGGCCCTGGCGACGCGCAGAAGCGCGGCGATCAGCCCCGCCGCGCTGGCGTCGGCCAGAGCGGCCTGCTCGGCGCGGAGTTCGGCGATCCGTTCGGCGACCTCGGGACGCCGGGCGAGCTTGTAGGCGTGGCCGTTGCCGGAATTGTAGCCGGCGTCGTCGTAGGCACACTCTAGCCGGGCGCCGTTGGCGCGGGACCGGGCGAAACATTCGTGGCGGGCGTTTTGCAGAACGGGCATGGCGGTTCGGGTCTCCCTAACCGGGACGAGAGGTTGTGAAGTCTTCGTTTTGCAATATCACACGCCGATTGTCAACAGGTAAGATCTCCGCCTACGAGCGTCGGCCGGTCTCACTCTGGTCGCCGGCCCGGATGATGACCGTGGTCATGGCCCCGCGCGAGTCGGGGATGAACTCCACCTCATAGTCGCGTGAGGAGTCCCAAAAGACAGGGTGGCCGTCTCGGGCGCCGAGGTAGGTCAGCGACCGGCGAGCCTTGCCGTAGACGAGGCGTCCGTCGTCGAGGTCGAACCTGACCGGCTCGGCTTGCCCGGCCAGGGTGAAGGCGCCCACGAACCGGGCCAGTTCGGCCGGCGAGATGGCGACGGGGTGGCGATCGGAGGGAAGGATGACGGGGCGGCCGGCCGCGACATCGATGAGCTGGCCGCCGATGGTCTCGATGGGTGCGGCCTCGTCGTTGCCGAGGACGACCACGATCAGCCGGCGCCGGGGCAGCCAGGCGAGGTAGCTGTGGAACCCCTCGATCCCGCCGTTGTGCCAGATGATCGGCTCCCCCGCGTGGGTGACGACGAGAAGGCCCATGCCGTAACCGCCAAGGCCCGGGGTGGTCATCTGGGCGAGCGAGGCGGCGGAGAGCACCTTGCCGCCGAAGAGAGCCCTCGCCCACCGCGCCAGATCGCCGGTCGTCGAGTACATCGATCCCGCCGCCCAGGGCGCGGTCATCGACTCCGAACGGGCATAGGTCCAGCCTGGGGCGTGCTCGGCGTAGCCCAGCGCGCGATGGGCCAGGACGAGGTCGTCCGCGTCGAGCCCGGTGTCCTTCAGGCCCAGGGGGTCAAGCAGCCGCGTTCTCAGTTGCTCGGCATAGGATCTGCCGCCCACCTTTTCGATGATCGCGCCGAGAACCTCGTAATTGGTGTTGCTGTAGGCGAACTTGCCGCCGGTGGGGAAATCCAGCGGCTTGTCCGCCACCAGGGCGAACGTCTCCTCGGGCGTGCGCGGGCTCGCGCTCCAGGCCGGGAAGCGGGGATCGTGGGTGAAGTCCGGGATGCCCGAGGTGTGATGCAGAAGCTGGGCCAGGGTGATCTTCGACCATGCGGCGGGAGCTGCCGGCAGGCGGCTGGCGACGGTGTCCGACAGGCTCAGTTTGCCATCCTGCTGGAGCAGCAGGACCAGGGCGGCGGTGAACTGCTTGGTCAGGGAGCCGATGCGGAACTCGACGTCGGGCGCATTGGGGATGGCCCAATCCAGGTTGGCCATCCCGTATCCCCGGTCCAGAAGCACGCGGCCGTCGTCGATGACCAGCACCGCGCCCATGAAACGGTTCTCCGCGGCGTAGGCGCCGGCGACCGCGTCGAGCCGCGTCGCCACCGGCGCGGTCGCCGGCGCCGGGGTGGCCGCGAGCGCCAGGAACGGCAAGGCGACGGCGACCGCCAGGACCGCCGGCCGGATCGACTTCTCCAGTCTGTTCATTTCAGGCTCTTCTCGGCGATGATGCTCGACTCGTGTTTGGTTTTATCCGCTGGAACACTGTGAGGATCGCGACCTTCAACATCAACGACGTGGGCAAGCGCCTGGACAACCTCCTCGCCTGGCTGGCGGAGACGGAGCCGGATGTCGTCTGTCTTCAGGAACTGAAGGCCGAGCAAGGCCGGTTCCCGGCCGACACGCTCTCTCGGCTGGGATACGGCGCGGTGTGGCGGGGCGAGCGATCGTGGAACGGCGTGGCGATCCTGGCGCGCGGGGCCGAGCCGGTGCTGACGCGCGTGGGCCTGCCCGGTGATCCGTCCGACCAGCAGGCGCGCTACATCGAGGCGGCGGTCGCCGGGGTGCTGATCGGCTGCCTCTATCTGCCCAACGGCAACCCTCAGCCGGGGCCGAAGTTCGCCTACAAGCTGGCCTGGTTCGAGCGGCTGATCGACCATGCGGCCGGACTGCTCGGCGCCGGCGTGCCCGCTGTCCTCGCCGGCGATTTCAACGTCGTGCCGGCGCCGCGGGACATCTACCCCACGCGGTCGCTGGACGGGAACGCCCTCATTCAGCCCCAGAGCCGGGAGTGCTTCGCGCGGCTGCTCGCGCAGGGTTGGACCGACGGCCTGAGGACCCTCCAGCCGACCGGTCCGCTGTGGACCTTCTGGGACTACATGCGCGGGCGATGGGCGGCGGACAAGGGCATGCGCCTGGATCACCTGCTCCTCTCGCCCGACCTGGTCGCGAGGCTCGCCGCCGGCGGCGTGGACCGCTGGGTCCGGGGCGAGCATGGGGCCAGCGATCACGCACCGGCATGGATCGAGCTGGGCGAGCGCTGAGGGTTGGGACGGTTGGAGAGGCGACGGCATATCCTGCCGCCTTACTCCCCCAGCGGCGGCTATTGGCGCAGCGCAGCGGTATCGCCTACGACGTTTGGGCTTGCGAACGTGCCCGGCCCGAGCGTCGCTGGCGCGGCGAGGGTCTTGACGAATCAACCTCTAAGGTGTATCCAGGCATGGCGATCAAGCGCAGGCCGCAATCACGATCTCGTCGCGATCAAAACGAGGTTCGCGCAGGCGGACACGCTCGAGGTCACCCGTAGCGCGATCGAGGGCGCTCGCGCCCTGGGCTATTCGTTGGAGGACGTCGCCCTGGCAGTGCAGGCGCTGGAATCTCGTGATTTCATCAAATCCGAGACGGCGCATAGTCCCAGGAACTCCAGGGTCTGGCACGACACCTATAATACCAGTCCCCACTGAAAATGACTCATGCCAACTTGAGCCCTCGCCCCCGCACCTGCGGGGGAGAGGGTGGGGTGAGGGGGTGGCGCCGCCACCGTGATCTCTCCGGAAGCGTCCGTCACGCGGACAAACCCCTCACCCCACCCTCTCCCCGTTAGAACGGGGCGAGGGCTATCGGTCGGCCGCCTGACGTCGCCAAGTGTCAGCATTTATGGGGGTTGGTATAATCTGCCTTGGGACGATCGCTGGCTCTATTTGAAGTTTGCGGGCGAAACACTGATCGACGTCACACTCGTGTCGTTCAAAGAGGTCGGCAATGACTGAAACGCGCGTCCATCCCACGACCGGCAAGACCTTACGCCGCGATGTCCGGACGCAGATCGTCTCGTTCGGGTCGATCACGCGCGCGGTCAAGGCGCCCGGCTGGTATCCCGACGACGACAGTGATTCGGTCCACTCCGGCGCCGATCTCGCCGAGTCGGATCGGGCCTTCCGCGAACTGAAGGCCGCCTATGCCGCCCATGTCCGCGAGGTGCGCAAGGGGCTCAACCTCACGCAGGAGGAGGCTGGCCGCATCATCGGCGGTGGCCGGCGCGCCTTCCAGAAGTATGAGAGCGGCGCGACGCCGCCGAGCGACGCCGCGGTCGGACTCATCGAATTGCTGCACCGGCATCCCGAAGACCTCGACTTCCTGAAATCGCTCCGGACGGCGGCCTTGTGAGCCGGTTCTCCGGCGCCGAAGGGGCCGGGTTGGACCGTGCCGGCCGAGCGCGCCATGAGGATCGCGACCTTCAACACCAACGACGTGGGCAAGCGCCTGGACAACCTCCTCGTGTGGCTGGCGGAGACGGAGCCGGACGTCGTCTGCCTTCAGGAGCTGAAGGCCGAGCAAGACAGATTCCCCGCCGATACGCTGTCGCAGTTGGGATACGGCGCGGTGCGGCGGGGCGAGCGATCCTGGAACGTCGTGGCGATCCTGGCGCGCGGCGCAGAGCCGGTGCTGACGCGCGGGAGCCTGCCCGGCGACCCGGCCGACCGGCAGGCGCGCTATATCGAGGCGGCGGTCGCCGGGGTGCTGATCGGCTGCCTCTATCTGCCCAACGGCAACCCTCAGCCGGGGCCGAAGTTCGCCTACAAGCTGGCCTGGTTCGAGCGGCT
>Ga0209483_1003010_pt1 | contig 11265 bp, 13 predicted proteins | sample NGEPerA_FD_184508 | JGI IMG/M metagenome (GOLD analysis project Ga0209483, IMG submission 184508) | Arctic peat soil microbial communities from the Barrow Environmental Observatory site, Barrow, Alaska, USA - NGEE PermafrostL2-A... | ecosystem: Environmental > Terrestrial > Soil > Wetlands >... | reverse complement strand
GAGGCGGTCGACATGCCGGCCCAGCACCACCAGGCACATGGTCAAGGGCGTCGACAGCAGCAGGCCGATCGGACCCCATAGCCACGTCCAAAACGCGGCGGCAATGACGACCGCAACGGCGGAAAGCCCGGTCCTCCGGCCATAGAGCCAGGGCTCGACCAGTTGACTGGTGATTAAGTCGGCGACGAGATAAAGCCCGAGCGTCAGCAGCAGCATCGACCAGCCGGGATCGATCGCCAGCGCCAGAACGGCCGGAAAGGCGATGGCGATCGGCGCGCCGATATACGGCACGAAGCGCAGCAGAATCGCCAGGAATCCCCACAACAGGGGATTCGGCAGGCCAATGAACCACAGCCCGGTGCCGACGAGGGTGCCAAAGCTTGTGTTGACCGCCGTCTGCGCCAGCAGATAACGGCTGAGGCGCTGGCCGGCGTCGTCGAGTGCCTCGATAGTACGGTGCAGGTCGCGCGAACCGATAAGGCGGATAAACCGGTCTCGCAAATCTTCGCGCTGCAGGAGGAAAAAAACTACGAAGACGATCACGATGCCCGCGATCGTCAAGGGTTGCAGCAGGGGCGTGACGACGTTCTGAATCACCTGCAGCGGGCCCGGGTCGGGCTGGTGAATCTCCACCGGAACCGGCTTGCTTCCCGTCCCCGGCGAGGTTGCCGGCAGCGGTCTCGGGGGATTGCCGCCCGGCGTCGTCGTGATCTCGTTTTTGAGATCTTCCAGCATGCCTGATGCGCGGCCGACAATGCCGGTCTTTGCCGTCGCGGTCCCGCTGATGGCGCGGATTTTTTCGACGACGTTGGTTTGATAGGTCGGCAGGTTCTGCGCCAGATAAGTAAGCTGGCTGCCCATGACCGCGCCGATGGCGAAGATCAACAGGAAGGCGACGGCGACGGTGGCGATCACCGACGGCAGCCGGCCGAAATGCCATCGCCGCAGCAGCCTCACCAACGGCGCAAAGGCGAAGCTCAACAACACGGCAAGGGCCAGCGGCACGAACAGCTCGCGCCCGAAATAGAGCGCGGTGACGATGGCGATGCTCACCGCCCAGACCGTGAGGCCGGGCGCGGGCGCTCGCACCGCCTCGACCCCGCCGGGACTAGGCTTCGCGTGCTGCCGATCGGTGTCGGACATCAAATTTCCTCGTCTTTTCGTCGAGTTGCCGTCGTGCAGGGATCGCAGAGGGCAGGCTGTTTTGCCCCGCCCTAATAGAACGAACCCAAAGGTCTTTCGTTCATCTTTCGAGCGTCACTTCGGCTGAAACTGTGATCCCACCATCCTCGCCTATGAAATGAACGGCGCGCCCGTCCGGCGGTCGGGTGATCGGTAACGCTGATCGACAGTAGCTGCCGCCGGCCGTGCCGAAGGATCATGAGCCCATAGAGCAATCGGAACCAAATCGTCGGGACGATAACAAGATCGATCGACGCAATCCCGTCTGCGTTGTTGCGCATACCTCAACAATATATTCCAGTTTTGTGCTCTCCTCGATGCTTGGGTAACGATGTGGGATGTGAACACTGCCGCCCTTCGGGGCGCAGGCCTATTCCGCCGCGATATTCGCGGCAAGCCATTTTGGGAGGTTCGCTCAGCTCGTCCGCTTGTCGGTCGTACCGAATTTGCCGGGCCGCTCCCAGCCAAAGACGCTACGGCCGCCATAGGCATGCGATTGCGCGCGCTCGACCGCGATCAACCCGTCGACGGACGGACCCGTGACGAAGCGTTCAAACTCGCGCGTTTTGTCATCCAGCCGCTTAAGGGCGCTAAGCTCTTCTTCGCGGCCAAGTTTCGCGCTTTGCACCGCGGATTTCAGCACCCGGATCGTCTCGTCATAGACGCGTAGCGGCACTGGAAAAGGATGCCGGTCCTTGCCGCCAAGCGCGATGGAGAATCGCGCGGGGTCGCTGAACCGGCAGGGGGTACCATGCAAGACCTCGGCGACCATCGCCAGCGCGCGCACCGTCCGCGCACCGACGCCGGGGGTGAGCAGCAGGTCGGGGAAATCGGCTGGGCCGCGATTGGCCGCCGCTGCCAAATTCCCGTGTAGCCGCCGCAGGATCACGTCGCTCGATCTCACGTCGTGGTGCGCAGGAAGCTGCAGAAAGGGAAGCATCGCTTGCGTCGGATGCACCGATGGATCTTTCGCCGCTTGGGCCTCCATCGACGCCACTTCACGCGTGATTCCATCCGGCCCCAATGAGGTTAGAAGCTCGAGCTGAGCGTGGCGGGATGCAGCCGCGCGCCGGTCAGTCAGGTTGACGATCTCGCCCTGCGCCGGCCCGTCGATGGCGGTGTGCGGCGCGTCGACGAAACTCGTCAGCCCTTCCGAGAGCCAATGGTAACGGCGCGCCTGCTTGCGCTCGCCATTCATCCCCTGCTGGACGACCACCCAGCTGCTGTCATCGGTGACAATGAAGCCGTGAAGGTAAAGCTGAAAGCCGTCCTGCACCGCGGCGCTGTCGACCTTGGCTACGAGCCGGCTGACGGTTGCAAGCTTTTTTCCATCGAAACCGACACGCTCGCCGATCGAGATCAATTCGTGAGGCGTTTCCCGCGAATGCTTGCCGCGCCCGCCGCAAACATGAATTCCGAGTTCCTTCTCAAGCGGAGCCAGTCCGCGCTTCAGCGCTCCGATCACGCTCGTGGTGATGCCTGAGGAATGCCAGTCCATGCCCATCACGCTACCGAATGACTGGAACCAGAACGGGTGGGCGAGGCGCCGCAGGAACTCGTCGCGTCCATAGTGATGGATGATGGCTTGTGCCATCACCGTGCCGAGCCGGGTCATTCGATCAGCAAGCCATTTCGGCACCTGCCCGCCATGCAGCGGCAAATCGGCACGTCCCGCTCTGTGTACCATCAGTCGATTATTCCTCGCGAAATCTGCATACCATCCGCGTTGCGGACTATACCATCGGTCATCTTACCAGGTGCGCGATAAGCGGTCGCTTTTGCGGTAGAGCGCGGGCTCGATCGCTTGCTATCTGCGAACAACCCGACCCGAAACTTCGCAAACTGCGCGCCCGGCCTCTGCCACGCGAACGCCGCACTCCTCGCGTCCCTTGGATAGCCTCTTTAACCCCGATAGCGGATTTGGTATAGGCCCCACTGTTCCATCGACCAGGTCCACGTTGAAGCCCAGAGCGATTGGTCCAACGCCCGATCATACTTGCGGGACCTTGGCGTGGACTCTGAACGTCCGTTACCTATGGAAAACGCAAGAATTAGAGGACCGTGCCCGCCACATTGTCAATGAACAGGCCGGTGTCCCGAATATAGCGCTGGAGCATCGCGTCAGAGGCATGGCCCGTCTGTTCCCTGATCTTCCAGGACGCTGCTCCAGCAGCAGCGGCGCTCGTCACCAGTCCCGCACGTAGCGAGTGGCCGGCGTAGTACACCGGATTTAGACCGGCCTTACGAGCGCGATCCTTCACAATCAGTGCGACCGCCTCGCCGGACAATGCGTTCTCTCCTAGGCGCCCATACCGATTGACTGGCCGAAATATCGCCCCCTCGCTGATGCCTGAAGCTCGGAGCCACTCCTCGAGCGCCTGTACTGGACAGAGTGGTCCTGTACCGTTCGGTATTCCCACCTGCCTCCCCTTCCCGTCCTGATCGGTCTTGCTGCGCCTCAAGGTGATGATCAGTCCTTCCTCCACACGGCTTATGTCATTGCAATTGATTGCAACGAGCTCCGACCGTCGGAACGCTCCGGCAAAACCGACCAGGAGCAACGCGCGATCGCGCTGGGCGCGTAGAGAGTCATTTTGGCACGACCATAGCCAGCAGGTCTCGACGTAGCACAGGAGTCACCGCACGCTGTCTGCGGCCATGTCTGTGACGGATTCCACGAAACACCAGCCGCACTAATTCAGAGTTGATTGGCGAAGTGAGTCCTTGAGTCGAATGCGCCATGCCGATCGTGACGAGACGCCGGGTCAGCGTCGCCATCGACAGGGTCATCGGGCAGCCACCAGCGAGCTTACTTCCGGTATCTGAATATCGACGGCAAGGCCCAGGCGGGAGCAGTAAGGCCGGCCATCGCGGTTGAGTTCGCACCCGGCGTGCTGATCCAAGTGTCGCGTAGTCCTGGGATACGGCTTCAGGCGTACCAGCTTGTCCAAGGCCGCTGAGGCGAAGGCGTAGGTAAGCTCTGGAAGTCCGAACCGATCGACGACGGGATCGAGCACCCGCTGGCAAACCTCTCGCATGGCTGCGTAGGTCTCGAGCCGCTGTGGCTGGTTATCGATTTGATAGCGGCGCCAAGTCTCACCGCATTCGATGAAATCCCGGTATCGGTAATGTCTGCCGCATAGTTCATTCAGCGAAGGATAATTTGTTGAGTAGCCATGGCTGAATGACATTACGAATCGTATCAGATTTTCTCCGATGATCCAGAAATAATCGCCCGAGATATACAAGTTCTGTTGATAGCATTGCGCGGATCACTGGCGTTATCCCGTCCGTTCCGGAAACAACCCTGGCATCCAGCGCGAGGCGAGAGCGGCGGGAAAGACGAGGCGTAGCGGTGCGCGCGTACTCTCCGAGGTGAGTACGCCTTGTTCGAGCAGGGACGAGACCACGCGGCGCGCCTGACGCTCGCCAGTGCCGACGATATTGGCGGCATCTGCACGCGGTAGTTCGCCGCGGTAGAGCACGGCCTCGAGAATGTTGCCTGATTGCGGCGGCAGATGATCGAGCCTAATTTCTTCTTCGGCCCACAGCTTAATGCGCGCTCGCAATTGATCTGGTTGCATCAAGCGTTCCATGAAGGTGACCTGATCAATGCATGTGGTGAGGAAGAACCGCGTAAATTCCGCGAGGCTTTCTTCACTCAGTTGGCCTCTTCCGTCGAGATCGTTGCGCCGGGGTTGGTCGCAGTCGGCAAGGTGCGTCTTGTAAGCATCTACATTGCGGGCGAGGCCGCGCGCGATCGACCACACTGCCCCTGTATCGAGTGTCTCTAGAAGAGTCGCATGCGACATCAGGCGCGCAACGCGGCCATTGCCGTCGAGAAATGGGTGAATCCAGACGAAGCGGTGATGCGCTGCCGCCGCCGCGATTATGGTTTCGGTCTTTCTGAGGGGGCCATAAACCTCTTCGAAACGTTTCAGGAAGCGAGGCACAGCGGGAGGGCTGATGGCGACGTGATTGCCGACTTCGACATCGGCGTGACGCAGTTCACCGGGGATTACTTTCAGGCGTTTCTTCGTTATCGGGTCTTCGATCCAGAGAAGATCGTCGGGCAGCAGTTCGCAAAAGCGGCGATGAATCTCGCGGATGGAGTCTGCGGTAAGCGTGCGGCCTTTTAGGCTGCCGCTATCGATCCACTGCTGGACCGTGATGTGCGCTTTGGCTTCGAGTTGTAGGTCGCGCTTCTTTGCGTCTTTGCTGTAGTCGTCCTTAAGGGCGCGCTCGATATCAACGGGATGGGTGTCGTGCCCTTCGATCAGGTTGCTGTAATAGCAGTTCATCGACCGCACGAGATCCGCGAGCGAGGACAGCAGACTTTCTGGCAGAGAGCGCCGGAACCCCGCGCTTTTCTGGGCCAACTCGAGCGCGAGATCAGTCAGGGCAGCGCGGTGGCGCGAGCCGTCGCCGATCAGCAGCGGTTCCATCAGGGAGACCGTTTCGCCCCAATCTTTGACCGGTTTAATGTCCGCTTCTATGTCCGCTTCTTTCTTCGCCATAAGTCAATATACATCAATTAGTTATCTATAATAAAGTACAGGTTATGTCCGCATAAATGTCCACTTCCAAATGGGAGATTGCGAGGCCTTTCCAAGGGCTTGGTGGAGGGGGATGCGGGCCCCTACCAAGGTCTGCGCGAAACGATTGCCCTATTGATTGATGGCAACGCCGCCAACTGGACAGCGGGTGGCTGTTGTCCCCTATACGGAGTCGATCTTCCGGCTGGTAACCCGGCTGGAGCCACACCGCGCGCTCGCCTGTATCGAACTCGCCCAGATCAAAAGCTGCGTCGAGGCGATCGACGTGCGAGCGATCTGAGAAAGGGAGCTACCTCATGCCTCCAACTTTTGATCTGAGCGAAGTGAGTTTTGATACATCTGACCCCCTACAGGGGTGGGGGGTCGTGACTCGAAACTCCCGCCCGATGCAAATATGTGCAGCGCTTTTCCTGCTCTCATAGCTCACGCCCGCAGGTTACGGACTGGCTGCAATTGGCTCTACGACGCCAATAATCTGGCCTGAGCCGATGTCGTGGGCTGCGCCGGCTATGGCAATTGCTAAGCGATAGGGATCGAAGTTTTGAGGAGTTTATTGCCCATTTGCTGCCGCCTGCTTTGCAGCCTCGATGTCTGTCTTCAGAGATGGGCCTAGCCGCTTTATCAATCGTGTCACCGTGGTCGAGTGCCAATGGCCACCTTCTGGCGTTGCTATAGCGAGCCGGTTTAGCTCTCGGGCAAGCCGGGCTGGTCTTCGTAGCCCTTTTATCATCAGCTTTATAACAAGGAGCCGGAGGCCCTCAGCGAATGCGCTGGCCTGGTCCCTATTTCTGGCTGCGAGGTCCTTGCCTGCACGACCCCACTCCACGCTTCGCGCCCTCGCAAGGGTAATGCCCTTCCGCGTTTGGTCCGACCGCGTGGCAGGACAATTGCAGTCAATTGCAAGAATTGGAACAGGTAAAGGTTCATCCATTGACCCGTCCTCATTTCTTGACCGAAGATTCGAGCATAATAGGAAATGCCTTCTTCAGCGCGCCGGGCCACGTCACCCAGTAGGCGACCGGCTTCCAGAATGCGGCCCCGCTGGCTTTTACTGCCGAAAGATACGTGCCTCGAACTGCGACCGGAAAGTCGGCAAATGCACTGTCCAACCCTTCAGCCCGCGCGGCGCGATGGAGGGCCTGTCGGTGCGGCACGCTCAGGATCAAAGCAGCTTTCATCAGGGCATAGGCCTTCAGTGAGGCGAACGGGTTCTTCAGCGCGTGCAATTCATAAACCTGGTGGTTAGGTCTCATGCGCGCTTCGATTCGAGTTAGCTTTGCCCCAGCGTTTCCCTGCTGCACAGCCTTGTCGTAGATCGTGATCTGCCCCTTGAAGGTAGAACCGAGGTATAGCGTTTCAAGCGCGCCTTTTTTATAGACCGGCCTGCGCAGCGGCGATTTTGGGCGCTCCCAGATATAATCACCTGGACGCATACCTGGAATATCGACTGCTATGTCAAGCCGGGTGACCTTGCCGTGCAGCAAGTGGGTTGCCTCGATAGACAGAAAAACCTCGAGCTGCTTGAATAGATGGTGCGATTGGGCTGCCGTTAGGCCCGCCGGATTCCACTCTAAGCGCACATGGCCACCCTTCGCGTTCTTGGGTCCCGCTTGGACGAGTGCATAACGTTTGGTCCAGGGCGCGTTGACGCCGAAGGGTGTGGGATGAGGGAAGTGCACACGTAGAGCCGCTTTGTAGCCACCGTTGACCGCTGAAGCCCACCCGCATTGATGGAAGGGATGGTCAGCAGGCTTCGACATGTCCATGAGGCTACCTAAGACGTATTTCTGATGATCAGGATTTGTGATGTCGATCGTCAGGCTAATCTTGTCGATGATCAGGGTGGGCTTGTTAGGCTACCTAAGACGTATTTCTGATGATCAGGATTTGTGATGTCGATCGTCAGGCTAATCTTGTCGATGATCAGGGTGGGCTTGTTAGAGGTTTCCTGGGGGGTAGGGGCATCTTTTGGCGCATGCTTGGTGGCGACCGCGGCAGCGCCGGTGGCTGTATCACTCATGGATCACCTGCTGATTGGCAAACCACATAAGCCCACTAGGGGTGATCGACTAAGCGACGCGACTCTTCGCTATGTGGCTGCGGAGATCCTCGATCATGTACCTGACCGCACGCGGGCCTACCTTGATGAAGGGCACCAGGGGCCCCTGGCCGAAATGTTTCCCGCCCCATCGGTCGCGGGCCAGAAAGGCCTTGGACACGCCGAGCATCTGAGCCGCTTCATGGCTCGTCAGAAGTTGCTGGGAGCTGGTCGGGGATATAGTTGGGAGTAGGTCGTGCACCATGATCTCCAAGGTAAAGAGGGCTGCCGTTCTATTCGCCATCCTTGGAGAACGTCGGTCACTGATATCACAGGGAATCGAAATTGAGTCAAAGAAAGTGACGCAGGGATTTTAAAAACTGCCCATTACAATCAATTTCATTTATGCGTTGGCCGCCTTATCTCTAGTCTGGCGCTCATGGTCTGATAGCTTCGCGAGGCAGGCATCTTCGATTTGCTGCATAGCCTTCCGCAGCCTCTCAACGTCTGGGACGATATAGCCTGCCGTCACGTCATTAGCTGCCCTGTGGTTGAGCAGGCGTTGTATAGCGAACCGTGAGATGTCGAGGCTATCGGCCACACTAATGAACGTCCGTCGCAGGTCGTGAAGACAGAAATTCACGCCGCAGCTTGCCGAGACCGAAGTCATCTGGCTTCTAGGCTCCACGAGGTGGCCTGTGCGACCGTTGCCTGGGAATACATACTTCCCTGACGTGGCGAGGCGCCGCTTCTGCAACAGCCCAAAAAGATAGTTGGGCAGTGGCAGGGTATGGGGATCACCATTCTTCGTCTTCGTAATGGTTAGGGTACGCGACTTCCAGTCGATATCGCTCCACCGGAGAGCCGCGCCTTCAGTACGCCTCAGGCCGGTGAGCACCAGGAGGCGGAGATAGTCTCGGACAGTGCTATCGATGCCAGGGGCGTTCTCTGGACACAGCCGGCTTACAGCAGCAAGCCATGCTCCGAGGTCGGCCGGCTTGATCAGTGTCTGGCGACGTTGGATTTTAAACCACGCCCGAGCCTTCGACAGAACCATGACAGGATTAGGCGGTAGGGCTGTTTGGCCATCCCGGCCGTCATCCCTCGCAACCTGTAAGTTATAAACAGCCCGGAGTAACCGCATGGCTTGGTTGGCATAAGCAGGGCCGTGATCCTTGGCTAGGTGGGTATGGCGTTCTAGAACCCGGTCCTTACTGATCGACCGGAGTGGCAGCTCTAACCAATCCGGAAAGGCAACAGCAGCGAGCCGTTTGTAATCGTATGCTGTATGCGGTCGGAGCTTTCGTAGCTGGTGATAGGTTGCAATCGCCTCTTTGACGGTAACACCGCTTGCCCGAGCCAGCCGCTTCTCACGGTTCGGGTTCTTACCCCCAGCCATGGCGCCAAGCTGCCTCTGAGCATCACGTCGGGCCTGTTCGCATGTGAGATTCCCATGCTGCCCGATGGTCACGCGGGTAGTTCGGCCAGCAACGCGCTTCTCCGCGAAGTATGTCTTGGTTTTTCTTCCAACACGCAGGCCGAAGCCAGAGAGAGTGGTGTCGAACATCAACACTTGCCCAGCCTCGGGGTGCTCGATAGCACTGACGTTCGTCTTTGTGAGCTTGATGCGAGGCATGACGTTCAATGAACTTCCGCTAGTAGGCGCATAGTAGGCATTGCGAGTAGAAATGCCTCAATGACACTAATCGTATTCTATCAGCGTAGAATTTCACATGGGTGAGATATCAACGCCTTAGCTGATATTCACTCTCGCTCAATCTATCGTTCAAATTATTCGTAATCAGTAGGTCCGCAGTTCGAACCTGCGCGTCGGCACCAGTTTCAATCGGTTATGTCCGGCGCGGCTGAACTCCTTGGCCTCAGGTCGGCGATTTTTCACTGTGCAACTATTGCGCGGCGCTGCCGTCAATGGCGGGGCGCATCTCGCCGACATACTTGTCGAGCGGGGGGATGCTTCGTATTACCGTGTCGATCGCCTCGCCCGGAAAGCCCGATTCCAGCGTAATTGTGAACCCTGCGAAGGTGTCGCCGCCGTCGTCGACCCCCCAGAAGAGGAAATTGTTGTCGCTGTAGCGTAGCAGCCAGTGCGCGAAATCCACGCTGTTCTTGACCCGACCGAGGTTGATGTAGCCGCCCTTGTAATGGGGATAGATGCGAAACCCGACGGTGTTGGCTTTCGTCACCGAGATAATAATCTCTATCGATTCGCTGTTGCGGAGCCCCTGGGTGAGCGTGCCGGCGAAATTGTAGGGGTTTTTGCTGGGAGGGTGGAAGGCGACCCCGATCTTGGGTCCTTCGATGGCGAGTAGTGCCCTCATCTTCTCCCGCGTCGCGTCGCGTCGCGCTCGGGGTCCGGCGCGGGCGCCGCTGTCTGCGCCAGAACCGGCGCCGGGGCGCCCCCTATCGCGACGGATGTGGCGGCACAGAGGGCCAGCGCGAGAAGGCTGCGCGTATATTGCTCATGGCGACAGGCCTCCTGCTGCAACGCTTCAGCGTGACACAAAGCAGGCCGTTCGGCGACAACCGAGAAGTAAGCAAATTTCACGAACGGAACGATTTTCATCTCCCCGCGTTTTCAGTTACCGACGTTCCGCATTAACGAGCGCTTTCGCGCCCCATCCCAGCACCGGAGAGCCCATGCCCGACACCATCGCAAAGAATACCAAGCCGTTCCTCAGCGACGTGAAGACCCTGAGGGATCGCGCGCGAAAGAACCTTGCCGATGGCGCGATGACCTCGACCTATAAAGGCGATCCCAAGCAGACGATCGAGCTCCTCCAGTCGGTGCTGGCCACCGAGATCGTCTGCGTGCTGCGCTATACCATGCACGCCGTCAGCGCCTCGGGCATCTCCAGCGACAGCGTCAAGGCGGAGTTCGCCGAGCATGCCAAGGAGGAGCAGGAGCACATGATGGCGGTGGCCGAGCGCATCACCCAGCTCGGCGGCGCGCCGAATTTCGATCCCGAGGGGCTCGCCAGCCGTTCGGCCTCGCAATATTCCGCCGGATCGAACCTGGTCGACATGATCAAGGAGAATCTGATCGCCGAGCGCATCGCCGTCGATCACTACCGCGAGTTGATCCGCTTCTTCGGCGAGGACGATCCGAGCACGAAACGCATGCTGGAGTGGATCCTGTCGGTCGAGGAAGAGCACGCCGACGACATGCACGACCTGCTGGTCGCCCATGAGGGCCGGCCCATGCTGCCCAAATAAAGGGCGCGCATGCACGGCCCTTCGGCCTCGCACAAAATCACTGGCCGGGATCCGCCGCCAGCACCCGCGGGGAGGCTGTGCTGGAAACCTGCGCATGCGCCTTGTCGGCGGGCGCCGGCGGTTGACGGCTTGCGAAGATGTATTGAGCGCCCAGCACGACGGCGATAACGATCGCGCAATAGATCGCGTACCGGACGGCCTGGGGATTGGCGACGGCACCGACGCCGCGCAACGTCTCGCGCGACGGCATAGTGG
>Ga0209483_1003008_pt1 | contig 11266 bp, 11 predicted proteins | sample NGEPerA_FD_184508 | JGI IMG/M metagenome (GOLD analysis project Ga0209483, IMG submission 184508) | Arctic peat soil microbial communities from the Barrow Environmental Observatory site, Barrow, Alaska, USA - NGEE PermafrostL2-A... | ecosystem: Environmental > Terrestrial > Soil > Wetlands >... | reverse complement strand
TCCACGTCCTGCGGTTCAAGTGCCGCGCCGCGGTAAACGGCGACCCGCTCAATTGCTCGGTGTAGAGGCCGAGCGGCGCTTTTTGCGGGGCGTTCTGGCCGACCGGCAGCGCGCCCGCATGGGCCTCCGTGGCAAACTCATTCCCAAACCCCGACTGATACCCGGGATGATGCTGCGGCACGCCGTTCGACTTCGATCCAGACATAAGTGCTCCTCGCCGCGGGGGTACGAATTTCACACAACCGCGAACGGGATAGGGTAGCGCATCCGGCTCATCATGGGCGAGTGCCGATTTCCCCATGGAAGATCCGACGGGACCGCACTGGCATGAATATAGCCGAATAGAGATAAAGGTCAGGCGAGCACAATGGTCTTCGCATTCATAAATTCGCGCATGCCGGCTGCGCTCAACTCGCGGCCGTAGCCGGAGCGCTTGATGCCTCCGAACGGCAGTCGCGGATCGCTCGCCACGGGAGCATTCAGGAACACGCTGCCGCACTTCAGCTCGGAGACGAAACGCTTCTGCTCCATCGGCTCTCCGGTCCAGGCGCTGGCGCCGAGACCGAAGGGCGTGTCGTTGGCGATCTCGATTGCTTCGTCGATAGACGCTGCGCGAAACAGCAATGCGACCGGCCCGAAAATCTCTTCGCGGCAAACGGCGGCAGTGCGCGGAACGCGGGCAATCACGGCCGGGGCAAAGTAATTGCCCTCGCCGATAAGGCGATCGCCGCCGGTCAGAATGCGTCCTCCAGCCTGGGTCGCCGCGGCTACCTGCGCCAACAGGTCGTCGAGGACCTTCGGCGTTGCGAGCGGTCCAATGTCGGTGCTTTCCTCCATTGGGTCGCCTACGTGCAGCGCCTGCATGCCGACGACAAACGCATGTTGGAAGCGGTCGTAAATATCCTGATGCACGATGAAGCGCTTGGCCGCGATGCATGACTGTCCGTTGTTGATGCAGCGGGCCTGCACTGCATTCTTCACCGCTTTGTCGAAGTTCGCGGACGGCATGACGATGAACGGATCGGACCCGCCGAGCTCCAGTACGGTCTTCTTGACGAACCATCCCGCCTGCGCCGCGACGGCACGGCCCGCCATCTCTGAGCCGGTCAGCGTGATTGCCGCAACGCGCTCGTCGGCGATCAGCATTTCGACCTGGCTTACTTCGATGAGCAACGCCTGAAACACACCGCGCGGAAAGCCGGCGCGCCGAACCAGCGCCTCGATCGCCAACGCGCACTGAGGCACATTCTCGGCGTGCTTCAACAGGCCGACGTTGCCGGCCATCAACGCCGGCGCGAGAAATCGGAACACCTGCCAGAGCGGGAAATTCCACGGCATGATGGCGAGCACGACACCCAGCGGGTCCCAGCGAACGTAGCTACGGGCATGTTCTGTCGGCACCGGTTCTTCGGCCAGTATGCGCGCGCCGTTGTCGGCATAATAGCGGCAGGCGGACGCGCATTTATCCACCTCGGCGCGCGCCGAGACGAGCGTCTTGCCCATCTCGGAGGTCATGGTCGCGGCGAGGTCTTCGCGGTCGTGCTCCAGCAGCGCGGCGAGGCGCCGCATCCAGAACGCGCGCTGTTCTACAGGTTCGTTCGGGTACGTACGGGCAACAGATGCAGCCAGCGCGAGCTTCTCCTCGATCGCGTCTTCGGTACGCGCATCGAAGCTGCGTATCAGTTGTCCTGTAGCCGGGTTGACGGATTCAATGGGCATCGTCGTTTTATTCCGCGGCAAGTTTGGCCAGAGTCAAAGCCAGGACGCGCGCGCCGAGCGCAATCGCCTCGGGGCTGGAGTATTCGTCGGGGCGGTGCGAGACCCCGGCGCGGCAGGGGATGAAGATCATCGCAATCGGCGCGACGCGGGCCATGAAATTCGAGTCGTGGTAGGCGCGGCTCACCATCTTTTTGTACGTGGCGCCCTCGGCATTGCATACCGATTCCAGCGTGTCGACAATGTGCGGCGAACTTTGCGCGGGATCGTCGGCATTGATCAATTCCTCGGTGACTTTTACGCCGCGCCGCCGCTCAATCTCCGCGATGTCTGCGTGGAACGCTGTCATCACGCCGTCGCGCCGGGTAACGTCGGTGTCGCGAATATCCAGCATCAGCGTCACGCGCGACGGTACGGAGTTCACCGCGCCGGGATGGACTGCGACTGTTCCGACCGTGGCCACTGTGTCCACTCCGCCAGACGTTGCGTTCGCGGCGAGGGCGTGGCGTTCGACGGAGAGAATCATTTCGGCGGCGGCGCAGAGCGCGTCGCGGCGGTCCGGCATCAGCAGAGCGCCGGCGTGCCCGCCGAAGCCCGCTACTTCGTACCGGTAGCTTGCGGGTGCTGCAATCCCGGTGACGATGCCGAGTTGAATGCCTTCGCGTTCGAGCAGCGGACCCTGCTCGATGTGCAGCTCGACCCATGCGCCGTAGTAATCGTGCGGCAACTTTACTCTGGCGAGGTCGCCGTGGAAGCCGGCACCGTTTCGCACCTGCTGGAGCGTCAAGCCTTCGGGCGCGGTGGGGTCGGTTTCGGGCAGGCGATCATGCAGCGCATCCGCCGCGACGGGATCGATGACGCCGCCGAGCAGCCGCGAACCGATGCAGCCGATGCCGAAACGGGTAGGCTCTTCGCTGGTGAACATCAGGGTTTCAATGGAACGCTTCGGCTTGAATCCTGCGTCCTGCAACGAGCGCATTGCTTCCAGTCCGCCGAGGACACCCACGGTTCCGTCATACATGCCCGCGTGCGGGATCGCGTCGGTATGCGAACCGGTGGCCACCGCGGGCAGCGCTGGCTCCGAACCTTCCCAGCGCAGGAAAGTGTTGCCGATCGCATCTTCGCGCACCGCGAAGCCTGCATCGGTTGCGCGTTTCTTGAGCCATGCACGCGCTTCGAGATCGCGGGCAGTGAAGACGATGCGCGTTACGGCCTGCGTCGGCGCTGGCAGCGATCGATCTTCGGTCGGCGGGCAGTCGGTGAGGAGGGCGAGTTGATGCAGTTCGCGCAGGAGGCGTTCGGTGTTGATGGTGAGGTTCATTAAGTCTTTCAAAGGGTGTGCCGATTGAAGTCTTTGTAAATTAGGTATTTTGCGGGCTTCTTGCCGATCGCACCAAACCATTGCGGGCAGTAAGGCGCCATCCAGATAAAGTCTCCCGCGGTGGTCGGATACCAGGAGTCGCCGAGCCGATAAATTCCGCCGCCTTCGAGCATCAGCAGCCCATGTTCCATGTAATGAACCTCGACCTGCGAAAGGCCCGCGCCGGGTTGGTAGGTCATTGTGTTGCAGGCGAAATCGAATGCGAGCGATGCCGGGAGCAGAGCGCGGACTTGCAGGTCTTCGTCGCCGCTCAGCGCGGTCGAGGCCACATCCTGCTCGCGGCCGATCAGGAATTCCGGCATGGACTCGCCGTGCTCCGGATCGAGGGGAAGAAACGGCTTGTCGATCACGGCGACCCGCGATTTGGTTTTCGCGGCGAGGGTGTGATCGTGTCCGGTTGGGAGGTATGCAAACCCACCGGCGGCAAGGTCATGCGGTATTGCTGTCCCCGGTTCCGTCAGTGCCAATTCGCCTTCGATCACGTACAGCAAGCGCTGCGTCGGTCCTTGCGTCAGCGAGCCGGTCGGCTCCATTTCGATGGTCATCTGCGTGAAGGCCGCGCCGACCTGCGGGGCCACATGGACGATTGCGACGCCGTTGGTCAAGCCCGGCAGCGGTGTGCGGATGAACGTGTCCGGCGTCACAATCAGGTGGTCGCGCCGATTCGCGCTGCGTGTAAATCCCAAATCCTGCATATCACTCGATTCTACTGCGGAGGCCGGAGACCCGTCACAAACTCCAGGACGGTGGCGATGGCCGCTTCGACATCCTGCTCGCGGACAGTCTCGTCGGGATGGTGGCTGAGACCGTTGGGCGAGCGCAGGAACAGCATGGTCGTCGGGACATGCGGGGCGAGAATCATGGCATCGTGTCCGGCGCCTGAAAACATCGAGTTTATTGGAAAGCCCGCGCGTTCCGCGGCGTCTGCGAGCTGCGTTGTGAGTGCGTGGTCCATCGGGACCGCATTCTGCTGCATCTTTATCTCGGCCTTCACGCGGACGCCGCGGAGTTCGCCGGCGGCTTCTGCTTTCGTCAGCAAGACCGCGGTTGCGGCGTGCCGGGACGCGTCGCTCGGATGCCGTACGTCGAGCGTCGCGCGCACCAGGCCGGGAACGACATTGGCGGCTCCCGGCAGCACCTCGACGTGGCCGACCGTTGCGACCAGTTGCTTGTGGTCGAGGGCGTAGCGTTCGACTTCGGCAATCCACTGCGCGGTTGCCGCCAGCGCGTCTTTGCGGAGTGCCATCGGGGTTGTGCCAGCGTGGTTCGCGTGGCCCGTGAATGTCAGCAGGAAGCGCGACTGCCCGACAATGCTCTCGACCACGGCGAGCGACATGTCTTCCGCTTCGAGCACCGGCCCTTGTTCGATGTGGACTTCGAGTGCCGCGAATGTCTGTGCGGGCAGAGCGCAGGTCTCCGCAATGCGTTCCGGATGCAACCCAAAATTTCGCAGCGCCTGCTTGACACTCACGCCCGCCGCATCTTGTTTCGCGAGATGCTCCTCTGTAAGTTGTCCCGTGACCGCCAGCGACGACAGAAATGGAAAGCTGAAGCGCGCGCCTTCTTCTTCCGAGAAGGCGATCAGTTCGATGTCGAATGGCAGAGGCGTTGTTGCAAGTTCTTCGATGACGGTGAGGGCGAGCAGGACGCCGAGAGGGCCGTCAAATGCGCCCGCGTTGGGGACTGTGTCGATGTGCGAGAAGAACAAGAGTGTCGGCCCGTTGGGCATGGCTCCAAGCCGCAGGCCGCGTACGTTGCCTGCGTCGTCGGTGCGTGTCTCCAGGCCCGCACCGGCCATCCATGCGAGCAGCAGTGCGTGGGCGTCGCGGGTCGCTTCGCTCAGAAACAGGCGCGTCGTTTCTCCGGGCACGTCGGTGATGCGGGCGAGTTCGCGGCAACGCTCGATGGTTCGTACGGCGCGGGTTTGTGTTTCGTTGGGCATCGATTATGCCCTGCGCACGGTGGCTTCGATGGTGCCGTGCGGATCGTCTGTGGGGACGAAGATGTGGTTGGGGTTGGTTTGTCCGAAGCGACCGAGATCGGCGAGGAGGTTGTGCTTGTTCGGCATCAGCATGTAGACCTCGTCGATGATGTGGGTGTGGGCGAGCGCGGCCTCTGCCATCGCGTAAAGCGTCTGCTGGACGGACAGCGAGTCGTGCTTCGCGAAGGTTGAAATCAGCGCCTCGCGGAGGTGCCCGCGGACTTTGTTGAAGTCGATGCCCTCGGCGATGGCCTTGTCGGTGTAGGGCCACTCGGCTCTTAGCGCCGTGGCGAAGATGCGGTCGGTCGTTTCAGGAAGCGTCGTCAGCGAGTCCTTGATGTAGCCGACAAAACCGGACTGCGCGGTCTTCAGCACGGTCAGACGGTCGAGCCCGCTGGCGATCGCGAATGTGCCGTGCTGCGCGCGGGAGACGGTCGTGGTCTGGCGCTCGTCGGAGCCGCGCATGAATGCTGTGGGATAGGGTTCGCCTTCGACGACCAGGCGCTTCCATAGCGTCGATTCGACGACAACCTCCACCGATTCCACATGCGCATTGCGCGAGAGGAGGAAGTCGATCAACTCCTTCGCGTAGTCTTCCATGCTCTCGGCTTTCGAGTCGCGCGCGACGGAGTAGACGGTGTTCTTCATGGTGTCGGTGGGCAGGACTTTGGAGTTGTCGCCGAGGGTGTGGACCGTCTCGAAATCGCCCGTCAACAGCACCTGCAGGGTCCACTCGTCGAGGTCGTGGCGGTCTTCGTGCTTCGTCACGCGCATCAGGCGCACGCGCGATTTTCCATAGCGGTTTGCAGCGAGTTTTACAGGCATGGATCAGCTTCCTCGATAGGTGGTGTAACCGTTGGCGGTCAGCAGCAGGGGGATGTGGTAGTGCTGGCCGGGGTTGGCGACGGTGAAGACGATTTCGACGTAGGGGTACAGGCTGGTGAGGTGCCGGTCGTAGAAATACACAGCGGTGTCGAAGTGAAGTTTGTAATCTCCGGCGGCAAGCGGCTTGTCGCCGAGCAGCGTCTTGCAGCGGCCGTCGGCGTCAGTGCGGGCGCTGCCAATCTCGTGCCAGGCGCCACCTGCGGCGTTGTCGCGGAACTCGGAGAGCTTGATTGCGACATTGGGAGCGGGGCGGCCGAGGGCGGTGTCGAGAATGTGTGTCGATAGTCCCATAAGTTCTGAATCCTACTTGATGTCGAGCCATTTGCGAAGCCGAAGCTGCGTGATTTGCCTCTGCTGCTCGGCTGCCTCATTTAATTCTGTGGATGCATCGTTGGCGAGGCGCGCCGTCAAAATTGCGAGCATCCCGGCGGCTGTTTTGCCGCTTGCGCAGACGATGAAGATGCGTCCGAATTTCTGCTCGTACTGCTTGTTCGCGGCGGCAAGTCTTTCTTCGGTTGTGGCGTCCATTGCTGCTGCGCTTTGCTCGCCCGCGGACCACGTGAGGCTCCGCTCCGTGGCTGCCTTTGCCTTGTGCTCGCCGATGCGGGGGTGAGAGTCGAAGGCTTGCTGCCGATCGCTCGGAGTGAGGCCGGACCACACTCTGTCGGACGTGGCGAACAGGTCTTCCAGGGTCTCAAAAGGCCGCGCGTTGACCATGCCGATTGCCCAGGCGGCAGAGCCGTTGCAGGGCAGGATGGTCTCGGTCGCATAAGATTGTTCGAGGCGGTTCCAGGCTTCGAGGATCGCGTTGACTGGGTGCTGCTGACTCATCGCTAAAGGTCCCGGTGCGCGACATGCGCAAGTTCAAAGGATAGCGCGTACTCGTGGCCGCGTGGAGCGGAAGGAAACTGGCCATCGGCGAAGACTCGCTCTCCGCGCAGCCACGTTGAGCGCACAACTCCGTGCAAGGTCTCGCCCATGTAGGGAGAAATTTTGTGGCGATAGTGCAGGCCTTCGGGGGCGACTGTGAAGCTGGCCTCCGTATCGAACGCCACAAAATTCGCGTGCTTGCCGGGCTCGATTGATCCTACGTGCCCTGCGAGTCCGGCGAGGCGCGCCGGTGCTGAGGACATCCATGTGGCGAGGTGGCCGAGCGAGAAACCTCGTCGCACGCAGTCTGTCCACACCAGCGAAAGCGCGATTGACAACGACGCGATGCCGCCCCACGCCTCATCGAAACGCCCTGCTTCCTCACCCGGCTGCGTGACTTCCAAGCGCTTCATTTCCGGTGGACAGGGCGAATGGTCGGTCGCTACCAGGTCGATGGCTCCGTCGCTCAAACCCTGCCATAGTGCATCGCGGTTCGCCGCGCTGCGAATCGGCGGAGCGCACTTGAACAGCGTCGCTCCGTCGGCGATTTCTTCTGCCGCGCAATGGAGATAGTGGGGGCACGTCTCGACTGTGACGGGCAGACCTTCGAGTTTTGCCGCGGCCAGCATCTGCAGAGCTTTTGCGCTGGCGAGATGCACGATGTGCAGGTGGAAGCGATAGGTGCGGCACAACTCCAGCAGCATTTCGATTGCCTGGAGTTCGGCTTCATCGGGCCGCGAGGCGAGGTAGGTCGCATACTTGCGCCAGTCGGCGTTGCTCGCGTTCAACTGCGCGACGGCGGCGTCGATTGGTCCGGCGAGCTCGGCGTGGACCAGTAGAGGCAGGCCGGTACGCGCGATATGGGGCAGGGCGCGTTCGAGGTTGGCGCGATCGATGGACGTGAAGCCGTCGCAGCCGGGGTAGATGAGAAAGCATTTGAAGCCGGGCACTCCGGCGAGGGCGAGGGGTTCGAGTTCTGCCTGGTTGCCGTCGACCGCGCCGCCCCAGAGGGCGTAGTCGACCATGCACTGTCCGCGTGCTGCTTCACGCTTCAGTTCCAGCGCTTCGACATCGGTGGTCTCGGGAAGGCAGTTCAGCGGCATGTCGACGAGCGTCGTAAAGCCACCGGCTGCCGCTGCGCGAGTGGCCGTGGCGAAGCCTTCCCAGTCGGTGCGGCCGGGCTCGTTGATGTGGACGTGCGTGTCCACAAGGCCCGGCAGCAGGGCCACATCGCCAAGGTCTTCCAGCGGCATGTCACCTGTAAATTCCGCGGCTTCGTGAACACCAACAATCATTCCATCGTCGATTACCACAACGGCGTCGAGCTCGCCTTGCGGCGTGACGACTCGGCGGGAGCGCAGAGCATGTACCATAAAGCTGATTATGCAAGGAAACCCACAGTTCATGCAGCAGGCCATCGCGCTGGCGACGGAAAACGTCACCAGCGGACGCGGCGGCCCGTTCGGCGCCGTCATTGTGAAGGACGGCAAAGTTATCGCGACAGGCACCAACCAGGTCACCGGGTTGAACGACCCGACGGCGCACGCCGAAGTGGTCGCGGTCCGCAATGCCTGCGCGTCGTTGGGGACGTTTCAACTCGAGGGCTGCGAGGTTTATACGAGTTGCGAGCCGTGCCCGATGTGCCTCGCGGCGATCTATTGGTCGCGCTGTTCGGTGATCTTTTATGGCAACAATGCAGCCGATGCCGCGAAGGTTGGCTTCGACGATTCGTTTCTCTACGAAGAGGTGAAGAAGCCGCTGGAGGAGCGCACGATTCCGATCGCGCGGCTGCTGCCCGACGAAGCCTGGGTGAGCTTCGCGGAGTGGGAAAAGAGCCCATTCAAGGTGGATTACTGATGGCTGGTTTGCGTGTAGGTCTGCTCGGATTTGGAACGGTGGGAAGCTCGTTTGCCGAAGTGCTCGCGGCATCCGAAGCGAACGATATTCGACTGACGCGTGTCTTCAATCGCGGCGTCGACCGCAAGAAGGCCCATGAGCGCGCGAAGTTTGTCCCGGCCGATGCGGTGTGGACCGAGCGCGTCGAAGATGTGCTTGAAGCCCCCGATGTTGACGTGGTCGTTGAGCTGATGGGGGGGCTGGATCCGGTTGAGGGCTGGCTGCGGACGGCGCTTGGCGCCGGCAAATCGGTGGTGACGGCGAACAAGCAGCTGATAGCCTATCGCGGCGCGGCGTTGTTTGCGCTGGCCGCGGAGAAGGGTGTGCATCTGCTGTATGGCGCTGCTGTGGCGGGTGGTGTGCCGGTGATTCCGGGGGTGGCGCAGGGGCTTGGCGGCGACCAGATTCGGCGCGTGAGCGGGATTGTGAACGGGACTTGCAACTTCATCCTCAGTTCCATGGAAGCGGGTGCCGATTACGGTGACGTGCTGAAGACTGCGCAGGGGCTCGGGTATGCGGAGGCTGATCCTTCGGCCGATGTGGACGGGTTCGATGCGCGTGCCAAGCTGTGCATCCTGTCGCGGCTGGCGTTGCGCGCGGAGATCGATCCGGACACTGTTCCCGCGCAGAGCATCTCGCAGGTTTCCGCGGTGGACTTTGCCTATGCGAAGGAGCTTGGCTGCACGATTCGCCAGGTGTCTCGGGCGCAGCTTGATGGCGATACAGTGTCCGCGCGCGTTGGGCCGATGCTGGTGCCGAAAAGCTCGCCCATTGCGTGGTCGCATGGCACGCAGAACATGGTTGTGACCAGCGGGAAGTTCGGTGGAGATGTGGTGTTCAGCGGGCATGGAGCGGGTGGGCATCCGACGGCTGTTGCGGTGATGAGCGATGTGCTTGCGGTGGCCCATAACAGCTCGCCGGTGCGGTTGCCGGCGCGGAAGGTTGAGGTTTCAGGCGATGGCGTCGCGCCGCATTATCTGCGGTTTGTGGTGGCCGATAAGCCGGGCATCGTTGCGGCGATTGCGGGGGCGTTGGCGAAAGTCGGAGCCAACATCGACTGCATCCTGCAGCACCACGGTCACGGCGCCGAGAGTCTGCCCTTCGTCGTCACAACCGAGCCGTGTCTCACCTCGACCATCGAAAAGGCCGTCGCCGAAATGGCAACCATGGACTTCATGATCCAGCCGCCACTGTGTATGCAGATCCTGGTTGTGGACGATCCAGACGGCGACTAACGGGCTGCGCCGGTCAGCGTGACGTACAACTCCGAGCGAATCTTCCAGCCTTCGTTCGCGTGTCGCCACATGGCCATGTAAGTGCCTGTGTGTGCGACCGAACCATCGGGTAAGGTAGCGACCCAGTGGCCGTGTTCGGCGGCGAGTGGCTTGGTTGCGGAGACTTCCACGGTGTCCGCGACGCGTTCGTAGGTGAGGGCCGTCCTGGGCGAATCGAAGCCCTGCTTGAAGAGCCCGAGATAGGCGTCGCGCGATGGGACGAAGCTGCCGTCTCCGATGACGGCGACGAAGTCTGTGTCGAGGGAGTCGCCTACGCCGAGGAGGTTGCGGCGGACGATGGATTTGTTGGAGAAGGTGCGCGCGGCGCGGATTTCGGCTTCATCCTGCGCGGGCGTTCTCGGAGTTTGAGAGTGAGTCGGAATCGACAAGAGCATCACCAGAAGAGCGGCCAGCTTGAGCATTTCTAAATGGTAGAGCGTAGTGCGCGATGATGTATCGCAGCCAAGAAGGAGAGCGTGTCCCGAGGGCTAAAGCCCAGAATTTGCGGGCGGCCTGAATGTCCGGGATAAATCCCGGACCTATCCCAGAAGCAAAAGCAAGAACTCGTAAGTCAAGCTCTCCATCGAAGGGAACACTCCTCTAGTACTTGGGTAGCGACTTGTCGATCTTGTCCGCCCAGGCTGTGATGCCGCCGGCGAGGTTGGAGACGTTGGTGAAGCCGGCTGCCTTGAGCGCGAGCGAAGCTTTCTGCGAGCGGCCGCCGGTCTTGCAGTGGACGACGATTTCCGCATCCTTCGCGACAGGGATTTCGGCAATGCGCTCGGGGAGGCTGCCGACCGGGATCAACTGTGCTCCCATGTTTACGATGGCGTACTCGTGGGGCTCGCGGACGTCGAGGATGAACGGCTTGGCTTTACCGCCCTGCTCCGCGGCATCGATGCGTGCTTTGAGCTCTTCGACCGTGACCTGCGGAATGCCGTCGACAACGTTGGCGTTCACGTCTACCTTCCCATGCGACGAAACTTCGAGCGGGCCGACACTGGCAGGCTTCTCGATGCCGCAGAACTGATCGTAGTCGATGAGCTGCTTGATTTCGTGGGTGCCGCATAGGGGGCACTCGGGGTTCTTGCGGAGCTTGAGGGTGCGGAAGCTCATGGCCGCCGCGTCGACCAGCAGGAGGCGGCCGATGAGCGGCTCGCCGATGCCGACGATCATCTTGATGACCTCGGTGGCCTGGATGACGCCTAGGAGGCCGGGAAGAATGCCCAGAACGCCGCCTTCGGCGCAGGAGGGGACGAGGCC
>Ga0209483_1003002_pt1 | contig 11277 bp, 11 predicted proteins | sample NGEPerA_FD_184508 | JGI IMG/M metagenome (GOLD analysis project Ga0209483, IMG submission 184508) | Arctic peat soil microbial communities from the Barrow Environmental Observatory site, Barrow, Alaska, USA - NGEE PermafrostL2-A... | ecosystem: Environmental > Terrestrial > Soil > Wetlands >... | reverse complement strand
CCCTCAGCCACGAGCCGCGCGGCCGAAATGGCGATGTTGTTGAAGAGACAGAATCCCATCGCGCCCTCAGGACGGGCGTGATGGCCAGGGGGTCGCACGGCGAGGAAGGCCGAGTCGGCCTCGCCGGCTCGCAGGCGGTCGATCGCGTCGAGGCCGGCTCCCGCGGCAACCCGCGCCGCTTCTTCGGATCTCGTGCTCGTGGGGGTGTCTGGATCGAGGCGAAGCGACATCGACGCCGCCTCCGAGACCCTCGCGAGATGCTCAGGACTATGGACGCGCAGCAAGGCCGCGTCGTCCGCCGGGGTCGGCGAAAAGACCACAAGGTCACTGCCGAGTCCAACGTCCGCCACTCCTTCGAGAACCGCACGAAGGCGGTCCGGGCGCTCTGGATGACCGAGCCCAGTGTCATGGGCGACGAAGACATCGTCGTAGCCGAGCAGCACTCGCACGCACTGACCGTAGTCGCCACGATCGTGCCCGAAAGCGCCGGTAGGCTTCCGCCTCGATCTAGGAACGGAGGACCTTAAGGCCGTGCCGCTCGTCCCCGGACGACATCTCCACCGAATCGGTGCGCTGACTCTTGGCGCCCTGCTCTTTGTGTTGGCGAGTCTGACCACCCCGAGCCTTGCTGCGACGACATCGGGCGACACCGCCACATTCACGCTTGTTGCGCAGTCAAATGACGTGATTGGAAGCGGAAAACTCTCGTTCGCCGTAAGCGTGCGCGCGAACGTGCCGTCTCGGAACCTGCGTATCGAGGTGATGCTGTTCCCGAAGCTCAACAATCGAAGTGAGTACGACTCGACGATCCAAAACGTCGAACCTCCAGGCAGCGCATGCCTGAGCGGGACCGGCCCGATGCCCGTCACGAGAAACCCCGGCAATGCCGACGGCATCACGCGCTTCAAGCTCGCTGTCGAAGCTGGTGACAGCTACAGCCCGTGCTCACAGGCGAGCAAGACGCTCGTTCTCGGATGTACCCCCGGCACCTGCGGCGGGGTCTACCCGATCGAAGTCGCGCTAATCGACAAGCGAACCGACGCGGTTGTGCGGCTTTTTACGACACATCTCGTCGAGCTCGACTCCGCCGAGCTCTCATCGCCGCTGAACGTCGGTTTCGTGCTCTCGTTGGGCTCAACGCTCGAGTTGAGCCCTACCGGCACCTCGATGCTTACCAAGAGCCAGATCTCGGTGCTAACCGAGACGCTGGCAACGATCGCCTCGTATCCCGCGCTGCACCTCACGGTCGTGATCTACCCCCAGCTGCTCGCAGCGCTAAAGGCGACACACCCGACTCCGACGCGCCTGATCTCACGCCTACATCGGCTCATCGAGACGCGGTCGGCGACGCACTCGATCGAGCTGGTCGGAGCTCCGTTCACGCCGGTCGACACATCAGCTCTAGCAGCGGGCGGATCCACGTCGATCTTCAGTCAGCTGCTGAGCCTCGGCAAGTCAAAAACGAGCGGAGCGTTCGGCGAGGTCGCAACCGACGATACCTACCTCGCGCCCGCGCCGCTAACCGGAGAGGGCGCCGACCTCGTCACTGTGCACTGCATACGTCAGCTCATCTTGCCTTCTGGCTCCGCGCCGCCGCCGGCGAACGGGCTCAGCCAGACCGCTCCGTTGAGCCTCACCGAGAAGTCAAAGAGCTGTGGCGATACCAACTCGACGAGTCCGGCTACGCCGATCGAGGCATTCGTCACCGATTCGGCCAGCACCCTTCTCACGTCGCCTGCCGGTGCTCCGGTACTTGCCGCGCACCAACTACTAGCCGAGCTCGCACAGATCTACTTCGAGCAACCGAACGCGACTCCGCGGTCGGTTGTCCTCAATACGAGCGGGAGTATCGACCCGGAACTCTTAAACGTCGTCCTGAACGGATTGAACAGCGACGCGTATCTCCACGCGGCGACGATCGGCGAACTGGTCACGATCACGCCGGTAGCAGCGGCGAAGAGCACCGCTACCTTGACACTCCCTGGCCATGTGCTCACCTCGGATCAGATCGGGAAGAAAGAACTGGCCGAAGGATCTCACGAACTCGCCGTCGCGTCGTCGGTTGTTCCAACGGACTCGGCGCTACTCGCGATGCTCGGTCGAGACCTGATCCTCGCTCACAGCTACGGCCTTAGCGGTGGAGCTGTCGCGAGCTATCTCGACGCGCCGCGAAAACAGCTGGGCGTCATCGCGAGCTCGCTCTCGTTCCTTGGCAGCAAACACTTCACGCTCACAGCTGCGACAGGGAAGCTGCCGATCACCATCCAACAAGACGCCAACGTCGGCCCGATCGATGTGGTTATCCACCTCGACTCAGGAGACCTCGTCGTACTTAGCGGCAGATCAAACTCGGTAACTCAGCTGCAGTCCGACGCTACGACACTTAGCAGCGTCCAAGTTCAAGTCGTGGGTTCGAGTCAGTCGACACTCGACGTCGACGTCCTGTCCCCGACTGGCGATCAGGTACTGCTCAGTGGACAGTTCACGGTTCGCTCGACCGCAATCTCCGGCGTGGCGATAGCGATCTCGGTGCTGTCACTGGTGATACTCGGCGCCTGGTGGCTCCGAAGCGCCCGGAGGAAGCACCGGGCGAAAGCACCGGCGATACTTCAGCCGTGACGGCAACGGGCGCGGGAGCGGGAACGCCGCGGCCACCGTCTCGCGAAGCGGTCTTGAACCGAGCCGGTCTACGAAGCGGCGCAGGAACCATCGCAAGTCGTATCACCGGACTGCTGCGCCTGGTCATGGTCGCCTATGCCCTCGGCGAGACGCATCTCGCGGATGCGTTCAACCTCGCGAACTCGACACCGAACATCATCCACGACCTGGTTCTTGGAGGCGTGCTCGGCGCGACCTTCGTGCCGGTGTTCGTCAACCGATTGGGGAACGCGACGCACCGTGAAGCTACGGAATCGATCTCCGCCGTCGTCACGCTCTCTGCCGCCGGACTCCTCGGCGCGACGCTGCTCTTCGAGCTGCTCGCTCCAGAGATAATCCGCGCCTACACCTTCGGCGCGGGCTCGGTCGCAGAGCAGCACGTGGCGGTAGAGCTCTTGCGCCTGTTCGCGCCGCAGCTGCTCTTCTACGGAGCGATCAGCTTGATGGCGGCCGTACTCGCGACCCAAGACCGATTCGTAGCGATAGGCATCGTCCCGGTCGTCAACAACGTCGTGAGCATCGGGGTACTCGCGGCGTTCGCGGCGATCGAACGAGCCCCCTCAATCGGCGCAATCGAGGGAAACACCTCGCTACTACTGCTCCTTGGATTAGGGACGACCGCCGGCGTCGCCTTGCAGGCGGTCGCGCTCGTACCGTCGATGCGACGTAGCTCGCTCCGGCTGCACTTTGTGTGGCGACCGTCGGACCCCGCGGTCAAAGGCATCTTGTCACTGTCTGGATGGACCTTCGGCTTCGTCTTGGCGAACCAGGTCGCCGTCATTGTGATCCTGGCCATGGAGTACCACCTCGGCGTCGGGAGAGTCAGCGCGTACACCTACGCCTACACGTTCTTCCAATTCCCCTTCGGGGTAGCGGCAACGGCGATCGTCAACGTCGCGACCCCGGATCTGGCGCGCGCCTGGGGCGAGGGCGACACCGCGCTGATGGGCCGACGACTCGGGATGGCGCTTCGCCAGCTGCTCGCACTGATTCTGCCCTCGATGACCGCATACCTGATCCTGGCGCGACCTGCAGTGACGTTGATCCTCCAGCATCACCAATTCAGCCCGGCGGACACTCATCTCACTGCAGCGGTACTCGTGCTCTTCGCCCTCGGGCTACCTGCCTACTGCATCTACTTTCTGGCGATTCGCACCTTCCAGGCGATGCGCGACACCCGAACGGCCTTTTGGTGTTACGTCGTTGAAAACGGCCTCAACATAGGACTTGCCGTACTGCTCTACCACCGACTCGGCATCCAGGGACTCGCTCTTTCGTACTCGATCGCCTATACCGTCGCGGCCGTGGTCGCCCTCGTCGTGATCAGACGACGCCTAGGAACCATGGGCGGGCGGGCGATCGCCGCGTCGTCGCTGCGCTCACTCGCGATGGCGGTCTTGATGGCCGTCGTGCTCGCTCTGGTCGTGACGCTGACCGGCACGAGCAATGGGCTTCTCGGCTGGGGCAAGCTCCTTCTCGCCACGGCCGCTGGCGGCATCGCATACTTCGGAGGCGCCGGACTGGCAGCTACGCTCGCCGAACGCAGGATCGCCACGTCACGTGGCCGACACAGCCTAAGGGGCGAATAGGTGCGGATCGGTGTCGTAACGGATAGTGCATGCGATCTCCCATCTGAGTTGGCGCAGCAACTCGACGTCATCGTGGTGCCGCTCGATGTCCGACTCGGCGCCACGCCGACCGAGGAGGTCCGAGTACTTGCCCCCGCGGAGTTCTGGAAGCTCGCGGCACGCACGTCCGAGCTTCCCGAGACCTCCGCGCCCTCGCCGGGAGCCTTCGTCGAGGCATTCCTCGCCTGTCGGGATGCTGGAGCCGAGGCGGTGATCTGCGTCACGATCTCCTCCGCGCTCTCGGCCACCTACGAAGCAGCACGAAGCGCGGCATCGGCGGTCGCTGCCGATATCCGCGTGGAAGTCGTCGACTCACGCAACGCCACCATGGGAGAGGGACTACTCGTGATCGAGGCCGCGGCGCTCGCCCGCGGCTCCCTGCCCTTTGGTGCCATCGTGGAGCAGGTCAAGAGTGCAGTCGACCGACTCCACGTTCTCGGAACCCTGGACACACTCGACAACCTGCGCCGGGGCGGTCGGATCGGGACTGCGCAGGCACTGATCGGCGCGATGCTGCAGGTTAAGCCGGTGATAGAGGTCAGAGACGGTGTCGTCGAGGGTGAATCACGCCAACGAACGAGGTCGCGATCGCTCAAGTACCTCGCCGACAAGGTCAACACGGCAGGACCCCTTGAACGACTCGCGGTGATGCACGCTGCAGCTCCAGACGTCGAGGAGTTCGTCGCAATGCTCTCCCCGAGCGCGCTCGAGCATCCCCTCGTCATCAGTTTCATCGGACCGGTTATCGGTGCACACACAGGAGCCGGCACGATCGGCGTCTGCTACCTACGCGCATGAAGGTGTTCTCGCTCACCTAATCTCTGCGTATGCCCGACGAACCCGAAGGTGGCTCCCACGACTGGGTCAGTCAACTCACCAGCCGCTTGACGCGCCTCACCGACGTCCTCCAGAACTACTCGACCAAGCCGGCTCTCGGCATCGCCCGCTACCTGCTGATCGGCGCGGTCGCGGCAATCGTCGGAACCGCCGTACTTATCGCGATTGTCGTTAGTCTCACCAAGCTGTTCGACGATGACGTCTTCTCCGGGCGAGTCTGGGCCACAGACTTCCTGTTCGGAGGAGTCATCATGGTCGCCGGGGCGTTGGTGTTCCGGAAAGGCGTGCGAAGGAAAGAGACAACAAATGACTGAGACCGAGTCAGAAGCCCGCAACGTCACGATCCTCGGATCTGGACCCGCTGGCCTCACCGCGGCGATCTACACGGCGCGAGCTGATCTCGCGCCGCTCGTTCTCGAGGGCGAACCATCTTCGACGACCGACCAACCAGGTGGCCAGCTAATGCTGACGACCGACATCGAGAACTACCCGGGGTTCATCGACGGCATCATGGGTCCAACCCTGATGGGTAACTTCCGCGCCCAAGCCGAGCGCTTCGGTGCCGAGATCCGAACCGAGAAGGCAGTAAAGGTCGACCTCCGCGCCACGCCAATCGAGATCTGGACGTCCGCGCCCGATGGGCTGCCCACCTACACGACGAAATCGCTGATCGTCGCCACCGGTGCACAGTCACTGATGTTGAATGTTCCGGGCGAGGCGCAACTCCTCGGGCATGGCGTCTCAACATGTGCCACCTGTGACGGCTTCTTCTTCCGCGGTCTGCCGATAGCGATAGTCGGCGGCGGTGACTCCGCCCTCGAAGAGGCACTGTTCTTGTCGAAGTTCGCCAGTTCGGTGATAGTCATCCACCGGCGCAAGGAGCTCCGTGCGTCGAAGATCATGCAGGACCGGGCGATCGCGAACCCGAAGATCTCCTTCAAATTCGACACAGTGGTCACCGAGATCCTCGGCACCACCAAGGTCACTGGCGTAATGGTGGCCGACACGGTCACCGGCATCACCGAGGAGCTGGAACTTGACGGCATCTTCGTCGCGATCGGGCACACTCCGAACACCGCCGTCTTCGGTGACCAGCTCGATCGCGACGTCGACGGGTACCTCGTCACGCACGACGGCACTGCCACGAACATCGACGGCGTGTTCGCCTGCGGCGACGTCCAGGACCACACGTACCGGCAGGCCATCACCGCCGCGGGCTCTGGATGCATGGCCGCGCTCGACGTCGAGCACTGGCTAGAAGACCATAGCGACCACTGATTTCCTCGCCCGGACGGAATGACGACGCCCGATGCAGCGTTACACAAGGTGGAACGAGGCCCGCTGGGCCGAAAGGAGCCGTAATGGCTGAGAAGAATTTGACGGACAACTCCTTCGACGAGGAGATCATGAACTCTGACACACCAGTCCTCGTCGACTTCTGGGCGGAGTGGTGCGGACCCTGCAAGCTGGTGGCTCCGATCCTCGACGAGATTGCCGAGGAGAAATCCGGCAGCATGCGGCTCGCGAAGCTCAACATCGACGACAACATCAGGACCGCTCAGCGCTTCGGCGTGATGAGCATCCCCACAATGATCCTCTTTAAAAACGGCGAAGAAGTTCGACGCATCGTCGGCGCGATGGGAAAGAGCAAGCTCGCCGCCGAGATCGAGGAGTATCTCTAAATCCGGCAAAAGACGGCCACCTCCTCTCCTACGATGAGGAGGTGGCCGTTCATTCCGGTGCTCCGTCAAATCGGACACTCCCGCTCTCCGAGGGCGACTGCGGTGAGGCGGTAAGCGACCTTCAAGCGCGCCTGAGCGAGCTCGACCTGATCACCTCTGATCCACTCGGGATCTACGGCAAGGCGACCGTCGCAGCAGTCGCGCGCTTTCAAGAAGAGCGCGATCTTCCTTCGGATGGCATCTGCAACTCCAAGACCTGGTCAGCCCTTGTGGGCGCGGGGTACCGCCTCGGTGACCGACTGCTCTACCTCCGTCGTCCGATGCTTCGAGGCGACGACGTTGCCGACCTCCAGCACCGACTTTCGGCGCTCGGCTTCGACCCTGGTGGGGTCGACGCGATCTTCGGTGACAGAACCGAGGTCGCGCTGCTGGACTTCCAGCACAACGCAGGGTTGCCGGCAGATGGTAGGTGCGGTCAAGAAACGCTCACGGACCTGTTGCGCTTCTCGCTCCGGGAAGGTGGCAAGGACTTGGTCTCGCCACTTCGAGAGCGCCTGCAAATTGCACGAAACAGCTCGAGGACACTTGAAGGCCGCCGATTCGCGATCGGGGAATCCGGTGGTTTCAGTGCCGGGGTAGCGTCATTGTCGCGCGGACTCTACGCAGCAGGGGCGTTCGCTCTCGCACTGCACGATCCCGATCTCTCGCGTCAGGCCCGAGAGGCGAACGCCGCAGGCGTGGACTGTTACATCGGGTTGCGAATCGTCGCCGAGCGTTCAAGCTGCGCGACCGCCTTCTACAAAGGATTTCGCTACGAGTCCGTCACGAGCAGACGCCTCGCTGAGCTGGTACAGCAGCGTCTGCCGAGCGAGCTTGGCCTAGGGGACGATGGCATCTGCGGGCTTGCACTGCCGATTCTTCGTGAGACCCAGATGCCAGCGATCGAAGTACAGCTCGGGGAGCCGAGCCGCGTCACGCAACGGACCACGCAGCTCGCGGCCGCGATCACGACCGCACTCGAAAGTTGGGTCGCCGAAAGTTTCGAGTAGAACTCAAGCGCGTACCCCTTGAGAAGCTCTCGTAGGGGCAACTCACAGATCGACTTGAGCCCTACATGGCAAAGCCTCGATCACTCAGACGGTGGCCGACGGGCTCGCCTGTAGGCTTCGACGCCGCCGCCCACCTCGGCTAGCTGACTTTCGCCGCAGGCCCCGACGACGGGTCATCTACAAATTGCACCTGCACGTCGTCGACTGGAAATCGCGACTCCCAAAGCCTTCTCATCAGTCCTGCCGGTGACTCGTCGTCGATGATCACGCGTTGATCAAGAATCGCGATCCAGCGCCCGGCGAACTGCTCGTTATCGATGCCAGACTCGGAAGTGACGAGACTCGACAGCGAGCTGCGAGCGGGCGTGCCACGTTCGGATCGTCGAAGCAGGCGATGTGTCAACGGTTCCACCAGTACCACCTCGGCTCAGAGGGATGGCTAACTTCATCAGTGTAGTTTAGGGCAGGCCGTGCAGTAGGGTAACGACTTAACCGTCACCGCTCTTGAGCAGCAACGTCGTCGCGTCTCGATGCTCCCGACCGGCGCAGATCGGTCCAGGTAGCGGGCATAATCCGAGATGAGGGGAGCCCAAACCTGAACGTCAGCTGTAACCGGTTCACGCTACACGTCACCGTTAATCCACAGGCTGTGCATCAATCTGTGGATGACCGTAACTCGCGCATTGACGGCCAACGTTATCAACCGAACGTGATGATCAAGGGTTAGGTATAAAACCGTCTCTGAACAGGTCCTTTAGCTTGCCCCGTGACCACTTATCCACAGATATCCCAAAGTTATCCACAGGCTAAGCGTGTCGCCGCAAGTATGACTGAGCTTGCAGCATTCTCGAGCAAGTAGCGAGGAAGGTTTCAGCAAAACGAGCTGCCGACGTCCACTACGGTGGCGCGGCGCTTCGGGATGACCGAGAACGGTAGACCGACAGCGACCGGCAGGAGTTGCCGTTTCGAGACGAGCTGACCTGCAAGCTGCGTCGCGGCCTCATAGCCGCGGCGCTCACGATTACGGCCGCTGGCCATAGATGACAAGGCGTCGGCTCTCTTGACGATCCGGAACTCAGCTCAATCAGCGAGAGCTGCCATCGAGCCCCGGTTACGGGCACGCCTACGCCCGGGAGTCGATTCTCTGCCGCGAGGGACTTACAGCAACGCGAGGCGACTCGAACCCGAACGAATATGCCGCAACGTGATCACAAGATCACGCTACGGCTCGACGTCAACCGGCAGCATCGACCGATAGATCCGCTCAAGGTCCGTGATGTCGGCGAACTCAATTAGTATCCGACCTCGTCGGCGAGTGATGTCAACCTGGACCCGAGTGCTCAGCCGGTCAGCCAGTAGTTGCTCGAGCTCCAGTATGCCCGCAGGACGTACCGTCGTTCCCTTTCGTTGCGCGCCGTCAAAACCGTCCTCGGCATCCGCTGACCCCGACTCGTCACGAAGCTTGCTCCTAACCAACTCCTCAAGCGCTCGAACCGAGAGATTTTCGCTCGCCGCGAGATCACCAAGCTCTTCTTGAAGCTCTCGATCCGGTGTCATCAGCAGAGCTCGGGCGTGGCCAGAAGTCAGCTCTCCATCACGGATGCGTCGCTGCAAAGAAGGCGGGAGCTGAAACAGCCGCAAGGAGTTCGTGACGGCTGCCCGTGATCGGCCAACCTTTTGCGACACCTCCTCGTGTGTCAGGTGGAAGTCCTCAATCAGCTGTTTGTAAGCGGCGGCCTCCTCGAGCGCATTGAGGTCCTCGCGGTGGAGATTCTCCACTAACGCTCGCTCCAGACTGGCCACATCATCAGCTGTCTGGACGACAGCTGGAATGGTCTGGAGCCCTGCCCTGCGAGCAGCCCGACATCTCCGCTCCCCGGCGATCAACTCGAACCCGTCTTCCGTCTGACGGACGAGTACCGGTTGGATCACGCCGACTCCCTTGATCGAGTCCACGAGCGACGACAGAGCTTCCTCGTCGAAATATGCGCGTGGCTGATGTTGGTTCGGGCGAATCTGGGAAAGCGGAATGTCCCGAAGCACTGAGCCCGACTCACCAGTAGGTGCGGTCGGAATCAATGCCCCAAGTCCTCTACCAAGACCACTCCGCTTAACTGACACCACTGACCTCCTTAGCGAGCTCGCGGTAAGCGATCGCTCCTCGTGACATCGGGTCGTGCACGGTAATCGGCTCGCCGAACGATGGAGCCTCGGAAATGCCAACGGAGCGAGGAATAAGGGTTCGACAGACGGTCGGCCCGAAGTGCTCTCGAACCTCGCTCACCACCTGCTCGGCGAGCTTGGTCCTGGCATCAAACATCGTGAGAACGATCGTCGACATGTCCAAGGTCGGGTTCAGGTTTGACCGCACGAGCTCCACATTCCGAAGCAACTGGCCAAGACCTTCGAGCGCGTAGTACTCGCATTGGATCGGCACCAAGACCTCATTGGCAGCCGCCAGGCCGTTTACGGTAATAAGGCCAAGCGACGGCGGACAGTCCATAAAGATGAAGTCGAACTCTTCTTGAACCTTCTCGATCGCCCGCTTAAGTCGCATCTCGCGTGAGAAGGCCGGTACGAGTTCAATCTCGGCGCCGGCGAGATCGATCGTCGCAGGGGCAACAAAGAGGTTCTTGATGCTCGTCGGCTGCATGCAGTCCTCGAGCGACACGTCCTGGAGCAGCACGTCGTACATCGAGAGGTCGAAATTCCTCGCCTCAACGCCCAACCCTGTGGTTGCGTTCCCTTGTGGGTCGAGATCGATCACCAGCACGCGATGGCCCAACTCAGCGAGCGCGGCACCAAGGTTCACGGTGGTGGTTGTCTTACCTACGCCACCCTTCTGATTCGCTACCGCGAAGATCCGGGGAAACGGCCGAGCCCGCGTAAACCCTGGTTCGGGCTCTTCGACGGGCTGGACGGGCGTCACCAGGCACGCCTGCGAGACATGAGGCTCCTTCTTATCGTCGCTCAGCGAGGCAACGTTCCACGTGAAACGCTTGCCCCAAGCCGCAGACGAGGCATTCACGGCCCCGACATGGGCAACTCCAAAAGCATAGCCCTCCGGACAGCGAATCGTATCGATTCACGGATCGGCAGGAACAGCGCTGATCAGCAAACAACGGCACTAAAAGAGCGGCCGCTTCGCTGGTACGCCGACCCGACGTGGATACTTAGGAGGACACGGCGCTACCTGCCGCAATACAACGAAGGAGTTCGGCGACTCGACCGAGAACAGCGCTTGGAGCCCAAGTTCCGCGCAGGCCTCCTTAGGCCACCGATCAAACGGACGCGAAGCCGGTGGCTCGGAGACGCAAAGAAGACCTTGGTCGCGCAACAGCGGTGCTGCGCATTCAGCGGTAACGCCAGGGGCGGCAAAACCTCGGGCAACGGCGGCGTCAAATCTCCCCCGCCACTGCGACT
>Ga0209483_1002999_pt1 | contig 11289 bp, 14 predicted proteins | sample NGEPerA_FD_184508 | JGI IMG/M metagenome (GOLD analysis project Ga0209483, IMG submission 184508) | Arctic peat soil microbial communities from the Barrow Environmental Observatory site, Barrow, Alaska, USA - NGEE PermafrostL2-A... | ecosystem: Environmental > Terrestrial > Soil > Wetlands >... | reverse complement strand
CGCTCCTCGCGTTCCTCGACGAGCTATGACTATGTTGAGCAACACCAACGCCAATTTCAGCGTGAGCAGGTGAAACACGCGTCGGTACATGCCCACTCAACATAATCGTCCGCGGGACATACAACCGTACGTGAGCCTCTCGACTCATACGGCTCCCACCATTCGGTCGTTGGCTCGAACCACTCGCCAGTGAGCAAAGAGCCCCGGCTCGCGTGCGAACACGCCCGCCAGGAACTCCCAGGCCCGCGTGCGGCGGCCTTTCAGTCGTTTGTCCACCGCCAGGCACGCCTTCTGCAGCGTCGTCAAGCGCGAGGGAAGCTGCTTGGGCAGGTCGACCTTGACGCTCGCGACGTTCGCCTGGCCGCTCGCCTGGTTGGCGCCCAGCGCACCGGTGGGGTAGACGATCTTCGCGTCGAGGCTCGCTCCGTCCTTGCGGCTCGTCTTCCCGGAGGTGGAGACCTTGAAGTCCGGTTTGAACTGGAGGCTCTGACACGAGCCGACCTGGAACGGGCTCGAGATCGCGGCGACCGTGCCTTCCGTGCTCGTCGCGGTGCCACTGAAGGACCGAGGGGCGCAGTTAGTCGGGTCGAACATGAACTCCGGACGGTCGATCACCGCGTCGATCGTGCGCAGATCCGTCGGGACGCCGGCCAGGATCGAGGGCAGCGGATCGGTCGTGACCGTCAGCTGCGCGGTGTGGGGATCGACCGCGATCGGCACCATCGTCTGGCCCAACAGCTTCGACATGGCCCCCGAGCCTCTGTACGAAGAGGCCTGCCGGCACCAGGTGTCTCACACGTCAGTGAGCGCGTAGTCGATCATGATCGGCGAGTGAGCCGGCGGGTGTTGGTCTCCCCTCTGGCCTGCCCCAAACCCGCGTTCTGAATCAACCGGAGCAACTGCGTGCCCGCCGTGATTCAGGGGGAGAGCGTGGCTCTCGTGAAGAGCTTCCGAACCCACTCGATGGGGAATATGGGCCCCAATCCGAGACTGGGCAGTTTCGTGTGCTCTATGTGCAGCGTGCCCTGGGTCGTCTCAGCCGTGCCAAGCTCGGTGGCATCCGTGCGCTGGGACTCGGAGGCGGGCGGCTGGTCGACGGTGGGGTGTTCCATCGGTGTCATTGTAGCCTCCCTGCGAGCTCGATTATGATCGCGAGCATCAGGAATGCCAGAGCCCCGTTGAATAGCGGAGCTATGCGAGCCAGGGCCTGTTCGTTGCTGCGAACGTCTGCTTGCCGGCCGATCGCGGCGGACCGACGGCCGATCCGTGTCCCGTTCCGGCCCCACGGTCGGAACAGGAAGTGGTGCCTACGATCAGCTACTTTTACGGAATCGTCATCCGGATGTACTGGAACGAGCGAGACCACCCCGTACCCCACTTCCACGCCGAGTACGCCGGCCGACACGCATCCATTGCCCTCGACGGCGCCGTCCTGGCAGGTTCGCTGCCCGCACGGGCTCTACGACTGATCGAAGACTGGGCCCGGCTACACAACGACGAGCTGCTCGTCAACTGGGAGCGCGCTCGCAACCGGGAAACCCTGGCGCGCATCGACCCATTGTCCTAAGATTGATCCTATGGTCGACCTGCCCCCACTGGTCCATGTCACTCGCGTCAACGTTATTGGCGACCACGAGCTGCGCCTCGCTTTCGAGGACGGCACCGTCGGCAACGTCGCCTTCGACGACACCGAATGGCAGGGCGTGTTCGAGCCGCTGCGCGACCCACAGCGCTTCGCGCGGGTCTGCGTAGAGGGCGGCACCATCGTCTGGCCCGACGACGGCCTGGACATGGCGCCCGAGCCTCTGTACGAAGAGGCCTGCCGGCACCAGGTCGCTCGCACCTCGGCAAGCGCCTAGCGCGCTCAGCTCGTAACGGCGCCCGCGGCGGCGGTCTGAGCCGTCGCGTCGGGTTTGTCGCCTACGATATGCATGAGCGTCAATGTGTGCCTCGATCATGCCGCCGGCCGGCGATTGGCCGTTATTGGCCGCGCATCCCGGAACGATCACCTGGCGCCGCGCGGGTGACGCGCGTCTGCCGCTCGCGGCGGGCTATGCGCTGCTGTTGCAGGTGGCGCACCCGACTGTCGGCGCGGGCGTCAGCGAGCACTCCGAGTTCCGGCGCGATCCGTGGGGGCGTCTGCTGCGGACGCTCGACTACACGTACACGATCGTCTACGGTGGCCCGCAGGCAGCGGGCGAGATGGGCCGGCGCATCCGCTCGCTGCACGGGCAGATCCATGGCAGCACACCGGATGGGCGGCGCTACCACGCGCTGGAGCCAGAGGCCTACGCCTGGGTGCACGCGACGCTCGCGGAGGCGATAGTGCTCGCGCACGAGCGTTTCGGCCGGCCGTTCACGCACGAGCAGCGCCGGCGGTTCTGGGCTGAGTGGCGCTCGCTCGGTCGGCTGCTGGGGATCCGCGACCGTGACCTGCCGCTCGAGTGGCAGACGTTCCGCGAGTACTTCGAGGAGATGGTCGACGGTGTCCTGCAGCGCACGACAGCGGTCGACGAAGTGATCGAGGCGCTCGCGCGACCGGCGCCGCCCCCGGTGATGGGACTGAGCGGAGCGGCTTGGGCTGTGACGCGCCTGCCGCTGGCTCATGTCCTGGGACTGGTCAGCGTCGGGCTGTTGCCCGAGGTGTTGCGCCGGCGCTTTGGGGTCCGCTGGACGCCGGCGAAGGACCTCCAGATGCGGGCGCTCGGTGCCACGCTGCAGGCCACGACGCCACTGATGCCGCCGTGGCTGCGCAACACGGGACCGGGCTATATGCGCTGGCGCCATCAGGCGATCGCCCGCCGCGCGTAGCGCTAGATCTGAGATGGATGTCAACGCGCTGCTGAGCGAGTTCCTCGACGAGTGAGCCGGCGGGCGCCCTCGGCGGCGGAGCCCACGATTCCGATTCCCCATCTGCCCGGGCGCGTCAGCCGGCTGCGCCTGCGCGCGGGCTCTGCCCGCAGCGTGATCGCGCTGCCGTCCGCTGCCACGAGCACGATCGCGCTGTCTTCGTCGACGGCCTGACGGATCGCCTTGCCCACGGAGGGCACGTCCGCGTCGATGAAGAAGGCCCTTTTGGGATAGGGCGAGCGTCGCCCCGCGAGGTCCAGCTCGATCGCTTCGTCCATCGCCCGCCCGGCGGGGGAATCGCCCTTGCTGGTGGTGATGCTCACGCCCTGTGCCATCCGTCGATCATCTCCTCATAGCCGTGCTTGATCTCTTCGATCGCGGCGCGCATTCCTTCGCCAAGGTTACCGCGATCGAAGACCTCGGCCGCCTGCTTGCCGCCGCCGCGGGTCTGTCGGTGCAGCTCGTTCTCGCCGTGAGCGCCGTCGTACACGCGCACCGTCTCCTTGCGACCGTCCACCTCTACGACCAGCGCCACCGAATAGTCCACAACGCCAGGCCCGTGCCGTTCGATCCTGTACTCGACGTGCATCACGATCGTGGCCATGGCGTCGAGCTGGCGTTTGTATCCGCCGTTCATGCCGGCGCCGCGCCGTCGTTCGCGGTGCATATGGCCACACTCCCTTATCCGACGTCAGCGTCGAAACGGGACATGACTCGGGAAGATCGCCCGCCGCGCGTAGCGCTAGATCTGAGATGGACGACCTGCACCGTGGCCGCGAGCAAACGCGCGCGCTGCAACTCACTCATCGGAGCGTGCGACGCGCCGTTTCTCGCCCTGCACCTGGCCTATCCCGAGATGGATGTCGTGCCGTGCAAGATCGTCGACGAGATGTGGCACCAGCACATCCTCGACACCGCTGCCTACCGAGAGGACTGCGAGGCGATCTTTGGCCGATTTCTGGATCACTTCCCGCACTTCGGCATGCGCGGCGAGGATGATGCCAGGGCCTTGGAGGACGCCTACGTCGAGACGATCGATCGCTATCGCGAAGCGTTTGGCGAGCCGCCGGTGGCGGGCGCGGAGCGGCTGCTGGATTTGGTGAGCGGAGGACAGGCGGTCATGGAGCTGGCCGAGCTTCATCGCAAGCTGTCGCAGGGCACGTACTATGCGGTGCCCGACAAGCCCTTGAAGCTCGCCGTCTAGGCACGGGCCGGCAGGAGTCCTTCCCTCCGATCGGTCCCATAGAGTTGCGCGGGTGATCGCCGCGACCGACCAAACCCGTCTGCTCGCCACGCTCCAGCGTGACTGGGACAGCGAGGTCCAGTCAGAGCGGTTCCGCGAGATCTGCGCGGGCAAGGAGCGCGGGCATCGCATCGCTGACTACGCCGAGGAACGGACGGTCGCGTTTATCGTACAGGACGCTTTTTCCGTGGCGTTCGAGTAGGGGCCAAACCGCGTGCCCCGTGACAGAAGTATGGGCGACATTTGGCTCATGTCAGGATCTCCTCGCATCTACAATCCGATCAACGTCAAGGCCGGCATCGCAGGCGTGGGTGGTCAGCCCAATATGGTGTCTTTAGAGAAGTTGACCCAGGCGATCCTCAACCATCTCATCGATTCCTACTGGCTGCTTTTACTGCGCTTTGAGATCAATGATTCTGAGATTCTTGCGGGGATTAAGCTGGTGAATATTCTCGATTACCTGGATTTTATGCATTTCGATGCCGGCCCAGGTCAGATCATGCTCCGAAGCGACCGTTTCTACGCTCATCTCGAGCAGGGTGGCGCAGCACAATCGTTGAATCTGGCTGATGCCGTGGAGCGGTTGGTTGCACTGCGGCGTGACGGTGACAAGCGCCTTGCGGTCAACAGAGAAAAGAGGCGGCTCGCGCTTGAGGTGAAGGCTGAGGCCTTCGATCCGACCCTACCGATCGACCAAAGCTATGCGCTTCTCTCTGCGCCCGCGACAGAGGCATGACATGCCCACGATGAAGCGATCAGCAAAGCGTGCCCGTCCTCAGCACCGCCAGCTCGGACAATTCTTCACGCCTGGCCCGCTGGCGCGTACGGTCGCCGCGGCGCCACTCGCACGCAATCCGGACACCGTGTTGGAGCCATCGTTCGGCGAGGGCGCGTTCCTGATCCCGCTGATCGAGCACTACATGCAATGTGAGAGCGGCAGCGTGTCCGCCCGCCTAGAGCATGTGCTCAACGAGCGCGTCTGGGGTGTCGAGGTCGATCCGGCGCTGTACGAGCGGGCGCTCACAACGATCCGGTCGCGGTGGGGGTCGCTGCCCAGCTCCCACAACCTCGTGCTCGACGACTATTTCCGTTTTGACGCTGGCATGCGTCGCTTCGGGGCGATCATCGGGAATCCGCCCTTCGGCGGCACGTTCGACCGGCACCTCGAGGATGAGTTGGACCGTCGCTATGGCAGCTACCGGGGCGCCAAGCTCAAGAAGGAGACGTATTCGTTCTTCATCGCAAAGGCCTTGGACGAACTGGCGCCCGACGGGATGCTTGCGTTCATCTGCTCGGACACCTTCCTGACGATCAAGACGATGGCCGGGCTGCGCATGCTGCTCATGGATCGCGGGCAGCCGACCGTGGAGCGCCTGGACGAGTTCTCCGAGGAGACCAGCTACGACATGGTGACACTGACTCTGCGGTCAGGCGAGCCTGCGACAGACGCGATGATCTGCGGCCAGTCCGTTCGGCGTGGAGCCATGGAGGCGACCGGGAACTACTCGTGGACCGTCAGCGAGGAGTACGCGCGACTGTTTGCCGGACCAACGATCGGCGATCTCATGGTCGCGACCGGGGGCATGACGATCGGTCGCAACGAGTTGTTCGTGCGCGAGATCGTCGACGGCGAGGTGCAGGAGCCGCTGGCCTTTGGTTTCGCCGAGCGGCCGATCACATTAGAGGAAGAGCTGAAGCACGCCCGCCTGGGCAAACTGTCCGTGCGTCAGCAGAACGAGATTCGGGCGCGCGAGGAGCAGGGATGCACGCGCCGGGTCGTCGTGACGGAGACCCAAGCGCACCCGGTTGCGGTCAAGCTGCCACACCATGACTACGCGTACTACAACAAAGCGAGCGGCAAGCGGCTGTACGTACCGCCAGCTCACGCCGTCTATTGGAAGGACGACGGGGATGCCGTCCTGACGTTCAAGAAGAGCGGACCGTGGTACCTGCGCGGCGTCGGCGGCGGACCCTACTTTGGTCGGGAGGGCTTGACCTGGCAGTTGGTCGCGCCGCGGATCAACGCCCGCTATCTGCCACCGGGCTACATCTTGGACAGTGGGGCGCCGTGCGCGTTCCTGCACGACGGGATCGATGCGGACGAACTGTGGTTCGTGCTCGGATGGCTTCAGACGGGGCTTGCGTCGGCGATCCTCAAGGAGGTCGTCAACCACACCCGCAACATCCAGGGCAAGGACGTCGAGCGGCTTCCCTACCCCTGGTGGGTCGCCGAATCCGGAAGGCGTAAAGCAATCGCGATCACCCGGGATGCCGTGCGGCACCTGCAGGCCGGCGAGCCAGTGGACGCCACCGCGATTGCAGAGGAGCTGAATGCCCTGTTCCTGCCGGTGGAGACGCTTACAGCAGCTGCCTAACCTGAGCAAGATCGATCACATCGTCGTCCTGATTGATCACCCGAGAGCCCCCAGCAGTGCCCTTACTCTGGCTTCTCACGGCAGGCCTTTGAGCCCCCGGTGAGCGCTAAACTCTGCGCATGACAGTGTCCGTTGACTTCACGATCGCCTTCGATGAGCCCGACGAGGACGGCTGGATCGTCGCCCGTGTGCTGGAGGTCCCCGGCGCGCTCAGCCAGGGCCGCACCCGCGCCGAGGCCCGAGTCAACGTCCTGGACGCCCTGTCCACGGTGCTTACGCCAGATCAGGAGCTCGCCGGACAGACCCAGAAGGAGTCTAACCTCGAGCATCTGCGTTTCGTCGCCGCGGCGTGAAGCGGCGAAAGTTGGAGCGACACCTCCGCGCGCACGGCTGCCTGGACCCTTCAGCGGCCTGTGGCGACGGCTTGGACATCGATCGCACCCTGGACCTCCTTCCCCTTGGATGTGAGCGTCCAGATGTTGCGCTCCCCCTTGGCATGTCCGCGTCCGCTGTTGTGGGTCAGCCCGAGCTTCTGGAGGCGCGCGAGCAGCTTTGAGATCTGCGCCGGGTCGGAGATCCCCGCGTGCTCGGCAATCTCGCGGTTACTCCCCCCGGGCAGAGCAGCCACGGCGGAGAGCACGCGCAGCGTGCGATAGGTGATGCGCGTGTCGAGCTCCTCCAGCGCAGAGCGCACGCGCGGGCGCGGCATGCGGCGCGTTTTCGCCGTCGGGCGCCCGAGCTCTCTGGCCGCGGCCCCCTGGCCGAGATAAGGCATGACGACGATCGCCATCAGCGGGTTCAAAAGCTCCGGCAACGGCCGGCCGTCCGGGTCGATCATCCGCGCGTGCAAAACATTGAACACCGCGCCGACCACACCCTCGGCGGCCATGGGTGGCGGTCCTTTGCCCGCTTTCACTTCCGAGCGTCCTTCATCAACGATGTGGCTAAGGGTTTCGAGACAGCGCGCACGGCGTCGAAGAACGTTGGGCCCGGCGCCGAGCGCGTCCACGACGACAAGCGCTCCCAATAGTGGCTCATCCCCGATGAACTCAAGCACGCTCGACAGGCCGCCCCTGACCCCCTCCCGCCAGCGTTCTTCACCCTCAAACGCCGGACGGGCGACCGCCGCGATCCGACTGACCACATCATCGAACACCGAGAGGAAGCAGTCTTCGCGGTCCGCGAACAGGTCGTAGAACGTCTTACGCGAGACACCCGCACGACTCGAGACCCGCGCCGTTGACATCCCGCGATAGCCCACCTCGGCGACGACCTGCGCCGCCGCCGTGAGCAAACGCGCGCGCTGCAACTCGCTCATCCGCGTCCCCACCGCGCCGTTGGGACCCTCTCGCGCCTGGCCGAGCATGGGTGAGCCACTTCTACGCCGCGCTATTACAACCACACGCGCCGTTCAACCAACATAGCCGCTACTTCTTGCCCTTGACTTTCTTGCCCTTCTTGTGCTTTACAGCCTTCTTCGCCTTCGGGCAACCTGTGGCAGTGATCTTCGTGGACTCGTGGATTTCGGCGCCGTTCTGAGCAACAAATTCTGTGGGCATCGTGAGCTTTGACTTGCAGAGGTTCCCGTTCGCGGCCAGCGCTGAGAACTTGCCCTCGGGGAGGGTCAGTTCGAAGCTCCCGACGGGTGCGTCGGGGACCGTCTTGAACGTGCTCGACGTGATCCCGGCCTTTGAGATGAAGGTCGAGCCGACGAGGTCTAGTGTGACGCCGTAGCCTTGCAGGACGACGATCAGGCTGGGGAATGCTTCGCCGCCGTGGCTGACGAAGATCGCGGGGCCTTCCAGCGGGACGGGGATCAGTGGGGTGGTTGCCTTGGCGTGTCCGATGAACGATGCTTTAGGGCAGTTCGCGGGGTTCAGTTCGAACTGCGCCGCGGTGCACGCCTTCTGCAGCGTCGTCAATCTCGACGGGAGCTGCTTCGGGAGATCAACCTTGACCCTCGCGATGTTCGCCTGGGAGCCGAATGGCGCTTTGGGGTAGGTCAGCTTCACGTTCAGGCTCGCACCCTTGGACCGCGATGTTTTCCCCGAGGTCGAGACCGCGAATTTGGGGGCGAACTTCAGGACCGCACAGTTGGTGACCTGAAACGGCACCGACAGCGCCGAGGATGCCCCTTCGGTGCTCAACAGGCTCCCCGTGATCGCCATCTTGTTGCAGTTGGTCGGGTTGAACGTGAAGTGTTCGCGGCTGATCGTGACGTTGACGTGCTGGATCTGGAGCGGGATGCCCTGAATGATCGTCGGGATCTTGTACGGGCCGGTGTTATCCGTCGTGATCGTCAGCTGCGCGGTGTGTGGGTCGACTTCGATCTTCGCGCGCACGACCACGCAGTCACACGCGGTGTTCTTCTCCAGGTCATACGGGCCGGCCTTCGCCGGGTTGACGATCGACAGGCCGAACGGCGCGCCCTGATACGGCCCGGTGATGTACACCCTGCCGCCCTTGACGCTGAACGGGTTGCCGCCGAGGCCGACGCTGACCGTCGTTTCGCCGATCAGGCTTTCCGGGCCGCACGTCCCGGCGTTCGCTTCGGCTTCCCCGCACAGCTTCACGCCCGAGAGCAGGCCGCTGAGCCCGGGCGGCATGTGCAGCTGGATGCCCTGGAGATTCTGCTGGCCGTCTTCGCGACTCATCGTCGTCGTGAACGGCGTGAACGCGCCAGCCTGAATGTTCAAGCTCCCCGTCGTCAACGACGGGTCAAACGGCAACGGGTTCGAGCACGGACTCCCATTCGGACCAGAAGTGATCTTGAATTCAGAAGACGAATCCACCGCGGCATTACCAGACCACGGTTCGATCGATGCAGTCGTCGTGTAGCCACCGCACAACGCCGGTGTGCCAAGCGGCGCTCGCGATCCGCCGAAGAAGTGGAACACGCCGTCTTCGAACGGCAGCGGCGGGATGTTCGGGAACCTCGCGACCAGCTGGCCCGTCACCGGATCGGGTTTGACTTCGCCCGCGAGCTTTATGAGGACCCCCGAGACGGGATCGTGCGCGACGAGATACACCGCCACCAGCGACCCGAACGGGTTCGCGTTCTGCGCCGCCAGGTAGAACGCGCCCACCAGCGGGTTCGGCAACAACGGCGTCTTGATTTCAACCGTCGCTATCTTCGCGGCTTCAGGACACGACTGTTCACCCGGGCTTTCCAAACCGATTTCCCCAAGCCCGCACGACTGCAGGCCGTCCGCGACGGCCGGGTTGACGACCACGCCCGCGGGAAGCGCGACGGTCACTTCTTTCACGGTCGACTCGGCGAGACCCGTCGGGTTCAGGCTCGCTTCCTGGGGAACATGGATACCGACCGTCAATCCCGTCGGGGTGCTCGCGGCCTGACCGTCGGGCGCGACGCTGATCGAGGGTTCGAACCCAAGGCGGTTGCAGCCATTCATGCCCTTCACCGGTTCAGTCGCGGGAACCGACACGAAACCACCGGGGTGCAGCCACGAATCGGCTTCCACCGACGTCTGCAACGACCCCGTACACGACGTGGGAAGCGTCAACAACGGCGCTGGGTGCACTTCGCTGAGGGTGACTCCACGGGCCTGATTGTGGCTCGAATCGCCCGGCACACCCCAAAACGTCACTTCGCTGGCAAGGAATGAAACGGACTCGGAAATGTTGTTGACGCTCACAACCACTCCATAGTCGCCACCCGTACGAACCGACGTGTCGAGGATCTCCGGCACATAATGGAAAATAAAGCCGAATCGAGCCGGCTCGCCCACCGACGGCACCAGATTGTAGAGGTTGACCGCTTCTCTGACCTCGGGGAACTCCAGTGGTTCGGAAGCAGTCGCCGACGCCACACCTACCTGCGTGTTGGCAGGACATGTACTCCGCTGGAACTCGCTATCGGTGCACCGCGGGAACGGGGTGGGGTTGCCAATCAGACCCGGTGGCAGATTGAAATGCAGATCGTGCGTCAGCGCGGGCACCTGTGGGAAGTATTCGCTCACGAGGTCGAGCAACCCGTGATTTTCCGCCGCCTGGTTCAGGTTGATCGTTGTCGTCAGCTGGAACGGGTGAGAGCCCGCCTGGGTATCGATCGAACCGTCTTCGTTTTCTGGCCTGAGTTCATACCTTTCGATGCCAAAAGGCGTCGGTTCGCTGCTGACCGTGACCGTCTGCGTACCCGACGCGGTCGGCGCGCCGCCGCCGCTCACTGTCGTTTCGTTGTCAGTACCCCACGGCCCATTCGGTTCCACCTTAACCCCGATCCTGACTTCTCGCGCTTCATACGGCAGAACGGGTGCAACGGGTTCAAGGAATCCAAAGGGACTGTGCGTCGCCGTGAGAGTACAGCTGAGCAATTCCAGAGAGCATTTGAATTGTTTGTCATGACCCTTATTCTCGAAGCCAGATGCCGACAGGTAGGCGCCTTCTATCGCGGTCGCTTCAAGCCCTTTAGGCAGCTTGTCGGTGATGACCACCGGGATGCTCGCGCCGTTTGCCTCTGCGTCGCCGAGGTTGGTCGCCGCTACGACGATCGAGCCTTCGCCGCCGGGTGGCAAGTTCCTCGGCCTGGAGCTCGATGTGACATGCCACCACGGACCTTCGGCAAACGACGGCGTCACGCGCAGCCCACCGAAGAACAGACACGCCACGGCAACACCGAGGAGCACCAATGCCGGCCGCCTCCTCATTCCAAAGGCTGGGCAATCAATCAGCGTGGACATCACTTACTCCCTCTTTTGTTGTGCCCATCGGACTTCTTGGCATTCGGCTTGGCTCCGTATCGCTTTCTGGCGCGAGCTTTGCACGACGCTCGCTTGTTCTTAGGCTTCTTCCTGCAAGCCT
>Ga0209483_1002997_pt1 | contig 11292 bp, 9 predicted proteins | sample NGEPerA_FD_184508 | JGI IMG/M metagenome (GOLD analysis project Ga0209483, IMG submission 184508) | Arctic peat soil microbial communities from the Barrow Environmental Observatory site, Barrow, Alaska, USA - NGEE PermafrostL2-A... | ecosystem: Environmental > Terrestrial > Soil > Wetlands > Peat... | reverse complement strand
GCGGCAAGGGGACTGCCATCGAGGCCCATCTGCCGTCGGCGCCGTCTCCGATCCCGGTTGCCGGCTGAGGCCACCGCCGGGTAGCGGGAATTACGGGGTCATCGCACCCGTGGATCCTCGCTGGCGAAGCCATGACGGCACGCGCATCTTTCATGTGCGAAAGCAACCGAAGGTTTCCCGTGACGGGAAGGAAGTCAACGAAATGGCGACAAACACTACAAGCAGGACTCTCGCCCTAGCCGCGGTCGGTCTGGTGGTCGCGACGGCCACGGCGGCATCCAGCGGCAGCAGCACCGGAAGCAGCAGCACCGGAAGCAGCAGCACCGGAAGCAGCAGCTCCACCGCCGCCGCCGCGGCGGAAACCGGCCTGATCGCCGGGCTCGATTACGGCCCGCTGGTCGGGCTGATCGGCACCTGGAAGAGCGCCCCCAACGGCGGCGTGGATGTCGCCCCCGGGCAGGCGGGCTCGCCGGTGGGCAAGGGCAAGCCCGCAGTCTCGCCTTATTACGAGACGATTACGTACACCCCCGCTGGCGGCGCGGTCAATGCGAGCGATCAGAATCTGGCGGCGCTGTATTACCGCCAGCAGGTATTCGCCAAGAGCGACAACAAGCAGTTCCACGACCAGACCGGGTATCTGATCTACGACAAGAAATATCAGAAGGTCTATGACTCGTTCTGCATTCCTCGCGGCGTCTGCATCGTGGCCGAGGGCGCTCCCGGCACCACGATGACACTCAAAACCCAGAGCAAGGGCGTGGCCGAAACCCAGTACATGCTCAAGAACGACCAAACGAAGGCGTTTAGAATCACCTTTACGCTGTCCAGAAACACGCTGAAATATGCACAGACAACGGATTTGCAGGTGTATGGCAAGCCTTTCTCCCACACCGATTCCGACACGCTGAAGAAGACGGGAACCGAGCACCATCCGGACGTTTCTATTCAGGCGTAAATGTTGCGTCGGCGCCGTTACAGCTAACGGCGCCGACGCACGGCGTCTCGGGCCCTCCGTTCGCGCCGCTGCTCTAACCGAGCCAGCTCATGCACGAGCTGCTCGACGGCCCTCCTTGCCTCCGTCGCCAGCCGCGTCGTCCACCGCGGCGACGCCGGCAAACAGCTTGTCGGCGCGACGCAGCAGCGAGCGGGCCTCGCGGAGGAGCGCAGACACCTCCTTGGTGGACCGGTCGCCGGGCGAGCTGAGCGGTGACATCGGAGTGAGTCTGCCCCTTCCGAACCCTGATTTCTAACTATCGATAATCGAAGCTTATCGATAGTCAGAACGCCGAAAGTGCCCGGTCCTCGCCGGAGATCATCGCCGACAACATCCAGTTCTTAACGGCGAAGCCGAGGCTTGTCGCTCCAGCGACGCCTGCCTAGTCCTGTGAGGAGGGTGGATCACACCATCTTCCTCACGACTTCGGCCTACTCGGGAGGTGCTCCTCCAGGTCGCGGTCAGAGCGCAGGTGAAAGGATTCACTAAGAGGCGTTAGCGATGCGATCCCTAGGCCACCGCCCTCTGCTTCCAACAAGGCCCTAATGATGCGAACCCTAGTGCCCTCGGATACCTGACCGTCCTCAGAGCTGCGCAACACGATCGTGGAGCCCGACGCTACGACGGCCGAGTGGATTGCCACTCCGTCCCAACTACGGGGTCCGCGCCGTGACCCGATGTCGACCTCGATGTCGCCGTAAGCTGAAACCACCAGCTCCGACGGGTCAGTCCCCTCGCCCGCAGCAACATCTGTCGCGCTGTCGAGAAACACCCAATACTCGGGACACAACTGTCGAACTGGGCAGAACGAGCATCGCTCGACACCTGGTCGTGCCTCCGGAGGCCGTGCGCGAATAGCGTCACGAGCGGCGAGCGTTCTATCGGTGAGGGACACGGCAAAGCCATCGAGCTGAGCGCTAGTCAGCGGCGGGACATCCAGGTCCGCTCCGGGATACCGCAGTTGCAAACGCGTCGCGCTCGTCCGGCCCGGGTTGGATTCCGCGTCCTCGCGCCAAAGGAGGCTGTAGACCAAGATTTGCTCCACATGCGCCTCCGATTCGGCGCCTGTCTTGTAATCAACAATTTCACAGCCGCTGGCGGTCACGGTAAGCAGGTCGACGCGGCCGGTCCATCCAAGGCCGATGGACCGTAACGCTACCTCCGCGTGCGAACCCACGGACAGGTCGGTACGCTCCCCTCGGTCCTGCGATCTCGGTACCGTCCCCGATCCGGCCGCCGGGGAAATCTCCGTCCGCGATAGCAGATCCTGAACCTGTCCTCGCATCAGGGGAATCCGGCTGACAAGGCTGGTCCGCACCGCCGGCAGTTGCGCGACGGCCCTTGGGTTGTCCGTCAGTACCCTGAGCCTTGCTTCCATCATCTCTCCGATGACAGCAGAGTAGCCGCCCAACGCTTTTAGTACGCCGAAAGCGTCCTCGGTCCGCACCGAGGTACATCCGTTGGACACGAGCGCACCGACCAACTGTTCGAGCGTATCGTGAACGATGTCCCCACAAAGCGCGGCAAGATGGACGCTGGGTGGATAGCCGGAGCGCCTCCACAGAGCTGGGTACCGTGCACGCCGCAATGCCCAGCGCCGAGGGCACTCCTCGATTTCCTTGAGACTCGCGTAACTCATGAGCGCCGGTTCCTCGGGCCAGTATCCGTCGCTATCAGCAACACCCGTTTGGAGCAGATCTCCGCCTTCCATCAATTCAGCGCGTTGCGAACCATGAGAGTTGCCTGAGGCAGGTTCCTTGAAACCAGCAACTCATCAATAGGCACCACACGCGTCGAACCGTATTCGGCGGCATCGCGCAGTTCGCTCGTACCCAAGTAGCCCGGGGTAAGGGGCCCGTGAATGGCAACAATCAGCTCACGAGAGCCTGACCTAACGAGAATTGGCGCTTCGATTCGCCCGATCCCGGGCACGTCGAATGGCGCTCTGCGGTCTACCCGCACGCCTTCCATACCTAGCCTTAACACGTCATGAAATAGCCGATCCTCGGCCTGAGACACGCGTTCCGGCGTCAGGCCCGGATCATCGCCGAATAGCAGGTACCGAAGAAGCGTCGCACCCACATGTCGGTCGAGAAGTTCATGTTCAAATCGGTTCCCGAATCGCCTGAGGCAGCGGTAGCAGGAGCGGTCGCAGTTCGCCGGACAGTCCTCCAAAATCCGAAGTGCTCCGTCGTACAGCGAGCGACCCATTTCTCCAATTCCCTCTATGCGCCCGGGCTCCGCGCCACCGAGGATCCGAGCCGTATGCGACGCCGTATCGAAGCCGGTGAACGTGCTCGCGCTACCGGGACTTTCGCTCGCGGAAATCGTCGCCGCCGGCGCACGCCGGGTGAGCGTCGGGGGCAGCCTGACCTGGGTCGCGGTCAAAGCAATGGCGGACGCAGCCGAGGCGATGCGCGACGCCGGCGACTTCTCCGCGCTGGCCGCGAGGCTGCCGCTCGGCGAATGGTTCGCGGATTGAGGCCGGCGCACGTCCCCGCCGAGCATGACTGACTACTCCTGAACCGCCGACGCGATCGTCGCACGCCCTCCGACCTCGTCGATCCACGTGGCAATTTGACAGCGGGCGGCCACATGTCGATTTCGGTGGTGCGCCCGCCCGGCACGATCGCTCAAGCCGCGCCGCTCTACACTGCTCACCGTGGCCTGCGCGTCGAAGTGCGAGGGGTCCCCATCAACATCATGCGATAGTGCCGGCGATGCTCAAGGTCGACGCGGTGCCCACATGCGGGGACTCGCTACTTAGCCCCTTCTCCCGAGTTCGCAATTGATACGGTGAGTTCGCCGCCGAGTTCCACAATCGGATAGCGGAGAATTGAGCCGATGCCCACGCGTCGCCGCGATCATAGAAAGCCTGTGCTAGCTCCGGATGAAAAACCGGACCCGATCGTCGACGCCCTGACCAGAGGATCCGCCGACCCGGAACGCCCAGCCGACGAGGTGCACAAAAGCGCGACCGCCGGTGAGGCGGCGACGGGCACGCCCGTGGCTGGGCGTTCAACGATCGCGGCCGTCACCAAAGGGGGTCCCTTCGGGTTTCTGCAGATCCTGGGCCCGGGCCTGATTACCGGCGCAAGTGACGACGATCCCAGCGGCATCGGCACGTACTCGCAAGTGGGGAGCCAGTTCGGCTACGGATTCCTCTGGACCGCGCTCTTCACCTTCCCGCTGATGGTCGCCGTCCAGGAATCATGCGCTCGCATTGCGCTCCACACCGGGGTCGGATTGGGCACCAGCCTCCGTCGCAAGTTCCCGACGTGGTTGGTGGGCGTTGCCATTCTGGCGTTGCTCGCGGCCAACACCATCAATGTCGGAGCGGACATTGGCGCGGTGGCAGCGGGAGGACAGTTGCTGACCAGCGGCGGCCACAAGACCGGCGGTATCCCCGCCATCTGGCTGGTAGTTCCGGTGACAGCCGTTCTGCTGTTTCTCCAATTCCGAGTGACCTACTCGCTGATCTTCCGGCTGTTCAAGTTCCTGACGCTTGCGCTGTTCGCGTATGTCGTGGGTGCATTCATCGCCCATCCACAACTCCTCGTACTGCTGAAGGCGACGGTCATCCCACACTTCGAATTCAGCACACCATTCATTACGGCGTTCGTCGCCATCCTGGGCACCACGATCTCGCCCTACCTGTTCTTTTGGCAGGCGTCCAGCGAAGTCGACGAGCTGAAGGCGGCAGGGGGTACAACCGAGAAGGAGCGCCGCGGAATTTCACGAACGGAGCTCCGCGCTGCGCGGACCGATGTGGTCGTCGGCATGGCGTTCTCCCAGACCGTGATGTACGCGATCATCCTGACAACAGCGGCAGTCCTCAACGCCCACGGCATCACGAACATCCAAACCGCCCAGGATGCTGCTGAGGCACTCAAGCAGGTTGCTGGTCCCTTTGCCTTTGTTTTGTTCTCGCTCGGCATCATCGGCACGGGATTGCTGGCGATCCCGATACTCGCCGCCTCGGGCGCCTATGCGGTGAAGGAGTTCTTTGGGGTCCGAGGTGGTCTGGCGGATAAGCCACGGTACCGCCCGTTCTTCTATAGCGTCCTTGCTTTGGGGATGCTCGGTGGACTGGCCATGAACTTCCTCGGCATTGATCCAATCAAGGCGCTGTTCGCTACAGCCGTGATCAATGGGCTGGTCGCGCCTCCGCTCCTGATCCTCATCACCCTGCTGGGATCCGATCGCAAGGTGATGGGTGGGCAAACCAGCGGCAGGTTGAGCAAGACGTTCGGTTGGCTCGCCACCGCAGTCATGACCCTTGCCGCGATCCTCCTCGTAGTGACAACCGTTCACGTTGGTTGACATTCACCCGTAGTTCGATCGGTGTTGGTGAGCTCGTCACCGTCGATCTGCTTCACCTTCGCGCCTGGCGCGTGTCGCGTCTCAGATATCGCGTCTCTCGCCGGCGTGCCCGACTTCTGGACGCGAGGCGACGCGCCTGGCCCGATCCGGCGATAACATCGTTGCCCACCATGGCGTGCAACTTTGTCCCATGAGCGGTAGGCGCTCGGAGGAGACGAGGCTCGAACTCGCGACCCTCACCTTGGCAAGATCCCTCGGGACGGAGTGCGATTTTTGAATTCGGATTGACGGTGCGTCCAGATTCTGACGCCCATCCGCGCGAATCTGCGCCCCGAACCGACGAAGGATGCAACTTGGTGCGCTCCGAGCTGCAGCTCGCAAGCGGGATGCTAGAAGGGCGCGCGCCTGAGCCCGGTCGGGGATGCCACCGCTCTCCGGCTGCGCCTGTCGCCGAGGCAAGCGCAGCCGAGTCGGCGGGCGCGTCGAGTGGTTCGAGTTCGGAGGTGTCGACCGGAGGTGGTGCGGACTCAGGGGCCGGCGGTGGCTACCGCGGGTGGTGGAGGCGCCGAAACCGCTTGAGATTTGAACCCCCCCTAACCTGACTCGGATCTAAGAGCTTGCGTCAATAGGTGATTGAGTCGGATGGACTCGGTTGAGTCGTCCGGGGGTGGGAGGAGCCAGTTTTTGACAGCTCGTTCAGCCGGACTCCGGCGCGACAACGCCCTGGGCGAGGCCGTAGAGCAGGATGAGAGCGGGGATGAAGAGGACAGCGCCGACACCGAGGCCGATCGCCAGGGCCCACAAGACGGGATCCGGTGCCGCGCTGTTGTCGATGGTCAGCGCGGACGGAAGGAGCGCCGGGTATTGCGCCACACCCCACGACCAGATCGCCGCGACCGTCGCCAGCCCCGCGGTGCCGCGAACGAGAACGTAGCGCTGCAGTCGGAGCAACAGCAGCGATGCCAGGCCGAGCGCGGCGCTGGCTACCAGCAGTGGCATAGCCCGGCCGGTCAGTCCCGTGAAGAGCACCGGTGCGTCGGCGCGGATGACGAGCAGACCACCGGCGAGACCGACGACACTGAGCGCGGCACCGGTGACCATGGCGCGGCGCCGGAAGTACGCCACCAGACTTTCCTCACCGGCGCGACGCGCATCGGCGGTGAGGTACACCGCCGCGAGGTACGCGCAGGTGCCGACGGCTATGAACCCGCCGAAGAGTGCGGTCGGATTGAGCCACGCGCCGATCACGTCCCCGGCGGCAATGCCCGCGGGAACACGCCCCGATGCGATGGCGCCGGCAATGGTCCCGAAAGCGAACGGCGTGAGCAACGATGATGTGGCGAAGAGCGCGCCGAACAGCCGGCGCAGCCGCATCGGCTGTGCCTCCTTGCGGAAGGCAAAGCTCGAGCCGCGCAGGATGATGCCGAGGACGGCGACGCTGAATGGGATGTACAGCGTCGACAGCAACGACGAGAAGACAACAGGGAACGCCGTCCACAGAGTCACCAGCACGAAGATCAGCCAGACGTGGTTCGCCTCCCAGACTGGCCCGATTGAGTGCTCGATGCGGCCGCGCACCGGCGCGCCGCGCTCAGGACCACCGGCTAGCAGGTCCCAGATGCCGCCACCGAAGTCGGCACCGGCGAACAGCGCGTACGCGGTGACGCCGATCCAAAGCTCGATGACCACGATGCGGGCAAGCACCATCAGTGCCGCGCTCCGGCAAAACTCTCGCTCTCGTCGCGGCGCCCGAGACGCCGCAGCATGACCACGGCGGCGACGGTGAGGCCCGTGTAGACGAAGACGAGCACGAACAATCCGATGGGCAGCCCCGGCGCGGGATTGACGGCATCGGCAGTGCGCATGATCCGGTACACAATCCACGGTTGACGGCCGACCTCGGTGACGATCCAGCCGCACTCCATGGCCACCGCGGCGAGTGGGCCGCTGATCACGGCGAGCCGCCAGAACCAGCGAGACTTCGGCAGTCGCCTGCGTCGCCACGCCACCAGCCCGAGCCACGCCGAGGCGAAGAGCAGCAGGAAGCCGCTACCGACCATGAGGTCGAAGGCGGGATGCACGACGTTGACCGCCGGGCGCTGATCGGGCGGATACGCCTCGAGCCCGACCACCTGCGAGTTGGGATCACCGCTGATCAGGATGGACAGCGCCCTAGGGATCTCGATGTCGTAGTGCAGTGAGTCGCTGTAGTAGATGCCGCCGAGGTGCTCTGCAACTCCGTTGCTAGTCGTGTACAGCCCCTCCATCGCGGCAAGCTTCGCCGGCTGATGCACGGCGACGAACCGTGCGGCGAGGTCACCGACAACGATCTGAGGCGGTGTCGCCACCGCAGCGACGATGAACGGCACCAGGAAGCCAATACGGTGATAGCGGTCGCGCCGGCCGCGCAGCCAGCCGACCGCGTAGACCGACGCCACCAGGAACCCGGCGACCATGAACGCGGCGAGAATCATGTGCGTCGTCTCAATCGGCGTCGCGGCGTTGAACATCGCGGCGATCGGGTCGGGGTGGACCAGCTTTCCGCTCACCAGATCGAAACCGGCGGGCTCGTTCATCCAGCTGTTCGCGGTGACCACGAAGAACGCCGAGGCGACACCGGAGATGATCACCGGCAGGCCGCTCGCCAGGTGAGCGCGCGGCCCGAGGCGGTCCCATCCGTACAAGTACACGCCGATGAAAATCGCCTCGAGGAAGAACGCGATGCCCTCGAGCGCGAAGGGGAATCCGAAGACGGGTCCGAACGTCGCCATCAGACCGGGCCAGAGCAGACCCATCTCGAAACTGAGGATGGTTCCGCTGACCGCCCCAATGGCGAAGAGCAGTGCCGCGGCCTGGGCCCAGCGCTTGGCCAGCCGCATCAGCTCATCGCTGCCGGTGCGCCGCGCCATCACCTCGACGATCACGATCATCAGCGGGAATCCGACCCCAAGACATGCGATGACGATGTGCCAGCCGAGTGACAGTGCCATCTGCGCGCGCGCAGCGGCGAGATTGCCTGCGGCGTCGGAGAGCAGCCCCATCAGCGGGATTGTGGCCCTCTGTGCCGGCAGATCGCCACCGGGTCTGTCCGGGTCATCCGCCGCCCCGCTTTCCTGCCGCCGTCGGCTATGAAGCGGCCATGTGGATGTTGACCCTCTGCGTCGCCTCGATTGCCGCTGGTGGGGCGCTGGCCTTGCAGGCAGGGACCTCTGACACCCTGGCTCGCGCCCGTTGGGGCGACTGCGCTGCTGCCCGGCGTAACCTCGACCGATGCAGAGCGTGCCTCTCGGCGGAACCGGCGTAGACGTATCCCAGGTGATCCTAGGATGCGGATCCATCGGCGGCGTCGGAAGTGCGCGCGACACCTGGGGAAAGTACGGCCAAAGCGAGGCTGAAGCCTTTGAGATGCTCGGCGCTGCAGTCGAGCCCGGCATCACCGTCGTCGACACCGCGGTGAGCTACGCCGGCGGCGAGAGTGAAACCGTCATTGGTCGCTGGCTTGCCAATCGCCCTTCGGGCGTCGTCGTCACCACCAAGGCTGGCGGCGTCGTCGAGGGTGGCACGCCGCGGATCGACCTGTCGCGAGACAACCTGTCGCGGCAGCTGCCGGTGAGCTTGGAACGTCTTGGGCTTTCGAGCATCGATCTGTATATGACGCACGCCCCCGACGATGAGACGCCGATCGCCGAGACGTTGGAGGCGCTCGCGGCTTTCATCGACCAAGGACTGGTGCGGAGCATTGGTGCCTGCAACATCACGGACGAACAGCTGCGCCTCGCCCTTGACACCTCCGACCGCTTGGGCCTTCCGCGATACGAGTGGGTGCAGAACGAGTACAGCTTGCTGGCCCGATCCGATGAGGGGACGGTCCTGCCCCTCTGCGCGGAACGTGGCCTCGGCTACACGCCACATAGCCCGCTCTGTGGAGGGATTCTCTCGGGGAAGTATCGGCCGGGTACAGGCGTGCCGCCGGACTCGCGTGTGGCGGTGCGGGCAGGGCCGTACCAGGAGTACATGTCCGACAGGAACCTCGAGGGGGTGCAGCGGTTCGCTGGCGAGGCCGATCGTCGCAGGGTTTCCCCATCCGGGCTGGCGCTGGCCTGGGTGATGTCACGTGTCAACGTCACCGCTCCGGTAGTCGGACCGCGCCGCCTCGAGCACTTCACTGCCGTCCGAGAGGCGCTGGAACTGCGCCTCGACGTTGACGAACAGGAGCGCCTGGCAAGCCTGATCTTTGCCTGACGGACAAGTCCGCCATCAATATGCGCTCGTTCGACTGCGACCATGAGCGACGGGCGCGGAAGGCCACAGATCCGGGTGGCCGGCGGGTCGAGGGAATGCACCCTCGCTGACCATGGCGTGAGGCGTGGTTCGCTAGACCGCAGAAGGCAGGGGCCGGGGGCCGGGGGTCTGAGGGTCTGACCTCTACTTTCAGACCCTTACCTTCAACCTGACCCGAAGCCAACCTCCGCGAGTCTCGGAGCCGAGCCTGCGAGCTGGCGCGATCCGAGGAGGTCCTGTGGACGGAAAGGCGTTGGGGGAACCGGTGTTCTCCTTGGGCATCGCGCCGGTAGCTTGCGTCGCCGGCGGCGCTCGCCAGGAGCAGCCAATCGGCCGCGTCGTAATCAAAAGGCTCTGATGCCAGAGAGGGAGGGAGGAGGTGATCCAAGCGACATCTCCGCGGCCCACCATAGCGTGCAACTTTGTCCCATGAGCGACGGGCGCGGAAGGCCACGCCCGGGCGGCCGGCGGTCGAGGGGACGCACCCTCGCTCACCATGGCGTGCGACGTGGTTCGGTAGAGCGCAGGCAGGTAGGGTCGGTGGTCAGACGCCCCCCTTCCTCGCATGCTGCGTGTGCAACACCGTCTTCCCCCGCCGAGGAGGAGGCCGACGCCCCCGAGCCCGATCAGCACGACCAGAACCGTCGGAGCGCGAGTCTGACAGGCTCCAAGGCGTGTGGCGGTCCCTCGCAGAGATGATTGGCCGCGATGGCTAGCTCGTTCTACATCCCGGACGGCGAGGGCTTCTTGTCGACCGAGTACACCCGCGGTCCGTGGGACCGCCGCTACCAGCATGCCGGCCCGCCCGCCGCCCTGATGGCGCGAGCGATCGAACACCTGGATGGTGGTGAGGACTTCTCTGTCTCGCGCTTCACCGTCGAGGTGCTCCGCAGCATACGGGTCGGGCCGCTCACGGTTCAGGCGCGCTTCGTGCGGCCGGGTAAGCGAGTGCAACTCGCGGAGGCGGTTCTGAGCGATGAGAACGGCGAGGTCGCGCTGGCGCGGGCCTGGCGGATCCGTCGAGGTGCGACACAGGCAGAGGCAACGGCGCTGGAGACGCCTCCATTCGCCGGTCCTGCCGACGCGGCGGTCAACCCAGAGTTCGACCCTTGGAAGGGCCCCAGCTACTTCTCCGCCGTGGAATGGCGCCAGGCCACCGGGGCGTTCATGATCCCTGGGCCATCCGCCACATGGATGCGCATGCGGGTCGCCCTGGTGGATGGTGAGGAGCCGTCACCTCTCACGCGCGTGCTCGTTGCCGCAGACTCGGGAAATGGCATCAGCATGGAGCTCTCCCTCGCCACCCATGTGTTCATCAACACGGAGCTGACCGTGCACCTTTTCACGCAGCCGGTTGGCGAATGGGTATGCCTCGATGCACGCACGCGGATCGGCCGTCACGGGGTGGGCTTGGCGACCAGCATCCTGTACGACGCCTCCGGTCGCATCGGTACCGGCAACCAGACACTGCTGGTCGGCCCACGCGCTGGCTGACGGGGGCCGCCGGCTGCGGGCCGCCGCAGGAGGTGGAAGTGTGCTGGCGGTCTTGATCTCTAAGAGCGCCCCTGAGCGCAGATCGTCGCCAACAGTTCCACCAGACCCTACCGTGCAGGGACGCAGATCGTGAGGTCGATTGCGCGTTAGTACCCCCTTTCGGTGAGGTGCACGGCGCGAAAAGGGGCGCGGGCGTCGCC
>Ga0209483_1002996_pt1 | contig 11292 bp, 12 predicted proteins | sample NGEPerA_FD_184508 | JGI IMG/M metagenome (GOLD analysis project Ga0209483, IMG submission 184508) | Arctic peat soil microbial communities from the Barrow Environmental Observatory site, Barrow, Alaska, USA - NGEE PermafrostL2-A... | ecosystem: Environmental > Terrestrial > Soil > Wetlands >... | reverse complement strand
ACATAGGAGAACAGAGATCCTGAACGTTCGTCCGTGCCGCGCATGACCTATCCCTCAATGCAATTACGCATCGAGAGAATCATCAAATGCCTAAATCTGCTAGGGGTTTTTCAACAGCCTGCTAAGGCAGGCGGTAACGCGCTGCAAGCGTGGCACGCCGCGGCAGCAGCGTCTCCAGCACAGCACAGATCGCAGGGTAAAGGAGAAGTGACGCCGTACAACCGGCGAGCACAACCAAAACGACGCGAAGCGCAACAAATCCCGCGACGACCCAGACACCCAAAAAACCTGTCACTGCGAACGCCGCGAAAATGACCATACTGCCGATTGTCACGATGGCGTGTGCGCCTGCGCCATTCGCCGCTTCCGGCAGCACCGCGTAGCGCCGATGCTGCACCGCCATCCTCAGCATCGATAACAGACTTGCGCCCAGCGCCAGCGACAAGGCGATCTGCGCCGTGCCGTGCGAGGGAATGCCGCCAAAAATCCAGAGACCCAGCAGCGCGACAAACGCAATTGACATAAAGAGCGCCAAAGCGCGACGCCAATCTCTTGTGACGATCCCAGATGCTACTGCGACGGCTGCAAAAGCAATTGCAATGGACAACCAGTTTGCACGCGTCACATTATGAGCCGCGTCCAGATGCGCGCCAAAGAAGCCGAGTGCGGCGAACACGAGACCGACACCAAAGATCGTAAAACCCCAGCGCGGAAACGCCGCCGCCGACACATTCTCCAGCAAGCGCTCGCGCCACTCGCGCGCCCGGTTTGCGCGCGCGATAAAATCTTCGTTCAGAAATATGGCCAATGCGCCGAGCGGCATCAGAAGGAGAACGCTGCCGCCGGCCAGCAGCAGCTCGATAGCGACCGCCTCCCGCAATCCGTTCACCGGCAGCCACGCCAGCACAAAAATTGCCGTCGTCACCATGGCGACAAGCAAGACGACAGCGGCCGTTGCGAGTGTCGCGCGAATTGCACTGGTTTTGGTGTAGCCTTCGACAACCCGCGCCACGAAGGACGCAGCGAGAATCTCTGCCCCGAAAAGACAGAAAGCGGCAACGAGAACCTCAAGCTTAATGGCTGGCGCTGGGACACCGAGAAATGCCGGACCGAAATGCACGATGGCCAGACCGGGCAGCGGTGAAATTGTCGTGAAAATCGTCAATCCGGCGTGGCGCAGATGAATGAAAGAGACCGCCGCAAAAATCGCCAACGCGGCAACGGCACAGACAGTCGCACCAGTCGTCACGGCCTAACCGGCGCGCGAGGCCGGCGGTTCCGGTAAATCCATTTCGAGGATCGCCATGTTGAACGCGTAGGAAACCTCACCGTCTTCTTCATCCTTGAAGATCACGCCGATGAACTCGCCGCTGACATGAACTTCCACGGAATCCGCCTGCTTCGGCCGCTCGACCACCGTGATGGTGTCAAGGCGGAAAAGGTTGCGCAGATATTTTTCGATGCGCCAGATTTCGCTGCGGGTCACGTCGGATGCTCCTTGAGATGACCTGAACTCGCATGGTCGGCAAACGCGGTCAAGCCGGTCTCGTGCGTCGGGATTTGGAATTGGGCTAAATATTGAAATCCGCGTCGCCGATGAGCTGATCCATGGATTGCGACGGCCGATCGCAACCCGCACACCCGATCACCTTCGCCGGCACGCCGGCCACGGTGCAATGCGCCGGCACGGCCTTCAGAACAACCGAGCCCGCACCCACGCGCGAATATTCCCCGACTTCGATATTGCCGAGCACCTTGGCGCCCACCGAGAGCAATACGCCGCGCCGGATCTTGGGATGACGGTCGCCAGTCTCCTTGCCCGTGCCGCCAAGCGTCACGCCGTGCAGCATCGAGACATCGTCTTCGACGACAGCCGTCTCGCCGATCACGATGCCGGTCGCATGGTCCATGAAAATCCCACGGCCGACACGCGCCGCCGGATGAATGTCCACCGCGAACAGTTCCGAGACCCGGCTTTGCAGGAAATAGGCAAGCGCCGGGCGGCCATTGGCGAACAGCCAATGCGCCGCGCGATAGCATTGCAGCGCATGGAATCCTTTGAAGAACAGGAACGCCTGCAAATAGGAGTGGCAGGCCGGATCGCGTTCGAAAATCGCGGACAGATCGGCGCGCGCCGCAGCCCCGATTTCGGGATCGCCGCGCATCGCTTCTTCGAAGATTTCACGCGCCAACATCGGGCTGACGCCTTCGCCGCCGATTTTGGAGGCCAGCAAATAGGCCAGCGCGTCCTCGAAGCGGTCGTGCTTCAGGATCGTGGCATGGGTCAGGCTGCCGAGCGCCGGCTCCTTGGCGTCCAGCTCTCCGGCCTGGCCCCGCAGGGCAAACCAGATGGGATCAACTTGCGCGACTTTTTCAGCCGTAAGTGCCATGAACCTCTCCTGATCCGCTTATCATACCGCAGCCGCCGGCCATTTCCCATCGGAAGGCTGAAGGCTTTATGTAAGACCGCAAGTTCCGTCTGCAACCGCTTCGGGAATCAATTTCCAGCACATGACTGACACCCTTAACCGCCCTGCCCCGCAAACCCTCGATCTTTTGCTGTCCCGACGCTCCGGCTCGGCCAAGGCCATGACGGGGCCGGGACCGACCCCTGAAGAACTGCGCATGATCCTGACAGCGGGCGCGCGCGCTCCCGATCACAAGAAACTGTTTCCCTGGCGCTTCATCCTGTTTGAGGGCGACGGCCGCAAACGCTTGGGCGAATTGCTGGCGCGGATCACGCTGGACGAAGAACCGAAGGCCAGTGAGGAACGCGTCGCGATGGAGCGCCATCGCTTTCAGCGCGCGCCGGTCGTTGTCGGCGTCATCAGCCGTGTGCGCGAGAATATCCCGATTCCGGTGTGGGAGCAGGAACTGTCGGCGGGCGCGGTCTGCCAGAATATTCTGCTTGCGGCGCATGCACTGGGTTATGTCGCGAATTGGCTGACCGAGTGGTGCGCCTTTCATCCGCAAGTGAAGGACGAGCTTGGCCTGAAGCCGGGGGAGCGCGTTGCAGGCTTCATTTACATCGGCAAACCTGCCGAGCCCCTCGAAGAGCGCCTTCGGCCCGATCTGGATTCTTTGATCACCAAATTTTGAGGCGAAACATGGGCCGGAAGATTCTCTTCATCACCACGGACCAGATGCGCTTCGATGCGCTGGGGGTAAACGGCGGCAAGATCGCGCGCACGCCGACCATCGATGCGCTCGCGAAATCCGGCATCAACTACACAAGATGCCATGCGCAGAATGTCGTCTGCATGCCGGCGCGCGCGACGATGATCACAGGACAGTATGTTTCGACCCACGGCGTGTGGATGAACGGTGTGCCGCTGCCGGCCGACGCGCCATCCGTCGCCCGGCTGCTGAAAGAAAAGAAGAATTATCGCACGGCGCTGATCGGCAAGGCGCATTTCGAACCATTCCTCGATCTGCAATTGCAGTTCGAGGAAAACCGCATGGGCATTCAGGGCACGTTTGGCCCGCATCGCGGCTTCGATCACATGGAGCTGGCCGCGCATGGTGCGCGTGGACCGCTGCATTATCCGCGCTGGCTGATGAAGGAGCATCCGGAAGTCGCGGATTTCTTCTATCCCGTGTTGAATGATCGATTGGTGCAGAATTCCTACGGCGAAGGTGACACCGGCGCCGTCCAGGTGAAGCACAACCAATGTCCGCGCGGTCTTTATCACACGGAGTGGATTGCGGATCGCACCATCGCCTATCTGAATTCGCTGAGCGCGGATGAGGATTGGTTCGTCTGGATGAGTTTTCCCGATCCACATCATCCCTGGGACCCGCCGCAAAGCGAAATTCATCGGCACAATTGGCGCGACCTTCCGGTGCCCGCCGGCTATCCCGGCAGCCGGGAGAAGATCGAGGAAATCCTGTCCGGCAAACCGCGGCACTGGCGCGAATGGTGGGCTGGTGAGCGCGTCACCTGTTACGAAGCGCCGCCGGATTTCGTACCCGCGAGCCTCACGACCGACCAGCTGCGCGAGATCGACGCGCTGACGCATGTGAAGAACGAGTTGATCGACGAAGCCGTAGCGCGCGTGATGGGCACGATCGACGCGCGCGGCTGGGACGGTGACACGGATGTGATCTTTTCGACCGATCACGGCGAATTTCAGGGCGATTTCGGCTTGTTGTTCAAAGGGCCGCACCACGTGGATAGTCTGATGCGATTGCCGATGATCTGGCGGCCCGCACCGAACGGGAAGATCGCGCCGCAGACCATCGAGGCACCCGTCGGGCAGGTCGATTTCGCGCCAACCTTCTGCCGCATCGCTGGCATCGAACCTCGCGGCTGGATGGAAGGCGAAAGCCTGCCGCTCGACCACAACGAGGCAGCGTCGCGTGAGGCCGTGTTCACCGAATGGGATTCGGAGTTCAAGGATGTTTCGATCAGTCTGCGCACGCTTTATCGCGACGGATGGGTGGTGACCGCCTATGGCAAATCGTCGATCTATGACGGCACCGAAGGCGAGCTGTACGATCTGCACAACGATCCGAAGCAATGGCGCAATCTGTGGGACGAACCGGTTGCCGCGGCCCTGAAGCGCGATCTGCTGGACGATCTTCGCGCCCACACGCCGAAACAGCGCGAACCGCATCGTCCGGCCGTCGCCTCCGTCTAGCGCAATGAGACAATATCTCCCGCGCAGCTGGATAAACCCGAAGCTGGTCGCTGGTACATCCCGAATTCACGGCGACGGAGTCTTCGCGTCCGCGCCCATCGCGCGTGGCGAGAGGCTCATGGAGTTTGGCGGAGAAAAAATCTCGCGCGAAAAAACGGAAGGCGATCGCTATTGGGAGTGTTCGGTCTGGGCCGTGGCTGACAATCTTTATCTCGCCCTGCCGGTCAGCGATATTGAACCCAGTCTGGATGAAAACCTGAACCATTCCTGCGACGCCAATGCGTGGCTGGTGGATGAAATATCCCTCATGGCGCGAAGAGACATTAGCGCCGGTGAGGAGATCACCCTCGACCAAGGGACATGGAATTTCGACGAAAAAGAATACACCTGGGACCAGATGGAATGCGGCTGCGGCGCGCGCGACTGCCGCAAATCGCTCACTGAACGCGACTGGATGCTCGCCGCCGTGCGGGAACGCTACAGCGGACATTTTCATCCGCTTGTTCAGAAAATGATCGATGCGCAGTTCGGCCGGTAAGCGTGACGTCCTTGTAACAATCCGCTAGCGTCGCTTCGGGATTGGGGGCGGCATGGCTGATAGCATTACGGAAAAACCTGGCCTGCCGGTTTACCAGATCGCAGCAATCGGCGCGGGCAACGCTCTCTCCTTTTACGATTTTATCTGTTACGCCTTTTTCGCCACGCAGATTGGCGCTTGCTTTTTCCCCTCGCAGGACAAGACGACGAGCTTGCTGGCGTCACTCGCCACGTTCGCCGTGGGGTTCTTCGCCCGGCCCGTGGGTGGGTTGGTCATCGGCATGATGGGCGACCGCGCCGGCCGCAAGCCCGCTATGATTCTGTCTTTCACGCTCATGGGCGTCGGCATTTTGGGTCTGGCGCTCACACCGTCCTATCAATCCATCGGCATCGCCGCACCAATCCTCTTTATTTTCTTCAGGCTCGTTCAGGGGTTCGCGCTCGGCGGCGAAGTAGGGCCCACGACCGCCTACCTTGTTGAGGCAGCGCCCACCATGAAACGCGGCTTCTATGCCGCTATTTCCTACGCCACGCAGGATTTCGGCGTGCTCGTCGCAGGTGTCATCGGAACGATTCTGTCCGTGACATTGAGTCCGCAAGGCATGATCGACTGGGGATGGCGCATTGCCTTCTTTGTCGGCGCGGCGATCGTGCCCTTTGGTCTGATCGTTCGTAACAGTCTGCCAGAGACCCTGCATGCGAAAGAGGACGGACCGCCACCGCGCATCGTGCCCTATCTGGGGGTCGCTCTACTCGGGATGATGATGCTGCTCACCGGCACGGTTTGCAATTACACAATCGACTACATGACGACTTACGCCAACAACACGCTTCACATGAATACAACCGTCGCTTTCGGCGCGACCGTGGTGATCGGCGTATTCGCGGTAGCGTTCGATCTCATCAGCGGCTGGTCCTCCGATCACTTCGGCCGCAAGCCCGTCATGATCTTGCCGTATGCCGCATTGCTTGTACTTGTTTTTCCGATGTTTTCGATAATGGGACAGTTCCGCAACGCGTCCACACTTTATGTGACCACGGCGCTGATGTCGGCGCTGCAATGCTGGGGCGGCGGGCCTGTTCTCACCGTGATTACAGAATCCGTGCCGAAGCGGATCCGGGCCGGCGCTGTGTCGCTCATCTATGCACTTGCCATCGCAATTTTCGGTGGCTCGACACAGTGGGTCATTACCAAGTTGATGAAATTCACCGGCAATCCGCTTATCCCCGCGTGGTACATGCTCGGAGCAATTCTGATCGGATTGATCGCCATGACACTGATCCGCGAAACGGCGCCGATCAAAACGGGCGTCACGGAATTCCAGTGAGCTTGTGCGTTTGCAGGCTGAGCCGCCATTGTGGATGTGCAAGGCAATAGGCAATGGCGGCCTTGGTGTTCGCTTCGCGCTCGGGCCCATCCATCGGTTGCAGGAAGAAATGATGGAATAGCAGATCGGCGTAACGTTCCGGCGGAGCGTTTTCCTGCGGATAGACCAGTTTCAATTCATTGCCGCGCTCCAGATTGAACTCGGCATTGGCTTTTGGGCTGACGCAAATCCAGTCGATGCCGGGCGGTGGCTCCAGCGTACCGTTGGTTTCGATTCCGATCTCAAAGCTGCGCGCATGCAGCGCTGCGATCAGCGCTTCGTCAATTTGCAGCAGCGGCTCGCCTCCGGTGCAGACGACATAGGGCTGCGCGTGACTGCTTGTCGGCCATTTCGCGGCCACGGCCGTAGCCAGTGCTTCGGCATCCTTGAACTTTCCACCGCCCGGTCCATCGGTCCCGACGAAATCGGTATCGCAGAACTGGCAGGTGGCCCTGGCGCGGTCGCGTTCGAGCCCCGTCCACAAATTGCAACCGGCGAAGCGCAGAAACACCGCCGCGCGGCCAGTCTGCGCGCCCTCGCCCTGCAGCGTGTAGTAAATCTCTTTGACGGAATATGTCATTGCGCCGCGTACTTTTCGTAACCCTTGGCGCGCAGATCGCAGGCCGGGCATTTGCCGCAGCCAAAACCCCAGGCATGGCGATGTGTGCGGTCGCCCTGATAGCAAGTGACGGTCTCTTCAATGGTGAGATCGACAAGCGCTTTGCCGCCAAGCCGTTCCGCCAGCGCCCATGTCTGCGCCTTGTCGAGCCGCATCAGCGGCGTGTGAATTTCAAAATGAGTGTCCATGCCGAGGCTGAGCGCATGCGCTGTGGCCTTGATCGTGTCATCGCGGCAATCGGGATAGCCGGAATAATCCGTCTCGCACATGCCACCGACGAGATCGCGAATGCCGCGCCGGTAAGCCAGCGCCGCCGCCGCCGTCAAAAAGAAAAGATTACGGGCCGGCACGAACGTTGTCGGCAATCCGTTCGCGCCCATTTCGATTTTCAAGTTCTCAGTGAGCGCGCTGCCGCCAATTGCTTTGAGCGTGTCGATCGGCAACACGTGATCCACGCCCAAGCGGCCCTGCCATTGCGGATAATTATCGCGCAGTGCCGCAAGCACGCGCGGTCTTGCCGACATTTCCGCCAAATGGCGCTGGCCATACTCAAAGCCCACCGTTTCCACGTTCGCGAAACGGTCAAGTGCCCACGCAAGACAGGCCGTCGAATCCTGTCCGCCGGAGAAAAGCACCAAACCCGTTTCGCGCTGCACCATGAGCGCTTCCTTAGCGGCAAGGCGGGCGCGCGCCAATACGCTTGCCTTTGACCGGGCGTTAGCCCAGTTTTCGCGCGCAAAATTCAAGGATCAGCCGTCCGTGACAGCGATGGCCTTAAGCGGTTCCGGTCTTTTCACGCCCGCCGCCTCCATTTCCAACGACGAACTCGTCACCGCCTTCAACGAATATGTCCGCCGTCACAACGCCGCCAACGCGGATGCGATTGCGGCGGGCACCGTGGCTGCGCTCACACCGTCCAGCAGCGAATTCGTGCTGAAAGCATCCGGCATCAAGAACCGCTACGTCATGGACAAGGCCGGCATCCTCGATCCCGATGTGATGTGCCCGCGCATTCCCGAGCGCGGCAACGACCAGATTTCCATTCTTGCCGAGATGGCCGTCACCGCCGCGCGCGATGCGCTCGCCGCCGCCAACCGGACACCGGCCGATATCGATGGCGTACTCGTCGCCGCTTCAAACATGCAGCGCGCCTACCCGGCCATGGCCATCGAGGTTCAGGAGGCCCTCGGCATCGAAGGTTTCGCGTTCGACATGAATGTGGCCTGTTCGTCCGCCACTTTCGGTTTACAGGCCGCCGCCGACATGATCGCGGCCGGACATGCGCGGGCGATCCTCGTCTGCAACCCCGAAATCTGCTCGGGCCATCTCAACTTTCGCGACCGTGACAGTCATTTCATCTTCGGCGATGTGGCGACGGCCTTCGTGATCGAGCGTGCTGAGACAGCGACGGGCGAGAACGCCTGGCAAATCATTTCAACCAAGCTCAAGACGAAATTCTCCAACAACATTCGCAACAATTTTGGCTTCCTCAATCGCACAGCGCCGGACGGCATCAGCAACCCCGACAAGCTCTTCGTCCAGGAAGGCCGCAAGGTCTTCAAGGAAGTCGTGCCGATGGTGGCGGAAATGCTGGTCGCCCATCTGGGTGAGAACAACATCGCGCCATCGCGGATTCGGCGCCTCTGGCTGCATCAGGCCAATATCAACATGAATGAACTGATCGCGCGCCGTGTTCTCGGCCGCGATCCGGCACCCGGCGAAGCCCCCAATATTCTCGAGGAATACGCCAATACCAGTTCGGCCGGATCGGTCATTACATTCCACAGGCACAGCATGGACATGAAACAAGGCGATATCGGCCTGCTCTGCTCATTCGGCGCCGGTTATTCGGCCGGCAGCGTGATTCTTAAAAAACTGCATTAAACGCCCGCGCGAAGGCTACAGACCCTTTTGCTTGCCTTTGGCGGCGCGGTCCGTCAGCTTGTTGCAAAGCAGCATTTTAAGGTTCGGCGTGTGACAAAAATCGCGATAAGCGGCACGGGGCTGTACGTCCCCCCTGACAGGATCACCAACGCCGAACTGATCGAGGCGTATAACGAATACGTCCGTCATCACAATGCGGCGCATGCGGACGATATCGAAGCGGGCCGCATGCATGCCCAGCTCAAATCCAGCGACGAGTTCATCTACAAGGCGTCGGGCATCCGTAACCGCCATGTCGTCGCCAAGAAGGGCATGCTCGATCCCGAGATCATGTGTCCGCGCATGGACGAGCGGCCCGTGGACCAGATCGCTGTCTCCGCCGAAATGGGGCTGGTTGCGGCAAAGCAGGCGCTGGAAGCGGCGGGCCGCACGCCTGCCGATATAGACGGCGTGGTCGTGGCTGCTTCCATTTTTCAGCGGCCCTATCCGCAAATCGCCATCGAGATTCAAAACGCGCTCGGCATCACCGGTTTCGGCTTTGACATGCTGGCCGGTTGTTCGTCCGCGACTTTCGCATTGCAATCGGCAGCGGACATGGTGGCGCAAGGCCATGCGCGCGCCATCCTCTGCATCAATCCCGAAATCAACACCATGCATTTGAATTTGCGCGACCGCGAAACGCATTTCATTTTCGGCGACGCCGCGACTGCTTGCGTTCTCGAGCCAGTGCAAAACGCCAAGGGCTCAAATGCGTGGGAAATGGTGAGCACGCGGCTGAAGTCGGTCTACTCCAACAACATCCGCAACGATTTCGGCTCGATGAACCGCTTCGATCCGAAAACTCAATTCAATGACGATAAGCTCATCACGCAAAAAGGCCGCAAGGTCTTCAAGGAAGTCGTGCCGATGGTCGCCGAGTTCATGCAGGAACATCTGGCGCAGCAGAGCATAGCGCCTGCACAACTGAAGCGGCTCTGGCTGCATCAGGCAAACATCAACATGAACCGCTTGATTGCGACCAAGGTTCTCGGCCGCGAGCCGACGCCTGCGGAAGCGCCGAACGTGCTCGAGGAATTCGGCAATACCAGCTCTGCCGGCTCCATCGTTGCCTTCCATCTGCACAGCTCCGATCTCGCCAAGGGCGATCTCGGGCATCTGTGTTCCTTTGGCGCGGGCTATACGGCCGGCAGCATCATCCTGCGGAAGCTCAACTGATCTGCAAACGCTGGTGTTGCATTGCGGGGCGTTCGCGATTTGGATAGCGTCGATATCTTGTGAAATTTATTTCAATACGAAATCTCTTGTATAATAAGATAAATGGCTGAAATACTTCATTTTCTTTCGACGGTAGATCCGCTTTACGTGCTGTCCGGCGTATTGGTCGGCGGGCTAGTCGGCATGACCGGCGTGGGCGGCGGCTCACTAATGACGCCGATTCTTGTTCTTCTTTTCGGCATGCATCCCGCGACGGCGGTCGGCACAGACCTGCTCTACGCCTCAATCACAAAGGCCAGCGGATCGCTCGTTCACGGCTACAACCGCACTGTGGATTGGAGAGTTGTCGGACGGCTCGCATTGGGCAGCATTCCGGCGACGGCGCTTACTATCGCGGCGCTCTATTTTGTGGGCTTCGACAGTAAAACGACCCAACTTCTTATCACGCGCGTCCTTGGCTTCGCGCTGCTGTTCACCGCGATCTCGCTGCTTCTGCGCAAACCTTTGATGCAATGGTACGCGGACCACGTGCCCGAAATGGCGTCGGAAAGGGTTCGCCGCCTTACCGTTCTCACCGGCGCCGTGCTTGGCGTATTGGTTTCGCTGTCATCGGTTGGCGCTGGCGCCATCGGCGTGACGGCGCTGGTTTTCCTCTACCCCAAGATGGATGCGCGGCGGATTGTCGGCTCCGATATCGCGCACGCTGTACCGCTGACATTGGTGGCAGGATTGGCCCATTCTGCGCTTGGGCAGATCAACTGGCATGTTCTGGAATCGCTTCTGGTCGGCTCAGTTCCGTCGATCATCGTGATGAGCATCGTTTCCGCCCGCGCATCAGACACCGCTGTGCGCGTCGCGCTGGCCTGCGTGTTGTTGCTGGTATGCGTGCGCTTCTGGTTCTTCTAGAGCGGTTTTGGAATGAGTTGACTCGGAGAGGGATTCCCATCGGGAGGTGGTTGGGCGAATCTCGGGATCACATCTGATTCGGGGGTCGCTGATGACACAAGCCTATTCTCAGGATTTGCGTATC
>Ga0209483_1002990_pt1 | contig 11303 bp, 10 predicted proteins | sample NGEPerA_FD_184508 | JGI IMG/M metagenome (GOLD analysis project Ga0209483, IMG submission 184508) | Arctic peat soil microbial communities from the Barrow Environmental Observatory site, Barrow, Alaska, USA - NGEE PermafrostL2-A... | ecosystem: Environmental > Terrestrial > Soil > Wetlands >... | reverse complement strand
ACCTCCTCGGGCTGGTCGGCATTCAATTCGCTGGTAATAGCCAGCGTGGCAATTCGCCGAAACACTTCTTCTCCCACCGCAATCAGCGCCCCCTGCACCGAACTCACCTCCTGGCGCACTGCGCACAGGGGCGAGTTGATCAGGCGCAGCAAACGATAGGTGAGGGAAGCGTCGCGCTTCACCAGCCGGCTCAGCTTGCGCAGATCGATCGAGTCTTCGTGCAGCAGGCGAAGGATTTCTATATGAGACAAACGGTTGGCAGGCACGTTCCGGTTTTTCAGTAGTACCGGCCGGCAGAAATAGTAGCCCTGAATAAGCTTGAACCCCTCTACACGCGCCTGCTGGTACTCCTCGTAGCTCTCCACCTTCTCGGCCACCAGCGCCACGGCGTAGCTGCTGAGTCGCTGCAGCAGCTTCTTCCGCTCGTCGGCGCCAGTCAGGATGAAATCCACTTTGATGTAGTCGGCCAACTCCACCAGCGGCTCCATGCCGGGCCGCCAGGTGAAATCGTCCAGCGCCAGCCGGAAGCCCGCACCCTTCAGTCTGCGGCAAGCGTCAACCAGGTCGGGCGTCGGTTCAATCGTTTCCAGAATTTCAAGCACCGTCATGCTCGGCGGCAGAACATCGACCAGGGCCTCAGTCAGCGACTCCTCTGTGCAGTTCACAAAAGCTGTCACTCCGCCGGTCAGCTTTTCCAGCCCGAAGATGACTGAATTGTCGAGCATGGTGCGGGTGGCCAGGTCGCCGTCTCCGCGAAAGCCCACACCCTGGCCATCTCTGAAAAGCAATTCGTAGCCATGCACTCTGGCGCGAAGATCGAGGATTGGCTGTCGCGCCACATAGCGCAGTCCATCCGCAAACTCGGGCAGGACAGGACCGGGGCAGCGAGCGGGTGTCAACTGTGCAGCCATGCGTACCTTCCCGTAATCCTTATCGGAAGGTCGCAGTCATAACTTGAAGAATTTTGTTTCTCGGGGTCGGCGTCAGCCGCCCATGAACATTCCGCCGTTCACGTCCAGCACGTGGCCTGTGATGTATGCGGCCGCATCCGAAGCCAGAAAAACAATCGGCTGCGCAATCTCCGCGTCCGTTCCTGCGCGTCCCAGCGGAATCTGGGCCATCATCGCCACCCGGTGTTTTTCATCCAGCACCGCGGTCATCGGCGTCTCAATGTAGCCTGGAGCCACCGCGTTCACCGTGATTCCCCGCGATGCCACCTCGCGCGCCATCGAACGCGTGAACCCGATCAGCGCGGCCTTGCTGGCCGCATAGTTTACCTGGCCCGCCTGGCCGGTGCGGCCCACCACGCTCGAAATGTTAATGATGCGTCCCCAGCGGTTTTTCAGCATTGGACGCAGAAGCGCCTGCGTCAGAAGGAAAGCTCCAGTCAGGTTGGTCGCCAGCACGTCGTCCCAGTCGGCGCGCTTCATTGCCATCATCAGCCCATCGCGCGTGATTCCCGCGTTGTTCACCAGGATCTCGACCTTGCCAAAGCGCTCCAGCACCGCCTTTGCTCCGGCCTTGATCGACTCCTCGTTCGACACATCGAGCGCAAACGCCGCCGCTTGCCCTCCGGCCGCTTCAATCTCCGCCACCGCCTCGGCCAGTTTTGCCTGGTTCCGCGCCGCCAGCGCCACCGTTGCCCCGGCGCGCGCCAACTCCAGCGCACACGCCCGCCCTATTCCCTGCGAAGCGCCAGTTACCAGCGCAATTCTCCCCTGCAAGTTCGCCATAAATCTCTCGTCAACCCGCGCGCACAACTCCGCGCCCTTCCGTCCATCATTATAAGTGTGCAAGAGTCACGATTTTGGTAGCAGGCGGGCCACGCGAGGAACCACGATGAGCGTGATCGCAAACAGGAAGATTGAAGCGGCAATGAACTCAAGATGCCCGTGGCGCAAATCTTCCAACACCAGCTTTACTGCCAGGAGCGCAAGTGTGGCATATCCAATCCGGGTCAACTCCATCCGGCGCCAGTGCGAGCCACTGAAGGCCAGTGCAATCGCCGTCGCGCACAATGTGAATGTGCGAATGAAGGCCAGATGATGGGCGGCTGGAATGATCCCAAGCGCAACCAGTCCCACCAGTCCCTCCACTAGAAGCGCCGCAGCAGCGCAAACGGCCAGAGCTGCAACGACAATAGACAAAAACTGCCGCCGCCACGATTCCTCGCGGCAAGGCTTCACTACGGCGTAGCAGAGCACTGCACAGGCCGAGACAAGGTATATGCCCCACCCAGGCGCGCCCGGAAGCGCCCCGGCCAAGGCGCTGAAGATATAGTTCAGCAATCCGGAGACCGTTGCCGCCGCCAAAAGAAACACCACACCGTGGAGTTGAAGAGCCAACCGGCGCAACCTGACACCCGCAAAGGTTGCCACGACAGCAGCCACGCTGAGCCACGGCCCCTGCCAAAACGTCGGCAGACACAACAAGGTGCCGGCAAGGAAAAGCGCGGCGCTCCAGGTAGCAAACACGAAGTAATTGCGCCGTTCAGCAGCACGATCGAAGTGGACTAGCGCAGCAGCATAACCTGCACCCGATAACGCCACGCAGAAAATCCCCAAAGCAGTTGCACTCGCGGGCGGCCCGAAGTAGATAAGGCTGCAAGCTGCCAGCAGGAACGCAATCATGGTCTGGATCGTCTCGAAGACCGTGATTGTCTTCCCCTTCAACACGGTCCTATAGATCAGACTCACACCGAGGATCAGAAACAGCCCCAGGCCCGGCGCAAGCAATGTTGCCGTGCTCAACGACGGATAATTTCCCCGCGTGCTTTGCGGACTTGCGTAGATATAAATCAGAGCCCAGATTGCAACATCGGCAGCCAGAGCGACCAGTACTCGCACGCCAGTTTCGCGATCGCGCACCACTCCGTATTCGCAGATCAGCACCATCAGCAGAAGCAGCGCGATGAACGGCGTCATCTGGTGCGTGGCGATCGACAGCGACAGAGCGATTGCAATTCCTGTAACGTTGGCTACCCACAACACCGGGGCAAAATCGCGCTTCCATGCCAACGCTGACGCTGCAATTACGAAACCGCAAACTACTCCAGCCGTCAGCGGCGCAGGCAGTACGCTGAAGCGCAGGGTAAGCTCCCAGAGCATCGGAGCCAGGATCAAAGCGGATGTGCAGGCATAGGTTGTGCCCGCCAGCCAATCTCCGGCCTTTGCGCGCGAAGCCCACACCAGCCACGCAAGCGCATACAGAATGGCAACTGCTGCCACTGCCGTCCTTGGCAGCGAACTCGATTCCGCCACCGCCCTTAGCAGGTAGGCTCCGGCAATGCCGAGCATGGCCTTGCCCAGCACCGGAAACACTCCGCCGGTCAGCGATCCTGAAAGTTTTTCGCCGGCCTGGGCCGCCGGAAATGAACCTGGCTCCTGTACCGGAAGTGGGCTGGACACTCCGGCTGGATGTTCAAGGACATAGACCCGGCGCTCCAGTGTTTCCAGGCGAGTCACGAGCCGATTTATTTCGTCGGGAAGATCCACCATCACTTCCACTCGATCCCGTTCAAGTCCTGCTGTTCTCAGTCCGCGGCAACAGCCTTATGCGCGTGGTTCTCACCCCACGGAGGCAGAAGCTTCATCAGTATCCACAGGAAGATAAAGGGCAAAATGGTTAAAGCAATCGCCGCCAACAGTCCCTCGCGCGTCACCAGGGCCATCTTGTAGGTCGTGTACCCCAGGAAGCTCTTCGAGAACAACTGTCCGCCGATCACCACGTTCCAGCGCATCGCAAAGATGCCGACCATCGTCAGGCTTCCGGCCACCGCATAAATGCGCTTGCGCACAATCTCCGGCAGTTTGGTCACCTGAGTAATGCCCAGCAGGATGATTGGTACGAGCGTGCCGAGTGATATCTGGATGACGATGTGCGGGATGAAGAGCTGCGTGTGGACCAGGAAGTCCAGGCTGCGGAACGATTCATCAGCTTCATAAATACGGTGAATCAGGTCCAGCATCTCCAGGCTGAAATCGATGATGAAGATGTAGAACAGATACATCGCAATCGTGTCCACGCAGCGCATGTCAATCTTGAATCCGCGCAGTTTGGTCAACGCCATGTACAGCAGCATCACAGCGGCGATTCCCGATACCATCGCCGAGAAGATGAACACCACCGGCATCAGCGGCGACGACCACCACGGATTGGCCTTGATCGATCCGAAGATAAATCCGACATAGCCGTGTAGCATAAACGCTGAAGGAATACCGATGATCGTCACAATCCAACCCACACGCTCATCAATTGCCAGCGAACGCTTGCTGATGTTGGTTGATCCAAGCGTCATTACTTTGTAGATCAAGCGCAGCAAGCCCTTCGACTCCTGCGACCACAGCACGATGTCGCGCCGGTAATCCAACCAGATCTCCAACACCAGCACGGCCATCAGGTACCACAGGTACACATACCCGAACATCGCCATTGCCGATGTGCTGTGCGGAGTAAAGTACATCTCCGGCGAGCGCTCCGGATGCCCCAGGTGCAACTGCAGCGGCAGCGGCGCATCAAGCAGAAACGCCAACGCCGTCAGCAGCGCCAACCGGTATGTGGGCTTGACTGCATCGACATTGAACACGCGCTCCAGCGACGCCAGGATGAATGCGCCTGCCACCAGTCCCGTGATGAAAGGGTACAAAACGATCAGCACGCTCCATTGGAGCTCAATTTCGTTCGGATACATGAAGCCTTCAACACCATTCATAACTCGTCACCAATCCTCGGCTATTCCCTAAGCCCTTGGTCCCCTGTCCCTGAATTTCTATCGCACCGAACCGTCAAGGTCGTTGTAATAGACCTTTGCGCCGGTGGCCATCTGCGGCTTCAACACCTGAACACTGTGCGTTTTCAGAAACTCGTGAATCGGGTCTTTCGGGTTCTTCAAATCCACAAGCTGGCGAGCTCCTGTCGGGCAGGATTCGCAGCACGCGGTCGTAAGCCCCTTGGTTATCCGGTGGTAACAAAGCGTGCACTTGTCCGCGACGTGCTTCTCAGGATGAATGTAGCGGCAGCCATACGGGCAGGCCTGCACGCAATACGCGCAACCCAAACAGTACTTCTGGTCCACCAGCACCACGCCATCTGGACTGGTGAAGGTCGCTCCCACCGGGCAAACCTGGGTGCAGGGCGAATCCGCGCAATGATTGCAGAGCTTGGGAACAAAGAAATATTTCCCCGCATCTTCCTCTGCGACGGGAAATCCTTCCTTGCCTCCGTCCGGCGAAATCACCTGCGGGTTCACCATGTTCTCGTCCGTCACGTGATAACGCTCGACCCAGGTGCGGAAGTGTCCATCCGGCACATCGTTTTCCGTCTGGCAGGCTCTCACGCAGTTGCCGCAGCCGATGCACTTCGGAATGTCGATCAACATTCCCCACCAGTGATCGGACATCTTGTAGTTCGGCGATTCTTCCGGGGTTCCCGCAAGTACGGACTTCCACGCGACCGCCGCCGCCGGCACTAAGACAAGGAAATGACGCCGGGATAAATTCACTTCGCACCTCCTGCACTCATGGCCGGACTGTGTGGATTGTGGCAAGTCTCGCAGGGCAACCCGTTTGAGTGTTCTGCCGGCACCACTTGCGGAAAGCCTTTGGGCTTGGCAGCGCTGGTCGTGTGGCAGCGCGCGCAAAGGACGGCCGTGTCAGGCAGCACCGGCTTGATTGAAGGGTCGTCCGCATGATTCGCCAATGCCCCGTGGCAGGCCTCGCAATTTACGTGCGCATGTTTGCCGTTCTTTTTTGCGTCCAGAATGTCGGTATGGCAGCCTTCGCAAGTCTCATGACCGGCAAACTTCACCGGGCGGGCTGCCATCTCACCGATGGCTGCACCGCGATAATGCCCGTACTGTCCAAAACTCTTTGGAACAACGTAGTGCCGCACCACCAGAAACACCAGGAAGGCGAGGACAAACAGCCCCGCGAACCGGAAAAGATGTCCTGCTTCCTTAAAAGCGCTCATGAAAGGTAATCTCCGTATGAACCCTGCCGCGAGGTCGCACATACCTGTCTCATGTGATTTGGAGCACTCCTCGCATCTGTGAAGGTATAAGAGCTCGCCCCCTTGCCGATGTGAGTTAAATCACATGCGGCTGTGACGTCCATCGCTTTCGGTGGCGCAGATCACCAAATGAGCACATTCCCCTCTTTGCCGAGGGCGTCTCATTGTCCAACCGCCTTTCGCCTGAAAGCGATACGATTAAATCTGGGAGCGTTGAATGCCAAGAATTCTCGATGGTGCCGCCATTGCCGCAGCCATCAAGCACGAAGTCGCCGAAGAAGTGAAGCTGCTCGCCGCCCAGGGCATCCGTCCCGGACTCGCGGCCGTGCTCGTCGGCAACGCCGCCGCCTCTGAAATCTATGTCCGCAGCAAGGTTCAGGCCTGCGCCGAACTCGGGATCTACAGCGACCTGATCACGCCGCCTGAGGACATCACCACCGAAGCCATGCTTGACCTGGTTGCCGCCCTCAATTCTCGTGACGAAATCGACGGCATCCTGATTCAGTTGCCTCTACCCCGCCAGGTCGACGCCAAAGTTCTCCTCGATGCCATTGCGCCTGAGAAGGATGTGGACGGGTTCCACCCCGTGAATGCAGGCCGTCTGCAGGCGGGCCGGCCCGCTCTCGCGCCATGCACCCCGGCTGGCGTCATTGAAATTCTGCAGCGCAGCAACATTCCTATTTCCGGCCAACACGCAGTGGTGGTGGGCCGCAGCGACATTGTGGGCAAGCCCGCAGCCATGCTGCTGCTCCACCAGAACGCCACCGTGACGATTTGTCATTCCAAAACGCGAGACCTCGGAGAGGTTACTCGCCAGGCCGACATCCTGGTGGCCGCCATCGGCCGCCCCGGCTTCATCACCTCTGAGATGGTCAAGCCCGGCGCAACCCTCATCGATGTAGGTATTAATCGCATCACAACCCGAGAAGAGTTCGATCGCTACTTTGCCGGTAACGCCAAGCGAGAAGCCACCTTTGCCAAGCGCGGCTCCGTCATCGTTGGCGACATCCACCCCAAAGCCTTCGAACTCTCCGGTGCTTATACGCCAGTTCCCGGCGGTGTCGGGCTCCTGACCATCGCCATGCTCATGTCCAACACCGTGCGCGCCGCCCAAATGCGGCGAGGGCTCTAACCCATGCTCAGAGTAGGACTCACCGGCGGGCTGGGCAGCGGCAAGAGCACCGTCGCAGGCCTTTTGCGCGAACTCGGTGCCGAGGTCGTTGAAGCCGATGCGCTGGGCCGCCAGGTGATGGAACCCGGCCAGCAGGTTTACCAGGAGATTGTGCGTGCATTTGGCCCGGAAGTTGTTGGTCCCGATGGCCGCCTCAACCGCGCTCGTCTTGCTCAGTTGGCATTTCAGGATGGCCGCCTCAACGACCTCAACGCCATCGTTCATCCGGCCGTAATCGCTGCACAACAGACCTGGGTGGACGCGGTTTTTGCGCGCGATCCCGCCGCCGTCGCCGTGATCGAGTCGGCTCTGATTTTTGAGGTGGTGCGCGACGCCCGTGCTCGGGGCGAAAGGCAAGGCATGCTGGCCGATTGGCGACGACGCATTGACCGCATCCTCCTGGTCACCGCGCCCGATGATCTCAAAATCGCCCGCTATGTGGCGCGTATCAACCCGCCGGCCACCGCCCGTGAAGCCGTCGAAGCAGATGCCCGCCTCCGCCTCTCCCACCAGATTCCCGATGCTGAAAAAGCCTCTATGTCCGACTATGTAATTGACAATAAGAGCGATATGGAAGCGCTCCGCGCTCAGGTCAATGCTCTCTGGCAGCTCCTCAAGAGAGACAGCAACAATTCTCCTCGGGACTTGTCTTTAAAATAGGATGTGGGAACTGCGCCATTCCTTTGGAACTGCGGCGAGTTGCCACCGTATCTGTGTAAGGAAGGTTTTTGGGTCTACAGCGATGAGACTGCGACGGGTGATTTTTGTTCTTTTGCTTGTGGGCGGGTTTTGGTACCTAACCACCCACCTCTCCAATCATTTGGGTCATTTTTCACTTTTCAATGCGAGTGGTTCCAGCTCCCCGCTGGAACTCACCGAGGCTCAGGCAGCCCCCGCCTTCGATGCCGAGGAAGTGAACAATATCTCCGTCTATAAAAGGGTGCAGCCCTCCGTGGTCAACATCACCTCCACCACGCTGGTCTTCAATTTCTTTTATGGAACGGTGCCCCAGCAGGGCCAGGGTTCTGGGTTCGTTCTCGACAAGGCCGGCCATGTGCTCACCAACTTTCACGTTGTTGAGGGAGCCAATCGCGGCATCGAAGTCATGCTCAGCAACAAACACCGCTACCAGGCAAAGGTAGTCGGTAGCGACAAGGTCCATGACCTGGCGCTCCTGCAAATCGACGCGCCCAACCTTCAACCGGTTACGCTGGCTGACTCCACCGAACTCGCCGTCGGGCAAAAGGTCTACGCCATCGGCAATCCCTTCGGCCTCAGTGGCACCATGACCACCGGCATCATCAGCTCCATCCGCTCCATCCGCAACGCTGACGGCGCGCCGATTGAAGACGCCATCCAGACCGATGCAGCCATCAATCCCGGCAACTCCGGCGGACCGCTGCTCAACTCCCGCGGCGAAGTCATAGGCATCAACACCATGATCGCCTCCAACGGCGCCGACCAAAGCTCCGGCATCGGCTTTGCCATTCCCATCAATACTGCAAAGGCAGTCCTCGCTGACCTTACCCGTTACGGGCGCGTGCGCCGTCCCTCGCTAGGTATCGTCTCCTATGCCATCGGACCAGATCTGGCCTCGCAAATGGGCCTGGCTGCAGACACTGGCGTCTTGATTCAGCGCGTCATCCCCGGGGGAGCGGCAGAGCGTGCCGGTCTCCACGGCGGCAACCAGCAGGCCTATGTCGGCAATACGCCCATCATGCTTGGCGGCGATCTCATCGTTGCCATCGACGGACAGCAGGTCACCGGTCCGCAAGACATCAGCGCCCTCATGGACAAACACCAGGCCGGCGACACCATCAGCGTCACTCTGCTGCGCGGGAAAAAGCAGATCACTCTCAAATTGATTCTGGGAGAAGCCAGGGAAGAAAATACCTAGGCGGGAATTGAATCTATTCATTTGACATAAGAATCCAGCGGGCCGCTCCCATACCGGAAGCGGCCCGTTCTCTTTCTACGAACTAGAACCCTGCCTGCACCTCATACAGCTCCGCATGCGCCACCTGCATCCGCGCCATCGCAACTGGCTCACCATAATGGCGGGCCACAATTTCTGCCGCCTGCGTTTCGTTCAGGTAAGGTCGCACCGCGGCCATCTTGATCGTTGAACGAGCCGCCATCTGCGCAACTGCGGCTTTGTTTGAAACCGATTGAACCAGGGCCAGAATTGCGGTCACTATAGTTCCAACTGCCTGAATTGTCTCCAACCCATGTTGCTGGCTTGCGGGATTAACGATCCTGGCAGCCTGCAGCAATGCAGCGTTCACCTGCTGCTGAAACGTCACAACCTGGTTTTGCATTTGCGCCAGCGTGCTCGCCGAGGGGTTGGCCAGGTACGCCTTCGCCTGCACTGACAACAAGTTTGACGCCGCGTTGAATCCAGCAGTAGCATCAGCAAACACCTGCGCATCCGTCGGTGCAAGCAGCGCTCCAGCCGAGTTCACCGTCGCCACCGCGCTTTGCAGGGCTGGAGTCCAGTTCACGATGTTCCGGGCCACTATCGCTTGCGAGCAACCGCCCAAATAGGGCAACGGCAACAGCAGCGCGATCAACGCCCACGCGCCCAATTTTGCGGTGCTTCCAGATGAAGGTGGCGCCTCGCTCGGGTCCTTGGCCAGCAGACCCAGCAAGGCGGAAGCAAGCGCGCTCACCAGCGTGATCACCGAGCCGGATCCCGCGTTGCCCAGAGTGATGCCTTGCTGCGAAAGAACTCCGGCAATGCTGACCACCGCAATCAACAACCCCACAGCCGATGTCTTTGGATGATTCCAGATATTCGAAAAAACATTCATTCAGTTAGCTCCTTCAATTCACAAATTGCTGTTAGAATTTCACGCCCAGACTTTTCAGAAATGTCTTCACCTCTGGCCACGCGGCCTTCAGATCGGTCGCTGTCTCGATATCCAGAGGAATGTTGAGCGGGTTCGCCGCTGCGCCAGCGAGCTCCGCAAGCGGCTTCTCCATCGCAGCCGCCAGGATGGCGAGCGCCGCAATCACTTTGGGTGCGGCAAACAGAACCTTCTCGGCGCCAGTCAGCCACTTCAGGACATCCTCTGCCCCGATTTCAATCCCCTTTTCGATATTCACAAGAATGTTCGCCATTCAATTCGCTCCTCTTCATGTCCTGGGTTCATTCCGCGCTTTTCATCCGATCCCTGGATTCCGCTGGCCGGCACGTCAGGAGCCGGCCAATGGAATCGGGAGATGGAACAGCTTTCAGAATCCGGATGTTGCCGTGGTACCGGTCCTGCATCCGGTGAAAAGCTGCCCATCATGCAGACAGCGACGTCTCCGCACCCCGGGGTGGTGCATCCCGGCGCCTTCCACTCCTGCGATTCTCCAATCGCTTCTTGCCCAATCCGTCGCTCCCGAGTGGCTTCTTCTTCCCGGCCCCGACCGACGTGTTTTCGTCGTCGGAGCCGAAGAAAAGCCACCCTGCCCAGCACGGGTAAGGTCAAGTGAATTGGAAAACCGCTCGTTGGGGGAGGGCGTGCTCATTCGCCCGGCGCGGCACTTCCGTCGTCTGTCTGGCTACTCTTTAAGGTTAGGCAATCAGAGGTATATCTTCGGCAAGGCAATCTATAGGAATAAGAATCTAAGAATCAAACATTTATATAGCGTGCCAGGAATCGCCCGCTTGACACTCGGCAAGGACTTTAAAGAACTCCTTCATTTGTTTGCAGTAAATCCCAATGACTGGTCGCTGAGTGCGTCTAGTGAACATCCCGCTTCAAAAACCTGCGCCCGCGAATCTCATACTCTCCGCTCGCCACCAACCCAATGGCCTCGCTGTATGCGATATGTTCCTCGGTCAAAATCCGCTCCGAAAGCGCATGCGCATCGTCGCTTTCCAGCACTGGAATTGCCCGCTGCAACACGATCACTCCATGATCCAGATCTTCATCCACAAAGTGCACCGTGCAGCCGGCCACTTTCACTCCGTAAGCAAAAGCCTGCTCCTGCGCTGCCAGCCCCGGAAAAGCAGGGAGCAGCGACGGATGGATATTCAGAATGCGACTGGGAAACGCCGCCACAAACTCCGGCGACAGCAGACGCATGTAGCCGGCCAGGCACACCAAGTCCACATCGTGCGCCTTCAGACACGCAA
>Ga0209483_1002988_pt1 | contig 11312 bp, 9 predicted proteins | sample NGEPerA_FD_184508 | JGI IMG/M metagenome (GOLD analysis project Ga0209483, IMG submission 184508) | Arctic peat soil microbial communities from the Barrow Environmental Observatory site, Barrow, Alaska, USA - NGEE PermafrostL2-A... | ecosystem: Environmental > Terrestrial > Soil > Wetlands > Peat... | reverse complement strand
GTACGACCGTTATGGGGCTGCCACATCAGAGACTGCGCGAGATATTGAAGAAGTACAATCGATTGGTGCAATGAGAAACGCGCCTAGCACCCCGGAATCAAACCGCCTTCTGCCGAAGAACCGACGCACGGACCCATAGGCGCCCCGAGCTGCATGTTGATGTAAAACTCTCCTTGGTACTTGGCAGGAGTTGTGCCTGTCGCCGGCGCAATGCGGCTGTAGTAAAGATAAGGTCCCTGCGCAGTAACAAAATATTCCGGATCAGAGCGCTGCACCGCCGGGGATGTCGCAGTCGCCAATACCGCGAAATGTGGATGCGCAGGGTCAATGTTAGTGACCGCCAAGCCGTTAGGATTGTTTTGCGGCAACTTTGAAGTGCCCGCGAGTGTCATGAAAATGTAGGTCTTGCACGTCGGAGAACAATTAACAAAGGGTTCGGCGCTCGAAATCAATGGCTCAGAAGGATCAGTGGATGCGATTCGGTTGATCAGTTGAAACGTCGGCCGGCCACCGCTTACGAACCCGGTTTGTTCGTAGACGTCGATCTCAACGCCGTTGGCAATCGTGAAGAATACATAGCTGTCGTTGAATTCGGGTGCCTGGAACAAAAACATATTGTTCTTATTGGAAGGGTCGGTCGTCAATTGCACCACCGTATTGCTGTCGGTCCCGTACCAAAACACCTGCTGATACGCTTTGCCGTTAGCTTGATTTATAGCCGTGCCTATGAACAACAACTGATGGGTTTGAGGCACCCACCTTTCGCTGATGCCGTTCGCGTAGGCGCCAAATGGCGTGAGGCTGGGCGATGCACCCGACAGACTTGCCTGCTCCCAGTACATCTGCTGCGGCACCGTCATGCTGTTATAGAGCACGAGCGCGACCGGGTCGGAACTGGCTTGGCTCGCTAACGGAAGCGCGGAATTAACCGGACCGTTGATACCGTCTGAACCAATCGCGCCGGGCAAAAAACCGGCTGTCCAGGCGCCATTGACCATGCTTGCCAACGCAGCGCCGGCGTACGCGGTCGTATGGGGCATTCCAGGAACGTAGCGCGCGTACACCAACTGCGAGCCCTGCTGTGAGAATGCCCATTCTGCTCCATTGCCAAAGTCCTTCCAGTAGGCAGCGTTGGTGTCAACTAATTCGGCTTGTCCGGTCGTCGGAAGGAACGCCCCGGTCTGCCAATCCACATGACCGAGCCAAAGATTGCCCGTCTTGTCAGTCCAGTTGAACCGCGAATTGCCCTGCCCGAAATTACACGCCGCGCAGTACAGTCCATCTCGCGCCGAATCAAATTCGATGTCCGCAAAAGAGGAGCTTGATACTTTCACCTCGGTGTACTGTTGCGCCTGCGCGGGCCAAACCTGCAGGCAAAGGATGATCGCGGCTGCACAACGTTCAAGCAGGCGCCCGGTGCTCTGTACGCGCGGCCACGTACGGATCAAGGCGGCGCAGGCGAAATCCAGCCACGCTTCCGAGTTGACTTGCGCTCTCGCCTGTCGAAAGCGCGTATTTACATAATCAAACCAAATGCCGCAACGCGACTTGGGGAAGTCGACTGTAAGGGTTCGACACGCATTCTCGGAAGGAGCGGATAACGGTGACACAATGTCTACGCCGGATGGGCCGGCGAGCCGATTTGAAGTTGGATTGCGTCAACCATGGGTCAAGCTTATGCTCGGCCGCCGGATTTGTTAAGACAATTCCGCCTGCGAGACTGCAATGCGTGAAAGTTTTTTGAAGTGCCTCGCTGCGGGCTGTCTTGCGGTGATACTGCTCTCAGCCCCCATCTGCGCGTCGGCGCAGCAGCAATCCACCAACGCGGTCGTCGCCGCGACAACTCCCGTGCTCTCGCCAGGGAGTGGAACCTACCGAGCCGCAACGAGCGTTTCCATCAGCGATGCGACTTCCGGCGCGACGATCTACTACACGCTCGACGGCACGACACCGACAAAGAATTCTGCAATGTATGCAGGCGCGTTACTCATCAGCACGACAACAACAATTAAGGCGATCGCCACAGCAGCGGGCATGTCGAGATCTGCGATCGCCTCTGCGCTCTATTTTATCGCGCCGCCCGCTGCGACACCGACCTTCGCCCCGGGCCCGGGAACCTACAGCACGGTGCAAAGCGTCTCGATCAGTGATATGACCTCCGGTGCCATAATCTATTACACCACCGATGGGAGCACGCCGACACCTTCGTCCCAGGTTTACAGCGGGCCGATCACCGTAGGCATCACCGAGACACTGAAAGCCATCGCGCTCGCAACCGGTGGGTCAAAGTCATCGGTCGCATCTGCGCTCTACCGGATCCAGTTGCCCGCCGCAGCGCCCACGTTCATGCCGCGTGGAGGTACCTACAACACGCCGCAAAACGTGTCGATAAATGATGCGACCGCCGGCGCGACAATTTACTACACGACTAACGGGACGACTCCAACAACACTCTCGACGGTCTATGCGGGGCCCATAACGGTGAGCAGCACGGCGACAGTAAAAGCCATTGCGCTCGCAGCGGGTGGTTCGAAATCGACGGTGGCGACGGCGCTTTACAAAATCGTGATGCCCACCGCCGCAGCGCCGGTGTTTTTGCCCCCTGCCGGGAGTTACAACTCGGAGCAGGATGTCACGATCAGCGACAGTACATCCGGGGCGGCGATCTATTACACGACTGACGGAACGGCTCCGACGCAGAACTCATCCCTTTACGCAGGCGCGATTTCCGTTGCAAGTTCCATGACACTCAAAGCCATTGCCGTTGCGAGCGGCTACAGTCCGTCTGCGCTGACAGCCGCCGCCTACACGATCGCCTCGCCGGGCATCACCGAATCGGTAGTGTATTCGTTCGCCGGCAATCCCGACTCCAACACGCCCATCAGCGGTTTGACTCTGGGCATTGATGGGAATCTCTACGGCACCTCCTACAAGGGTGGTGTCAATAACGTAGGCAGCGTATTCGTCATCACGCCCGCGGGCGCTGAAACGGTGCTCTATTCCTTCAGCGGCGGCGTCCACGGCAGTGCCGACGGTGAACTGCCGTTTACCGCATTGACTCAAGGTAACGATGGCAATTTCTACGGAACCACCGAATTGGGCGGGGCATTCGGCGCCGGGACCGTGTTTCAAGTCACCCCCACGGGCGCGGAAACGGTGCTCTACTCATTTGGTGTCGGTGCGAATGGCGGCGTGGATGGAGCCTTCCCCGAAGCCGCCTTGACTCTGGGCAGCGACGGAAACTTCTACGGAACGACGGCCAGCGGCGGATCGAACCAAGCGGGCACCGTCTTTGCAATCACTCTCGCCGGACAGGAGACAGTGCTTTACTCCTTCGCCAACAATAATGCTCCCCTCGACGGCGCGAGCCCCCGTGCAGCATTGATTCAGGGCAGTGACGGATCGTTCTACGGCACCACAGTGGCTGGAGGCGCCAATGACGAGGGCACGGTATTTCAAATCACGCTCGCCGGTGTGGAGACGGTACTGTATTCGTTCGCCTATGGAGGCGGCAGTCAGGATGGCGCAGAACCCGCTGCCGCATTGATTCAAGGCAGCGATGGGAATTTCTACGGAACCACGACCTACGGCGGCGCCAATGATTCGGGCTCCGTCTTCCAACTTACGCCCGCAGGGATTGAAACGGTGCTGCACTCGTTCGGCGCCAGCGGCAGTCCCGATGGCGCATACCCGGTAGCCTCTTTGTTTCAAACGAGCGATGGCAGTCTTTACGGAACAACCAGCGGGGGCGGTCTCGTAGGCACCGGTACGATATTCCAGATCACGCCCGACGATACCGAGGCGGTTCTGTATTCGTTTGCCTCTGGGAACGGCGCCATTGATGGCGCCAATTCTCATGGGGCGCTCATACAAACGAGCGATGGCAGCTTTTACGGCACCACTGAGAATGGTGGCACTTACGGCGCGGGCACCGTGTTCGAGATCAGCGCGAACGAAAGAGGCTCCGCGCTATGCGGCAGCCTCAGCCTCCGGCTCTGGATCAGGCTCGGTCTCCAGCACCTGCTTCTCACCCGAGGATTCGATTTCCGACCGCGTGCCGTTCAACTTGATGTTGAGGCGCAATTCATTGGCCGAATCCGAATTGCGTATCGCCTCGTCGTACGAAATTGCGCCCTCGTTATAGAGTTCAAATAGCGACCGATCGAACGTCTTCATGCCAAGCTCGCGCGATTTCCCCATGATTGATTTGATCTCGTAGAATTCGCCTTTCAGGAGCTTGTCGGCCACGATCGGGGTGTTGATCAGAATCTCAATTGCCGCCTTGCGTCCTTTGCCATCAGCGGTGCGAACCAGGCGCTGGGAGATGATCGCACGCAGGTTACTGGAAAGGTCCATCAGGAGCTGCTTGCGGCGCTCCTCGGGAAAGAAATTGACGATGCGGTCGATAGTCTGGTTGGCGCTGTTCGAATGCAGAGTTCCAAGACATAAATGGCCAGTTTCGGCAAATGCAATGGCGTGCTCCATTGTCTCGGTGTCGCGAATCTCGCCGATCAAGATGACATCAGGCGCCTGGCGCAAGGTGTTTTTCAAAGCACTGTGCCAGGAATGGGTGTCGATGCCCACCTCGCGATGAGTAATGAGCGACTTGTGCGACTGATGCACGAATTCGACTGGATCTTCGACCGTAACGATGTGTCCGGCAGAGGTGCGATTGCGGTGATCGATCATGGCGGCAAGCGTGGTGGATTTGCCGGAGCCCGTCGCACCGACAACGAGGACGAGACCGCGCTTGGTCATCACGATCTCTTTCAGGCTCTCGGGCAATCCGAGCTTGGCGAAGTCCGGTATTTCATTGGCAATGGTTCTGATCACCATGCCGATGTTCTGCTGCTGCATAAAGACGTTGACTCTGAAGCGGGCAACGTCCGGTATCGAGATGGCGAAATTACATTCGAGTTCCTTAGCGAACTCGTCTCGCTGGCGCTGATTCATGAGCGAATTGGCGAGATTGCGCGCGACTCCGCCGGTCAACTTCTGATTCGTGAGCGGCCGCATCTTGCCCTGCAGTTTCATGCTGGGCGGAAAGTCCTTGGAGATGAACAGATCCGAACCACCCGCCTTGCTCATCGCGGTCAGCAGCTTGGTTATATGGGCTTTGGCCTGTTCTTCGGTTAGGCTCGACATATCGTCCTCTACAATCGCCATTTCGTGCAATCGTAGCGAACCTCGGCGCTTGAGTACGGTAGTACTTCTCACTGCGCGTGATCGGAATCACATACGCAAGCGGCCCGATCCCGCGCGAGTTCTCAATTGCCGCAAAGCCTACGTCGGCTCAGTCGCTTGCTAGCCCCGGCGGTACGCCGTCAAAGAAATCAACAACTCCGGTCTCGAGAGAATATTCAGCCCCGACTACGATCAGCCCGCCGGTTCGGATCATTTCCTCAAGAACCTCCGATCCATGGCGCAGATGGTTCGCGGAGGCGCGTATGTTGGCCCGCACAGCCTTGCGCATCAGGGCGTCCGGATCGTGCCGGAGGTCTGTTTCGAGCAGCACTTGCAGTGAGGGTCGAACCCGATCGACGATCGAGCGCAGGTTGCGCGATTGGTTTTCCGTTACCTGCTGGATCTCTTCCAGAGTGGCCGATATGGCACCGCACTGAGAATGGCCAAGGACCACCACCAGTCGCGTGCCAAAACGCGCCGCGGCGAACTCGACACTGCCCACCTGGGAGGGAGCAACAATGTTTCCGGCGACCCGGATGACGAAAAGATCGCCCAGGCCCTGGTCGAACACTATCTCGGCGGGCACCCGCGAGTCGGAGCAACCGAGTATCGTCGCAAACGGTTCCTGCGAGTCGGCAAGCGCACCGCGCCGTGTTTGGCTCGTAACATGGCCGTTGGGAACGCCGGACAGGAAGCGGCGATTTCCATCTCGCAGGCGTTCGAGAGCTTCTATCGATGAGATAATCGCAAGTCCTCCTCATTCTGAATAAGGATGAATTATGCAGTATCTCGGGCATGGGACGGGCGCCAACATTGCATAACAAGAACCCGGCGCTGCTGCCGGGCTCGTGTCGTTCCTCGCGAAAGCGCTGCAACGGGTTGGCGACGCTGACGATTTTTATCGGCGCCGTGCAACCGCGTATCACCTGCGATCGCCGCAATGATCGAATCCTTTTACCGCGCCGAACGGTCGTTTTGAGCTAGGACGTTGGCATTGCTCAGGGTGCAGTAACCGCGTAGGTTATTGGTTTGGTAATTGTGTTGCCGGCGTTATCCGTCGCAGTCACGGAAAATGCATGCGTTCCGGCGCTCGACGTCGTAATCCTGGCACCATTGGCCGCGGTACCGACACAAGAAGCCACCCCCGAGGTCGAATCGGCACAGCTATAGGCGGCTCTGACGCTCTGATTAAGTGTGTAGGTTGCGCCGTTGGTGGGCCTAATGAGCGCTACCGTCGGTGACACCGTGTCCTTCTTGATGGTCACCGAGTTGCTCGCCGTTCCCATTTCGTTCGTCGCCGAACAGGTGTAGGACTTGCCCGTCGTGTCGGGCACGTTAACTTTTGCGCAACCGCTCTTGGTCGGCACGGGGCGCCCGGTAACGGTCCAGCTTAATGTCGTCGGGTGTCCGACATACCAGCCGTTCGTACCCAGTGTGCTCGTTACGGCGGGGCTTACTGACGGAGCGGAGTCGACTTGTCCCGGGGTCATCGGCATTGCGAAGAACTGCAACGTTTCCGCGACACCGAACTGATTACCGCCGTCAGGGTCAAAACTCCACGCGTACCCAGGAGCGGTGAAGGTATCTTGCGTGATTCCCCAAAGGAAAGCATATCCGGCAGCTTGCACGTTGCTGAATAAATCAAAACCAGCGGCGCCGTTGTTCGTAGTCGTGATGGGCACACCCGCCACTTGACCGAGTTCTAGATAGAACAAAGTCGCCAATTGGCTCGTCGACGACGCTGGGTCAGCGCCAATACCGTCGGGGTAGCCGCTATTTTCTGCGCTGTTAATCGTCGTCGGTAAGGCCCAGTGCGAGGCGCCTCCGTAGTGCGTGCGGTTGAGATAATTTACCCACGCCACCGCGCCGTACCAGGTCATTGCGCCGCTACTGGTGAAATCGGCCGACGTCAATGTGTATCCCTTGAGGCTTCTCAAACCTGCAGCGTCGGCGATGATAGTGCTCACTGTGTCTGCATTGTACTGCGAGGCAAACAGGTTCGCGTTCGCGGTCCAGGTTACATTGTTGAGCGAATCGTAGACGAGCGGCGCACCGTCCGTACCGGTCACCGCAGCGAGCTCTGCATTCGCCAGCACGGGTGTCAAACACAGCGCCAGGATGAGCAGTCGTTTTTGCATCGTGTTCATTTTCATATCCTCAGAGTTCGGTACCGCTGCAGCTGTTCGCAATCAAAGTCCGCAAGGCCGTCGCATCAGTCGATCGCGAGTGGCTTCCACCCGTCATGAGCGTCGCGCGCTCCTCCGCCTCACGGCTCGTAGGTCTCACCCCGTCTGCGCCTTCGGAGACTAGCGATCCTGCTCAGGATCGTTAACTTGCAGCCGCTGCCCGCGGCATCCACCGCCGACAAAACGGGGCCAAGAACTCTCCTGGCCCCGAGCCGCGTCAATGGCCGCGCTGGTTTTCAGTTCCGGCGCAGCCTCGGGCACACCGTCCCATCGCTCCGCCATAAGTTCGGCGGTGCCATCGATCTTTCTGAGTGCGGCGTTCGTTTCCCACTTCGGACGTTTGAACTCGTTCCCATGGCACAGACATTGACTCTGGAATGCCACCCGTTGCTGCTTTGGGTCGCTCACCTTAGTGCCCCAAGCCTAATTTCACTCTTGACGACGCTCATGAGTCAAATCGGAAAATGGGGTCAAAATAACGACATCGAAATGCTCATTGCCAACCCTTCGGCTTAGCCCGCAACGCCGATTTAAGATGCGTCGGTGGCAGTACTCTTAAGATGCCGCGTTTTCGAGACCGAGGTCTGAAGAGCCATTTTCTGCATGCGCCTTGCGCAGTCCAAATTGGACATATTCGGGCCACCGGCTCATGCGCCAGGTGACGCCGATGCTCATGGGTACCACGTTGATTTACCAGGTTTAAAGCCCCGGTCGACACGCAGTGCAATCGTTGCGATCAGTTGCAAATGCGCCATCAATTCGGCACTCTGAATCGCGCTAAGCACCGGGGATCGTTGATGGAATCGAAACCGCCGGTAGTAAAAGAACGGCCTCAAGTCGTCGCGCGCAGCATGGCAAACGAACAACTGTTTGCGCAGCTTTACGGCGAGCTGCGGCAGCTAGCCGAACGGCAGCTGCGACGTAATTCGAGCACGCCGATCAGTCCGACGACTCTGTTGCATGAGGCGTATCTCGGGATATCCGGCGGCAATGCCGTGTTTCCCGATCGGGAACGATTCATGGGTTACGCTGCCCGGGTGATGCGGGGCTTGATTATCGATTTTGTGCGCGAGGGGCTCGCGCTCAAGCGCGGTGCAGGCTTTCACATCACGCAATTGCCCGCCGACATCGAACAGGTCGATGCGAATGAGTTGTCGCAGCTTTCTGACGTACTCGATGAACTCGCTGCGCGCGACCCACGCCTTGCCGAGGTCGTCGATCTGCGATATTTCTGCGGCTTCACGTTCGAAGATATCGCGGCGCAGCGTGGAATTTCGGTTCGGACCGTACAACGCGATTGGGAGAAGGCGCGCGTCATCCTATTTTCGCAGCTGAAAAGCTGCAGCTAACGTCCTAGAAATCATTTGCCGTCGCATGCAGGTACCTGTCATCTTTTGGCCAGCCAGTTCGATTTAACTAATGCGGATGGCACCGAGCGTCAAGCTCGAGGAGAACGAGCCTGGAACAGTCGTCGGAGCAATGGCACGCCTTCAGCGAAAGCCTAAGTCACGCGCTTGACTTGTCGGCGTCGGAGCGTGCGGTGTGGCTTGACGAGCTTGCGACACGCGATCCTGAACTCGCTGCGGTAATTGTCCGCGCACTGGCGTCGCAGGATCAGGACGGGTTCTCAGCGTTCCTGGCCGAACCGTTACTAGTCGCAGCTGAGGTCCCTGTCGGCGCGCGTCTGATTGGACGCCACGTCGGATCGTACGTGATCGAGGCGGAAATCGGTCGCGGCGGCATGGGGAGCGTGTTGCTGCCAAGGCGCGCCGACGACCGGTATGAAGACCCAGTCGCGGTCAAGTTCCTGCATGCAAGCTGGCATGGACAGCGCGGCGAGCCGCGCTTCCGCAGCGAAGGCCGCATGCTCGCGCGTCTTGACCATCCGAACATCGCCCGACTGCTCGACGCCGGCGTCCTCGATGCATCGCAGCCCTATTTGGTACTCGAATACGTCGAGGGCGATCCGATCGACGCGTATTGCGCCCGATCCAATTTGACCGTCGAAGCACGAGTCAAGTGAGTTCTCTCGTTAGTTTGCAGAGTGCCGAATCGATAGCTCTACGAACTTACCGCTCGACCAGTTGGTTTCTGCAAATCTGCTCCCGCGTCGGTCCAATGCGCCGCTCGCGCGCGCCTGGATTCATTCGCGGCCCGCTTATGAGCGCACCCGCAATGGGCCGTCGGTACGAGTTGGATTCACGCTCGAGGCTGTAGCCGCATCGGCTTAAGGGCAAGCGCAATATATGCCCAAATTTCATTGACTCTTCGATGCCGCAGAGGGTAGCGTCCGCACAACTCGCGTTGCAGGCGCGAGGAACTGATTTTTCAGTGAAGAACTGCACACAAAATAATCCCAAATCGCCCTCAAGGAGCTTCGACTATGAGAAAAATACTTCAGCGCACATTGCGAACAAATTTCTTGCTAGCCGCTGTATTGTGCAGCGCGGCAATGGCGAGCACGGCTGCTCGCGCGGAGACGCAGCAGTGTGAAGGATTCACGAATGCCGCCGCCGTCCAAGCCGCGCTCAGCACTGCGGTCAGAACGGTGTCTGCGTTTGGTGCCGGGCTTGGCAACAACATGTGGGCGACGGTAGTCGACACCAGCGGTGTGGTCTGTTTAGTCGTAAATAGCGGCGGAGGTGGCGCCGCATCAATCGATTCGATCTGGCTCGGCAGCCGTGTGATTTCGGCTCAGAAGGCGAACACGGCGAACGCTTTCAGCCTTTCTACGGGTTCACCGGGTACCGCGATCGCGCTGTCAACGGCAAATCTGTACACGGCAGTACAGCCCGGCGGCAGTCTCTTCGGCCTACAGGCAAGCAACCCGGTCAATGTCGCAGTCGCGTATCGGGGAAACATCGGCAGTTACGGCACCGGTACTGAGGATCCTATGGTCGGACAATTGATCGGGGGCGTTAACGTATTTGGCGGTGGACTTGCAATCTATGGTCTGAATGGCAAGCGCATCGGAGCCATCGGCGTAAGCGGTGATACGTCATGCACCGACCATGCAGTTGCGTGGGAGACGCGTCATGCGCTCGGACTCGACTACGTTCCGGGAGGCGTGTCGCCCGCCGGTGACGATAATATTATCTACGACATTACCCCGCAGGCAGGTCAAATGCCAGGTGTCAGTGCCGGCGGATTTGGACATCCGCACTGCCTGCACGCAACCGCGGAAAATAGTGTACTCGCGGCTCTGCCGGCGGTTCGCAAGCCAAAATAGACAAGGGAGGGACCGTGTAGGGGCCACGCCAGACACACCATTGAAAGATCTAAATCACGGTTGAAGTCAGGCCGGAAATACGGTGCGGATTGATGCCCGGGCTAACGCCCGGGCATCAATTTCACCGGGATGGGGTCCACCCGACGTCACCTCCCTCCACTGCAGCGCCTGCGGCTAAGCCATAACGCGGCGCTGCGCCAAAACGTCTTTCGAGCCTTACCTCACCGTGCTCTTCTGCATTCGCGGCGCCGGCCCAACAGAAACTCACTCGACGCAGCAACAGGTCCAGTTGAGATGCGCCGCTCCAATTGAAATGCACTGGCTGCCAGCTTCCGCCACTTTGTGCACTGGAGCACCGACCCCGGTGCTAACCGGGGTTGCTCACGACACGTTGGAGCCGTGTCCGTACCGCTGCCATCTCTTAGCATGAGCGGACTGGCGGCCGCGCCGGGTTTTGGCTACTTGTCCCGACGTCGGGGTAGCGAGGTCAAACCTGTCCCTACCCTCTTTGGGAGCGCTTTCTGAAGCTCATGATTGCACCGCCACAGCACTCATAGCATCTGGAACTTTTGAGGTGTAGGATCGCCACGCAGGTGGTCATGTAAACATGAATCCCCGCTCGCAAGGTTGCAAATGTTGTGTGAGATTTGCGCTCACGGCGAGCATCCTGTTGACGTTTGCAGGACCAGGCGCACCGAGCGCGCTCGCCGTGA
>Ga0209483_1002987_pt1 | contig 11318 bp, 12 predicted proteins | sample NGEPerA_FD_184508 | JGI IMG/M metagenome (GOLD analysis project Ga0209483, IMG submission 184508) | Arctic peat soil microbial communities from the Barrow Environmental Observatory site, Barrow, Alaska, USA - NGEE PermafrostL2-A... | ecosystem: Environmental > Terrestrial > Soil > Wetlands >... | reverse complement strand
CCGAGAGACCGGAAACGTCCGCTGGATGGGCTGGCTGTCGATGTTGAGATTACGGACTTCCCCGGGCCGGGGCGGCCAGCGCGGGGGCGGGTGATCGAAGTTCTCGGGCCGCCGGATGCTTTTGGGGTCGATGTGGAAATTGTCATCCGCAAGCACCATATCCCGCATACGTTCCCGGCGGCGGTGCTGGCGGAGGCCGATGAGCAGGCTCGGGAGACGGTTGCGACGCTTACGGCGGAGGAGTTGGCGGAGCGCGAGGACTTCCGTGGGCTGCCGATCGTGACGATCGACGGCGAGGCGGCGCGCGACTTCGACGACGCTGTCCTAGTGCGGCCGCTCGCGAACGGGAATACCGAGCTACAGGTGCATATCGCCGACGTGAGCTGGTACGTCCGGCCGGGCCGTGCGCTGGACACTGAGGCGAGGTTTCGCGGGACGAGCGTTTACTTTCCCGACCGCGCCGTGCCGATGCTGCCCCATGCGCTTTCGAGCGGCATGTGCAGTCTGCTGCCGAATGAGGACCGCCTGGGGCTGAGCTGCGTGATGCAGATCGATGCGCGCGGCGAGATTGTGGGGTATCGGGTGGCCGAGGGGGTGATCCGCAGCGTCATGCGGATGACGTATACGGGGGTGCAGCACTGCATCGATGCGTCGCCGGAGGCCGCCGCGTGGAATTCGGGCCAGGCCATTACGCCAGAGCCGACAGCGGAAGATATTGCCGAGCGGGAGCGGCTTGCAGCGGAGAATCCGGCGCTGCCGGCGGCGTTCGACCGGATGCTGGAGCTGGCGCTGCGGCTGAATGCCAAGCGCGCGCGGCGGGGGTCGATCGACTTCGATCTGCCCGAGCCGGTGGTGGAGTTCGATCCGGATGGGAATATGAAGGCCATCGTGCGGTCGGAGCGGGGGTGGTCGCATCGGTTGATCGAGGAGTTCATGCTGTCGGCCAACGAGTGCGTGGCGACGTGGCTGGAGCAGAAAAATATCCCTTCTATATATAGGATCCACGAGATGCCGGACCCGAAGCGGATTGTGGACTTCGAGGAGACGGCGGCGGGGTTTGGGCATTCGCTGGGGATCGGGAACCTGCCGGTGCGCAAGCTGACGATGAAGGCCGACCGCCGCGATACGCAGCGGCGCAATGCTCGGGGCAAGGACTCGCGGGCGGCGCAGCAGCATGAGATTCCGGACCGCATTCCGGTGACGCCGCAGATGTATCAGAAGCTGGTGAAGCGGATCAGCGGGCATCCCGAGGAACGGATTCTGGCGTACCTGATGCTGCGGTCGCTGAAGCAGGCGCGCTATGCGGAGAAGAATGAAGGGCATTTCGCGCTGGCATCGCCCGCGTATACGCACTTTACGTCACCGATACGACGGTATCCGGATTTGATTGTGCACCGGCTGTTGAGGGCGATGCTGCGGCGGGGCGCGGACCCGCGGGGAGGGGCGATCGTTTCGACGGATGCGCAGCCGTGGCAGGTTGAGTTGGAGCGGTCGAGGGGGAAACATGCTGCTGCGGGAACCCATGTCTCAAAAGCGAGACATGGGGCACCCGGTTCAGTCGCCACTCCGGAACCGATTACGGCAGCAGAACTGAACGACATCGCCGTTGAAAGCTCGCAGGCGGAACGGCGGGCTGCCGACGCGGAGCGGGAGCTGATCGAGTGGAAGAAGATCAAGTTCATGCAGGACCGGATCGGCGAGGACTTTCGCGCGATCATTCTGTCGGTTACGAAGTATGGCTTTTTCGTCGAGTTGGATGACATCTTTATCGAGGGGCTGGTGCCGCTGACTTCGCTGGCCGGAGATTTCTATACGTTCCGCGACACGGACCGGACGATCCGCGGGGCGCGGACGGGGCATTGTTTTGCGATTGGGCAGCGGGTTGAGGTGCTGCTCGACCGCATCGACCGCGAACAACGGCGGCTACAGTTCGCGTTGCTGCCGGGGACGGAGCCGAAGGCGACTTCGCTGCGGGCGGGTGCGAAGAAAAATAGCCGTAGCGAAGGGGCGCGTCCGGGGTCGACGTCGAAACGCAGCGGCAAGTCGAAGAAGCGGCTGCGCAATCGGAAGACGAAGGGCAAGAGGTGAGGTAATGGGAAATGCCCGTCGGAGACTCGCTAGGAAGCCAGGGCGGCGCGGATGTCCGCCAGCTCTTCGCTGGTGAAGCGGCAGCTTTCGATGGCCTGCACGTTGGCGCGGATGTGCGCGGGCTGCATCATGGCGGGGATGACAGCGGAAATACCCGTGCCGTCGAGGATTGTGTTGAAGACCAGCTCCGGGAGCAGTTGCGGGTCGTCGTCGGCGAGCTTTTCGCGGAGATCGGCGGAAAGTTTCGGCGACTTGACGAGTTTCGCCAGGCGCTCGCGGCTGGCCGCGACGCCCGCGGGGCCGCCGAAGGGATGGTTGGCGACGAGGAGCATTCCCTCTTGCTGCGCGGTCTGCGTGGTGAAGGCGATGTTCGAGAGGTTGACCGGGAACTGCGCCACGGTGAGGACCGGCGGCCGTTCAGAGAACGTCTGCTCGACGACAGGAATGCCGGCGGAGAGGCCGGCCATGCGTATCTTGCCCTGCTCGACCAGGCGGCCGAGCGCTTCGAGCAGGTCGTGCTGTTGGAGGACCGAGGCCGGCGGATCGTGCATCAGCAGCATGTCAAGGTAGTCCGTGCGGAGTTGGCGGAGGCTGGTTTCGAGGCTCGATTGCAGCGTTGCCAGCGAGAACTGGTTGGCGTTGAACTGGTTTGCCGCCTGGCGCTGCGCGGCCTGGCGCAGGCTGGGGACGAGACGCACGGCGGCGCGCGCGACCGGCTTCATCATCTGCTTCCAGTTGCGGGCGACGGGGAGAATTCCGAACTTGGTGCAGAGGATGACCTTGTCGCGGCGGCCTTGCAGGAAGTCGCCGAGCAGGCCCTCGGACGCGCCGTAACCGTAGGACCGGGCGTTGTCGAAGAAGGTGATGCCGGCGTCGAGCGCGGTGTTGAGCGCGGCGATCGACTCATTGCGCGAGCACCGGCCCAGCATGGCCGAGCAGCCGAAGCCGAGAACCGAAAGGCGAGTGTCATTAGGATTGAGAGCGCCGGGATTGGGAGCGCCCGGAAGGACGTTGTAACGCATAGTTGGCAAGTTAGCAGGTTCAGTCTGGGTGAGTTAGATGCGCGCGAGGCGATAGGGGCGGTACGCGGTCTTCCGTCTTAAAAACAGCGGGCGCGGGCGATGGGATTTCCGCGGGTTTGCGGCGCCGACTTGCTAACTCGCGGACTTGCGCTTTGAATGGGGAGTATGACGACGCAGTACAACTACAACCGGCGCGGGTCGGGAACGTTCTATGCATTCCTGCTCGCGCTGGTGCTGGGAGCAGTGGCGCTGGGGCTGTTCCTGCACCAGGCCACGAGCGGCGCGATGGCGCGCATCGCGGGCCTCATTACAGGGCGGTCGACGAGCATCGTGTCCGCGCCGGGAGTGGTCGAGAAAATCCAGCGGCTCAATCGCCTGGAAACTGTCGTGTACTCGCTGGACACGGTCGTCGAAGGCAATAAATCGAGTGCCGTGCTTCCCGACCTGCTGGCCGGCGACCGGATGCTGATGATCGTGCGCGGACAGACCATCGCCGGCGTCGACATGAGCCAGATGAAGCCCGACGACGTGCAGATTACCGAGAACGGCAACGAGCGGACGGTGCGGATCGTGCTGCCGCCGTCGCAGGTGTTTGTGACGACGATCGACAACCGGCACACGAGGGTGTACGCGCGGACGACCGGGCTGCTGGTGCCGGTGGACATCAACCTCGAAAGCGAGACGCGGGCCAAGGCCCAGGTTGAGTTGCAGAAGGCGGCGCTGGAGGATGGGATTCTGGATGCGGCGAGCAGGAATGCGCGATCGACCGTGACGGCGATGCTGGAGGGGTTGGGGTTTCAGAAGGTGGAAGTGCGGTAGCGGTGTAACGAGCTAGAATCTCGCTGTGGGCGAGCCCTTCCAATTCGAGCGCGCGATCGAGTTCGTCCCGGACAGCACAGGCGAAATCCTGCGCGCCATACCCGCCGCTCCGGGAGTGTTTTCCCTGCGCGGCGAGGCCGAAAACTCCGAGCCCTACCTCACCCGCACCGCCGATCTTCGCCGCCGCCTGCGCCGCCTGCTCGCTCCTCCCGAGGCCGTCGACGAGCAGGGGCGGCCCGTGCTGTCAAAGCGGCTCAACCTGCGCGAAAAAGTCCGCTGGATCGAGTGGGCCCGCACCGGCTCCGACTTCGAATCGGCGCTCGTCATGTACCGCGCCACCCGCGCCGCCTTCGGCCCCGAGCAGGCCCGCAAGCGCCTCCGCCTGCACCCGCCGTACTTCCTACGCATCACCATGCAGCACGAGCACCCGCGCGTCTACTCCACCAATAAACTCAGCCGGCGCGCGCTCAACGACACCTTCGGCCCCTTCCCGTCGCGCGCCGCGGCCGAACGCTACTGCGATGCCGTCCTCGACCTCTTCAAGCTCCGGCGCTGCCACGAAGATTTGCAAGTCCACCCCGGCCATCCCGGCTGCGCTTACGGCGAAATGAAGAAGTGCATCGAGCCCTGCAAAGGCGCCTGCACCGCCGCCGAATACGCCGCCGAAGCCGCGCGCGTGCAGGCTTTTTTCGCCACCCGCGGCGAGTCGATGCTCCATGAAGTGGCGCAGCAGCGCGAAGCCGCCAGCGAGGCGATGGACTTCGAGCAGGCCGCCGCGCTCCACAAGCAATGGGAGCGCGTGAAGGCCGCCGCAATTCTTGCCGACGAACTCGTCCGCCCCGTCGCCGATCTTCGCGCCGTCGTTTTGCAGGAGGCCGCACCGCGTCCCGATCCCGAGCATTCCGACCGCACACTGAAGCTCGAAGAAGCCGCGGTCTTTCTGCTCGAATACGGCCGCCTCACCGGGCCGGAGCGGCTCTCTACCCTTGGCGTCCGCGCCGTCCGCGAGCAAACCGCCGTCGGCAGCTCGCTGTTCGCGCAACCGCTGATGCTCGCGCCGGTCCCGCTCGACGACCCGGCAGGCACGCTCACTGGACCCGCAACCTCACCTCCATCCCCCAATGAGATTGCCATCCTGAGCAACGCGAAGGACCTGCTTGCGGCTCACCCCGCCACAATCGCCGAGCCCGTTTCCACCTCAACCGCCCAAACCCCCGAAGACCGCGCTCGCGCCGTCCTCGCCGCACTCGCCTCCCACACCGAAACCACCCCCGACGCCGGCGAAATCTGCGACTACCTCGCCCTCTTCCGCCGCTGGTACTACCGCCCCGAAAAGCAGCGCATCGGCGAAGTCTTTCTCCCCAACCCCGACGCTTCCTGGCCCATCCGCCGCATCCTCAACGGCGCCGCCCGCACCGTCCTCGGGCCGCCCGCCGCCGCTCCGCCGGTCCTTCGTGATGAGGCGCGCGAGGCGTTCAAGGACCTCAAGACCAAGGTCATCCGCGAAGGCGTGGAGCGCGTCGTCCCGGTGCTGCCGAGGCGTCCGCGCACCCGAAAGGCCGCCGCGTCGACGGAGATCGGTAATGGAGATCATTGACCTGAGCGGCACCGGCGCGGTTGGCGTCTGGGACCTGTTCAGTTTTGAGTTTTGCGTGCTGATTTAATTGTACCGAGTGGAAAGATGCGCGCGACCCCCGGTCAGGCCGGCACGGCGGTCTTTTCATACTTGATGGCGAACAGGATCAGTCCCAGCCCCACCACAAGAAGCGCCGACGCCAGGTAGAACGGCGACCCCTCCGTCGGTATCGCGGCGTGCGGCCCAATCGACTTGGCAAACACCCACGTAAACAGTCCCGGCCCAACCAGTCCAGCCAGGCCTCGCAGCGAATTGATGGCTCCCTGCAACTGACCCTGCTGGCTCGGCGGCACGTTGCGCGACATGATGGATTGCGCCGACGGCCACGCGATGGCCATCAGGTTCAAGGCCGGAATCCCGAGAAACATCAGCAGCCCGGTCTTGGTGAACCCGAACATGAAGTAGCCGCAAATGCCGCCTATGTAACCGCAGACCATGGCCCAGCGCTCACCCAGCTTCGCCACCGCGGGTTTCACCAGGAAGACGCCGTACAGTCCTTGAAAGATGCCCACCACCGCCAATGACAATCCCACCGTGCGGTTTGTCCAGCCAAAGCGGGTGTCGGCATAGATGACATACACCTGTTGGAGGGACTGCTGCGCGATGTATCCGACCAGCAGGAGACAGGCCAGCGGAATCAGGACCTTGACGCTCTGGAACAGCCGCAGCGACCCGACCGGGTTGGCCCGCTTCCAGGAGAAGTTGTTGCGCAGCGCTTTGGGCAGCGACTCCGGCAGCACGAACAGGCCGTACATGCCGTTCGCCATCGACAGGCCGCCCGCAACCCAGAATGGGAGACGTGGGTTCACATTTCCGAGCAGGCCTCCCACGGCCGGGCCGAGCACGAAGCCGATGCCGAACGCCGCGTTGAGCAGGCCAAAGGCTGCCGCGCGCTTTTCCCTGGGAGTGACATCGGCCATGTAGGCCATCGCCGTCGGGATCGACGATGCGGTGAGGCCGGAAATGACGCGGCCCAGGAACAGCCACGGCAACGTCGGCGCCAGGGCCATCACGACGTAGTCCATGCCCATGCCGAAGTTCGACAGCAGCACCACCGGCCGGCGGCCGAAGCGGTCCGAAAGCGAGCCCAGCACGGGCGAAAAGAAGAACTGCATCCCGGCGAAGAGCGTTCCAAAGACGCCGATCATCTTGGCGGTGTTGGAGGCGTTTCCGTTCAGGAAACCTTCGATAAGGCGCGGCAGGACCGGCGCGATCATGCCCAGCGCCAGCATATCCAGCGTCACGGTGAAGAAGATGAAGGCCGCGGCGGCGCGGCGGCCTTTCGGCGCCGATAGGCCCACCGGCGCGCCCTCGCCGATGGGTTCCACCACCTCCGGCTCGGACAAAATGGGGTTGGGGAGCTCGTCTGCCATAAATTTGGAGTATATGGGCGGCGGCCACTTCCCGCACCCAACCGCAACGGAGTATCATCTAAACAGACGAGGACACCACCATGGCATATAGCGATAAGGTAGTCGATCATTACGAAAATCCCCGCAACGTCGGCACGCTCGACAAGAGCTCGGCTGAAGTTGGCACCGGTCTGGTTGGAGCGCCGGAGTGCGGCGATGTGATGCGCCTCCAGATCAGAGTCAATCCCGACACCCAGGTGATCGAGGACGCAAAATTCAAGACGTTCGGCTGCGGTTCGGCCATTGCTTCGAGTTCGCTCGCAACCGAGTGGGTGAAGGGCAAAACCGTCTCCGAGGCGATGACGATTTCGAACACCGATATCGTCAAGGAACTGGCGCTGCCGCCGGTCAAGATCCATTGCTCGGTGCTCGCGGAAGACGCGATCCGCGCGGCGATCGGCGACTGGAAGAAGAAGAACGGCGTGGGCGAAGAAGCCGGCGTGGCCGTCGGCGCTCACTAATCTCGCGCTTGGAGCCACGATGAAAATCAAAGACCTGGTGCGCCCTGATTTCCCGAATGCCGAGCTCTCCTTCTGGAAGGGCTTCGCATCGGTTTTCGACTTTCGCGGCCGGTCGCGTTCCAGAGAGTTCGCATTCGATGCGGAAAGCGATGCAAAAGCATTGGAGCGTGACTGGCGCGTCGTTGGTGAAGATATGCGGAAGGCTTTCGACAGAGCTGGATGCCGATGAAGCCGGAAGATTCGGATTTGGATTTTTCGTCCGAAGGCAATCGAATATCGCGTATCAATGCGGTTGCTGTGACAAGCTACTCCGGTCCTCTGCCGCCACCTGAAGTGCTGGCACGTTTTGAAGAGCTTTACCCCGGCTCGGCGAAGCTGATCATCGATGATTTTCTAAGCGAATCGGTGCAGCGGCGAGAGGCCGAGCGGAAGATCCTGCCATCCCTCCTGTTCCGACAGACTCTGGGAGCGATTTCCGCCAGCCTCCTGGGCGTAGTCGGTCTAGGCGGCGGAATCTGGCTTTCACACGAAGGCCGTTCTCTTGGCGGCCTTAGTTCGGTGCTTGGGACGCTCGGTACGCTGCTGGCCATTTTTCTTTATCAAAATCGGAAGTCCGAATAAACCCATGTCAACAACACTTCTCCAACCCGGAACCTCAGCCCCCAAGCCCGGAGCCTCGGCCCCCAAAGACCCGCTCGCCGGGATGACGCTGCTCATCGCCGACGGCCAGCAGCCCCGCGCGAAGCAGGCCATCGAGATCACGAAGAACGCCCTCAAGCGCATCCGCGTGGCCATGGCCAAAGAGGGCATCTCGCCCGACGCGGGCGGCCTGCGCGTCGGCATCCAGGGCGGCGGCTGTTCCGGGCTCAGCTACAACATCCGCTTCGACACCCAGCCCCGTGAGCGCGACCGCACGTTCGTCTTCGGCGAAGGCGTCGAGACGCCGAACGACCCCTCCGGCGGCCGCCCCATCCGCCTCTTCGTCGACCCCAAGAGCTTTTTATACCTCGCCGGGATGGTGCTCGATTTTGAAGAGACACTGATGCGCCAGGGGTTCAACTTCATCAACCCAAACTCGACCAAGAGCTGCGGGTGTGGGTCGAGTTTTTCAGCCTGATTCGTCAATGCCATCCAATTTGTTATGCCTTGAATGAACCACCGTTAGCATTCATGCTGCATAATTGCAAAACCAGTTGATTCTCGAAAGACTGTGAATATGATGAATGGGCCGTTAAACAATCCGAAAGCGATCGCCGAGGCCGGTGAACGCCTCTATGCGGAAAGATTCAAGACAGACTTCGAATTGAACCATCGAGGAATGTTTGCCGTTATCGATGTGCTGTCGGAGAATGCCGCAGTTGGAGAGACTCCGGAGACCGCGTTCGAAGCGGGAAAGAAAATTGCCCCGAACGGCATTTTTCATCTAATCCGGATCGGTTTTCCCGGAGCATTCCAAGTGAGCTACCAATACCGCCATGGCGCACAAGATTGGCTATTTAGATAGCGCGGGACATCCGCACGTTAAAATTCGAGTGTGGGGTCTCGATGAGCAATTCGCTCGAGAGTTTGAAACCATGATCGATACCGGTTTCACCGGTTTTCTCATGCTTCCGCTCGTGAGTGCATTCCCTCTTGCTTTAACGCTCTTCGGAACAACGACTTATACGCTGGCGGACGGCAGCCAGAGTCCAAAGCTCCTGGCGCACGGTACCGTCGACCTGGACGGTGAACAGACCCAGGGTCTCATCGTACTCGAAGCAAATGCCAGCAGCGGCCCATTGCTCGGCATGGAGTTCCTTAAACGCTCCAACAAAGCTCTTCTGGTGGGCAAAAATGGCGTCTATCTCTTTGACGATGATGAGATAGGGCAAGACGAAGAAAAGGCCAGCGAATCAACCGGGGAAGTAGAGTCCGAAGAGCAGGATGACCAGCCGTAGCCGTAAGCTTCCTCGTCATCTTCGAACGTGGCAAAGACGGCGGGTGGGGTGCCTATGCACCCGACCTGCCCGGCCTTGGCGTCGCCGCAGAAACACGCGAAGAAGTTGCCACACTCATCCGCGACGGGATCAAAATCTACATCGAAGAACTCCGCGAGGACGGCCTGCCCGTCCCGGAGCCGATCACGCAAGCCGAACTTATTTCCGTCGCCACCTGAGTTCTACTCCGCCGACGTCGGGTCGATCATGCGCCGCACCTGTTGCACCGAGTCCGCCGGAAACTGTCCGCGGGTGGCGTGCTCACGCACCGTTTCTTCATCGGGCGCGATGTAGATGCAGTAAATCTTGTCGTCCGTCACATACGACTGCACCCACTGAATCTGCGGGCCCATCGCCTGCAGCACGCTGCACGATGTCTGCGAAATTCCTTTGATCTGCTCGTCGGTCAAACTGCCCACACCGGGCACATTGCGTTCGATCACAAACTTGGGCATGGCCTCACTCCTGGCGACATCCGAAATGTTGATGCGGGAACACCCGATACTATCAAAGTTCATCGGCCCGCAGATCGCGATAACCTGAGAAGGATGAGCGACGCCACCCAGCCCGATTACTTCAGCCTCTTTTCCTTGCCGCAACATCTGCACATCGACCTTGCGGCGCTGGAGAAATCCTTCTACGCGCAGTCGCGCAGGCTGCACCCCGACCGCTTCGCCTCCAGGCCGCAGGCCGAGCAGGATGCGGCCCTCGCGGCTTCGTCGCAGCTCAACGACGCCTATCGCACGCTCCGCGCCCGCATCGCCCGCACCGAATACCTGCTTTCGCTCGAAGGCGTGCAGCTCGAAGAGCAGTCCCGCGCGGCGACTGATGCGGCCAAGGCGTCCGGCACGGAAAAGAAGCAGGTCGCGCCGCACGATCTGCTCGAAGAAGCCTTCGAGCTCAACATGCAGCTAGAGGAAATGCGCATGGCGAAGAAGATGGGTGAGGACGACCCTCAAACTCGTCGCGATCTCGAAGCGGCGCAGCAGCATTTCACCGCCATGCTCGCCGGATCGCAGCAACAGCTTGAGGCTCTCTGGACAAAGTGGGATGCCGCGGTCGACGCCGCTGACTCCGCCGCGAAAGAAGCAGCAAAGGACGCAATGGTCGCTTTGCTCAACCGCCGCAGCTACATCCGCAACTTCGTCCGAGATGTCAACGAGGCGCTCGAATAGCAGCCGTTAATCATTCGGCGTCGCGTGCGAATTCACAGCGCCCACCGCCGCGCAATCTGCTATCAACGAGACATGAAAATCTTCCGCACCCTCGCTGCTGCCATCGTTCTCCTTGCTCTCCACGCCACCGTACCCGCGAGCGCCGCGGACAACCCCGCGTGGACCACCCCCATCGCGCCGTTCCGCATCGCCGACAACCTGTACTACGTCGGCAGCCAGGACCTCGCCTCGTACCTGATCGTGACGCCGAAGGGCGACATCCTCATCAACTCCAACCTTGAGAGTTCTCCGCCGCAAATCCGCCACAGCGTCGAGCAGCTTGGCTTCAAATTCACCGACATCAAAATCCTGCTCATCAGCCACGCCCACTTCGACCACGACGCCGGCAGCGCCGCCATCCTCCAGCAGACCGGCGCGAAATATATGGTGATGGACGCCGACGTGCCCTCGGTCGAGGACGGCGGCGTGACCGACTTTGCGTACGGCGGCAAGCAGCAATATCCCCCCGCGAAGGTCTCGCGCATCCTGCACGACGGCGAAATAGTCTCGCTCGGCGGGACTGTCCTCACCGCGCACAAAACTCCCGGCCACACTCGCGGCTGCACTACCTGGACCATGATCGCCAAGGACCACGGCGTCGCTCGCAACGTCGTCATCGTTGGAAGCTGGAACGTCAACCCCGGCTACCGCCTCGTCGATACGAAAGCCAAGCTGGCCTCCTATCCCGGC
>Ga0209483_1002986_pt1 | contig 11318 bp, 10 predicted proteins | sample NGEPerA_FD_184508 | JGI IMG/M metagenome (GOLD analysis project Ga0209483, IMG submission 184508) | Arctic peat soil microbial communities from the Barrow Environmental Observatory site, Barrow, Alaska, USA - NGEE PermafrostL2-A... | ecosystem: Environmental > Terrestrial > Soil > Wetlands >... | reverse complement strand
CAGCGCCTTGCGCGCACGCTGCTCGAGCTCGGCGGCAACAACGCGCTGGTGGTGGCACCTTCGGCCGACCTCGACCTCGCGCTGCGGGCGATCACGTTCGCCGCCGTCGGCACCGCCGGCCAGCGCTGCACGTCGCTGCGGCGCCTGATCGTCCACGAATCGCTGCACGACGCGCTCGTTGCGCGCCTTGGTTCCGTCTACGCGGCGTTGCCCGTCGGCAATCCTTTGCACGTGGACACGCTGGTCGGTCCGCTGATCGACGCCGCGGCCGGCGAGCGGATGCAGCACGCGATCACCGCGGCGCGTGCTTCCGGAGCACGGGTCAGCGGCGGCGAACCAGTCAGCGTCGCGCAATGCGAAGGCGGCTGTTACGTGCGCCCCGCACTCGCCGTCATGGACGCGCAGTCGCCGCTGGTGCACACGGAGACTTTTGCGCCGCTGATGTACGTATTGCGCTACCGGACGCTCGACGAGGCCATCGCGTTGAACAACGCCGTGCCGCAGGGTCTGTCGTCGTCGATATTCACCAACGACCTGCGCGAGGCGGAGCGCTTCATGTCGGCCGCGGGCAGCGACTGCGGAATCGTCAACGTCAACATCGGCCCGTCCGGTGCCGAAATCGGCGGTGCGTTCGGCGGTGAGAAGGAAACCGGCGGCGGGCGCGAATCGGGATCGGACGCGTGGAAAGCGTACATGCGGCGCGCGACGAACACGATCAACTACAGCGGTGCGTTGCCCCTCGCGCAGGGGATCCGCTTCGACGTTTGATTCAGATGGCCCTCGCCCCAACCCTTCCCCGCACGCGGGAGAGGGGGCCTGTCGCGTTTTGCGCGACCTATTAGCCGTTCACGTCGAGCAGGATCTTGCCGATGTGCTGCGACGTCTCGAGGCGCCGATGCGCGTCCGCGGCGTCAGCCAGCGCGAACGTCGAGTCGACGACTACCTTCAGCTTGCCGGCGTCGAACAGCGGCCATACGTGCTGCTGCAGCGCATTCGCGATCGCGCTCTTGCGCGCGGATGGGCTGCGCCGCATCGTCGACCCGGTGACGGTGAGACGCTTGGCCATGATCACCACCCAGTCGCATTCGACGCGGCTGCCTTTCTGGAAGGCGATGATCGAAAGCCGCCCGTCGCTGGCGAGGACCTTGAGATTCTTTTCGACGTAGTCGCCGCCGACCATGTCGAGCACGACGTCGACGCCGCGCTTGCCGGTGATCCTGGCGATTTCGGCGACGAAGTCCTGCGTCCGGTAGTCGATCGCGTGGTCGGCGCCGATCGACGCGCAGAACGCCACTTTTTCGGCATTGCCGGCCGTCGTGAACACGGTCGCGCCGAATGCCTTCGCGAGCTGGATCGCCGTGAGACCGATGCCGCTGCTGCCGCCATGCACGAGGAACGACTCGCCGGCGGCGAGGTGCACGCGATCGAAGACGTTGTGCCACACGGTGAAGTAGTTTTCCGGCACGCCCGCGGCATCCTTCAGCGACAGCCGCGGCGGGATGCGCATGCACCACGACGCGGGCGCGACGCAATATTCGGCATAGCCACCGCCGGCGACCAGCGCGCAGACCTGGTCACCCACGCTCCACGCCGTCACGTCCGGCGCGCATGCGGCCACGGTTCCGGAAACTTCGAGGCCGAGAATCGGCGAAGCGTCGGCCGGCGGCGGGTAGCTTCCGGCGCGCTGCGAAACATCGGGCCGGTTGACGCCGGCCCAGGCGACGCGCACCAGTACCTCGCCGGCACGCGGAACTGGCAACGGCGACTCGGCGATTTCCAGCATTTCCGGGCCGCCCGGCGTGCGCACGGCGACGTGTCGCATCGAAGAAGGAAGTGTCATGGGGTTCGAGGTTTCTGCAGGAGTGACTGGAGGCGCCACGCAAGTAACGCCGCTGCCGTCATCGTACACGCGGCGAGTCCCAGCACCATCTGTGGCCCGTGCGCCTGCACGACCCGCCCGGCGACCATCGCGCCGAACCCGAGGCCACCGAGAATGCACGTCGACGACCAGGTGAACGCCTCCGTCGCGTATCGCTCGGGCGCCTCGGCGCTGATCACCAGCATCACCGACGTCAGCGCCGGCGCGATCAGCGCGCCCGAGCAGAACGCCAGCACGCACAACAGCGCGGCGTTCATCGTCAGCGTGTGCAGCGCGAGCGGCAACACCATGATCGCCAGCACGCGCGGCAGTATCCGTTGCGGGGGTGCCCCCATGTGCAGGCCGCCGTAGGCGAAGCCACCGAGCGCACTGCCCACCGAGTTGCACGCGAGCAGCACGCCGCCCATCGCCACTGCGCCCATCGCCACGCCGAACCCCGGATAGCCGACTTCGATGCAACCGAAACCGAACGCGATGACGATCGTCAGCGCGAACACGTGGAGCAGGCGCGGGTCGGCGAGCGGACCGAGCAGGCTGCGCACCGCATCGGTCTGCGGCGGCAGGTACCGCAGTGCGCGCGACGCGACGAACAGCGGCACCGACACGAGCGTGAATATCCATGACATCGCGAGTGCTGCGTGCGCCGAGCCGGTGGCGATCATTGCAGCGACCAGCAGCGGTCCCGCGGTGAACACCATTTCCACCAGCACCGAGTCGAGCGCGAACGCCGTGCGGCGCTCGCTTGTGTCGGTGAAGCGCTGGCGCAGGATCGTGCGCGTGAGCCCGGAGACGGGCGGCGCGAATACGCCGGCGCAGACGGCGGCGGTTTGCACGCCGCCAATGGACAGGCCGAGCGACTCGGCGAACAGCACGCTTCCCACGGATACCGGATAGAGGATGCCGGTAATCGCCAGCGGCACGCGCACACCGCGCTTGTCCACCCAGCGGCCGACCAGCGGTGCGGTGACGGCCGACGCCGTCAGGTACGCGCCGACGGTGGTGCCCGCGACGGCGAATGAGCCGAACAGCGCGCGCACATGCAGCAGCATCGACAGCGTCAGCGTGCCGATGGGCATGCGCGCGAGAAACGTCAGCGCGAGGATGCGCACGACGTCGGGCATGCGCAGGATGGCGGCGTAGCGCGCCGTCAACCCCGGCATCGGCTGTTCGCTCAATAGACGATCGTCACGTTGGACGGCGACAGCCACTCGCGCAGCCGCTCGATCAGCGCATCGTCGAGGTTGACGCGCCAGCTTTCAGGCATCTCGAAGTCGCCGCCGACGCCGTTGTTCTCGTAGTGCAGCGTGATCGGCGTGACGCCTGCGCGGTGCGGTGCGAGGATCGCCTCGAGCCTGTCGCCTGCGGCGTTGCCGTTGCACGCGAGCGCCAAGCGCTTGGCGAAGCGCCGGCGGGCGTCCGCGAGATCGAACACGCTCTCGACGATCACGCGCAATCCCTGCGCGTCGCCGTCGTCGGACACGCGCTGCGTGACCCTGACGTCGGCGATCACCAGCGAGTCCTCGTGCAGCCGGTTGCGTGACGCCTCGTACATCTCGTTGAACACGACGATCTCGATCGACGACTTGCCGTCGTCGAGTGTGACGAACGCCATCTTGCCGCGGCGGCTCACCTGCGTGCGCACGGCGGTGACCACCCCGGCGATCAGGTAGCGCTCGGCGCGCGGCTCGATATCGGCGAGGCGCGTGCGCACCAGCGTTGCGAGCTCGGCGGCGTAGGCGTTGAATGGATGGCCGGACACGTAGAAGCCGAGCGCCGACTTTTCGTGCGCGAGCCGCTCGGTTTCCGTCCACTCGGCCACCGAGGGCAGCGCCGGCAGGTCGCCGCCCGCATCGCCGCCGAACAGCGAATTCTGCGCGGCCTGCGCTTGCGCGCGCTCGGCGTCGGCGAGCGTCATGCCCACCGCCGACAGCAACGCGGCGCGCCGCGGCTCGATGGCGTCGAACGCGCCGCCCTTGATCAGCGCCTCGACCGCGCGGCGGTTGACCATGCGCTTGTCGACGCGGCGGCAGAAGTCGGCAAGGCTCGCGAACGGCCCGCCGACCGCGCGCGCGGCGACGATCGACTCGACCGCATGCGCGCCGGTTCCCTTGATGCCGCCGAGGCCGTAGCGGATGCGCTTGCCGTCGACGGGCTCGAAGCGGTAGGCCGATGCATTGATGTCGGGCGGCAGGATCGCGAGACCCTGATCCTGCGTGTCCGCGTAGAGCGCGCGCACCTTGTCGGTGTCGTCCATCACCAGCGACAGGTTGGCGGCCATGAACGCCGCCGGGTGATGCGCCTTGAACCACGCGGTCTGGTAGGCGACCAGCGCGTACGCGGCGGCGTGCGACTTGTTGAAGCCGTAGCCGGCGAACTTCTCGATCAGGTCGAACAATTGCACGGCGCGCGCACGCGCGAGTCCGTTGCTCTCCGCGCCGGCGACGAAGATATCGCGATGCTTTGCCATCTCCTCGGGTTTCTTCTTGCCCATCGCGCGGCGCAGCAGGTCGGCGGCGCCCAGCGTGTAGCCGCCGATCGCCTGCGCGATCTGCATCACCTGCTCCTGGTAGACCATCACGCCATACGTCTGCCCAAGGATCGGCTCGAGGCGCGCGTCGACATACTCGACGCGCCGGCGTCCCATGCGCGCCTCGACGTAGTCGGGGATCAGCTCCATCGGTCCGGGACGATAGAGCGCCACCAGCGCGACGATGTCCTCGAAGCGCGTCGGCGGTGCGCGCAGCAAGAGGTCGCGCATGCCGCGCGATTCGAACTGGAACACCGCACTCGTGTTGGCGGTGCGGAAGACCTCGTAGGCGCGCTTGTCGTCGAGCGGCAGCGCGTCGAGCCGCACGTCGCTCGCGGGGTCGAGCTTCTTCACATAGCGCAGCGTCCAGTCGAGGATCGTCAGCGTGGTGAGACCGAGAAAGTCGAACTTGACCAGGCCCGCCGCCTCGACGTCATCCTTGTCGAACTGCGAGATCGGTGATTCGGCGCCCGGCTGCACGTAGAGCGGGCAGAAGTCCGTCAGCTTGCCGGGGACGATCAGCACGCCGCCCGCGTGCATGCCGACGTTGCGCGGCAGACCTTCGAGCTCCTCCGCCAGCGACAACAGCTCGCGCACTTCCTCCTCCGCGGCCTCGCGCGCCTCGAGTTGCGGCTCGCTGTCGCGCGCGTAGATCGTGTTGGGCTCGCGCTCGCCATTGGAGCGGCGCAGCGTGACCGTGCGCCCCGGCTGGAACGGGATAAGCTTGGCGATGCCGTCGACGAAGCTGTACGGCAGGTCGAGCACGCGACCGACGTCGCGCACCGCGGCCTTGGCCGCCAGCGTGCCGAAGGTGGCGATCTGCGATACCGAATCGGCGCCGTACTTCTGCTTGACGTAGTCGATCACGCGCTCGCGCGTGTCCTGGCAGAAGTCGATGTCGAAGTCGGGCATCGACACGCGTTCGGGATTGAGGAAGCGCTCGAACAGCAGGTTGTAGCGCAGCGGGTCGAGGTCGGTGATGCCGAGGCTGTAGGCGACGAGCGAGCCCGCGCCCGAGCCGCGTCCGGGGCCGACCGGCACGCCATTGTTGCGCGCCCAGTTGATGAAATCGGCGACGATCAGGAAGTAGCCGGGAAATCCCATCTGCTGGATCGTCGCCACTTCGAACGCGAGCCGCGTCGCGTACTCGGCGCGCTTTTGTTCGCGCGCGGCCGCCTCGGGGAAGAGCTGCGCGAGGCGTGTCTCGAGGCCCGCTTCCGCGCAGCCGCGCAGGTGGTCGTCGAGCGTCACGCCCTCGGGTGTCGGAAACGCCGGCAGGTGATTGCGACCGATTTCGATCGTCGTGTTGCAGCGTTGTGCGATCGCCACGCTGTTGGCGAGCGCCTGTGGCAGGTCGGCGAACTTGGCCGCCATCTGCGCCTGCGTGGTGAAGAACTGCTCGGGCGAGAACCGCCGCGGGCGGCGTGAGTCGGCGAGCGTGTGGCCCTCGGCGATGCACACGCGCGCTTCGTGCGCGCGAAAATCCTCACGCGCGAGAAACTGCACCGGATGCGTCGCCACCACCGGCAGTCCGAGCTCGCCGGCGAGGCGCACGCTGGCGTCGACGAGCGTGTCGTCGTCGGCGTGGCCCGCGCGCTGCACCTCGAGGTAGTAGCGGTCGGGGAAGCGCAGCATCGCGGCACGCGCGGTACTTTGCGCAGCCGCGGCATTGCCGTTGAGCAGCGCCTGGCCGACATCGCCATCGCGCGCGCCCGACAGCGCGATCAGCCCGTCGGTGCCTTCGTCGAACCATTCGCGGCGCAGTTCCGCGCGACCACGATGCTGGTTGCCGCGGTACGCGCGCGTCAGCCACGTGCAGAGCTTGAGGTAGCCTGCATGCGACGAGGCGAGCAACAGCAGACGGTAGGGCTGGTCGCGCGACGATTCGTGCGTCACCCACGCATCGCAGCCGATGATCGGCTTGACGCCGCGCGCGCGCGCCGCGCGGTAGAACTTGACCATGCCGAACATGTTCGCGAGGTCGGTCAGCGCGAGCGCCGGCATGCCGTCGCTTGCCGCCGCCTCGATCGCGTCGCCGATGCGCACGGTGCCGTCGACGATCGAGTACTCGCTGTGCAGGCGCAGGTGGACGAAGGTGGGTGCGTACATGGTGGATCGATCGCGGTGTAGAATTTTACCGCGCCGACCGGTGCGCGCGAGTGGATCCCATGCGAAACAAAAATCGTGCGTTGCGCGCGTGTGTGTGCGTATTGTCGGTCCTGCTCGCAGCCTGCGCGGGGACGTCGCTCGTCCAGCCGGCGCCCGAGCCGGCGCCGTTGCCGCGCAACGCCGAGCCACCGAAGCCCGCGATCAATCTCGACGGCTTTCCGCTGCCCTATCGTCAGGGCTACGCCGACGGTTGCGCCAGCGCGACCGGTGCCGAACGCAAGGATGCGACGCGCTTCGCCGGCGATGGCAACTATCGCACCGGTTGGACCGACGGACGCGGGCTGTGCGCTCGCAAGTGAATTCCCGCGCACGCGTGCGGCCCTGCGGCTCGACGCGCCGACGCGGCGGATGACGTTGACGCGCGTGACGCCGCGTTCGCGGCGCGTGGACGTGCGTGGCCTCGACTACCGCGTGCTCGAATGGGGCCACCCGGCGGCGCCACCGCTCGTGCTGCTGCACGGCTGGATGGACGTCGCCGCGTCGTTCCAGTTCGTCGTCGACGCACTGCGCGGGCAATGGCATGTGATCGCCCCGGATTGGCAGGGCTTCGGGCAGACGGCGTGGCGCGCGGACGGTTACTGGTTCCAGAACTACATCGCCGACCTGGATTTCCTGTTGCGTACGCTGGTGCCGGCCGGCGACGCGCATCTTGTCGGGCACAGCCTCGGCGCGAATGTCGCGCTGCTCTACGCGGGATTGCGCACGACGGGCGTGCGCTCGGTGGTCGCACTCGACGGCTTCGGCATCCCGGCGGGAGACCCGGCAGAGGCGCCGGCCAAGCTCAATGCATGGCTCGACGCGCTTGCCGTGCCGCCAAGACTCGCGCCGTATGCGAGCCTCGCTGCGGTGGCCGACCGCTTGCAGGCGAACAACCGCCGGCTTGCACGCGACAAGGCCGAATTTCTCGCCGGCGAGTGGGCGGAAGTACAGGCAGACGGCAGTGCGCGGCTGCGCGCCGACCCGCGACACAAGCTGCCGTTTCCGACGGTCTACCGGATGGACGAGATCGAGGCGATATGGCGCGAGATACGCGTGCCGGTGCTGTGGGTGGCGGCGACGGAATCGAAGATTCCCGCGTGGCTTGCCGCCGGCGGCGATGCTGACGAGGAGATCGCGCGGCGCATCCGCCACGTCGCGCATTCGACGCTGACGACCATCGCCGACGCCGGGCACATGCTGCACCACGACCAGCCGCAGGCGGTGGCCGCGGCCATCGAGGCATTCGTGGCGGACGCCATCGCGCGTTCCTGAGCGAACGCCGCGCGCACTGTCAGTCGTCGGCGGGCTTCATCTGCGACTGCAGGTAGTTCTGCACGCCGATGTCGGCGATGACGCCAAGCTGGGTCTCGAGGAAGTCGATGTGCTCTTCCTCCGATTCGAGGATGTCCTCGAACAGCTCGCGGGTCACGTAGTCGCCGACACGCTCGGCGTGCGCGATCGCTTCCTTGAGCGGCGGATGCGCGGCGCGCTCGAGGGCCAGGTCGCATTCGAGCGCTTCCTTGACGCTTTCGCCGATGCGCAACTTGTGCAGGTCCTGCAGGTTGGGCAGGCCTTCGAGGAACAGGACGCGCTTGATCAGCGCATCGGCGTGCTTCATCTCGTCGATCGACTCGTGCTTCTCGTGCTCCTCGAGCCGTGCATAGCCCCAGTTGCCGAACATCCGCGAATGCAGGAAGTACTGGTTGATGGCGGTCAGCTCGTTGACCAATATCGCGTTCAGGTGGCGGATGACTTCGATGTCGCCTTTCATGGACTGCTCCGATCAGTGGGGCGGCGCGAAACGCGCGCGGGTTGTCGATCCGGCATGGTATGCGATGCGCGCATGCGCTGCAAAAACCGGAACGATTCGCACTTCGCCGACATGAAATCGCTTGTCGCGCCGAACGGGCGGAGAGGGCCTGTCGCGGCAAACGGGCGGGAAAGGGAGTTGCTAGTCGTCGCCGGCGGCCGTGCAGGCGGTCGACGCGAGATGCTCGTCGAGCACGTTGCGCGCGCAATCGGCACAGCGACGGCAGCACGTGGCAACGCCCAATGTCGACGAAAGGTCGTCGAGCGAGCGCGCACCCAGATCGGCGGCGGCGCGGATTTCGCGATCGGTGATCGCGTTGCAGACACAGACGTACATGGCGGTTGCAGAACCTGAAAGGCTGGGGCTAGAGACCCGAATGTACCCCAATGAACTCCTGAACGCAAATCATTCCTATTTAGAGTACACTTTCGGACAGAGCGATGTTGCCTTCAACGGGGCCGGCGGAAAAATCCGCCTGCGTAGGCGGGTAATATAATATGAATCATGGACTTATAGTTTTCCTCCCGCGGCTCGCCTTGGCCTGCGCGGCGATGCTGGTCACCCAGGGCGCGGCGTTCGCGCTCGAGTATCCGATCGGCAAGCCGCAGATTCACGCCGGCATGGAGCTCGCCGCCGTCTACCTGCAGCCCATCGTGATGGAGCCGGCGGGGATGATGCGCGACGCGAAACTTTCCGACATCCACATCGAAGCCGACATCAAGGCCACCGACAAGAACACCAACGGTTTTGCCGACGGCACGTGGATCCCGTATCTCGACGTGCACTACGCGTTGTCGAAGCAGGGCGCTCAGGACGTGATCAAAGGCGTGATGATGCCGATGGTGGCCAACGACGGTCCGCACTACGGCGACAACGTCAAGCTTGCGGGCCCCGGTCGCTACAAACTCACGCTCAGCGTCGCGCCCCCGGCCGGTGGCGCGCATGCGGCGTTCGGCCGTCACGTCGACAAGGAAACCGGCGTCGGCCCGTGGTTTGCGCCTTTCACGCTGGAATACGACTTCACCTACGCCGGCACGGGGAAAAAAGGTGGGTATTGAGCGACTGGTCGTGATGGCGGCATTGCTGGGCATCGCGTCCGCCGCGCTCGCCGACGACGTGGCGAAGTTCGCGCTGGTCGCGCGCGACGGCGTCTTCACACCCAAGGGGCTCGAAGTGCCGGCCGGCAAGCGCATCAAGATCGAGATCGCCAACGAAGGCGCGACGCCGATGGAATTCGAAAGCCTGCCGCTCAAGGTGGAGAAGGTGCTGGGGCCTGGTGCGAAGTCTTCGGTCGTGATCAATCCGCTGAAGCCCGGCAGCTATCCGTTCTTCGACGATTTCCATCCCGACACGTCGAAGGGATTCATCGTCGCCAAATAGCGCGCCGACCGCCATGGGCAACGCACTGTTCATCATCTGGAGGGAATCGGCGGAGGCGATGCTGGTGGTCGGCATCGTCTACGCATGGCTTTCGCGCCAGCCCGATGCCGCCGTCGGCCGCCGTTACCTGTGGGCGGGAGTCGCTGCGGGTGTCGCGCTGGCGCTCGCGCTCGCCGCGGCGATGCTGGGTATCGCGCGGGTGCTTTCCGGCGACGCGCTCGACGATTTCCAGACGGCGATCATGTTCGTCGCGTCGGGATTGATCGTGCAGATGGTGTTCTGGATGCGCCGGCATGGGCGAACGCTCAAGTCGGATCTCGAGGCGCGGATTCGCAGGAACGCCGAAACGGCGAACTGGTGGGGAATGGCCGTGGTGGTTGCGTTGGCGGTCGGCCGCGAAACCGCCGAGGCCGTCGTGTTCCTGTATGGCGTCGGCCTGCAGCAGATGCCGCTGCACGAGTTGCTGCTGGTCACCGTGCTCGGTGTCGGCGGCGCGTGGCTCACGTTCTGGTTGCTGCAACAGGGCAGCCGGTTCCTGTCGTGGCGCGTGTTCTTCCGTTTCAGCGAAACGCTGCTGTTGCTGCTGGCCGGCGGCCTGCTGGTCTCGGGTCTCGAGAAGCTGATCGCGCAGGGCCTGCTGCCGCCGCTGGCCGACCAGATCTGGAATACCACGGCGCTGCTCGATGATTCGACGCGCTTCGGCGGATTCGTCGCCTCGATGACCGGCTATCGCTCGCAGCCGGCGTTGTTGCCGCTGCTCTGCCTCGCTGCCTACTGGCTCTGCGTGCTGTGGATGCTGCGCGCGCCGCGCGCACGCGCCTCGGCGCTTCGCGCGTGAACACCGCAGCGATCGGCGCCCCGATGCCGCGCGCGCCGGTGGCCACGCACACGTGGCTGGCGCGCTACGGTGAGTGGCTCAAGCGCAACGGCGCTGTGGTGCGCGCCGTGCAGTGGGTGGTCGTCGCCGCATACGCATTCCTGCTCATCGTTCCGGCATTGTTGCCGCTGCCCGGCGCCGACGCGCGTGCGCTGAACAACCTGACGGTGTTCGCGCAATGGGCGTTCTGGGGGCTGTGGTGGCCGTTCGTCATCCTGTCGATGTTCGTTGCCGGCCGCACGTGGTGCGGCGTGTTCTGTCCCGAGGGCACACTGACCGAGGCGGCGAGCCGATTCGGGCTGCATCGCGCGGTGCCGCGCTGGATGAAATGGGGCGGCTGGCCGTTCGTCGCCTTCGCGATGACGACGATCTTCGGCCAGCTGGTCAGCGTCTACCAGTATCCGCAGGCGGCCATGCTGGTGCTCGGAGGATCGACGCTGGCGGCGATCGCCGTCGGCTTCGTCTACGGCCGCGAGAAGCGCGTGTGGTGCCGCCATCTGTGCCCCGTCAACGGCGTGTTCGCCGTGCTCGCGCGCGTGGCGCCGATGCACTACCGCGTCGACCGCGATGCGTGGGCGAAGAACGCCGGCCACATCGCGATCCACCCGGTCAACTGCGCGCCGCTGGTGCGCATCCGGCGGATGACCGGGCCCTCCGAATGCCACATGTGCGGCCGCTGCAGCGGCCGCACATGTGG
>Ga0209483_1002985_pt1 | contig 11318 bp, 15 predicted proteins | sample NGEPerA_FD_184508 | JGI IMG/M metagenome (GOLD analysis project Ga0209483, IMG submission 184508) | Arctic peat soil microbial communities from the Barrow Environmental Observatory site, Barrow, Alaska, USA - NGEE PermafrostL2-A... | ecosystem: Environmental > Terrestrial > Soil > Wetlands >... | reverse complement strand
TTGATGCTGCGCGCTATTCGCCCCCTTCCAAGGCGCTGGCGCCTGGGGCCCGTGCAACCACCTCGCGCCTGAACCCCATACTCGTGCCCAGCATATAATAAAGCAACCGGCGAGCCGAACGGCATTATCAAAATGTCATCTTTTGTAACATCGACGGGTTGCCTCTGAACGGCTTTACGGCGAGAGGTTGTGAGCCGCGATTGAGATATGGGTCACTGGGCTAAATTCTGCGTTTGCGCGCCGCCGCGCTTTGAAGATTTCGCGCGGTTGGTGTACCTTGGTGGCTCGCGGCGGGAAGCCGCGGTTGGATTTGGTTTTTTCGCAAGGATGCGACCGCATGGACGCGAAGCACTCCCTGGGCGAGCCCCGTGTTTTGATTTCCCGATCCGCGTTGCTTCACAACGCCGGCGTGGTCCGTCGCGCGCTCGACGACGCCGTGCGCATCTGCGCGATTGTGAAAGCCGATGCGTACGGGCATGGGGCGGGGATTGTCGCCGACACGCTGTGCAATTTTTCCGCGGATGGATCGCTGCGCCCGCCGGTGGATGCGCTGGCGGTGGCGAGCATCGACGAGGCGGATAATCTTCCCGATGTCACGCTGCCGATCATCGTCTTCCGGCCGCTGGAGAACATTTTCATTGGCCGGCAACGCGCCCGGCTGGAAGCCGCCATCCGCAACAACTGGACGCTGACCGTCTGCACGGCATCCGCTGCCGAGGATTTATCGCGCGTGGCATCGGCATGCGGTCGGCGGGCGGCGGTGCAACTCATGCTCGACACCGGCATGACCCGCTCGGGCCTGCCGTTGGATCATCTCGACGACCTGCTCACCCGAATCGCCGCCCGCCCCGCCCTTCGCCTGGCGGGCGTTTGTACGCACTTTGCAAATGCCGAGACGCCCGGCGATCCTTTCACCGCCGAACAGATCGCGCGTTTCGAAGCAGCGACTCTGGAAATTGATGCTCGTTTCCGCGGCCGCGTCGCTCGCCATGCCGCCAATTCCGCCGGCGTCTTTCTTCATCCCGACTCGCATTTCGACATGGTTCGCCCCGGCCTGGCGCTGTACGGCATTGACCCCACCGGCGGTCCCTCCATCGACCGCCCGCTTCGCCCCGCGCTCAAATGGACCGCGCCGCTGATCGGCATCAAGTCTGTTCGCAAAGGCACAGGCGTCGGATATGGCCAAACCTGGCACGCCCCGCGCGATACGCGCATCGGATTGATCCCGATCGGATATGCCGATGGGTATCCGCGCGGCATTTCCAATCAGGCCGCCGTTTTGATCCATGGGAAAACGGCGCCGGTTGTGGGCCGGGTGAGCATGGATTTGACAACGATCGATCTTGGCGAATGCCCGGGCGCGCAGATCGGCGACGAAGTCACCCTGTTGGACAGCGACCCGCTGTCGCCGGTGAGCGTGTACAAGCTCGCCGAGTGGTCGCAGACGATTCCGTACGAAGTCTTTTGCCGAATCGGCGCGCGCGTGCAGCGCGTGGTGGTCGAGCCCGAAGGGGCTGACTTCGACCCGGCCTTGGCGGATCGACGAATCCATTAGAGACTTGGCCGCCAATACGCACCCCTGCACAAGCGGCGTCCACGCCGCTTTATCTCACCGAGGCGCCAGCGCCGACGAAAAGCGACGAGGACATCGCTTCTACTGGCAGCCGCGTGGATCCATTGGTGCCCCCCTGCCGGCTATTCTGAATCCCATGATGCGCGGCCTGAAGTTTAGTGTGCGGGGCTCTCTGGTAGGGTTCGCTTCAGCGAACGCAGCGGCTCCCAATCCCCACAGTCCTTCGTGAAGTCGTAACACCGTCGCGCCCAAGCAGCGTTCGCTGAAGCGAACCCTACGAATATTTCCCAGGCACGCGCGGCTGATCCCGGCGATTATGGGACTCTCTTTCAACATCTGCTCACAAAACCCGCCGCGCTCGCCTTGGCTGATTCTCCCCTGTGCGAAGAAATTGAAATCCGTATAGTGGCGGGCCATCGGGATGCCGATGGAAGATGGGCGGTGTGCGCAAAGGAGTTAAAGGAGTCGCAAGTTGGGTTCCCAGTCGAAAATCGCCAAGTTCAGGCAGATTCGCAAGATCAACCGCGATCATGCCCACGTCTATCGCAGCGCCGTCGACCGCGCCAAAACGTTTGTTCTGCGCTATGCCACCACACACAAGCAGGTGGCGACGGCGCTGGGTTGGCTTAAGACGATCTCGCTGCGCGTTGCCGGCGTGCCGACGAAGGTGGTCGTGCGCGTGTCGGGCTCCGACTTCCTGGTGGCGCGGGAGATTTTCGAGTTGGGTGAATACGAGGCGGCCAAAAAATGGACGCTTCCCAAGGACGCCCGCGTTTTCGATCTTGGAGGAAATATCGGACTGGCATCGGTTTTCTTCGCCACGCTGGCGCCGCAAGGCCGGTTTTTGGTGGTCGAGCCCGACGAAGACAATTGCCGGATGATCGAGCGCAACTGCCGGGAACTTGGCGACCGGCTGCAGATCATCAAAGGCTTCGTCGCCGCCAAGGACGGCGTTGCCGGCCTCGACCGCTCCTGGCGCGCCTGGGCTTTTCACAAGGTAGACACGATTGACGATCAGCACGAAGCCGTCACCTGTTACAGCATGCAAAGCCTGCTCAACAAGAGCGGCTTTGACAGCATCGACGTGCTCAAATGCGACGTCGAGGGCAGCGAAAAAGAAATTTTCACCGACTGCAAACAATGGATCAGCCGCGTGAATTACCTGATTGTGGAAGTGCATCACCCGTACAAGGTGCACGACCTCTACGACGACCTGCGCGCCGCCGGGTGGGATTTCGACATCGCCGAGGAACGCCAGGACGACACGCACGGGCTGGCGTTTCTTCAGCACAAGCCGAGCTAATCACGGAAGCAGTTTGCGCTCGCTAAACAAAGACGAGAAAATCTGGCGGAGCATAGATGCCCCGGCGACGAAGCGCTGGCGGCGCGTGGTCCCGGCATAACTCCCGTAGGCGACGCATTCGCGCTGCCTCTCGTAAGAGGTAAACCGGTTCCGGCGCTTGCGTGATGGCGATCGCCCAATCAGGCCCAGTTTCCCCACGCCGATCCGCGAACATTTCCACCAGCGCCGCGGCAACTGCCAGCACCATCGGGTCATTGCTCCGTGGGCGCGGAACACATGCGAAGTTCGGATTCTCGGCAAGCCAGTCCTGCGCCAGCCCGCGCAGCGCGAGCGCCTCGCCTCCCAACGCGGCTTGCGCAAGTTGCTCAAGTGTCGCCATGTGTTGACTCCCATAGGTCGGCAAACGCGTACCTGGCCTTCAATTCACGTCCGGGTAGCAGAAGCGGTTCGACGCGCCTCCAAATATCTTCATTGCTCCCGGTCAATTCGCGAAGCAGCCGTCTCGCGTCGCCAATGTCGACATCGTCCCGCCACGCACATAATTTCATCGCCAGCAATTGCTCAACTGCCGGTACCCACACACGAATACCCGGGGAGGAAAGCACTTCCTTGCAATCACTGCCAGAGACGACGAATCCCTTTACGGCATCGTTGAGCCAATCATCAGGCCACGACAACTCGAAGGCGATCTGCTTCGCCCATTCATAAACGCGGGCCCTGTCATCGGGCGCAAGAATTACAACATCGAGATCCTTGGTTGATTGACGGGCGTTGAAGGACAGCACCATGGCGCCGCCGCCGAGAAGCAGCAATTCCACGTTCGCGCCTGCCAACCTGGCCACCTCGCCGAGCCGGCACAGTGCGAGTATCGCTTCATCCTTGCTGATTGTTGACATGCGGTTCTTCAGTTCGCGCGGAGCCCGTCTTCCATTGTCGCACATAGCGCCGGACAGAGTGCGTTCCCCATTCATACTGCCGACCATGTAATTATACCACTTTCGCGAAAACATCCGTGCCCAGGACCGGTAAACACATGAGCGGGCGTGTGCGTCCCGTGCGCCCTCGGGCGGCGGACGTTGCAATTCGAACGGGCTTGTTTATTGTGTAATCGAACAGGAGCAAACACCATGAACTCTAGCGAAAACACCAATATTTCCCGGCGTGAGTTGGGCAAACGGGTCGGGACGATCGCGGCGGTTTCGGCGCTGGCGGGAATCGCCGTTCCCAGCGTGCATGCCGCCGAGAATTCCACCATCCAGATCGCCCTCGTCGGTTGCGGAGGACGCGGAACCGGCGCCGCTATTGACGCGCTTCATGCCAAGGGCGTCCATGCCAAGCTCGTCGCAATGGCCGACGCCTACAAGGACCGGCTCGACAGTTCATACAAAACCCTCAGCGGGCGCGAGGACCTTGCCGACAAGGTCAACGTGCCGGCCGAGCGCAGGTTCATCGGGTTTGATGCCTACAAGCAGGCGATGGACTGCCTCAAGCCCGGCGATGTGGTCATCTTCGCCACGCCGCTGGCGTTTCGCTGGGTGCACTTCACGTACGCCATCGAGAAGGGCCTCAACGTCTTCATGGAGAAGCCGCTCTCCGCCGACGGCGCCGCCAGCCGGCGCATGCTCAAGCTCGCCGAGGAAGCATCGGCCAAGAATCTCAAAGTCGGCGTCGGCCTCATGTCGCGCCACGCCCGCTATCTGCAGGAACTGCAAAAGAGAATCAGCGACGGCCAGATCGGCGACATCATCCTCATGCGCGGCTACCGCATGAGCGGTCCGATCGCCTCCTTCCGCTCGACGCCCAAACCCGCGGGCATGAGCGACGTCGAATACCAGATCCGCCGATTCCACAGCTTCCTGTGGGCCAGCGGCGGGTGCTACAACGACTACTTCATCCACATCATCGATCATCTCTGCTGGATGAAAAACGCCTGGCCCACCCACGCCCAAGGCGTCGGCGGACGCCACTATCGTTTTGCCGACGACGGCACCCCGTTCGTCGATCAAAACTTCGATTCCTATGGCATCGAATACACCTTTACCGATGGCACCAAGCTGATGTTCGACGGCCGCTGCATGGACGGCACCGCGACTCCCTACCATAGCTTCATCCACGGCACCAAGGGCTGCGCCATCGCCTCCAAGCGCAACGATTGCGACGGCCCCTCCAGCATCTACAAAGGCACCGCCCCCCTGCCGGAAAACCGGCTCTGGCAATCCACCGATCATTCCGGCCCCTACCAGAACGAGTGGAACGATCTGATGTACGCCATCGTTAACAACAAGCCGTACAACGAAGTGAAGCGCGGCGTCGAGGCCAGCGTAACGGGCAGCATGGGACGAATGGCCGCCCATACCGGCCAGATCATCACCTTCGAGCAGATGCTCAACTCCACCCACGAGTTCGCCCCCGGCATCGACAAGCTCACCAACGATTCCCCCGGCCCCCTGCCTTCCGATGCCAAGGGCATGTACCCGGTGCCGGAGCCGGGGAAGAAGAGGACGGAGTATTGAGGCCGCAGAGGACCATCCGCAATCGGCATGCACCCATGCCATCGAGAATTGCCCATGTTTGATCGTATTACATTCGATCCGAAAATACTCGGCGGCCGGGCTTGCATTCGCGGCATGCGGATTCCGGTGTCCGTTATTGTCAGCCAACTGGCGCACGGCGAGGATTGGGACCGGGTGCTTGCAGATTACCCAGACCTGTGCCGCGAAGACCTTCAAGAGGCACTGGGGTATGCCGCCTGGCTTACGCACGAGCAAGTCGTGCCCGCGTAATATCGAGGGGGCCGGATGCGCTTTCTTTGCGACATGGGCGTTTCGCGGGGCGTCCTCGAATGGCTGCTGAGCGGCGCGCACGACGCCGTCCATTTGCGCGACCAAGGCCTGCACCGGCTGCCCAACGGGAACATTTTTCAAAAGGCGATCTCGGAACAAAGGATTGTGCTCACCTTCGACTTGGATTTCGGTGAAATCGTCGCGGCATGTGAAGGCTGGGCCGTCAGCGTCATACTGTTTCGCCTGCATAATACCAGGACCGATCATGTGATTGCTCGGCTGTCCAAGGTACTTGCCGAGTCAAGCGCCGACCTTGAAGCAGGCGCTTTGATCGTTGTCGAGGAGGCCCGCCACCGTGTGCGGAAGCTTCCAATCGGCTCATAGACGTCGCTTGTTACCGCACGGCGATGGCCATCAAAACGCAGCCCTCACTGGGGCTGATCCTGTCCACGCTGAGACGGCGGCGGTCCAAGAACGCCACCGATCCGCGGTGAGATTGGGCGCGCTCACGGGAGAAAATTCGTTTTAGCCGCCGAGACTACCATTGATTCCACCGAATAACAGAGCAGGGCGAAAAACAACGCTTTCTCCACTGCAATTTGGAGACGGTGCGGCTATAAGACGGCTGGGAAACCAGCTATGCGCGATTCAGATACGCCCATTCCGCTCCCACCTTGGAAGATTGCTGGCACTGCTCTAAAACGGCCGGCGCTGCTGGCGTTGGTTTTAGCGGCGTTTATATTGTCGTCCAGCGCCACTCTTTCGCGCGCCCTGATGCTTCTCGCGCCGGTGCCATTGGTGCTTGCAGCATATTTTTGGTACGTCGTAACAATGGTGCGCGTGTTGCGCAGGGTGGAGGATGCGGCCAAGCGAAAACTACTTCTGCTAAAGCGATGGTACGGAATCGATCGCGAATTCCGTGAGGCATGTGCCGCTGATTATTCCCCGCTTGATCTGTCGATCTACCACGATCGAGCGAACGAACTTATCGCGGCGGGTTTCCGTCCGGTACGAGCCGTGGTCGATACGACGGCTGAGAAATTATTCGGTTGGCGTACGGTGATTTGGCTGTTCGCTTCGCTCGATGCGACGACCCTCGCCTGCGTTTGGCAGCACAAGAGCTTGGAAATCGCCGCCGGGACGCACCCAAACCCGCGATGGGTCCAGGAATTCACCACCGAATTCACCGACGGCATTTTCATTGGCACATCGAACGAACCACCCACCGCGGACTCATCGTCGTCGGCGGTCCAGCGCGGCCAACTCGGCCCTGAAACGTCCCTGTCCGAATTGCTCATAGAGCATGAAAACGCAAAACGAAACGCGCTCAGAGTCACGCCTGAAATATCCTGCGTTGAAATCCGAACTTTGGAAGAGGCCCTCGCATCCATACATCGTGAGCATGCCCTACAGCGCGCATTTCGCCGCCCGCTGGGCTATCTCGATCCCGAGGAGATTTGGCGCCTTTATAGGCGATGCGGCGCCGACGAAAAGACAGCGCAGATGTATGCCGATGTTGCCGATGATGTGCGCACCAGGGAACTGGAGGCCGCCGGCGAGCCCGCGGCAGTATGGGATCGGCATCAGCATGAACTAATGCCGATCTGAAATGATGATTCCAGTCACATCTTAGTGCTTCAGCACCGTCCACCACGCCATCGCCAGAATCCCCAGGATGCCGGCAATGGTGAACAGCGTAAAGAGAATGGCTCCGCCGCACCCAATCTCCAGGCCGCTAAATGTGCCCGATCCGATGCCGCCCGATCCGCCGTTCCACATGAGTGTATGTTATTGCCGTTTCCTGGCGTTTTCAAAGCGAGACCGGCAATAACCCATCGCGTGCGCATTCGCGAATATGCTTGCGGAAATTCGCGTGGCCGGAAATAGTGGCACGGGCGGCTCGCCCGTGGAGTCGCGGTACGCCGCGATGTTCGACCGGTACTCCGGCCGAAGGCGCAAGGCTGCACTATTCCGCCAGCTTCTTCATCGCGCGGCCATGTTCCCGATCGACCTTCGCGACCGCCTTTTTGAAACGGGTCTCCCGCTGTGCCTCCGTGAGCGGCTCGACAATGAGCCGGCGGCCTTGCACCGAAACTTTCAGCGGGGTTTCCGCGTCAATTTCCAGCAGTTCGCGAAGCGAGCGATCTATCACCAGCGCCAAAGAGTTTCCCTGGCGAGTCAGTGTCCGAATCATTTTCGCCCACCTTTAAGAATTCATGGTTTTCTGTACCCGCGATTCAACAACGTAATACAATCGTAATACGGAGGCCCGTGAAATCAAGCTCGATACACGCCGGTTTCGCAAGCGCCGCAGGCTGCACTCGGACGCCGCGTCTATACGGCGCATTTCGGCGTTTCCCACTTTTCCCCGCCGGTTGATACACTCTTTGCCGTGCCGGCCCGCATTCATTCGTTTATGCTCCTGGGCATCAAGGCGCATCTCTGCGAGGTCGAGGTCGATGCGTCCCGGCATGGGCTGGAGAAGACGACGGTTGTGGGTCGGGCGCAGGTTGGCCTTTTGGTATACCTATCATGATGTCGAGCAAAATGGATCCGAAGAAGAAGGCCGTCCTCCGCCGCATTAAGCATCTGGAAGAGGCGATTGCCATAGGCCGTGCGTACCTGGAAAGCGGCACGTATGCACATTGGTTCGGGTTTCGACCTCTGTTTATCCCAAAGATGCGAGGTGGCAAGCGGTTGCCGCCCCACACGGATTGGGTGAGGAATGTATATATCCCAGGGATGGAAAGGGCATTGGGCCAGGCAGAGAAAGCTCTTGAAAGGCTGGACGCAAGCGCCCGTCACGTCTGTTCGCGATGTGCAGGCGAGTAGCGATATGAGAAAAATCGCCAACTTTCAAAACGGTGGCGAATCCGTCCGGGAGGTGATTGACGACTCGCAACTTCGTTGTCAGCACGACTGGATCTCCTGTACCCTTAAAGGCGGATGCGTGAGGGCAGGCGTTGTGGGGGCAGTTTGACAAAAGACCGTTTGCACCAACCTTTTGACGGTTAGGCTTGCCTGGCATTCAGCCTCGGTCATCTCGATCAACCTTATTCGTGAAATCTCTTTCCCGGTGAGTCGTCCAGCGTTTCCCACTTTTCCCCGTCGGCTGGTACACCCTTTCCGTGCTCGCCCGCATTCATTCCTTCATGCTCCTGGGCATCGACGCGCATCTTTGCGAGGTCGAGGTCGATGCGTCCCGGCATGGGCTGGAGAAGACCACCGTTGTCGGCCTGGCGCAGGTCGCCGTCAAGGAATCGGTCGAGCGGGTTCGGCGGAGCATCATCAACAGCGGGTTTCCGTTTAATGTCAATACGTTGCTCATCAACCTCGCCCGCGGATATGAAGAAGGATGCGACGGCTCTTGATCTGCCGATCGCGCTGGGAGTGTTGCGGGCGACGGGGGCGATTAATACGGAGACGCATCGGGATTTTCTGATCGCGGGGGAATTGGCGTTTGGATGGGCGGGTGCGGAAGATCAAGGGGGGATTGTCGCTGGCGCTGCGTGCCAGCCTGCAACGATGTAAGCCGGTGCCGCCAGGGTTAGTAGTTCTGTTTTGCGTGGCTCACTGCCCCTCGGTTCCTATGGTGCAGTAACAAGGACTGCGAATTATGCAGCTTCTGGAATCGTCAAATTATCACGAACAGAAGCCTAAGCGAAATCCTATCCGCGTTCCCCAAGCCCGTGTCCTTCGCGCCCTTCTACCGAAAAATAGAAACGAAGATGGGCCGGTATTAACCAAAGCCGAACTGGCCCAGTATATTGGCTTCTCCGACATCAGCGGCACGATCAACCGAGCTCTTTACGGAATCTCCGGGGGATCATCAAGCGGCAATCCGAACAGAGGCCTTCTTGATCGCGGTCTCGTTCACCGCGCTGAAGCGGGCAGCGGTGAAGGATTCCAGATTACGCCCCAGGGACTCAAGGCAATCCAGGAATACGGGGAACTGCCGAACCTACGAAATCGAGAGATTTGTATCAACCATCGCTATTTGTTCGAGGGCTCCGGCGATGCCAAGGCCATCGAGAAAGATTTGCATCAAATCGAGCAAAGAGCAGACCTTACTCCAACGACCAAGAAAGTGTTAACCGATGCCCGACTCGGGCAAGGAAAATTTCGATCACGGGTGCTTGAGATGTGGAAAGCTAAGTGCGCAGTGACAGGCTCCAAAACGTACTCCGCGATCAGAGCATCACACATCATACCATGGCGGAAATCGAGCGACGAACAGCGGCTCGATCCGAATAACGGTCTTCCGCTCATTGCGACACTTGACGCATTATTTGACGCTGGCCTTATTTCCTTTGATCCATGCAGTAAGCTCCTGGTCTCGCCGCGACTGCGCGTGGCAGAACGAAAACTTTGCGGCGTCACGGGCCGATCGCTGGTCGGCGAGCCGAATGCGCAAATGAAAATCTATCTTAGCGCTCACCGCCTGACACACGGGTTCAAGTGACCCCCGCCGGTCAGAAGCTGTTTCGGCGTGAGCGGCGTCTGCGACGCTCACTTTCCGTCAAGGATAGCCGTTCTCCTACCGCCACTTCTGGATGGACACCTGGAGTTGTGCCCGCTCCAGGCCGCCGAACGCCGCGTCGAGAGCCCGGATGGCGACTTGGGCCTGTGCCACAAAGCCCCGGGCATTCGCGCTGCTCTCGACGTCGAGGCGGTCCAGTTGATAATCCGCGCGGTTGCGGCTGGTGTGAAGGTCGTTGAGTTCCGAGGCGGCAGCCACGACGCCGGCATTGCCGCTGTTAGCCAGGGAACGTTGCACTTCCCCGTGAGCCGCCGCACCTTTCCCAACCCGGAATCCCATTGTTCGCAGGTGTTCAGCCCCGACATTGAAGGCCGCGTAATAGGCCCGGCTGATCGCGGTGCGGCACTCGGCCGGCGTGCCCGCCGTCGCCCGCTGGGTTAATCGTATCGCCAAGGCGGTGAATTCACGCGGGTCCATGCGTTACACGATGTTATAAACAAGCCTGATCCGTTCCCGAAGCGAAGCCGGCGTGTTTCGCACCCACTGATTCGTAAACTCCCGTTTCCGCGCCACCACATCCTCGACGCTTAGTGCGACGGAAACATCGATCACCAGATAGTCCGCGTCGGCTTCCGGGTCATTTTCCACGGTTACGTCCAAACCGAGAATTGGCGAGAAATTGTTCTCGGCAAGACGGATCGCCGCCTGAAGCGATGAGAGTAGCTCGTGGCGGGCGCAATAATCTGAGACAGGCTCGGAAAGAACCCGGGCTGGGGGGAGGGTGGATAAGGGCATGAGCATTCTCCAGGGACAATGACGGCTGCCATCGGAAAGAATCATATGCCGTATTGATGTTACTGACGATCGACGCACATGGCGTGCACTTTTGCGCTTCCGCCGCGCGAGCCAATACACTCCACTTCCATGCTCGCCCGCATCCACAGTTTCGTCCTCGTCGGCATGGACGCCCTGCCTCTTGAACTGTAGGCGAATCAGAGCATCAATCAAAATGCGGGAGCGGTCGATGATAGCCGGCGAGAATGCCGCTTGACCAGGGCTATCGCATTTAGGCCGATAGGGCCTGAATCAGGCTTTCCCGGCTCCATCCGCACATTTGCTGCTTGAGTCGAATGCCGACGTTGAGATTCTTTCCATTTGGTTTCTTGGGTTGCCAGCGTT
>Ga0209483_1002984_pt1 | contig 11325 bp, 9 predicted proteins | sample NGEPerA_FD_184508 | JGI IMG/M metagenome (GOLD analysis project Ga0209483, IMG submission 184508) | Arctic peat soil microbial communities from the Barrow Environmental Observatory site, Barrow, Alaska, USA - NGEE PermafrostL2-A... | ecosystem: Environmental > Terrestrial > Soil > Wetlands > Peat... | reverse complement strand
ATCACGGACCACTCGAAATCGTCATATCAGGCGAACGGGCTGGACGCAAAACGGCTGCGCGAGCAAATCAGGGCGGTCAAAAAAATCAACGAAAAGTTTGCCGGGCGCGGCAGCGAGTTCCGGCTGCTGGCGGGAACGGAAGTGGACATTTTGAAAACCGGCCTGGATTTCGACGACGAAATTTTGGCGGAATTGGAGGTCGTCGTGGCAAGCCTGCACGTTCCTTCAAATGACGAGGCGGAAAACACGAAGCGATTGATTCGCGCAGCGGAAAATAAATTCGTCCACATCATCGCGCACATGACGGGGCGGCTGCTTTTGGAGCGCGAGCCTTATCCGATGAATGTGCCGGCGGTGATTGATGCGTGTGCTGCGACGGGGACATGGATTGAGCTGAATTGCAATCCGCATCGCTTTGATCTGGACTGGCGGCACTGGCCTTACGCTAAAAGCAAGGGCGTGAAGTGCGTCATCAATCCCGACGCGCATCGAAATGAACACGCCGGTTATCTGCGACTGGGCGCGGGCATGGCGCGCAAGGGCTGGCTGGAAAAAAAAGATGCAGCCAACACTCTCGCTTTGAAATCACTGTTCAAGGAATTGAAACATAAGCGTTTCAAATTGTAAACATAAGTGTGTCGAAGACATGGTTTTGTAAGGTATGGCAGCACAAGTTTTCAGCCTAAAAAAAAATGAAAAAAACATTTGACCTCAATGCGGCTTTTTGGGTAGGCTGTTCCCAGAGTCGTAGGAAATCAAAGCCTTAAGCCTTGTCTGAATAATTTGAAGGGCGTCGGCGCAAACAAAATAGTGGAAAAAATATTATGAAAAAATTTATTGTCTCCATGGGACTTGCGGCAGCCGGAACAGCCAGTCTTCAGGCCGCTTACACGCCGGATATGAGCGACACTTCAAAAATGTGGACCGTGTCGGCCTCGCTGCGCAGTTTTTATGATGACAATTATACCACGGCGTCCAACGGCCCAAACAAGAAGGGCAGTTTCGGCATTCAGGTTTCCCCGCAATTTGAATTGAATGTGCCGCTTACGCAGACGGAGCTTGGGATGCGATATATTTATGGGCTGTCTTACTATGAGGAGCGGGATCATTTGGGGCAGAGTCCGTATGACCAGACTCATCAATTAGATTTGTGGGCGGATCATGCTTTCAATGAAAGATGGAAGGCGCGGGCAGAAGATTCATTTGTGTCGGCGCAGGATCCGGGATTGATTCAGCCTGCGGGCGTGTTGACCTCTGTTCCGCAGCGTGTTAATGGAAACAACATCGCCAACACCGGCAAAATCAGTGTCACCACGGATTGGACGGACTTGTTCAGCACGGTTTTAAGCTATAAAAACTCGCTGTATGATTATCAGAATAAGAATGGCACTCCGGCCAACCCAAGTCTGGCAGGTCTTCTGAACCGGGATGAGAATCTTATTTCTCTTGATTTGCAATGGCACGTTATGCCGACGACGACCGCTTTTGTTGGTTATCAATATGGTCAGGTTGTTTACAGTGGTGGTGAACCGATTGGCGGAGGTTATTTTAGCAGCAACCGCGACACTCGTTCGCACTATGGATATGTCGGTGTTCAACACTCATTTCTTGATAATTTGAAGGGCACTGTGGACGTGGGTGTTCAATACAGCGATTATTATAATGATTCGGCCGCCAAAACGCAGGTGTCGCCTTATGCGAATGCCTCGTTGGTTTATACTTACGCATCAGGCAGTTATGCCGAGATTGGTTTGACCCATACCCGAAATGCGACTGATATTGCGGCAGTTTCGGCTGGTGGCAGCCTCACTTTGGATCAGGAAAGCACTTTAGTCTATGGTTCCGTCAACCATAAGTTGACTTCCAAACTGGTGGCCAATGCGATGGCAAGTTTTCAGGATTCAGCATACAACGGTGGTCCTTACAATGGCCAGTCTGACGATTATTACGCTCTTGGCTTGAGCCTGACATACAACTTCACGCGCAATTTTTCAGCGGAGGGCGGCTATAATTTTGACGATTATGTGTCCAACATTGCAGGTCAGGCTTATACGCGCAATCGTGTCTTCTTGGGTGTCATGGCGACTTTTTAAGCTGGGGTCGGTGGCGCATAAAATGTTTTTGAACGATTAAACGGGAGCGGGGTCTTTACTCTGTCTCCCCTTATTTTTTTATATGGAACCAGCAAAAAACCAGCCGTCGCAGGAAACCAGTCTGCATTTCCTCGATTACTGGCGGATTATCCGCATCCGCAAGACGATAATCATCACCGTGTTCCTGATCACCTCCGTCATTGCCACGGTGGTGACGTTTCTTCTGCCCGCCTCCTATTCCAGCATGGCCGTCATCAAGATTGAAAATGACAGTGCCAGCGATGTCCAAAACATCGGCAACGCGTCAATGGTCGCCGGTTATGACCCCTATTTCATCCAGACCGAATTTAAGATCATGCAGTCCCAGCAGGTTCTTGGCCGGGTCATCAGCAAGCTGGACCTGAACGATGTATGGGGCAAAGCGTATAACAACAACGTCCCGTTCACGACGGACGAGACGATGCTATTGCTCAAGCTACGCATGGACTTGAGCCCCGAGCGCAACACCAAGCTCATTGACATCACCGTCTATAGCGGAGACAAAAACGAAGCCGCGAAACTGGCCAATGCCATCGCCGATGCCTATCGTGAATACCGGTTCAGCCTGCACACCGAGCTGGCCACAAACGGCATCGGCGTTCTGGAGCAAAGTTTTGAAGCGGATCAGGATAAAATCCGGTTTGCGCAGTCGAACGTGGACTTCCTGCGCAGCAATTTAAAAATCGTTGATTTTGATCCAAACTCCACCGCTCCCAGCCCTACGTTGAGTCAAGCTGACGTTCAAAAATACAACGATAACATGATTGAAGACGAGCAGACCTATACGAAGCATGAGAAACAGTTGGCCGGACTGGAAGGTTATGACAAGGAAAAGCTGCGGGATGTTCTGCCCGGAATGGTGACGGACGGCGAGCTGTCCGATCTGTTGAGCAACTTGCATTTGTCTGAACAAAAATACGTCCAGATGACCAACAGCTTGGGATCGGCAAATCCGGACGTAATTTCACTCCAAGCCTTGATTGGCAAGTTGAACAGCCTGATTAACGACCGTGTTGATGGCATCATGGACGGCCTCAAAAGCCAGTTGGCATCCGACAAGGCTGCACTTGACGATCTGACAGACCAACTCGAAGCTGCCAAGAAAAAAGATCAGGAAGAAGCCCAAAGGGGACAGCCTTATTGGGAGGCCAAGCGCGATCTTGAGAGTGACGTTCAGTTCCATGCGTTGCTTCAGGCGAAAATCGCGTCAGATCAACTGGATCTGCAAATCCCCAAGACCTCCATGGTGGAAATCATTGATCAAGCCAAGCCGGGCAAAGACCCCGTCCGCCCAAACAAGACGTTGAACATCATTCTGGGCATCATCATCGGTCTGGCCGTCGGCATTGGCTTGGCGTTCTTCATCGAGTATCTCGACACCAGCGTCAAAACCATTGATGATGTCGAACGGGCGTTCCAGTCGCCGGTGCTGGGCGTCATTCCGCAAAATGTCGGCTACCTTGTGGATGACAAGGACGGCGAAAACCGCCACGCCGAAGCCTACCGGGTTCTTCGCACCAACCTCCTGTTTTCGCGCAAGAATGAAAAGCTCAATACAATTGTCATTGTCAGCGCTGGTGCCGGCGAAGGCAAATCCACCACCACCTTGAATCTGGCCACTGTGTTTGCCCAAAACGGGCAGCGCGTGCTGGTGGTGGATTCCGACCTGCGCCGCCCCACGCTCCACAAGCTGCTTCATGTCGCCAACAACCTGGGATTGACCAACTATCTGCTCAAGCAGAACACCATTGAAGAAATTGTCCAGACCACGCCCGTGCCAACGCTCCACTTCATGGCCAGTGGCAAGCTGCCGAGCGGTTCCATGGGCATCCTTGGTTCGGTCCAGATGAGGGAAATGATCAACGAGTTGAAAAAGCGATATGACTACATCTTCTTCGACTCCCCGCCGATTCTGGGCGTTAGCGACGCCTCCATCCTGGCCAGCGAAGTGGACATTGTGATGCAAGTCATCCAATACCGCCGCTATCCGCAGCCGATGAACCTGCGCGCCAAGCAATTGATTGAAAAAGTCGGTGGTAATTACGCTGGCATCGTTCTGAACAACATCAATATGTCGCAGGACGAAAGCTATTATTACTATAGCGGCTACTATCACGATTATTATTATTCCCGCAGCGAAGATTCGCAGGCCGCCGCTGCCAAGGATCCAAACGCCCCCGGCGACACCGGCCGAACCGGTATCAAACAAAAATATTGATAGCACCTTCAATTTCGTAAGGATTAGAGCCAATGAAATTATTTGTAAATGGATTGTTCATGTCCGGCCTGTTGATTGTTGGGGCGATTCTCACCGGTTGCGGCAGTGTGCAGCCAAATGCGCCACATACTTCTACTTCTGCACCTGCTAATTCAACTATCGGTGTCGCACGCTTTCAAGTCGGCGACACCGTGGTGGTGACCTTGACCACCGGCTCGGATCAGGAAAGCACAGGAATTCCACCCTACGAAGATTCCATCAAGGAAGACGGCACCATCACGATGCCGCTTATAGGCAAAATCATTGCCATTGGCAAGACGCCCGGCGAATTGCAAAATGAAATTTGGACCAATTATGTGCCCAAATACTATGTCCAGCTCACCGTTACCGTAAAATCGCCGGAGAACGCCCGCGTTTATTATGTCGGCGGGCAGGTCAGCAAAGCAGGCGTCCAGCCTTATTTGGGACTGACCACCGTAAGCAAAGCCATCCAGGCGGCCGGCGACTTCAACGACTTTGCCGGCCACACCGTCACGCTTATCCGCGCCACCGGCGAACGAATCCAGGTCAACGTGGACAACGTGCGGGCTGGCAAGGAAGTGGATCCTCCCGTTTATCCCGGCGACCAGATTAACGTGTCGCGCAGCCTCTTTTGATGATTCAACTCAACATCCTTTCTGGGAAAACGGCGGGCGCGCAGTCAGCAGCCCGCCATTTTCCTTTCCGCATTGGGCGCGCGGAAGGAAATGATTTGAAACTGGAAGACGACGGCGTCTGGGATCGGCACCTCGTTTTGGAATTTCAAAAAAACGAAGGCTTCAAGCTCGCGACCTCCGCAAACGCACTCGCCACCGTCAACGGCGAACCCGTTCTGGAAAAAATCCTTCACAACGGCGACATCATCATCATCGGCTCGGCCCGGTTGCAGTTCTGGCTCGCCGCCGCCCAACAGCGCGGCCTGCGCCTGCGCGAAAATTTCGCCTGGGCGCTTCTGATTTTCGTCACGCTCGGCCAGTTCATCCTGATTTCTTGGCTGCTCCGCTGATTTTTCATCCTCATCGTCATCCTCGACCTCGGACAAAGTGGAGGATGAGCATGAGGATGACGACGAGGAAGGATTTAGTTCAATGCCGGAAATGCCGCGCGCCCGTGAATGCCATCGCCAGATTTCTTTCGTCAGCCGCCGCGATTACTTCTGGATCTTTCACCGAGCCGCCCGGCTGGATTGCCGCCGTCGCTCCCGCATTCGCCGCCGCGATGAGTCCGTCTGGAAACGGGAAAAATGCGTCGCTGCAAACCACGCTGTCTGCGAGCGGCAACTTCGCCTCGCCCGCCTTCCAGACCGCGATGCGGCTGGAATCCACGCGACTCATCTGCCCCGCGCCGATGCCCAGAGTCCTGTCCGCGCCCGCATAAACAATCGCGTTCGATTTGACGTGCTTCACCACGCGCCATCCAAAAAGCATCGCGCTTAATTCAGATTCCGTTGGCTGGCGTTTCGTGACGATTTTCAAATCCGCGCGCGTCGCCGTCTTCAAATCCCGTTCCTGCATCAAAAACGAATCCGCGCCGACGCTGCGGATGTCAAAGCCGCTTTGGACTTTGGACTTGGTGGCCGTCTGCAAAGACCTTTGGACTAATTTTATCAGCCGCAGATTTTTCTTCTTCTGCAAGATCTCCAGCGCCTCCGCCGAAAAATCCGGCGCGACGATGACCTCGCTGAAAATTTCAGCAATCGCGTTCGCGCAATCGCCATCCAAAATTTTATTCGTCGCGATGATTCCCCCGAACGGCGCCTGTTTATCCGTCGCAAAGGCCTTGTCCCACGCCTCGCGCAAAGTTGCGCCCTGTCCGACGCCGCAGGGATTTGTGTGTTTCAAAATCGCCAATGTTGGCGAATCGTTTTCAAATTCCGAAATCAATTGCGCCGCCGCCGTCAAATCCAAAATATTGTTGTAGGAAAGTTCCTTGCCGTGAAGCTGCCGGTAAAATTCGCTGAACTTTCCGTAAAGCGCGGCGGCTTGATGAGGATTTTCGCCGTAGCGCAACGGCTGCGCCAGCGGCGCGGAAATTGAAAGTGACGCGGGCAGTGCATTTTTGCCAGCGGAAAATTCCTTTTGCAGATATGCGGCAATCGCAGCGTCGCAAGCAGCCGTGCGCGCGAAGACTTTGGCAGCAAGCTGGCGGCGCAATTCCAGAGTTGTGTTTCCATTTTCAGAAATTTGTCTTGCCACTTCCGCGTAATCCAGCGGATCAACAATTACGGTTACGCTGTCGTGGTTTTTCGCCGCGCTGCGGAGCATCGAAGGGCCGCCGATGTCAATGTTCTCAATCGCGTCGTGCAGGCTCGCGTCCGGCTTCGCGACCGTCGCCTCGAACGGATAAAGGTTCACCACAACCAGATCAATCGGTGAAATGCCATGTGTTTTGACGGCGGATTCGTGAGTTTCATTGCCGCGAATATAAAGCAGTCCGCCGTGGACCTTCGGGTGCAAAGTTTTCACACGGCCGTCGAGCATTTCGGGAAAACCGGTGTGCTCGCTGATGTCCTTCACGGCGATTCCGGCCTCGCGCAAGGTTCTCGCCGTGCCGCCGGTGGAAATGATTTCAATCCCGGCCTGCGCGAGAATTTGCGCGAAGAGAACCAAACCGGTCTTGTTGGAAACGGAAATGAGCGCGCGTTGAATTTTTGCCATGTGCAGCCCAATCTTGCAGAATTTCCGCCGGTTCGCAATTCAAACCGGTTTGAAAATCATTTTGCCGGCGCGGGCGCGATCATGTCCTCGCCGATGGCGCGCTGGAGTTTTGCCCGCGCGGTATCGTAATCGTGAAGCGCCTGCACCTGCGTCGTGCGCGCTTGCGTGAGCGAGGTCTCCGCGTCCAGCACGTCGAGCTGTGTGCCGGTGCCGGCGTCGGCGCGCGACCTGGCCTCGCTCAACGCCTCTTCCGCCTCGGCCTGCACGGTCTTTTGCGATTCCAAAACTTCGCGCGCCTCGATGAAGTCGGAATACGCCGTGCGGACTTCGATTTCAATCTGGCGCGACTGGTCCACCAGGTCGGTCTGGGATTTTTCGTAAAGCGCGTTGGCCTGGACGACCTTGCCGTGAGTCAATGCGCCGTCAAAGATGTTCCATTGCAGTTGCGCGCCCGCGTTCCAGCCGTTGATGTCATGATTGAGCGTCACCGGCGGCGTGAATTGCGCGTTATTCCAGCCGTAGCCGGCAAAAAGCGAGACAGTCGGCCTGTAGCCGGACTTGGCGTCAACGACATTGAGCTTCTGCAATTCCACCGTCTTGCGCAACACGGTGAGTTCCGTGCGACGGGCGAGCGCCTGCTGGATGGCGTCGGGCAGATTCACGTCGAACGGCACGGCGTCGAGCGTGTCGGTCAAATCCAGCGGAACATCCTCCCAGACGTCGCGCGGCAGGTTATAGCCGAGCAGGTTGGAGAGGTTGTTTTTTGCAATGCGATAACTGTTGCGCGCCTGGATCAGATTCGGGCGTTCGTTGGCGACGGCGACATCGGCGCGCAGCACGTTGAATTTCGGAACCGTGCCCGCGTTGAAACGGTGCTGCTGGTCGTCCAGTTCATTTTGCAGCAGGTTGACCGACGCTTCGTGGTTGGTGATCTGCTGCGCTCCCAGCAGCACGTCGTAATACGCCAGACGCACGCTTAAAAGCGTGTCGGCGACGACGGTTTGAAATTGCGCGAGCGACTGCTGCTTCGTCGCGCCGGCGGCGCGCAATGCGGCGGTGATTTTCCCGCCTTCGTAAATAGACTGAACCAATTGGATTCCCGCATTCCAGTTTTGATTCGGCTGTATGAAGCCTCCGGGAATGGGAAAAGATTCAATCGCGCTTGGGTCGGTGTATTTATATTGGCCGCTCGCCGTCAAATGCGGCAGCGCCACCGCGCGCGTCTGCACGACCACGCCCTGCGACGCCTCGAGGTCGTTTTGCGCCTTGAGAATGGTCGCGTTCTGCTGGAGGGCGACATTCAGGCAGTCCACCAGCGAAAGCGGGTGCGAAATCCACACGGTTGAATTTGTGTCCGCGCTTTGCGCGACCGCGTTCCCACTTGCGGCAAGGCACACAAGTGACAGCGAAAAAATGATTTTGATTTTTTTCATCGGCAAAAATGTTTTCGATGCTTTGCGGCGGAAAAATGCTTCATGGCCGCCAGCGAAAAATCCGTGATGTGATCGGCCAGGTGCCCGATGCTCGCGGCGTCCTGCGGCAGCTTGTCCGGGAAAAGCCGCGATACCACCGGGCTGCAATGTTTGTAAAATGTGCACTGGCTTACGATGCTGAAGCCGCACAGCCGCACGCGCTCATCGTTGACCTGGCAGTCCAGAATTTCAGCGACAATCTTCCAAAGCAGTCCCACCATCGGGCGCATCCGTTCCTCGACGAGCGAATCCAGCGCCTTCGTCGGCTCGATCATCTCGCGCAACAGGACTTTCCCCTGCCACGCCGTCGGGCCTTTGTCAAAAATCCGCAGCAGCAGCGAATGGATGAACGCGCGCAGTTTTTTCTCCGGCGGCGCATCCTCTGTGACTCCGGGCAGCGGCGGATATTTCTCCAGCGCCTTGCCGTGGGCGTAGCGCAGCACATCGAGATAAAGCGTTTCCTTGTCGCCGAAATGGTAGTTGATCGCCGCGATGTTCGCGCCCGCGCGGCGGCAGATTTCGCGCACCGTCGCTTCGCGGAAACCGCCCTCGGCGAACACCTCGCCCGCCGCCTCCAAAAGATGCCGGCGCGTCTCGTCGTGGGACTCGTCCTTCAATTCGACCGGCAGCTTCAGTTTCATGTTTCAAACACATAATTCAAACAAGTGTTTGACAAGTCAATAAAAATCTTGTTGAGTGTCCTGCAAACATATTACGCCGATGAAAACAAGCCGGAGAATTGTCCTGATCATTTTGATCCTCGTCGTCGCGGGCGGCATTTATTTCGCCATGACGCGGACGCCGGCGGCAATTGTCCTGACTGGCATCGTCACGACGGACGAAGTCATCATCAGCCCGCAAATCCAGGGACGTTTGCAGCAGCTTTTTGTGAAGGAAGGCGACACGGTCACGAACGGCGAATTGCTTGCGGAAATTCAACCGCAAACGCAGCAGGCCGACGTGCAATTTTACACGAGCAGCCAGCAGCAGGCCGACGCCGACCTCGCGCAGGCGCAGGCCGACCTGAAAAATGCCCGGCTCAATTTTGAGCGCATCGGGAAATTATACAGCAACAACGTCGAGTCCGTGCAAACCTACGACCAGTCGCGGACGGCCTATGAATCCGCCAAGGCGCGCGTGGATTCCGTAAAAAAACAGATCCAATCCGTCGCCGCGCAACGACAGAAGGCGCAGGCGTATCTGGATTACACAAAAATTCTCGCGCCGACAAACGGCATCGTGGACACGCGCGCCGCGTTGCAGGGCGAAGTCGTCAATCCCGGCCAGGCCATCGTCACGCTCATCAACCAGGACGACCTCTGGGTGCGAGCGGACGTTGAGGAAACCTACATTGACCGCATTCGTCTCGGCGACAAGATGCAGGTGAAGCTGCCGTCGGGCGCGCTGCGCGAGGGCACAATTTTTTTCCGAGGTGTCAACGCCGATTACGCGACGCAGCGCGACGTGAGCCGCACCAAGCGCGACATCAAGACGTTTGAAATCCGGCTGCGCTGCGACAATTCCGACCGCGCGCTGGCCGTGGGAATGACCGCCTATGTCGCAATGCCAGTTAATTGATTTTTAATTTCGGCCACAGATTTTCACAGATGAAACGCAGATTTTTTATCCGCAGATTACGCCGATTTTCGCAGATTCGATTTGCGGAAAGTATTAATCTGCGTTCATCTGCGAAATCTGCGGACGTTTTTTTATCTGTGTTTCATCTGTGAAAATCTGTGGCTAAACATATGTCCGCCGTTGAAGTAGAAAATCTGACGAAGCGCTTTGGCAATTTCACCGCCGTGGACGCGCTGAATTTCAACGTCGAGCACGGCGAGATTTTCGGATTGCTCGGCCCGAACGGCGCAGGCAAATCCACGTTGATTCGTATGTTGACGACGCTTGTGCCGCCGACTTCCGGCACGGCGCGCGTGAACGGCTTCGACATTTCGCGCGAAGCGAATGACGTGCGCCAGTCCATCGGCGTCATTCCACAGGCGATGACCAGCGACCTCGAATTGAGCGCGGTGGAAAATTTGACAATTTTCGCAAAACTTTACGGCATCTCGCGTGAGAAGCGGAAGCGGGTTATCCCGCAACTACTCGAAGAAGTGAACCTGACGCAATGGGCGGACAAGCCGGTGAAAATGTTTTCCGGCGGAATGCGGCGGCGGATGGAAATCGCGCGCGGCCTCGTCCACGAGCCGAAGATTTTTTTCCTCGACGAGCCGACGACCGGCCTCGACCCGGTTTCGCGCGTGGCCGTCTGGGAAATGCTCGCGCGTCTCAAGCGCGAGCGCGACTTGACCATCCTCGTCACGACGCATTACATGGACGAGGCGGACAAACTGTGCGACCGCATCGCGATCATTGACGGCGGGAAAATGGCCGCGCTCGATTCGCCGCTGAAATTGAAGGCATCGATTCCCGGCAAAAATGTTTTGGAAGTCAGCTTCAAAGAAGTTCCGCAAAACTGGATTGAGACGTTGAAAAAATTGCCGGAAGTGGCGGACGTGAAAGCTGACGGCAACATTTTCCGTATTTCGTCGAACAACGGCCCGCGCACGACGGTTGAACTACTGGAGGCCGCGCGCGCCGCGAACGTCACCGTCGCCTCGTTGTCCGTCCAAAGCACGACGCTGGACGACGTTTTTGTCCATTACACCGGCCATCAATTGCGCGACAATCTGCAGACGCCGTCCGCAGCCGACAGTCCGTTTATTTTGAAACAAAACTAAAGTTTAACGCAAAGACGCAAAGATGCAGAGACGCAAAGCAAAAAATGGACAAAGAAAAAGACAAATTCT